>OOCP01001943.1_pt1 | contig 18983 bp, 18 predicted proteins | sample 1671511 | NCBI WGS metagenome assembly OOCP01 (sample SAMN06348164, study PRJEB24527) | human gut metagenome | biome: human gut; feature: ankylosing spondylitis patient; material: feces | host: Homo sapiens | place: China | collected 2015-10 | reverse complement strand
GGCTGGGCCACCTACAACGGCGACCACATGAGCATGTACGGTGTGAACGCCGGGGTGCCCAAAACGCTGGTGCGCCATCTGGTGCATTACGAAGCCGACATTGCCGCCACCGACACCCTGCGCACCGTGCTGCTGGACATTCTGGACACTCCGGTCTCCCCGGAGCTGCTGCCCGCCAAGGACGGCGAGATCGCGCAAAAGACCGAGGATCTGGTGGGCCCCTATGAGCTGCACGACTTTTACCTCTATCAGGTTCTGCGCTTCGGCTTTGGCCCGGCCAAGATCTTCCGGCTGGCAAAGGCCGCCTTTGCAGGCCGCCCCGAATACCCCGACAACGTGCTGTACAAGTGGCTGCGCAACTTCTACTGGCGGTTCTTCGCCCAGCAGTTCAAGCGCAGCTGCCTGCCGGACGGCCCCAAGGTGGGCAGCGTGACCCTTTCGCCCCGCGGCGACTGGCGCATGCCCAGCGATGCCTGTGCCGCCCTCTGGCTCGCCGAACTGGAACAGCTTTCGATCAAGGACTGACACATGAAACACAAAAAACTGCTGACCAATCTTCTGTTTGCCGCCGTCGTTCTGGCCATTGCCGCCGTTCTGCTGCTGGTGCGCAGCGCACACAGCAGCGGTTCCAAGCTGCGGGCCGAACTGATCTACGGTGACAACAACACCACCATGAACCTTCCGCTGGACAAGAACGATACCTATGACGTAGACACCGGGTACTACACGGTGCACATCGAGATCAAGGACGGTGCTGCCCGCTTTGTGGACTCCCCCTGCCCGGACCACATCTGTGAGAGCTTCGGCTGGCTGTCCAACGAAGACCAGACCGCCACCTGCCTGCCCGCCCGCGCGGTGCTGACCATCGTGCCGGCCGACTGAGCCTTGCGCTCAAAAGGAGATTTCCTATGAAGGATGATTCCAACCGTTCCCTGCGGCGTGTGAACCGCAAGAGCCGCAGTGCGGCAGACCGCACCGTGGAAGTGGACAGCTCCGCTTTTTTTGCGGAGGACCCGTCCCCCACGCCGCCGCCCCGGAAAAAGCCCGGTTCTTCTGCCCCACGCCGCAGCGGTACCCCGGCACAGGCTGCCGCCGCCCGGCCCTCCGCTTTCGGCAGGATCCTGCTGCCGGTGCAGGGCATTCTCAGTGCAGCCTCGCTGGTACAGCTGTGGCGCACCCAGATGCTGCCCGTGCTGTATCTGGTCATTCTGGCCGCCCTGCTGTTCCTGCTCTGGCTGCTGGTCAAGCGCTGTCAGGAGTACAATGTGCCCGGAAAGGTGTCCCGGGTGTTCTCGGTGTTCCTGTGCGCCTGCATGGCGCTGGGCTGTGTCTGGGCCCAGCAGGGTCTGACCGCGCTGGACAACATGACCAACGGTCTGCTCACCGGTGCCGAGGCCAACAAGATCACCAAGGAGCCTTTCGTCATCTACCTCAGCGGCGTGGACACCCGTGGTGAACTGACCGAAAAAGCCCGCAGCGACGTGAACATTCTGGCTGTGGTGAACCCCCAGACCAAGCAGGTGGCGCTGATCAACACGCCCCGCGACTACTATGTGGATCTAGCCGGCACCAACAGCAAGGACAAGCTGACCCACGCCGGTCTGTACGGCGTGGAGACCAGCATGGCCACATTGGGCAACCTCTACGGCATCAATGTGGATCACTACATCCGCATCAACTTTGCGGGCTTCATCAATATCGTGGACGCCCTGGGCGGCGTGGACGTGTATTCCGACCAGGCCTTCACCTCAGTGGGCAGCCCCGGCTACTACGACCCCACCACCTTTGCCGAAGGCTGGAACCATCTGGACGGTAAGTCCGCCCTGGCCTTTGCCCGGGAGCGCCACGCCTTTGCCTCCGGCGATATCCAGCGCGGCATCAACCAGATGAAGGTCATCGACGCCATGCTGAACAAGATCAAGTCCCCTGCCCTGCTCATGGGCTTTTCCAAGATCATGGACGCCGCTTCGGACTGCTTTGTCACCGATTTTTCGCAGGATCAGATCAGTGCGCTGGTGCGCATGCAGCTGAGCGATTTTGCCAACTGGGACATCCAGAGCTACACCGTTACCGGCTCGTCCGGCACCAGCACCCAGTGCTATTCCGCCAAGGGCCAGAAGCTCTACGTCATGAAGCCGGATGAAGCCTCCGTCAGCAAGGCCAAAGAGATGATTGCGACCGTGCTGGGCGGTGAGGGTACTGTGAGCGACACCACCCAGACCCCGGAAAAGACCGACATCTTTACCCCCACCACCGACCCGAACGCCGCTGCTTCCATTCCGGAAGAACCGGCGGAAAGCGTCATCGTGGAGGAGCCCGCCGAGAGCGTGCCGGAAGAGACCCCGGCCGAAACACCTGCTGATCAGCCTGCAGAACAGCCTGCCGACACCCAGCCCCAGGAGCCGGAGACTCCGGCCGACAGCGGCACCAGTGACGGCAGCACTGAAGCTCCGTCTATCTCCCTGCCCACGCAGGAAGAGGTGGAACAGGCTGCATCCTCGCTGTACAACGCAGCGTCCACCATTCTGGATGCCATCTACAATGCAGCGTCCCAGAACGACGCCGCCTGAGTTCCCACAACCGCAACGAGGCCCCGGAGGGCAGAACCTCCGGGGCCTCGTTTTTTCGTTGTCAGGATCTTATGCCTTGATCTCGTTCCACACGCTGTGGCCGTCCAGGCTGGAGGCATCCACGCCCAGATACTCGCAGATGGTCTGGGCAATGGTGCCGAAGCAGAGCTTCGTGCCCAGGTCCACACCGGGCTTCACGCCCTTGCCGCAGACCAGGTACGGCACATACTCGCGGGTATGGTCGGTGGTCTTGGTGTAGGAGGGGTCGCAGCCGTGGTCTGCGGTGACCATCAGCAGGTCGCCCTCCCGCATGCCGGGGATGAAGTCGGCCAGGAAGCGGTCGAACTCGGTGGCGGCAGCCGCGTAGCCCGCCACGTCGCGGCGGTGGCCGTACAGCATGTCAAAGTCCACCAGGTTCACAAAGGCCAGGCCCTCGAAGTCGCGGGTCTGCAGGGCCTTGGTGAAGGCAATGCCGTTGGTGTTGCCGGTGGTCTTGATCTTCTCGGTCACGCCCTCGCCATCAAAGATATCGAAGATCTTGCCCACGGCGATGACGTCCTTGCCGGCGTTCTTCAGCAGGTCCAGCATGGTGGCGCGGGGCGGCTTCAGGCTCAGGTCGTGGCGGTTGGTGGTGCGGTAGAAGGTATCGGCGGTGCGGCCCAGGAAGGGGCGGGCAATGACGCGGCCCACGCCATACTCGCCCTTGAGCATCTCGCGGGCGATCTCGCAGTAACGGTACAGCTCGTGCACCGGCACCAGCTCTTCGTTGGCGGCCACCTGGAACACGCTGTCGGCACTGGTGTAGACGATGAGGGCGTTTTCCTTCATGGCCTGCTCGCCGTAGTCCTTCAGCACCTGGGTGCCGGAATAGGGCTTATTGCAGAGCACCTTGTGGCCGGTCTTTTCCTCAAACTCGTGGATGAGCTCTGCGGGGAAGCCCTCCGGGAAGGTGGGCAGCGGCTTCGGGCTCACCACACCGGCGATCTCCCAGTGGCCGATGGTGGTGTCCTTGCCCATGCTCTGCTCCTGCAGGCGGGCAAAGGAACCGGTGGGAGCGGCGGTCTTCTCCCCGGCGGTCACGCCGTCGATGTTGAACAGGCCCAGCTTTTGCAGGTTGGGGCAGTTGAAGTTGGGATGCTTTGCAATGGCTCCCAGCGTGTTGGTGCCCTCATCGCCAAAAGCGGCGGCATCCGGCTCGGCGCCGATGCCAAAGCTGTCGAGCACGATCAGAAAAACACGTTTTTCCATCTTGGTTTTCTCCATTTCTTCCGGGTCAGCCCGGATAAGTGACACTTTTACCTGCCACCATTATAAGCAAAAACAGGCCCGTTTTCAAGGGCTGTCTTTCCATGCTGCACGGCTGTCCTGACGGGCAGGATCTTAGCCATTTCTTTAACGATTTCTCTGTGCAAAATCCGCAAAATTACCGCGTCCCTGCGTCAAACATCTGTTCAAACCTCCCGGTATGCAAAAAAGTTGTATTCATCCTGAAATTTCACTTGCTCTCTTGTCAGAAAGCGATTATAATAGTAGTTGGTAAAGTTTTGGATTTTCACTTTACCGTACATTCCAACCCACAGCACGGGGAGTTTTCCCTGTTGGTCGTGTGCGCGGGCCGTTCTGCATGACAGCAGACAGCCTGCTGCAAAATAAATGAGAGAGTGAGAACGTAGACGGAGGTATTTTGAATGAGAAAAACGAAAATTATCTGCACCCTGGGCCCTTCCACCGACAAGGACGGCGTCCTGCGTGAACTGATCGCCAACGGCATGAATGTTGCCCGCTTCAACTTCTCCCATGGCTCCCACGAGGAGCACAAGGGCCGTCTGGACCTGCTCAAGTCCCTGCGCGAGGAGCTGGGCAAGCCCGTGGCTGCTCTGCTGGACACCAAAGGCCCTGAGATCCGCCTGAAGGACTTCAAGAACGGCACCGAGATGCTGGAAGCCGGCCAGACCTTCACCCTGACCACCCGCGATGTGGAGGGCACCAAGGAGATCTGCTCCATCACCTACAAGGATCTGCCTCAGGACGTGGCCCCCGGCGGCACCATCATGCTGGATGACGGCCTGATCAAACTGCAGATCCAGACCGTGAACGATACCGACATCGTCTGCACTGTGCTGAACAACGGCAAGATCAAGAACAAGAAGGGCGTCAACGTGCCCGGTGTGCATCTGTCCATGCCGTATATGAGCCAGCGCGATAAGGACGATATCATCTTCGGCATCGAGCAGGGCTTTGATTTCATCGCTGCTTCCTTTGTGCGCACCGCACAGGACGTGTACGAGATCCGCAACCTGCTGAACGAGTACGACTCCAACATCCGCATCATCGCTAAGATCGAGAACCGTGAGGGTGTGAACAACATCGACAGCATCCTGGCTGCCGCCGACGCCGTCATGGTGGCCCGCGGCGACCTGGGCGTCGAGATCGACTTTACTGAGCTGCCCGGCATCCAGAAGACCATCATCGACCGCTCCTTCTCCTTCGGCAAGCCCATCGTCACCGCTACCCAGATGCTGGACAGCATGATGGTGAACCCCCGCCCCACCCGTGCTGAGATCTCGGACGTGGCAAACGCCATCTACGACGGCACCTCTGCTATTATGCTGTCCGGTGAGACCGCAGCCGGTGCTTACCCCGTGGAGGCACTGAAGACCATGTCCGCCATCGCCGAGCGCACCGAGCAGGAGGGTCACTACCTGCGCGGCCGTCTGATGGAGCCCAACACCGGCAAGATCAGCGTTTCCGACGCTACCGCTCACGCCGCCTGCCTGACCGCCAAGGACGTGAACGCCGCTGCCATCGTCACCGTGTCCGAGTCCGGCACCACTGCCCGCCTGCTGAGCAAGTACCGCCCGCAGCAGCCCATCATCGCCTGCGTCATGAAGGAGCAGGTGCAGCGTCAGCTGTCCTTGAGCTGGGGCATCACCTCCCTGATGATGCCTCTGGCGCACAGCACCGACGAGCTGATCGAAATGTCCACCGCCCTGGCCAAGGAAAACGGCTTCCTGCACAACGGTGAGCTGGCCGTGGTGACCGCCGGCGTGCCCGTGGGCATTTCCGGCACCACCAACATGATCAAGATCCACATGGTGGGCAACTGCCTGGCCACCGGTGTGGGCGTCGGCCCGGAGAACGCCGAGGTGTCCAACGCCACCGGCAAGGCCTGCGTGTGCCGCACCCTGGACGAGGTGCGTGCCAAGTTCAAGCCCGGCATGGTGCTGGTGGTGCCCTCCACCAGCAACGAGATGCTGAACTATGTGCGCGACGCCGCCGCTCTGGTGGTGGAGGAGCCCGGCCTGAACAGCCATGCCGCCATTGCCGGCAAGGCTCTGCTCAAGCCCACCGTCGTGGGTGCCGTGGGTGCCACCTCTCACATCCGTGACGGCCTGATGATCGCTGTGGACTGCGCACACGGCAGCGTGCAGCGCCTGCAGGCCTGAGAAAGAGGGCGACACAATGGAACGCATTGCGAGCTTCTGTGTTGACCATACCAAGCTGGACCGGGGCATGTACCTGAGCCGTCAGGACGGCGATGTGCTCACTTGGGACATCCGCATGAAGAAGCCCAACCAGGGCGATTACTTGTCCACGGCCGCTGCCCACACGCTGGAGCACCTGTTTGCCACCTACGCACGCAATAGTGCCTTCCAGGATGGTGTGATCTATGTGGGCCCCATGGGCTGCCGCACCGGCTTTTACCTGCTGACCCGCGGCCTGACCCCTGCGCAGGCTTTGGAGCTGACCGTGGAGTCCTTCCGCTTTATGGCCGCCTTTGAGGGTGCCGTGCCCGGTGCCAGCGAAGTGGAGTGCGGCAACTACCGCGACATGGATCTGCCTGCCGCCAAGGCCGAGGCTGCTGCCATGCTGCCGGTTCTGGAAGCCCTGACCGCCGACCGTCTGCACTACTGAGCCTCTGTGCCGGAACTCTAGATAAACAACAAAACCCGGAACTTCCTGTCGGACAGGAAGTTCCGGGTTTTTGGTTTTGTTCGGTTTATTCGTCCGGGTCGCCGCGCTCGGGCATGGTGCGCAGCTCCCGCACCAGCATGGCGCGCAGCTGGTACTGATGCTGCTCGGACGCAAGGTCGGCTCCGGCATGCAGCTCCACCTCCGGTGCCCGCCCATCGTCCGTGTACAGCGGCACCGTGACCACGGCCTGGGTGCCCTTTTCCGGGGCACACTCCACGCTCAGCCCCCAGCCCATGCGGCGGCAGCACTCGCGGCAAAGCAGCAGCCCCAGCTGAGCCCCGCCCAGAAAGCTGCGCCGGTTTTCCAGCCAGGCTTCCTGGCTGCCCTCCGGCAGACCGCAGCCATTGTCCCGCACAGTCAGCTGCCACATGGTCTCGCTGCGGCGCAGCAGGATCCTCACCGTGCCGCCCTCGCGGCAGGCACGCAGGGCGTTGGACAGCAGATGCAGACACAGCAGCTCCACATCATCCCGGTCAGCCAGCACACGGCAGGTCGTCCAGCCGCCGTAGTCCAGCTCCAGGGTGACTCCCAGCTGCGCACGCACCATGTCGGCCTGGGCCGCCACCTGCTGCAGCAGCTCGCACAGATCCAGCGGGTAAAGCTTAGGCGGCTGCCCGGCACGCAGAAATTCCAGCGCAGACAGCAGTTCGTTGATGGTCCGTTCCAGCTTGGCCGTGGCCGCGCTGATGTCGCTGACTGCCTGCAGGGACTGGGCGTCTGCCCCCACGCGGGCCAGATGCTGCTCCAGATACTCGCAGTTGCGCCCGATCAGCCCCAGCGAATGGAAGCAGGCATCCTCCACCGCCTGCTGCGGGATGGCCTGCGCCGTCAGCTCCTGCGCTGTATTCTGCTGTGCCTGCTCCATTGCTACCGCCTCCAAGACTGTGTGCGTTATTCCCTGCTCTTCTGCTGGATGAGATACCGTTTGATTGCATAGATCAGCTTGCCCGTAGTGGGCTTTTCCGCTTCAAAGCCGCTTTCAGCCTTGAACTGCATCCAGCCCTCGGCCGGTTTTGCTTCCAGCTGGTCGATCATGCGCCGGATGCCGCTGTCCACGGCCGAGACCGAAACACCGTACTGCTCACTGACCGCCTGCAGGATCTCCTTGCGGATGGCCAGCTTCTGCGAGGTGCCGTAGACCACGCCCACCGCACTGGTCAGATAGCTGCAATTGATGTCCGGGATGCGGATGCCCCAGCTGTGGTACAGCTGCTGGCACTGCTGCTCGGTGCGCTGCCACTGCTGGCCCGGCATCCGGTACAGCTCCCGCAGCAGGTTCTTGAGCTCCATGCGCTCCACGCAGCAACAGCTGCCGGAGTCCTCCATGCGCAGTGCCGAGCTGTTCTTGCGCCGGCCCTCGTCGAACAGCATCAGCAGCGGCTTGTGCTCCAGCTTGCGCAGTTCCATCATGAACTCGATGCTGCTCATATCCTCCATCTGGCTGCACAGCACCACGATGTCAAAATTGTGGCCCTGCTGCAGCTCCTGCAGCAGTTTGTGTCCGTTCAGAAAGCAGGTACAGGCCAGCACTGGGTTCTGTTCTTCCAGATAGTTTTTCTGTACCCGAAGCTCCTTGCGGTCATAGCTTGCAAGGGCGACCTGCAGCACATCTGCCGTCCGCTCATTGTCCACGCCACGCGCCGCCTTCCTGTTCGGTCTGCTGTGCCGCATCCAGCTCTGCTACCACGTCCTGCCAGATCTCCGGCTGAACGCCATTCTCACACAGATATTGCAAAACACGGTAGCCAAACTCCGGTGCAACGGCCATATACTTGCTGTCCATGCGCTGGCTGCTGCCAGTACGGCAAAGCGTCAGGCGACAGCCGGTTTCGCCGTCCGGGTCAAGGGAGTAAACCAGCGTATATGCCTGCTGCAACCCGGCGATGGCAGAAAACTGCCGGACCATGGGTGAAAACGTACGTTCCATAGAAATTCCTCCTTGCTACAAGGCATTGCGACGTTTTTAGTGCATTTCCTTGTTTTTCCTTTTTTATTGTATGGAGCAGGAAGGAACCATTCAACCCTGAAAAAGTGTCTAAAAGTGTCAGACTGTTTTTCTGTTCGATTTTGCGTCGCGTTGTTTTGCTTTCCGACGCTTTTATAAATCATGCTACCTGTGCCGCACCGTATTTTCATCGTTCCGGATGGTTTGCACGGCTTTTTTTAGTACCCTTACAATAACACGAACGCCGCAGGATTGCAACCCCTGCCGCCGGGTTGGGAAAATTTTCCTCTCTGGCCCGGCCAGAACAGAGAATTTCTGCTTCCGCTTCCGGAAACATTTTCTTTTCCATACACAGTTTTTTCATATAGATTTGCTAAAATCATCTCGATTCTTCTGTGCAGTCTGCGCGCCTTTTGGCACGCAGCGGCACAGCTGTCCGTTCCTCACCTCTCCGGCCCCGGCCGGAACCTTTTCCCCAGAAAGGCACACACATGCTACAAATCAAACAGATCTGCAAACAGTACAAGACCGGCGATCTCGTGCAGAATGCGCTGAACAATGTCAGCCTGAACCTGCGTGATAACGAATTCGTCGCCATCCTCGGCCCCAGCGGCTCCGGCAAAACTACCCTGCTGAACATTATCGGCGGTCTGGACCGGTATGACAGCGGCGATTTGATCATCAACGGCATCTCCACCAAAAAGTACACCGACCGCGACTGGGACTCCTACCGCAACCACACCATCGGCTTTGTGTTCCAGAGCTACAACCTCATCCCCCACCAGACCGTGCTGGCCAACGTAGAGCTGGCCCTTACCATCTCCGGCATTTCCGGGGCCGAGCGCCGCCGCCGCGCCACCGAGGCACTGGAGGAAGTGGGTCTGGGCAACCAGCTGCACAAGCACCCCAGCGAGATGTCCGGCGGCCAGATGCAGCGTGTGGCCATTGCCCGTGCACTGGTGAATAACCCCGACATCCTGCTGGCCGACGAGCCCACCGGTGCACTGGACAGTGAAACCAGCATCCAGGTCATGGAGCTGCTCAAGGAGGTGGCCCGGGACCGTCTGGTGGTCATGGTCACCCATAACCCGGAGCTGGCCGAGCGCTACGCCACCCGCATCGTGACCCTGAAGGACGGCGTCATCCGCTCCGACACCATGCCCTATGAGCCGGACACCCAGACCCTTGCGGCCCCCGTGCACAAGAACATGGGCCGCTCGTCCATGTCGGTGCTCACCTCGCTGACCCTCAGCTTCAACAACCTGCGCACCAAAAAAGCACGCACCCTGCTCACTGCCTTTGCCGGTTCCATCGGCATCATCGGCATTGCGCTGATCATCTCCCTGTCCACCGGTGTCAACAACTACATTGACGACATGGAGCGCTCCACCCTGTCGGAGTACCCGCTGCAGATCATGAGCAGCGGCATGGACTTTACTTCCATGCTCTCTTCCCGCGTTCCGTCGGACAGCTCCCAGAGCACCACTCAGGAAGAAGACATGGTGCCGGTGCGCCAGCTGCTCTCGCAGATGGTGTCGGGCATCACCACCAACGACCTCAAGTCCCTCAAGCAGTATCTGGAGACCACCGACACCACCGTTGCCAACAATGCCACCGCCGTGGAGTATGCCTATAATGTGTCGCCCCAGATCTACCGGCAGGACCCCGACGGCAGCATCCGGCAGGTGAACCCGGATTCCTCCCTGTCCTCGCTGGGCATCAGCTCCGAGACCTCTTCCAACAACATCATGTCCTCCATGATGAACACCAGTGTGTTCTCGGAACTGCCCCAGACCCCGGAGCTGTATGCATCCCAGTACGACGTCAAGGCCGGCCGCTGGCCGGAAGCCTACAACGAATGCGTGCTGGTGCTGGACGCCACCGGCAGCGTGACCGACTACGCCCTGTACGCGCTGGGCATGCGGGACAACGCCGAGCTGGACAAGATGATCCAGCAGTTTGCCCAGAACCAGAACGTAGACGTGCCGGATGACTTCAAGACCTATTCCTATTCCGATTTTCTAGGCAAGCAGTTCAAGCTCATCAACAGCTCCGACCGCTATGTCTACGACGAGACCTACAGCTTGTGGCGCGATAAATCGGATGACACCGACTATATGAAGCAGGTGGTGGCCAACGGCACCGACCTGACCATCGTGGGCGTGGTGCAGCCCGCCGAGGATTCTTCTGCTGCCATGCTGTCCTCCGGTATCGGCTACACCCACGACCTCACCCTGCACGTCATCGAGCAGGCCAAATCCAGCGCCATCGTGCAGCAGCAGATGGCCGACCCCCAGATCAATGTGTTCACCGGCGAGGAGTTCGGTGCCGACAACAGCACTTCCTTCGATATGTCCTCCATGTTCTCGGTGGACACCGATACGCTGAAGAACGCTTTCCAGTTTGACACCAGCGCCCTGAAGTTTGACCTGAGCGGCGCCTTTGATCTGAGCTCCGGTTCCTTCGACCTCTCTTCCCTGCTGGATCCGGACAACTTCTCACTGGACCTGGGCGACCTGCCGCAGCCGGACATGGATATGAGCAGCGTGTTTGAGAACATGGATCTGTCCATCTCCCCGGAGGCACTACAGGATATGATGCAGAAGATCCTGAACGGCTACAAGGACTATGTGGTGGGCAACGGCATCCTGAATCTGGACAAGATCAGCTTCTCCGCCTATATGCAGACCGAGCAGTTCCAGCAGCTGCTGGCCAGCTCCATGAGTGAACTGCTGGCCGACGCCAACCTGCAGGAGCAGTTCTCCGCCGCCATGCAGACCGTGATGGAGAGCTACTCTGCCCAGATCAGCCAGGCCCTGCAGAGCCAGCTGAGCACCGCCATGAATACGGCCATGCAGCAGATGGGCACCCGGATCAGCCAGCAGATGGAAAGCGCCATCCAGAAGAACATTGCCCAGCTGGGCAGCCAGATGGAAAATGCCCTGAAGATCGACGCCAGCGCCTTTCAGAATGCCATCCACATGAACATGACGCAGGAAGAGCTGGCTGAACTGATGAAGTCCTCCATGCTGTCTTCCACCTCCACCTACGACGGCAACCTGCAGAGCCTGGGCTACGCCGACCTCGATGACCCCAGCACCATTTCCATCTACCCGAAGGACTTTGACTGCAAGGCCCTGATCGTGAATGCACTGGACGCCTACAATGCCTCCGCCGAGGCAAATGGCGAGGATGACAAGGTGGTGCGCTACACCGATGTGGTGGGCACCCTGATGACCTCGGTGACCAAGATCATCAATATGATCAGCAACATGCTGGTGGCCTTTGTGTCCATCTCGCTGGTGGTGTCCTCCATCATGATCGGCGTCATCACCTATATCAGCGTGCTGGAGCGCCGCAAGGAGATCGGCATCCTGCGTGCCATCGGCGCATCCAAGCGCAACATCTCGGAGGTATTCAACGCCGAGACCTTCATCATCGGTCTGTGCTCCGGCTGTATGGGCGTGGGCCTGAGCCTGATTCTGCTGATCCCCGGCAACATGCTCATCCACTCCATTGCCGACAGTGCCTCGGTCACGGCAGCCCTGCCGCTGCAGGCTGCACTGGTGCTGATCGCACTGGCCACACTGCTCACCATTCTGGGCGGCCTGATCCCCGCCAAGAGCGCCTCCAAGTGCGACCCCGTCAAGGCCCTGCGCTCGGAGTGATTCCCGGCAGACAAAACACAAGCGGACGGTTCCCCGGTCGGGCAGCCGCCCGCTTTTTGCATTGCGGCGCATCTTGTGCTAAAATAAGAAAAAACACAAAGGAGCCTTTTTCCATGCCCAACATCATTGAGATCACTGATTTTTCCGCGCCGGAGCTGGACGTCTACGCCCGCCTGACCCAGGCCCAGCTGCGCAATCGACTGGAGCCGGAAAAGGGCGTTTTTATTGCCGAGAGCCCCAAGGTGATCGCGCGGGCGCTGGATGCCGGCTACCAGCCGCTGTCCCTGCTCATGGAACGCAAACAGATCACCGGCCCGGCCCAGGACATCCTGACCCGCTGCGGGGACGCCCCGGTATACACGGCCGACCGCGAGATGCTGGCCCGCCTGACCGGCTACGAACTGACCCGCGGCGTGCTGTGCGCCTTCCGCCGCCCCGCGCCCCGCACAGTAGAGCAGGTATGCCGGGATGCCCGCCGGGTGGCTGTGCTGGAGGGCATCGTGGATTCCACCAATGTGGGTGCCATCTTCCGCAGTGCTGCCGCATTGAACATGGATGCGGTGCTTATCACGCCTTCCTGCTGCGACCCGCTGTGTCGCCGGGCGGTGCGCGTGAGCATGGGTACGGTGTTCCAGGTGCCTTGGGCGCAGATCGGCACCACCCCCGCCGACTGGCCGGAACACGGCATGGCACAGCTGCACGCTCTGGGCTTCAAGACCGCCGCCATGGCCCTGAGCGACCGTTCGGTGAGCATCGACGACAACGCCCTTGCCGCTGAGCCCAAACTGGCCATTGTGCTGGGCACCGAGGGCGACGGCCTAGCCCACAGCACCATCGCCGCCTGCGACTATACCGTGAAGATCCCCATGTCCCATGGGGTAGACTCGCTGAACGTAGCCGCTGCCAGTGCCGTCGCCTTCTGGCAGCTGGGCCGTACCTGACACAATCCGCTTGACAAATCTCCTGATTCGAGTTACACTTACAGGGTCATCTGGTATGGGCCTGTAGCTCAGTTGGGAGAGCAAGCGTATCGCTTTTGTGCCCCACAGAGTTGTGGGCATTCAAATGGGGAGTATGTCGGTTGGTCGCCCAACCGAGTTACGCCCCTCAATATGGGCCTATAGCTCAGCTGGGAGAGCGTTCGGTTCGCATCCGAGAGGTCAAGGGTTCGAATCCCTCTAGGTCCACCAATTTGCCGCATCGTTTTGTACGATGCGGCGTTTTTTATGTCTAAAAAACTTTGGCAGACCGTGCCGGGCTCCGAACCCTGAAGTCGGATGCGAACCGGGCGGGGTCATCAATGTACTTTTTGAAAATCCATCGGTTTCACGCTTCTTTCTTTGCATTTTGCATGGTGCTGCGGGCAAGAGCATCGGTTTTATGCCCCCTTCTCGGAAATTTCTTCAAAAATTTCCGCACCATCGTAGGTTGATACCGCCTTGAGCTGCTCCACTTGGTTGAAGCTGGCATTCAGGGTGATCGAGATTTCATAGTCTTTTCGGACGCGAATCTCCTTAATGAACTGCTGCAAGATAGCGCGGCGTTCATCGTGGTTGGCGGTGTCGTACACATCCGCCCATGTAAACAGCTCGTTGCAGATGTAGTTGCTGCGCTTTGCTGTTTTGGTGGCTTCTTCGTATTCTTCCTGTGCCTGCACGAGCTGCTTTTCCAGAGTTTCCAGAGCCTCTCTTGCCTCGGCTACCAGTGTGCCCAGCAGTTCTTTGTCCAAGGCACTTACGCCCCGAATGACCAGAATGGTTTCGGCTTTCAGGTCGTCCAGCTCTTTCTGCTTGGCTTCCAAGTCCTTCTGAAATTTCTTGATTTTCTTCTGGATGCGGGTGGCATCGTTGGTCTTGACCAATTCCAGCAGCTTCTTCCGGGAAACCTCCCGGAACTGCGCGAAGATCTGCCGGACAACTTCTTCCACGATGGAATCCAGCTTAGAAACGCCGTAGCCAGACTGCCCATCGCAGTCTCCCGGATGCCGAATCTTGTAGAAGCAGCTATACCGGGGCCGGACTTCTTTCACCGTATGCCCATCGGCGTAGGTGTGTGTCCGTCCGCTGCTGGTCAGGCTCAGGCGGTTGCCGCAGTGACCGCAGTAAACCAGCCCGGTCAACAGAGCTTTGGAACTGGTGCCCAGTGAAGTGCCGCCACGCTCACAGGTGCGTGCCTGCCGCAGTTCCTGTGCCTGCTCGAACAGCTCTGGTTCGATGATGCGGAGCTGCGGACACTCCGTCTCCACCGCACCGTTGATGAGGTATCCCGTGTATCCTTTGTTCTTGATCATCCGAACGATGCTGGTGTTGGGAATGTTTTTGTTGTTCCGTCCTACGACTCCCTGTTCATAAAGATAGTGGCTCAACTTCTGTGCGCCGTAGCCCTCGTAAACGTACTTGTGGAAAATCAGCCGGACGATCTCAGCTTCCGCTTCATCAATCACAAGGTCGCAGACTTCCTGATTCTTCTTGTTCACCCGACCAAGGCGGACACGCTTGTAGCCAAAAGGCACGGTGCCGCCTGTATAGTGGCCTTCCCCGGTGAGCTGTTCCAGCCTTGTCCGGGTACGGACAGAGGTTTTCAGACTTTCGCCGGATGCCTGCCAGTAGCGGATGTAGTTCATCAGCTTGTCCACATGAGTGTCAAATCGCTGCTGTCCTTCGTTCACGCTCCAGACTTCGATGCCCTGCTTCGTGAACCATTCCACGATAAAGGGCGTTTCATCATCACGGCGACCGAGACGGTCAAACATGAACACCAGCAGGATGTCAAACTTGCCCTCCATTGCGGCCTGTTGGATTTTCTGAAGTTCGTCACGTTCTTTGGCAGATTTCTTGAAGCCGGAAACGCCTTTTTCGGAAAACTCCTTGACGATCTCCCAGCCCTGACTTTCTGCAAAGTTGCGACAAGCTTCTTTCTGCATGGGGATGTCGTCTTTCTCGACCTGTCCCTTTGTCGAAACACGGTATAAGGTATAGACACGTTTTTTCATTTCAATCTCTCTTTCTTTGAGTGAGAAAGGAAAAATCAAACGTGTTTCGTCCATATTTTGTTTTCAAGGTTCAGTTCGATTTTATCTTATCTCACGCATTCAAGGAACACAAGGATGTCAGGCAGCGGTGTGCCCTGCCGTGCGCAGGATGGTGGTCTGCAATAGTTTCTGGATGGCATCCAGACAGTCCGTATCCGCAGGCGCATAAGTAATCTTGACTTTGCAGCCTTTGACGGAAAGAGTTTCCGATTTAGCGGTGGTATCGCAGATAGCGTTCATAGGCCTCCTTTCTCCATACCCATTCGTTCAGATTGAGCTGATACAGCAGCGCATAATTGAGCCGAATGAGTTCCGGGATGCTCAACCGCCCCATCGGGCGGATCAGCCGTCCCTTGCTGATGGTCTGGACAGATTCTGCCAAGATCATAGAGGGCTGCAAAAAAGCCCGATTACCGTCCACAAGAACGTGGGCTTGGTGATCGGGCTTCTTTGCAGTATTGGATGTAACAGGCGCAACAATGAGGTTGGGCGAATAGCAGTTTGCGGTGTTGTTCTGCACCACGACCACAGGGCGGATACCGCCCTGCTCGGAGCCAAGGTGCGGCTCCAGATTGGCGTAGTAAATATCACCGCGCAGAAACTTTCGGTTGACTGGGATCATGTTCATCACCGCTTGCAGGACAAATTGTAGGTACGGCCAGCACCGTTGTAGATGGACAGGATCTGTTTCATGTGGCGGTCTGCCACATTGCCAGTGTCGTTTTGTGCCAACCGGGTGATGGTCTTGGGATGCACTGTGCGCAGCCGGAGAATCAGCCGTTCCCGGCTGTATTCGCCCTGATACAGAGCCAGAAAACGAGCCATGCCATGCAGGATGCCAGACAGGAACGAATCCGAATCGCCACCCCAAGCGTCTACGAGAACGCTCAGCATTTCATGGTAAAGTGATGCACCGTAGCTCTTGTAGATGTAGTAAGCCGAGCGGATGCAGTAGATTTTCCACGGGGCACGAATCCCATCCAGCGCAAAGCGTACACCGGTATTTTCCGTTACGGCGGCAAAGTCGCAGGCGTTTTCTTCGTGTGCCACCAGTTTGGCACGAAGCTGTTCACCCGCGGTCAGTTCGCTGGAAATGCCTGTCTGCACAGCAAACAGCAGAGCTTCATGCTCTTTAGAAAGGCCGTAGAAGACCTTGCAGCGAATCGGGAGGTCACGCCCACCGTTGCACGTTTTCCGTGCCTCAATGGTGTTCTGACCATCAAAGACGAAGTAGCGGCCATCCCGGTAGCTGACCTTCGGCTCATTGGCGATGTACTCCGAAAAGTTTGCTGCGATTCGTGCAACCTTGCCCATGCGGAGCAGCCGCTGATATTCGGCGCAGGGGTTCAGCAGAACGCTGTCAACGTACCGCACCTCGAAGTTGCACTCCGGCAGGCTGGAAAGGTTCAGGTTAGAAAGCATCATAGCGTTTTCTCCTTTATTTTCAGAAGATACTGTACGGCATCTTCGGTCAAGTCATGAATGATCTTGCGGCAGTCCGAATCTTCAAAAACATCCGGGTATTCTTTGAAAATGCTATTCCAGCGGCGAATGAAGTCCTCTTTCGCACCCTGCACTTCGCACATCATCAGGGAGCCGTTTGCAACGGCTCGTTCCTGATAGCGGTTGTCAATGGATGCTTTCAGAGAAGTTTTTTCTTCGGCAGTAAGCTGGCGTTGATGCCCTTGGATGCTTTTGCTGATTTCAGAAAGCGTTTGTTTTGAAGAAGCGGTTTCGGCTTTTCGGGGCTGACGTTCCTGCTTTGGCTTCCGCAATTCTGCAAGCGCAGCAGGAATTTCTGCCTTTGGCGTTTTTGCCAAGGCGGTGATTTCTGCATCCGTTGCCTTGATGCGCCCGGTCAGGATTTCTTCTCTTGCACCGGGGACTGCATCTTCCGCAGCGTCTACGCCTTTGGCATACTTCTCTGCTCTCTTTACGGTAGCCGCCCCAACGCCGTTTTGTGCGGCAATGCGCTCACAGGTGGAGAGCTGCTTTGCCCTCAATGGATCATTTTGAACCATTGAGGTGAACCGTCCGTTCTCATCGTGTGCCCGCTCTTTGGAGCCGCCCCGTGCCAGCTTTTCGGATTCATACAGCTTGCCCATCAGAAACTTCTTTCGTTCCGGGTCAAGATTTCTGCGTCCAAGCTGGTTCTGGCAGATCCATGAAAGAGCCGCGTAACGGTTATCCAGTTCGATCTCCTGTATCTGGTAGGCGATGAACGGATGCTTCCGCAGGATGCGGTAGCGGGTATGCCCGTCCAGAATAAAGCCATTCCAGATGATAATGGGATTCAGCAGCCGTCCTTCGTGGAGAATGTTCTGCTCAAGCTGTTGTTCTTCTTCAAAATTCAGGGGCGGGATCTTGCCCTGAAACTCCGGGTCGATCTTAAGCGCATTCAGATTCATCATCGAAATGGCCTCGCTTCACATACTGCCCAGCGTTCTTATCGGGCTGTACATAATAATCGAAACCATAGCGAATCTGGCAGTAGGTGCAGATTTCCTTTACTGTCTGCCGGTAATTTGCTCGCCGGATACGATAACTCCCTGTGATCTCGAAGTTTTCCCGGCAGGTGGGGCAAAGACAGATCAGGGAATTCCTGTCATTTCCTTGCCGGGTCAGGCGCGTCATACGCTGTCCTGGGAAAGCCCCAGGCTGGCACATACCGCTTTATCAATCACTTCCATCTGAGCTTTGGTCAACCGCCCAGCATAGCTGCGTATGCGGTGCTTATCGATCACCTGTAACTGTTCCAACATGAACAAGGAGTCTCCGTCATACTTCATTCCGGGAATCTTGCTCAGAACAACGTGTGTCGGCAGATATGGCTTTTTGTCGGCCTGCTTTGTAGCAGGTGTGACGATCAATGTTGGTGAATAGAGGTTTCCTACGTCATTCTGCAGGATCAGCACAGGGCGGATACCGCCGTGCTCACAGCCATAGGCAGGATTTAAGTTTGCAAAGTATATCTCTCCGCGATGATATTGTTTAAAATCTCGATCCATTGTGTGTACTCCTTTCTTGTGGGTATGTTAAAGGAGCCAGAACACGGGAATAACCTTCCCGGTCATGGCTCCCGAAAATTTCTTAAGCGGTTATTTTCTCACATTTGTCCTCGACACCCTGAGAAGCGGGAAATCATCAGGCGGCAGCTTGCTGGGCTGCTCCATAGGCATCTAACCTCCCCGCCTTCCTTATGGCCGGGCTGCGAATTACAGAAGTATCATTATCCCTGTATGCCGTCCTGGCCCTGCCGGTTGCAATCCGGTATTTTGTAGCAAGTATGGTTCGCTCGCCTCCGGGTGGAAGGTCATGGCGTACTGCCTGTCCGGCTCTGACATACGGTAATGTACCTGATGAATGAGTATTCGGTTTTCAAGGTTCCCAGCCGGTGTTCCCTGGCTGTGATTAAATTGTAGCCGAATCCAAATTGTTTCCAGAGTGACTCGTTGTCACGGTACTGGTCGAGTTTGTCACGGTAGCTTAAAGAGAAGCCTTCAGCTGCCCAATTTGACCCATTATGTTTTCCAGTTCTCGCTGGATACGATCAGTGTCTGAATATTTCACTCGTCCAAGGATCAGATAGTCCAGAGATATGTCAAATGTAATAGCAAGTTCAATCAGCAGGTCGAGTGAGCCACCGCGTCTTCCATTTTCCAGTGCCCTGTAATGATCCAGACTAATGTTCAGCTTGTCGGCCATCTGTTGCTGGGTCTGGCTACATTCCAAGCGCAGTTTTGAGATTTTCATTCCACATTCCAGAGGAACGGAAGACGTAGTTTTTCACATCC
>OOCP01001930.1_pt1 | contig 19062 bp, 15 predicted proteins | sample 1671511 | NCBI WGS metagenome assembly OOCP01 (sample SAMN06348164, study PRJEB24527) | human gut metagenome | biome: human gut; feature: ankylosing spondylitis patient; material: feces | host: Homo sapiens | place: China | collected 2015-10 | reverse complement strand
TCCCGAGCGGCCAAAGGGGGCAGACTGTAAATCTGTTGCGATAGCTTCGAAGGTTCGAATCCTTCTCCGCCCATTTTCAGAACAAGTAGAGATACTTGTTCTTCTTTTTACCAAGGCTTTGATGATGGAAAATGAAAAAAATCGAAAAAAGCTGTTGACAAATTTCGGCTGGTTTGGTATAGTAATTGAGCGGCTGAAACAACGCAAGATTTGCCCGAGTGGCGGAATTGGCAGACGCACAGGACTTAAAATCCTGCGGGGTAACACCCGTACCGGTTCGATCCCGGTCTCGGGCAGCTTCATAATATTTCTTACGCCCAGATAGCTCAGTTGGTAGAGCAGTGGACTGAAAATCCACGTGTCACTGGTTCGATTCCGGTTCTGGGCACCATAATGCGCGAGTGGCTCAGTGGTAGAGCATCGCCTTGCCAAGGCGAGGGTCGCGAGTTCGAATCTCGTCTCGCGCTTTTCCCTTTATCAAAGGAGAAAGCAAAAATGAATGAAAGATGTTGACAAGCTTCTAAAAGTTTGATAAGATACATCTTGTCGAAAAAACGATATGCGCGAGTGGCTCAGTGGTAGAGCATCGCCTTGCCAAGGCGAGGGTCGCGAGTTCGAATCTCGTCTCGCGCTTCTTTTTCGACAAACTGCATACTATGCGCGAGTGGCTCAGTGGTAGAGCATCGCCTTGCCAAGGCGAGGGTCGCGAGTTCGAATCTCGTCTCGCGCTTAGAAGAATCGGTTTTGAGGACAATCAAGACCGATTTTTTCTTTTACCTTTCTTTTAACAAAGCCGGAAAGGAGGGACTCATGTGTTTGTAGGGATTTGTGAGGCAACCTTTCGCGCAGAATGGGTTTCCAGCTTGAAGGAAAAGCGAATGGTGATCAAAAGTCTGGTGGAAAAAACGAGACATAAATTTAACGCCTCCGTGGCAGAGGTGGACAGGCAGGAGGAGCATAAAATGCTCGTGGTTGGCTTTGCCTGTGTCAGCAATGAAAAAAGCCATGCGGAGCGTATGCTGCAGCATATTCTGAATTTCATGGAGAAAAGCACAGAAGCGGAATTGATTTCGGCGGAATATGAGGTATATTAGGTGTATTTTTGTTGAAAACAGACGGAAAATTTGCATTTACCTGTAGATTTTCAAAATTCAGTGTGTTATAATCTACTGTGATTGTGCAGTTTTAGCGTACTGTAACTCAACATGGCAGCATCATTTAGAAAATAAAGACAAAGTTGTCATAAAAAACGAATATCTTTAAGGAGGAACTTCTTACAATGAACGCAACATTAATCAGCAAAGAAAAAACAGCAGTAAAACTTTCTTTTGAAGTAAGCGCAGAAGTACTGGAACAGGGCATGGCTTTTGCTTACAACAAACACAAAAATAATCTGTCTCTGCCCGGCTTCAGAAAGGGTAAAGTACCCAGAAAGCTGATTGAAGCACAGTATGGCGAAGGCTTTTTCTATGAAGATGCAATCAACCACATCTTCCCCGATGAATACATGGCAGCAGTAAAGGAACTGGGTCTGGACGTTGTTTCCGCTCCCACTCTGGATATTGATTATATTCAGTCCGGCAAGGGCGCAAAATTCATCTGCGATGTAACTGTAAAGCCTGAAGTGGAACTGGGTCAGTATAAGGGTCTGGAAGTAGAAAAGGTTTCCGCAGAAGTAACAGATGAAGACGTTATGAAGGAACTGGAAAAGGTGCAGAAGCAGAACGCAAGAAAGATTGAAGTAACAGACAGAGCAGCACAGCTGGGCGATGTTGTAAACATTGACTATCTGGGCTCCGTTGACGGCGTTGCTTTCGATGGCGGCAAGGCAGAAGGCTTTGATCTGGAGCTGGGCTCTCATTCCTTCATCGAAGGCTTTGAGGATCAGATTGTTGGCCACAACATCGGCGAAGAATTTGATATCAACGTAACCTTCCCCGAAGCTTACCATGCACCTGAGCTGGCAGGCAAGGCAGCTGTATTCGCAATTAAGGTAAACGGTATTACAGCAAAGGAACTGCCCGAACTGAATGACGCATTTGCAGAAGATGTTTCTGAATTCTCCACTCTGGATGAATACAAAGCAGATATTCTGGCTAAACTGGCTGCAGAGAAGACAGAAAAGGCAAAACAGCTGCAGGGCGATAAGCTGCTGGATGCAGCAGTTGCAAACTGCAAGATGGAAGTGCCTCAGGTTATGTATGATAACAAGATTGACAGCATGATGAGAGAATTTGAAGAAAATATCGTTCGTCAGGGTCTGTCCATGGATGTTTACTATCAGTACATGGGTACAAATGAAGAAACCATGAGAGAAACCTTCAAGGATACATCCATGAAGAGCGTAGATGCAAGACTGATGCTGGAAGCAATCGCAAAGGCTGAAAATCTGGTTATCTCCGATGAAGATCTGGATGCAGAGGTTATCAAATACGGCGAAAGCTACGGCGTAGACGGCAAGACAATGCTGGATATGATTCAGGAAGACGATAAGAACGCCCTGAGACAGGATATGCTGGTAAGAGCTGCCATGAAGGTAATCGAAGACAACGCAGTCATCAAAGAAGCATAAGAAGCATAAGAAAAAAGCAACAAAAAGGCGAAGCCTTGGAAATATTGCAATGCAGATAGGCACAGGAAACTGTGCCTATTTAGATAATATAAGATTGGAGGAATCATAATGAGTTTAGTACCTATGGTCGTAGAACAGTCCAACCGTGGCGAACGTTCTTATGATATTTATTCCAGATTGCTGAAGGACAGAATCATTTTTCTGGGGGAAGAGGTCAATGATGTAACCGCAAGTCTGGTTGTGGCGCAGCTGCTGTTTCTGGCAGCAGAGGATCCCGATAAGGACATCAACCTCTACATCAACAGCCCCGGTGGTTCTGTAACGGCAGGCATGGCAATTTATGATACCATGCAGTATATCAAGCCTGATGTATCCACCATCTGTATCGGTATGGCGGCAAGCATGGGCGCATTCCTTCTGGCAGGCGGTGCAAAGGGCAAGAGATATGCTCTGCCCAATGCAGAGGTCATGATCCATCAGCCCAGCGGCGGCGCAAGAGGGCAGGCAACGGATATCCGTATCCATGCGGAAAATATCCTGCGCACCAAAGCAAAGCTGAATCAGATTTTGGCGGAAAATACAGGCAAGCCTGTGGAAGAAGTGGAAAGAGACACAGAACGCGATAACTTTATGAGCGCTGAGGAGGCAAAAGCCTACGGTTTGATTGATGCTGTCATCACAAAGCCTCAGACAAAGGAGAGAGGATAAATGGCAGGGAAAACGGAAGATATGAATAAGCTGCACTGCTCCTTCTGCGGAAAAACGCAGGATCAGGTGAAAAAGCTGATTGCCGGCCCGAATGTATATATCTGCGATGAATGTATCGACCTCTGCTCGGACATTATCGAGGAAGAATATGATGTGCTGGCAAATAAGGATGAAAATTTCAATGTGCCGAAGCCGAAGGAGATTAAGGAAACGCTGGATGAATATGTCATCGGGCAGAGCAGAGCAAAGCAGGCTTTGGCGGTTGCGGTGTATAACCACTATAAACGCATTTATATGGATACCAAGGCAGAGGATGTAGAGCTGCAAAAGAGCAATATCCTTCTGGTTGGGCCTACAGGGACAGGGAAAACCCTTCTGGCACAGACCTTGGCAAAGGTGCTGAATGTACCCTTTGCGATTGCGGATGCAACCTCTCTGACCGAAGCAGGCTATGTCGGCGAGGATGTGGAGAATATCCTGCTTAAGCTGATTCAGGCGGCGGATTATGATGTGGATAAGGCAGAACGCGGCATTATCTATATCGATGAAATTGATAAAATTACAAAGAAAAGCGAAAATGTATCTATCACCAGAGATGTCAGCGGCGAAGGCGTACAGCAGGCACTGCTGAAAATTCTGGAGGGGACTGTGGCAAGCGTGCCTCCACAGGGCGGCAGAAAGCACCCGCATCAGGAATTTATCCAGATTGATACAACCAATATCCTTTTCATCTGCGGTGGTGCCTTTGGCGGCATTGAAAAAATCATTCAGAACCGTATGGGGCATAAGGTGATTGGCTTTGGTGCAGAGGTGCAGAGCAAGCTGGATAAAACAAATGACGAGCTTTTGCAGAGCCTCATGCCGCAGGATTTGCTGAAATATGGTCTGATTCCGGAATTTATCGGTCGTCTGCCGGTTGTGGTAACGCTGGATAATCTGGACGAGGATGCCTTTGTGCATATTTTAACAGAGCCTAAGAATGCGCTGACAAAGCAGTATGAATATCTTTTTGCACTGGATGATGTTATTCTGGAGTTTAAGGAGGAAGCACTGCGTGCCATCGCAAGAAAGGCAATGGAACGGGAAACCGGCGCGCGTGGGCTGCGTTCTATTGTAGAGGAATTCATTAACCCGATTATGTATGAAATCCCGACACAGACAAATGTGGAACGCTGCATTATCACAGAGGATGTTGTAAACGGCAAGGCAGCTCCCGAATATGTTTATAATGAAAACAGAAAGCCCCTGCAGCGGATGCGGAAGCGCAAAAGCAGCAGAGGAAACAGCGGTGTTTCCGCATAAATCAAGAAAAAACGGGAAAATTGAGTATCTCTATCCTAATGATAGGGATACTTTTTTATTGGAAAAACGCACAATAGAAGGGGATTTCATTTTGCAGTGTGCGGAAAAATGTGCATATTTGGCGGATTTGTCGGAATTTTTAACAAAATCGCAAAAAATGTCTAAAAAATCACAAATAGCTGTTGACGGAATCGCATTTGCGTACTATAATTTATGCGTACTTGAGAGAGAGACAAGGACAGAAAAATGTCCTTGATAAAAAGACAAAACATATTATATAAAAGACACTAGGAGGAAGAAAAAATGCTTACACTGGAAATGATTCAGGACGCAAAAAAAACACTGGAAGGCGTTGCAAGAGTAACACCTTTGTACGAATCCGCTTTTATCAACCCCAACGCAAACGTATACATCAAATGCGAAAATATGCAGGTAACAGGCTCCTTCAAACTGAGAGGTGCTTATGTAAAAACAGCAAGCCTGACAGAAGAAGAAGCTTCCAAGGGTGTAATCGCTTGTTCCGCAGGTAACCATGCACAGGGCGTTGCTCTGGCAGCACAGAAAAAAGGCATCAAGGCTACTATCTGCATGCCCGCAGGTGCTCCTCTGGCTAAGGTAGAAGCTACAAAGAGCTACGGCGCAGAGGTTGTTCTGGTTCCCGGTGTATATGATGACGCTGCTGCAAAGGCAGTAGAACTGCAGCAGGAAAAGGGCTACACATTCCTGCACCCCTTCAATGATGAATATGTAATGGCAGGTCAGGGTACTGTTGGTCTGGAAATCATGGAAAAACTGCCCGAAGCTGACGTTGTATTTGTTCCCATCGGTGGCGGCGGTCTGATTTCCGGTGTTGCTTGCGCAATCAAGAGCATCAACCCCAACTGCAAGGTATATGGCGTACAGGCAGCAGGCGCTCCTTCCATGAAGCAGTCCATCGAACATAAGAAAATCGAAAAGCTGGCTAGCGTTTCCACAATGGCTGACGGTATCGCAGTTAAGGAGCCCGGCACACTGACATTCGAGGCTTGCATGAAATATGTTGACGGCATCGTAACTGTAACAGAAGCTGAAATCGCATCCGCAATCCTGATGCTGCTGGAAAAACACAAAATGGTAGCAGAAGGCGCAGGCGCAGTTTCCGTAGCAGCAGCTATGACAAATAAAGTAGATATCAAGGGCAAAAACGTTGTATGCGTAGTTTCCGGCGGTAACGTAGACGTAAACGTACTGGACAGAATCATCGACAAGGGTCTGCAGGAAAACGGCAGAATCGCTGAATTCTCTGTAATGATGGCAGATAAGCCCGGTCAGCTGATTCAGCTGCTGCAGATTATTGCACAGACAGGCGCAAACATTCTGGATGTAAACCACGACAGAAGAGCAAAAGGCGTAGCAGTAAGCAATGTAGTTGTAAACGTAACCGTTGAAACAAGAAACAAAGCACACTATGAAGAAATGGTTGCAGCACTGAAGGCACAGGGCTACACAATCTGATTTTTCCGAGTGCTTCATAATAACCTTTAACAACACAGGGTACTGATCGAAGGGTCAGTACCTTTTTTTGTTTTAAAAAGCGAAAAAATATATTATTCTGTTACCTGAGGTGAAAAATATGGAACAACAAAAGAAAAAGCGTACAGTAGGAATCTGCCTTACCCTCGCGGGTGGCATTTGCTGGGGGCTTTCCGGCTGCTTTGGGCAATATTTATTTCAGAAAAAGGATATTACGGCAGATTGGCTTGTGATGGTGCGGCTGCTTTTGGCGGGAGTACTTTTGGTTTTGATGGGCTTTTTGCTGACGAAAAAACGGATGGGGGATATCTGGAAAAATCCTGTGGACAGAAGGCAGCTCTTGATTTTTTCTGTTTTTGGTATGCTGAGCTGTCAGTATACTTATTTTGCGGCCATCCAATATTCCAATGCAGGCACGGCAACGGTGTTGCAGTCCTTGGCGCCTTTGCTGATTTTGGGGGTTGTGTGCTTCAAGGAAAAGCGTTGGCCTCGTAAAATGGAAACAGGTGCTATCTTTTGTGCATTGCTGGGGGTGTTTTTGCTCAGTACGCATGGCGATATTCACAGCATGAGCATCACAACCTTGGCTTTGGTGTTCGGCTTAGGTGCGGCGGCAGGCGGTGCGGCGTATAATCTGCTTTCCGGGGATTTATTGCGGCATTATGGCGTATATGCCGTTGTGGGCTATGCCATGCTGCTTGCGGGTGTGGCAATGCTGCCCTTTGTGCGCCCCTGGAGCTATGCCGTTCCTTTTGACCAAGGAACTGTTTTGGCGACGGCAGGGGTGGTTGTGATTGGCACGGCGATTGCGTTTTCGCTTTATCTGAAGGGTGTCAGCATTGTGGGGCCCTTCATGGGAAGCCTGCTCGGGATGATGGAGCCGATTACGGCGGTTATCGTTTCCCTCCTCTTTTTGCACGCAAAATTCCAAGGCATAGACCTGATTGGCTTTGCGCTGATTCTGGGGACAGTGGTGGCGCTTTCCTTGCAATCGAAATAATTAAAAAAACAGGATACCTTGGTTTTTGCAGAAGCCAAGGTATATTTGCGTGCAAAGGAATTTTGTGATAAAATTATGTATTGGAAAATTTTTATCTGAAGGATATGGAAATAGATGAGGTGAGAGCTTTGGCGGAACAGAAAAATAAGAAAAAAACTGCCAAAACCACTGCAAAATCGCCGTCTGTGAAAAAAGCAACGGCAAGGAGCAGTGCCGGAAGGGAAACAGCAAAAAAGGAAACGGGAGCGAGAAAAGAAACCACCAGAATGACGGCGCAGCCTGCCCGTTTTGGGGACAGTATTCTGGATGAAGTGATTCTGCTTCTGATTATTGTTGCATCAATTATTGTATTTATCAGCCTGCTGACGGAAAAAATGGGCATCATCGGCGGCATCATCAGCAGCTTTTTCAAGGGACTTTTCGGGCTTGGCGGGCTTTTTCTGCCCATCTGTGTGATTGCCTACTGCATCTGGATGCTGGTGAGCGAGGAAAAGCGATATCCGCTTGTGCGCGGCATCGGGGCGGGGCTATTTCTGCTGACCGTAGCCGCCTTTGCGCAGGTGCTGCACCCGATTCAGGCGGCGGAAAGCCTTGGCTTTTTCAAACGCTGTGGTGTGCTTTACGGCGCAGGTGCGTTTACAAATGGAGGGCTGACAGGTGGACTGATTGGCGGTGGACTGGACAGGGCATTGGACACCCTTGGGAGCGTCATTGTCCTATTGGCGGCAGGAATTATTTCCATCGTCATGGCAACAGGAAAATCCTTCTTCCATGCCCTTGGGGATGCTAATGCGCACCGCAAGGCGAGACGGAAGGTGAAAAACGAAAAAATCAAGAATAAAGCCGAGCGGATTCGCCAGCAGGAGGAGTTGGAAGCGGAGCGGCAGGCGAAAAGGGCGCAGCGCCGCAGAAGGATGAACCGTGAGGATTTCAATATCGAGGTACAGGAGAACAGCAGCGAAACGCCCTATGTGGAGGAAACGGTGTTCCGCAAGAAGCCTTTGATTCTGGAAACGAAAAAACGGGAACCGATTTTTGATTTTGTGAAGGAAAACGGCGCAGAGGTTGCGGTGCGCAGAGAGGAAAAGACGGAGGATGCGCCGAAGGAAGCGCACGACGAAAAAGCCGCAGAAACGCCTTCTATCCGAGAAGCAGCGGCAATGCCGGCAGAGGAGCAGGTGAAACCGCAGGCAACAGAATCCGATGCGGCGGATGCATTGTTTGCGGAAATCTTTGCGGAAAAGCCACGCGAGGAAAGCATCAGCATTGATATTCTGCCGGAGGAGGACATGGGCAAAACCGTTGTGCCGAGAAAGGAAACGTCCGCTGCCGAGGAAGAAATCCCCATTGCAATGATGGAGGAGGAGACTGTGGAAGAAACGCAGGCAGAGGAAGCGGAGGAATCCGAAGAAGCGGCAGAGGCGGAGGACGCGAAGCCGGCGGCAGATATACATGAGCCAAGGAAGGAGACGGCACCTGTCGAGGAGGAAAGGCCGTATATCTTTCCGCCGATTACGCTGCTGGGAAAAGACCCGCAGACGGGTAACGGCAGCAACCGTTCGGAATTGTTTGAAAATGCAAGAAAGCTGGAAACCACGCTGAAAAGCTTTAGCGTGGATGCAAAGGTAATCCAAATCAGCAGGGGCCCTACTGTGACGCGCTATGAGCTTTCGCCGAGCCAAGGCGTAAAGGTCAGCAAGATTGTGAATTTGGCGGATGATATCGCGCTGAATCTGGCGGCGAGCGGGATTCGTATTGAAGCGCCCATTCCCGGCAAGGCGGCAGTCGGCATTGAGGTGCCGAATAAGGAAACGCAGTCGGTTTATATGCGGACGCTGCTGGAAAGCGATGCCTTCAAGCAGCACCCCTCTAAGCTTGCCTTTGCACTGGGGCAGGATATTGCAGGCAACCCTGTTGTGACGGATATTGCAAAAATGCCGCACCTGCTGATTGCGGGCGCAACGGGTTCGGGGAAATCGGTCTGCATCAATACGCTGATTACGAGTATTCTTTATAAGGCAGACCCCAAGGAGGTTAAGCTGCTTCTGGTTGACCCGAAGGTGGTAGAGCTGAGCGTGTATAACGGGATTCCGCATTTGCTGATTCCTGTTGTGACAGATCCGAAAAAGGCAGCCTCTGCGCTGAATTGGGCGGTGCGTGAGATGCTGCAAAGATATAATGATTTTGCTGCCCATGGTGTCAGAGATATTAAGGGCTTTAATAAATTGATGGAAGAAAAGGGTGACGAAAAGGGCAAAATGCCCCAGATTGTCATTATCATTGATGAATTGGCAGACCTGATGATGGCAGCACCCGGCGAGGTGGAGGATGCTATCTGTCGTTTGGCGCAGATGGCGCGCGCAGCAGGGATGCACCTGATTATTGCGACACAGCGTCCCTCTGTGGATGTCATTACGGGGGTAATCAAGGCGAATATCCCTTCCAGACTGGCGTTTGCCGTATCCTCCGGCATTGACTCCAGAACGATTCTGGATATGGTCGGGGCGGAAAAGCTGCTGGGGAAGGGCGATATGCTGTTCTATCCTTCGGGACAAAGCAAGCCCTCTCGTTTGCAGGGCGCATTTGTGACGGATCAGGAGGTCGAAGCTATTGTCGATTTTCTGAAAAAGAGCAGCAAGCCTAATTATACACAGGAAACCATAGACCAAATTACCGCTGCCGGTAAGGTTGGTGGTGCGGCGGAGGATTCGGATGAATTTTTCTCTCAGGCGGTTGATTTGATTCTGGAAAAGGAAAAGGCATCTGTTTCCATGCTGCAAAGACAATTCCGCATCGGCTATAACCGCGCGGCAAGGCTGATGGATGATTTGGAGAAGCAGGGCATTGTCGGCCCGGAGGAGGGCAGTAAGCCCCGAAAGGTTCTCATTACGAAAAGCGAATGGGAGGAAATGACGGGCGCAGTTCCCGATGAGATTTAAAGCTGCCGATAAGGGATTGCAGAAGCACTCTGCAATCCTTTTTTCTGTTTTTGATTGAAATGGATTGACAAAAACAGACAAGTATAGTATTATCGGCATAGGGTCATATGACTGACGGAAGTGGAGACAACCACATGGAGTATGACTATTCGAATGCCGACCGTCTGGGCGATGATGCTTGGATTGGGTGCGGCTTTTTTTATGGAAAATTTTCGGTAAAAAAACGCACCGTCCCTTGTATCAGATGTGGAACAGCGGAATACCGCCAAAGCAGAGAGGAGATTTTTCGAATGTTTAAAACAGACTTACAGATTGCGCAGGAATGTAACATGGAGCATATCCTGAAGGTTGCTGAAAAAGCAGGGATTCCCGAAGAATATGTAGATTGCTACGGCAAATACAAGGGCAAAATCAGCAGCAAATATTACGACAAAATCAAAGATAACCCCGATGCAAAGCTGATTCTGGTAACAGCGGTGAACCCTACCCCCGCAGGCGAAGGCAAAACAACCGTTACCATCGGTCTGACAGAGGCATTGCAGCAGATGGGCAAGAATGCGATTACCTGCCTGCGTGAGCCTTCCTTGGGGCCCTGCATGGGTGTAAAGGGCGGCGCTGCCGGCGGCGGCTATGCACAGGTGGTTCCCATGGAGGATATCAACCTGCACTTTACAGGCGATTTGCACGCCATCACAACAGCAAATAACCTCTTGGCATCCATGGTGGATAACCACATTCAGCAGGGCAATGAGCTGAACATTGACCCCAGAAGAATTGCATGGAAGCGCTGTGTAGACCTGAATGACAGACAGCTGAGAAATGTGATTTCCGGCTTGGGCGGCAAGGTAAACGGCGTACCCAGAGAGGACGCGTTCCAGATTACCGTTGCTTCCGAAATCATGGCAATCTTCTGTCTGGCAAATGATTTGAAACAGCTGAAGGAAATGCTGGGCAGAATCATCGTTGGCTACACCTATGAGGATGAACCCGTAACAGCAAAAATGATTGGCGCAGACGGCGCAATGACAGTTCTTTTGAAGGATGCACTGCAGCCGAACGTAGTGCAGACACTGGAAAACACACTGGCAATCATCCACGGCGGCCCTTTCGCAAATATCGCACATGGCTGTAACTCCGTTATGGCAACAAAAACAGCAATGAAAATTGCGGATTATGTTGTAACAGAGGCAGGCTTCGGTGCAGATCTGGGTGCTGAAAAATTCTTTGATATCAAGTGCCGTAAGGCAGGCTTGAAGCCCGATGCGGTTGTTCTGGTTGCAACCGTGCGTGCGCTGAAATATAACGGCGGTGTGCCGAAGGCAGATTTGTCTAATGAAAATCTGGATGCACTGGCAAAGGGCTTTGTGAATCTGGAAAAGCACATTGAAAATATTCAGAAATACGGCGTTCCCGTTGTGGTAACACTGAACCATTTCGTAGCTGATACAGATGCAGAGGTGGCTTATGTGAAGGAACGCTGCGAATCCATGGGCGCAACCTTTGCCGTAGCGAAGGTTTGGGCTAACGGCGGCGAGGGCGGCAAGGCTCTGGCTGAAAAGGTTCTGGAAACACTGGAAACAAAGGAAAGCAAATTCCATTTCCTGTATGAGGATGAACTGAATATCGTAGAAAAGGTAAATAAGGTATGCAAGGAAATCTATGGCGCAGGTACAGTTAATTTCTCTGCGGCGGCAAAGAAAACACTGGCACAGATTGACAAGCTGGGCTTTCACGATTTCCCTGTATGTATCGCAAAGACACAATATTCTCTTTCCGATGATCCCAAGGTGTTGGGTCGTCCGGAAGGGTTCGAGGTAACAGTAAAGGAGATTCGTATTTCCGCAGGTGCAGGCTTTATCGTTGTTCTGCTGGGCGATGTTATGACAATGCCCGGTCTGCCCAAAAAGCCCGCAGCCTTGAATATCGACATTGACGATAACGGAAATGTGGTAGGTCTCTTCTAAGAAAAAGGGAGTTAAAAAGGATGAAAGCACAACTGATTGATGGCAAACGGATTTCTGCGGAAATTAAGGCAGAGGCGGCGGAGGAGGCAGCAGCATTAAAGGCAAAGGGGATTACACCCTGCTTAGCGGTTGTTTTGGTCGGCGATGATTCCGCCTCTCAGGTATATGTGAATAACAAGAAAAAGGCGTGTGAGGCAGTCGGGATTCGCTCGGTTTCTCATGTGTTGTCTGGGGGGACAACGGAGGAGGCACTTTTGGAGCTGATCGCCAAGCTGAACGCGGATAAGGACATTCATGGGATTCTAGTGCAGATGCCTGTGCCAAAGCAGATTGATGAACGAAAGGTTATTCTTGCCATCGACCCGAAGAAGGATGTGGATTGTTTCCATCCCGTAAACGTGGGCAATCTCCACACAGGCGGAGAGGGATTCCTTCCTTGTACCCCTGCGGGCATTATTGAGTTAATCAAGCGCAGCGGTCATTCCATCGAAGGGAAACAGTGTGTTGTGATTGGCAGAAGCAATATCGTAGGAAAGCCTGTAGCTATGCTGTTGATGCAGGAGAACGGCACTGTGACGATTTGCCATTCCAAAACAAAGAATCTGGCGGAAATCTGTCGGGGGGCAGATATCATTGTCAGCGCAGTGGGCAAGGTAAACACAGTGACGGCGGATATGGTAAAGGAAGGCGCGATTCTCATTGATGTTGGGATGAATCGCAATGAGGCAGGCAAGCTGTGCGGCGATGTGGATTTTGAGAACGTGAAGGAAATTGCAGGGGCGATTACGCCTGTTCCCGGCGGCGTTGGTCCGATGACCATCGCTATGCTGATGAAAAACTGCAACATAGCCGCAAAAATCCAGAATGGATTGGAATAAAGAAGAATTGTAAGAAAATCTTAAGATTGATACCCTTGACTTTCATAGAGAGCCAAGGGTATTCTTTTTATATAGGGAAAATAAGGAAAAGCGGTCGGAAAGGAAGTGTTTGTATGAAAAAAGGTGCTTTGAAGGGTATTGTATGCTTGGTTGTAATCGTGGTTATCTGGATGGCAGTTTCTTTTCGGAGCAAACCGCTTTCCGATGAGGGGGAAATTTCCCTTGAGAATTTTGTAGTTTGCCGTGTGCAGATGATGGAGATAAAAAATGATACAGGCTATGTGAGTGGGGCAGAAATCAGAGAGAGGGAACGGATGCAGAAGGCATTGGATGCGTTGGGTGAAATAGAGGTCAGAAAAATGATGCCATGGGAGAAGCTGCTTTCCGATAGGAGCGCGGAAGAGCCTTATCTTATGATGATTCGGTACGACAGCGAGACGGAAGGACGGTATGAGTCGCTCGCCTGCTGGGAGGGAGGACGCATTGATTTCAGAGATACCGCCTACATGATTACGGAAAAGGAAAAAACGAAGGCAACAGACCTACTGGAAGCACTTTTGCAGGAATACGAAACAGCAGAATAAGAAAAAGCAACCCTCGATTGTATCGGGGGTTTCTCTTTGGCAGAAGGAGGGAAAAAGAATTTTGCGGAAATATAGCAATTTTCTTGGTTTTATAGTAAAATATAATGATGTAAAAAAGAGAAGATTTTAAGGAGGAATACAATGAGCAGAAAAATCGCATTCACCTCTTTGGGGTGCGATAAGAATAGAGTTGACAGTGAGGTTATGCTGGGGATTTTACAGCAGAACGGCTACACAGCGGTAGCGGATGCGGCAGAGGCGGATATTATTGTGGTAAACACCTGCTGCTTTATCAAGGATGCCTTGGAGGAAAGCATTGAAACCATTTTGGAAATGTCCAAATATAAGAATCCAGAGGTGGGGCATTGCAAGGGCTTGATTGTGGCAGGCTGCTTAGGGCAGAGATACGAAAAGGAATTTTTTGACGAATTGCCCGAGGTGGATGCCATTGTCGGCACAACGGCGTATGAATCCATTGCGGAGGTTGCGGATGAAATTCTGGGCGGCAAGGAGCAGGTGAAGCAGTTGGAAAGCATTGACCTTGCCATGCAGGATGGAAACGGCAAGCTGCGTGTGCTTTCGACCGCACCGTATTTTGCGTATTTGAAAATTTCCGAGGGCTGCGACAACCGTTGTACCTATTGTGTCATTCCGCAAATGCGTGGCAGACACCGCAGCAGAGAGCTAGAAAGCCTTGTGGAGGAAGCAACCCTTTTGGCACAGCAGGGCGTGAAGGAATTGGTCATTGTTGCGCAGGATACCTCGATTTACGGCAGAGATTTATACGGCAAGCCGATGCTAGATGTGCTTTTGCGGCGGCTGAATGCCATTGAGGGCTTGGAGTGGATTCGTCTGCTGTATGCGTATCCCGAAACGCTGACAGAGGAAACCATTGCGGAAATGGCAAGCTGTGAAAAGGTTTGTCATTATATTGATATGCCGATTCAGCATGGGAATGATGCTGTGCTGAAGCGCATGGGCAGAAAAAGCAGCCAGACACTCATTCGGGAGAAGGTGGCAAGGCTGAGAGCGGCTATGCCCGATATTGCCATTCGCACGACACTGATTGTCGGCTTCCCCGGAGAGACAGAGGAGGAATTTGCGGATTTGCAGAGCTTTGTGCAGGAAATGAAATTCGACCGTTTGGGTGTGTTCTCCTATTCGCAGGAGGAAGGCACGGTTGCGGCGGAAATGGAAAACCAGATTCCGGAGGAAACGAAGGAAGAACGCAGGGAAATCATCATGGATATACAGAAATCCATTGCGGCTGCGCTTTGTGAAAAAGAGGTCGGCAAGGTACTGGAGGTGCTGATTGAGGGCAAGCTGCCTGAGGAAAACATCTTCTGCGGCAGGACAAGACGGGATGCCCCCGAAATTGACGGTCTGGTATTTGTTTCCTCGGAGGAGGAGCTGTATTCTGGTGATTTTGTAACGGTGAAGATTCGTGAAGCAGGCGATTATGATTTGATGGGAGATGTGGTTTATGGATATGAATTTAGCGAATAAGCTGACACTGCTGAGAGTGATAATGATTCCGGCATTTCTACTGGTGCTTTTCTTGGCACCGGAGCCGATGGGCAGATATATTGCGGTGGTTATTTTTATCGTAGCCTCCTTAACGGATATGTTGGATGGCAAGATTGCAAGAAAATACAACATGGTTTCCAACTTCGGGAAATTTATGGACCCCCTTGCGGACAAACTGCTGGTGATGTCTGCATTGGTTTCCATGGTTGCCTTAAAGGACTTGGCGGCATGGGTGGTTATCGTGATTCTGGCAAGAGAATTTGCCATCACAGGCTTCCGTACCCTTGCGATGGAGGCGAATATTGTGATGGCGGCAAGCTGGTGGGGGAAGGTGAAAACCACCACGCAGATGATTATGATTCCTGTGCTGCTGCTGAATCTGCCGTTTGCGTGCATGCCTGTTCTGGAAAAGCTGCTGGTGATTCTGGCGGTATTCTTTACGATTTTCTCCGGCGCGGATTATATCATTAAGAATAAGCAGGTTCTGATGGGCTAAGAGAAAAATGAAAGGGAGCGCTTTGTTTGAAAAGGCTCTCTTTTTTATTTCGGGATATTGGAATCCGATGATAAAAACGGTACAATAGAGGAAAAGACACAAAGGAGGAAGAAACATGAAGGCGGAGATTCTTGCAGTCGGCACGGAACTGCTGCTGGGGGATATTTTGAATACAAATGCACAGTTTCTGGCGCAGGAGCTGGCAAATCTGGGGATAGAGGTATATTATCAGACGGTTGTTGGGGATAACCCACAGCGTTTAAAGGATACGATTTTTCATGCCTTTTCCAGAGCGGATTTAATTATTACAACAGGCGGCTTAGGGCCTACCGAGGATGACCTGACGAAGGAAACGGCGGCAGAATATTTCGGGGAAAGGCTGATTCTGGATGAAAGAGCATTGGGCAGAATTCGGAAATATTTTGACCGCACAGGCAGAGTGATGACGGAAAACAACGTGAAGCAGGCAATGGTGCCCGAAAAAAACGGGATTGTGCTGTATAACGATAACGGCACGGCACCGGGGATTATTATGGAGAAGAACGGAAAGATGATTGTGATGCTGCCCGGCCCTCCGAGAGAAACGATTCCCATGTTCCAAAATCAGGTGAAGCCTTATCTGGCGAAGAAGCAGGAATTTACCTTTGTTTCCCGTATTTTGCGCGTGGCAGAGGTGGGCGAGAGTGCCATGGAGGAAAGGGTAAAGGATATCATTGATGCACAGACCAACCCGACGATTGCGCCCTATGCGAAGGATGGCGAGGCAATTCTGCGCATTACGGCAAAGGCAAGGGATGAGGAGGAAGCAAATCGACTGATTGACCCTGTTGCGGCGGTATTGAAGGAAAGATTGGGCGATGCGGTCTATGGCGAGGGCGAAACCGATTTGGAAACCGTTGTGGCAGAACAGCTGTTGCAAAAGCAACTCACGTTAGCGGTGGCGGAATCCTGCACCGGTGGTATGATTGCGTCTAATCTGGTGGAATATCCGGGAATTTCTGCGGCACTTGTGGAGGGCTGTGTGACCTATTCCAATGAGGCGAAAATGCACAGACTCGGCGTAAAGGCGGAAACACTGGAGAAATACGGCGCAGTCAGCGAGGAAACGGCGAAGGAAATGGCGGAGGGCATTGCGAGAACAAGCGGCGCAGACATTGGCTTAGCAACCACGGGCGTTGCAGGTCCGGAAAGCAGCGAGGGCAAGCCGGTCGGTCTGGTTTATATTGCGATTGCTTATAAAGGAAAAACGGAGGTGTACACCTGCCATTTTGTCGGGAAGCGGAACAAAATCAGAGAACGTGCGGCATATACTGCGCTGAACTGGCTGAGGAAGGTAATCAATGATGAAGCATAAGGGGGATTGGCTGCTGCTTCTGGCGGCATTTATCGGCGGCGGCGGATTTATCAGCCTGAAATATCTTCTGGATTGGGGATATGACCCGTTTCAGGTGATTTTCGGGCGTTTTCTGACGGCATCCGTCTGCATGTGTCTGGTTTATTGCAAACGGCTGAAACGAATTACCAAAGAGGAATGGAGGGTCGGCAGTATTCTGGGGGCATTGCTTGCGGCAATGTTTCTTCTGATGACGGTTGGGCTGCAATACACCACGCCATCGGTCAATGCGTTTCTGGTGAATATTCCTGCGGTCATTGTGCCGTTTGTCTGCTGGGGTGTGTTCAGGCAGAAGCCGAATCGGAACTGCTTTCTGGCGGCGGGGATGACGCTCTTTGGCGTTTGCTGCCTTTCCCTGACGGCGGATTTTCGTCTGGATTTCGGGGCAGGACTGTCACTCTTGGCTGCGGTGGCGTTTTCGCTGCAAATGGCGTTTCTGGGGAATCTGACAAAGGACTGCGATTCTGTGCATATTGCGATTGTGGAGAATCTTTCGACCCTTGCGGTGATGACGGTGATTCTGATGTTTACGGGATGGGATATGCCGCCTCTGACATTGCCTGCCTTCGGAAACTTTTTCTACGCAGGGGCATTTTGCACCGCGCTTTATTTTGTGCTGCAAAGCATCGGACAGCAAAGCACTGCGCCGAACAAGGCGGCAATCATCATTACAACGGAATCTATTTTTGCGGCGGTATTTTCTGCGATTTTATACGGCGAACGGATGCACTTCAGGGGATATCTGGGGTGTGCGGTGATTTTTGCGGCAATGGCTTTGGCGGAAAAGCCTGTGCAGGAGAGAAAATAGCCGTTGACAAGGCGAACAAAATCGAATAAAATGGAAAAAAAGAGAACAAATATTCGTGAATATAAACAGAATCCGATAGGGTTTGGAAAGGTGGAAATAAAATGGCGGCAAAGGCACAAAAGGAAGATGTAAAATTTGAAGATAAGCAAAAGGCACTGGATGCGGCATTAAGCCAGATTGAGAAGCAGTTTGGCAAGGGTGCGGTAATGAAGCTGGGGGATAATAATGCAAAAATGGCGGTTGAGGTTGTGCCGACCGGCTCTCTGAGCCTGGATTTGGCGTTGGGGGTTGGCGGTTTGCCGAAGGGCAGAATCGTCGAGGTTTATGGCCCTGAATCCTCCGGTAAGACAACGGTTGCCCTGCACATGGTGGCAGAGGTGCAGAAGCGCGGCGGCATTGCAGGGTATGTGGATGCGGAGCATGCGATGGACCCCACCTATGCAAAGGCGCTGGGGGTTGATATTGATAACCTCTATATTTCTCAGCCGGATGACGGCGAACAGGCGTTGGAAATCACCGAAACCATGGTACGCAGCGGTGCGATTGATATTGTGATTGTGGACTCCGTAGCGGCATTGGTGCCCCGTGCGGAAATCGAGGGCGAAATGGGTGATTCCCACATGGGCTTGCAGGCAAGACTGATGAGCCAGGCATTGAGAAAGCTGACAGGTATTACCAATAAATCGAATTGTACGGTTGTTTTCATCAACCAGCTGCGTGAGAAAATCGGCGTAACCTTCGGCAATCCCGAAACCACAACGGGCGGCCGCGCACTGAAATTCTATTCCTCTATCCGTATGGAAATCAGAAAGGCGGATGTGCTGAAGCAGGGGACGGAAATTGTCGGCAACCGCACAAAGGTAAAGGTTGCGAAAAACAAGGTAGCACCTCCCTTCAGAACAGCCGAGTTTGATATTATCTACGGCAAGGGCATCTCCAAGGAGGGGGATATTCTGGATCTGGCGGCAGATGTGGATATCGTAAACAAGAGCGGCGCATGGTATGCCTACGGCGGTGCCAAAATCGGCCAGGGCCGTGAGAATGCCAAATCCTACTTAAGAGAGCATCCGGCAGTCTGTGCCGAGGTTGAGACAAAGGTACGTGAGAAGCATGGTCTTCCGGCAGACGAGACTGTAGCAGCCCTTGCGGCAAACGCGGCCGAGGAAGAGGCACAGGACGCAGCATTCGCTGAGGCTGGCCTGGAAGACGAAGAGTAAGGGCATGAAGGTCTGGAGTATACAGGGCGGAGAAGTACAGGTGCAGAATCTGTCCCTGGAAAACCTGCAGTCAGGAAAACGGCAGAATCCGGATCCGGCCGGGAACACAAAGAAAACAGGCAGTCAGAACAGAACAGTCCGGGAGTGTGCCCTTGCACTCCT
>OOCP01001927.1_pt1 | contig 19077 bp, 17 predicted proteins | sample 1671511 | NCBI WGS metagenome assembly OOCP01 (sample SAMN06348164, study PRJEB24527) | human gut metagenome | biome: human gut; feature: ankylosing spondylitis patient; material: feces | host: Homo sapiens | place: China | collected 2015-10 | reverse complement strand
ATCTCTTTGCACTCTGCGACATCCTGCACATCAGACCCGCAGACCTCCTGAGCGCCGATACATAACCAAACGCCCCCGCCAGTGTTTCCACCAGCGGGGGCGTTTGTACAAAAAAATCCCGGCAGCCTTGTACGATAAAAGCCGCCGGGGCGCGCATGGGACAATGCCGGAGAAAAACGTAGTCAATGACTCTTCGCCTGCTGACACATCCAGTATACCATACCTCATGTGCATCGGCAAGCGGAGTCGGAAAGGAATTTTTATGGCCAAGAATAAAAAAGGCGCCGACGGCCGCTACCGGTATCGTATCTATCTGGGCAAAGCGGACGATGGCAGCAAAAAGTTCAAGTCCTTCTATGGCTCCACGGAGCGCGAGGCCCGCGCTGCTGCCGAAGCTTACCGCACCGCCATCGGCAAGGGCATGGATCCTCAGCAGGCCGAAGCCACCTTAGGCACCCTGTACGATAATCTCATCGCGTCCAAAAAGGCAAAGGGCATCAGCCAAAAAAGCATTGACCGGCTGGCCACCAATAAAGCCCACTGGGGCGAGCTGGTGGACGTTCCCGCCTCTGAGCTGCGTGCGTCCGACTTTCAGCGGGTGCTCAACACGCTGGCCGGCTGGCACGACGGCAAGCCGCCCCTCTCCCACTTTACCCTCACCAATCTGCGCGGCAGCGCCAAGGCGGCGTATAACCTCGCCATCCCGGAGATCGTGATGTACAACCCTCTGATCAAGACCATCGCCCCCGCCGGGGCTGCGTCGGAGCCGCGCGACCCCATCACCGAGGCGCAGCAGCGCTGGATCCGTGAGACGCCCCACACTGCCCAGCGGGCCGCGATGCTCCTGCTCTACTCTGGCCTCCGCCGCAGCGAGGCCACCGCCCTCACCTGGGCCGACATCGACCTCGACGACGCCACCATCACGGTCAATAAGGGCTACGATTTCCGCGCCAAAAAGGTCAAGATCCCCAAGACGCCTGCCGGCGTCCGCGTCGTCAGTATCCCCAAGGTCCTTGTCGATTATCTCCGCACCCAGCAGGACGGCTGCCTCTACGTGCTCCACAACCCCAAAGGCCGGCAGATGACTGAGCAGGGCTGGAAGCGCCTGTGGGAGAGCTATATGCGCGACCTTAACGTCAAGTACGGCTACGACGGCCAGCAAAACAAAAACCGCCCGGGTGGCCTGCCCATGCGCATCGACACCTTTACCCCGCACCAGCTCCGCCATACCTTCTGCACCCTGATGTACTTCGCCGGTGTGGACGTCATGACCGCCCGCGACCAGATGGGCCACAAAGACATCTCGGTCACGCTGGGCATCTACACCGCCCTTGATAAGAAATTCAAAAAGAAAAAGATCAATCGTCTGGATACCTACCTCAAAAGATCCTGTGCCAACTCGGGCTGACCCTCTTGTTTCTCTCCCCTTTTTGCGCCACCTCTTGAGCCACCTTTTTGAAAAACTTTCCCGGAAACAGGGGCAATCAGCGCCCACATTCCCCTCAAAAGGCATTTCTCCACACAAACAAAAATCCCCGAAAAGCCAGGCGCGAAGCCACTTTTCGGGGATTTTACTTTGGAGCTACTGATCCGATTCGAACGGACGACCTGCTCATTACGAGTGAGCTGCTCTACCGGCTGAGCCACAGTAGCACATTGCAATCTCTGCAACGTGTGATATTCTACCATAAAAGCCGGGAGCTGTCAAGATTGATTCGCAACTTTATCCCTCTGTGTTTGATCCGGCTCCTTTGCAAGGACGCTGCTCAGCTCACAGACCGCAAAGCAGCAGCCGAGAAACACCAGCAGCGCACAGTCGGGCGGGAGACGGCGCATCGTGGTCACGCGGCCGCACAGGGTGCTGAACGTCTCCTGCGCCCGCTGAGGAAGGAGAAGATAGAATACCAGCAGCGAAAACGGCAGATGGAGCAGCCGGGCGCGGTAGAGCGGGCGGAGGGTCATCTCGGGCGGGCAGATGGTCCGCACCTGCATCAGAACAGAAAGCCCCTGCACGCTCAGCGCCGCGCAGCACAGCATACTGGCGAACCGGCCGCTTTTTGCAGCCAGGTCACAGCCGGAGCAGACCTCTAAAAGCATCGCACAGAAAACGCCTGCACCCGAGGGCAGCACTTCCCCCGCTCCTGCGGCCAGCATCCGGAAAAACAGGACGAAGCCGCAGAGCTTGAGGTAGGTCTGGGACGCCTGCGCGATGATGCCGTCCAGCCGGAGAGGCTGCGAAGCGGTCGGGACAGCGGGGTGTGCCATTGACCCAAGCGTCCCTCCCAGCCGCGCCAGAAGCGCGGCGGACAGATAGCCCGCCGCCACCTGTGCAAGGAACAGCAGGACGCCCAGCTCTGCACTGCCCAGCATGGACTGCCCGACGGCCAATATCACAAAGGACGGGCCGGAACAGACACAGGCCGGAAGGAGCGCATCGGCCTCCCGCGCGGTGAGCTGCCCGGAGCGGACGGCCCCGGCGGCGGCACTTGCCGCGGGGGCAAAGCCGCCCAGAGACCCGATGAGCAGCACCCGCCCAGCCGCCGGAGCGCGGACCCCGATGAGCCTTGCCGCCGGGCAGAAGGGCAGCCCCAGCACATCCGCCGCCGGGCATTGGATGAGCAGCGTGGACACGATGAGGAACGGGAACAGCGAGAGCAGCAGCGGGCCGCCGCAGAGCGCCAGCCCCTCCCGCAGGGCCTGCGCGCAGGCATCCGGCGCGGCAAACGGCAGCAGACCCGCGGCCAGCGCCATCAAAAAATACCCCACGCCCCGGATTTTCTCTTTCTGAATCATACGCGCACCCTCCATTTCCATATATATGTGGTAATTGGCAGCGGTTTGCATGGCGGGAGGGAGCAGCGTGGGAAGGAAACGAAAGCAAACGCATTCCCTGCGCGGCTGGTTCCGGCGGATGTTCCGTCAGCCGCCCGGGGACTTCTACGGACGGGCTTCGGTCTACCTGAGCGGCAGAAGGATGGAGATCGAGCAGTTCCGGCGCATCCGCTCCTACGAAGAAGGCAGGCTCTGTCTCGAGCTGGGGTGCGGCACTCTGACGGTCTACGGCGACGATTTGAAGATAGAGACACTCTCCGCCCGGAGGCTCACCCTGAGGGGGCAGATCTTGCGGACCGATTTTTCAAAGGAATAGGAGCTTTCTACCATGGAATGGACTCAGCTCTGGGCAGGCGTCACCTTTGCGGCGCAGAACGGCGATGCCGAAGGTCTGCTGACTGCTGCGGCCGCAGGCGGGCTGCACCTCTCCGACATCGTTCCCCGGCCCGGCGGGTTCTCGGCCCGGTGCGCCGCATGGCATTATCGGAAGCTGGCCGCTCTGGCCCGCAGACGGCGGGTGCGGCTGCGCATCCAAAAACGGCAGGGTCTTTTCTTTTGCGTCCGTCCCCTTCTCCGGCGGCGGGGGCTCTGGGCCGGATGCCTTGTCTTTCTCCCTCTGCTGCTCTGGCTGCAGGGCTTTGTCTGGTTCGTCGAACCGGTGGGCCTGACGCCCGGCCAGCAGGCGCGGGCCGCCGTCGTCCTGTGGGAGGCAGGGCTTTTCCCGGGAAATGCCGTCACACAGGAAAAGCTCGCCGCCGGAGAATACGCCCTGCTCCAGAGCGGTGAGTTTTCCTGGGCCAGCCTCAACTTTATGAAGGGAAAGCTGGTGGCGGAAGCGGCTGCGGCGAAACCGGTGCCGGACATCGCGGCCGGGACGCTCCACGGCCTCCGGGCCAGGGTGTCCGGCACGGTCGTTCGCACCAACCTCGTCAGCGGGACGATGCTCGTCGTCCCCGGCCAGGCCGTAGAAGCCGGTCAGGGCCTCATCGGGACAGCCCGCGCCGAACGGGACGGAACGCTCATCTTTCAGCCTGCGGCGGGCAGCGTCCGGGCGCAGTTCGAGTGGGAAAATGAGCAGGATACTGCCCTGACGCTGCCCATCGAGCAGCTCACAGGGCAGCAGGCCGTGCATCGGACGCTGTTCTGGGACGGTCATGCTGTCGCTCTGCCCTCCCTGCATCCTGCTCCGGGCAAGGCAGAGGCCGCAGCCGTCGTCCGGCACTACCAGCCGGAAGCCTTCGGGTATCCTGTTCCGATTTTTATCGAAGAAACGACATATTATTACAAAGCTTCCACCGATTTGGAGCGGACCGAAGAGCAGGCTCTGGCCCTTGCAAGGCTGAAAAGCAAACAAGCTTTACAGCAAAATTGGCCTGATTTTGAGCTTCTGGCCCGCAAAGAGGACGTCTCTGTCGAAGAAAACGCCCTCCACTACCGGGTCGTCTACACCATCACCGCCGACATCTGCAAATGAAAACGCCGCACAGCCCTGAGCACCTCTGCTCCGGCCATGCGGCGATTTATGATGATGGATTTTTGTTACTTCTCTTCCGGGGTCGTCTCGGCCAGAAGCTCGTTCAGGTCGAACTCATACTTCGTGTGGCAGAAGTGGCAGACCACCTCACACTTCGGGTCTTCGTCCCGGAGCTTTACCAGCTCTTTGCGGCCAAGGCTGAGGAGCATATCCTTCGTGCGCTCCTTGCTGCAGTCGCACTGATACTTCACCTCGCGGGTATCGAGGACCTGCGGGTCGAAGCCCGCCATTGCCAGCTCCATCATATCCTGCGGGGTCTTCCCTGCCCGGAGCAGCTCGGTGACGGAAGGCATGGCGGCGATGTTCTGCTCCAGACGGGTGATCTCGGCATCGGTCGCGCCCGGCAGGAGCTGCAGCAGATAGCCGCCGGCGCAGGCGATGGACAGGTCCTTGTCCACCAGAACGCCCAGCGCACAGACGGTGGGGATCTGCTCGCTGTAGGCGTAGTAGCTGGTGATGTCCTCGGCGATCTCACCGGACACCAGCGGCACCTGACCCACCGTCGGCTCCTTCTGGAGCTTGTTGTCCCGGATGACGGTCAGAACGCCGTCTTTGCCGACTGCGCCGCCCACGTCCAGATGGCCGTTCTCCTTTGCGGGAAGCTCGACCAGCGGGTGGTCGATGCAGCCCTTGACGCTGCCGTGTGCGTCGGTGCAGGCGATGACGACGCCGGCCGGGCCGCCGCCGGACACGCGCAGGGTGATGGAGTCGCCATCATTCTTGAGCATCGCGCCCATCAGGGAGACACCGGTGAGCAGACGGCCAAGGGCTGCGCTGCAGGTGGCGCTGGTGGTATGCAGCTTTTCTGCCGTGCGGACGATCTCAGTGGAGTCCACGCCGCAGAACACGACACCGCCGTTTTCAGAAATGCCGCGGATAAGATTCGACATATTATTGTTCCTCCAGTTGGGTATACTGTTTGACTGCGCAGAAGAAATAGCGCTCGCTCTCGTCAGTCAGAGGGCCAAAGCTCTCGCCGTCGCAGACGCTTTCCAGCGCAAAGCCGTGCTTTTCCAGAGCGGCGCGGATGGTGTCGAGGTCGTAGGTGTACTCGCAGAACTGCTCGTGGAAGTGCTCCCCCGTCTCGCGGTAGTCGATGTCCACGCGGATCTCCACCCGGCGGTCGGCGGCGCTGTAATGGTTGCGCCAGACGCAGGAGGCGTCCTCTTCTTCAAACGTAAAGACGTTTTCGCCCAGCACGTTCCGGTGCTTGTAGGGCGTGTTCATATCGAACAGGAGCACGCCGCCCTTTTCCATAAAGAAACCGGCGTTGGCGATGGCTTTGTCCAGGTCCGGGATGTGGTTGAAGGTGTCGAAGGTGGACACCGCGCCCCGGATGGTGCCGTAGAGGTCCAGCTTGAGCAGGTCCTGCCGCAAAAGAAGCAGGCCGCCGGAAAGGCCCAGCTGCTCGGCCTTGTCCCGGACGACGCAGAGCATCTCCTCCGACTGGTCGATGCCGATCATATCGTAGCCCGCCTGCGTAAGCATCAGGGTCAGCTCTCCTGTCCCGCAGCCCAGGTCTGCGAGGATGCCGTCCTGGATGCCGTGGGCTTCCAGCTCTTTTTTGATGTGGGCATACAGGGCCTCGTAGTCGGCCTCGCCGTTGAACTCATCGTAAAAATAAGCAAATTCATTGTAAGCCATTGCGTTACTCCGCGTCCTCTGCGTTTGCCTCGTACTCGGCGGCGACGGCTGCGTTCAGCACAGCCTGCAGCTCCGGGATGCCGCAGCCGCTCTCGCCGCTGGTCAGCACCACCTTCTGGCAGCCGTAGGGCAGGCAGAGCTTTTCGAACTCCTCCCGCGTCTGGGCCAGCTGGCTCTTCTTGAGCTTGTCGGCCTTGGTCAGGGCCACGACGAAGGGGATGTTGTGGTAGTGGAGATAGTGCAGCATCTGGATGTCGTCGGCGCTGGGGGCGTGACGGCAGTCGATGAGCTGGACCAGCAGGGTGTGGCGGCGCCGAGCCTCGAAGTAGCTGTTGATGAGGTCGTCCCAGCGCTCACGGTCGGCGTTGCTCACCTTGGCATAGCCGTAGCCGGGCAGGTCCACGAAGTAGCAGTCATCCACCGCGTAGAAGTTGATGGTAGCCGTCTTGCCCGGCGTGCTGGACACGCGGGCGAGATTCTTGCGGTTGCAGAGCTTATTGATAAGGCTGGATTTGCCCACGTTGGAGCGGCCGGAGAAGCTCAGCTCCGGGCGGTCGCTCTCGGGCAGCTGGCTGGAAATGCCGTAGCTTGCAATGAAATCCGCTTTGTTATAGTTCATAGCTTCGCTCCTTTCGTCTCAGCAGACCGCGCCCGGCTGCGGCTTTTCAGCCGTCTGCGGCAGGGCCGCAGCCTCAGCGGGCTTTACCTTCCTGGTGCGGGGGTGGCCCGCAGACACCGTCTTGGGCTTGAGGAGGGCTGCGGCGAGGACCTGCGACAGGTTGGACATGGGCAGGAACTCGATGTTCTTCTTGACCTCGTCGTCCACCTCGTACAGATCGGACAGGTTGTCCTTCGGGATGAGGACGGTCTTCATCCCCTCGCGGTAAGCGGCCATGCTCTTTTCGCGGAGGCCGCCGATGGGCAGCACATTGCCGTGGAGGGTGATCTCGCCGGTCATGGCCACATCGCCCCGCACCGGGATGCCGGACAGGCAGGAGATGAGGGCCGTGGTCAGGGTGACGCCGGCAGAGGGGCCGTCCTTGGGGACTGCACCCTCCGGGGCGTGGATGTGCAGGTCGCACTTCTTGAGGCGCTCGGAGTCGATGCCGTACTCTGCGGCATGGACGCGGGCGTAGGTGATGGCCAGCTGGGCGCTCTCCTTCATCACGTCGCCCAGAGAGCCGGTGACGGTGATCTTGCCGCTGCCGTTGTCGATGACCTGCACCTCGATGGGCAGGGTCTCGCCGCCGATGCTGGTCCATGCCAGACCGTTGGCGATGCCGATGGCGTTGGTGCGGTTGAGGAACTCGGGCTTGACCATCCGGGGTCCCAGCAGCTTTTCGAGGCCGGTGCCGGTGACGGAGACATTCTCCGCCTCGCCGGAAGCGATTTTCCGGGCGCACTTGCGCAGGACGCTGGTGATGGTGCGCTCCAGATTGCGGACGCCGGCCTCGCGGGTGTAGCCGTCGATGATGCCGTAGAGGGCGCTCTGGGAGAAGGTAACCTTGCCGGTCAGGCCGCAGGCATCCAGCTGCTTGGGGACCAGATGCTTCCGGGCGATGTTGTACTTTTCCACCCGGGTGTAGCTGGGCAGCTCGATGACGTCCATGCGGTCCCGCAGCGGGCCGGGGATGGCGCTGAGGTCGTTGGCCGTGGTGATGAAGAGCACATGGCTCAGATCAAACGGCATATCGACGAAATGGTCGTTGAAGGTGCTGTTCTGCTCGGGGTCGAGGGCTTCCAGCAGAGCGGCCGCCGGGTCGCCCCGGAAGTCGCCTGCCAGCTTGTCGATCTCGTCCAGAAGCATCAGGGGGTTCGAACTCTTGGCAGAGATCATGGCGTTGATGATCTTGCCGGGCATCGCGCCGATGTAGGTGCGGCGGTGGCCGCGGATCTCGGCCTCATCCCGCACGCCGCCGAGGCTGATGCGGACATACTTGCGGTTCAGGCTCTCGGCGATGGAGCGGGCGATGCTGGTCTTGCCGACACCCGGAGGGCCGACGAGGCAGATGATCTGGCCCTTCACGTCGGGGGCCAGCTTGCGGACGGCCAGCACCTCGAGGATGCGGTCCTTGACCTTCTTCAGGCCGTAGTGGTCCCGGTCCAGCACCCGCTGGGCCTTGGCGATGTCCAGATCGTCCTCGGTGAAGGTGTTCCAGGGCAGGTCGAGGCAGGTGTCCAGATAGGTGCGGATGACCGTGCCTTCCTGATTGCTGCTCTGCATCCTGGAGAGGCGGTCCACCTCTTTGAGAAGCTTCTTTTCCCGGTCCTCGTCCAGATGGAGGGCCGTGATCTTCCGGCGGTACTCCTCGACCTCGGCGGTGGTATCGTCGTCCTCGCCCAGCTCCTCGCTGATCATGTGGAGCTGCTCGTGGAGGTAGTAGTCGCGCTGGTTCTTGTCCATCGCCTCGTCTACCTTCTGGGCGATCTCCTTATCGATCTCGAGCATCCGGCGCTCCCGGTGCATCTTCTCGATGAGCAGATGCAGGCGGCCCATCAGGGTGCCTTCGTCCAGAATGGCCTGCTTATCCTCGAAGCGGAACAGGAGGTTGGCCGGGATGTACTCGGACAGGAAGGCGGCGTCGGTGCTGGTGGTGATGGCAAACACCACGTCCTTGCCGATGTGGGGGTTCAGAGCCAGCAGGTCGTCAAAGCTCTTTTTGACGTTGCGGACGAGGACGTCCGCCTCCGGCAGCTCCTCGGGCTTCGCCATCCTGACCGGGGCCGGGCGGACGGTGGCCAGCAGGAAGCTGCCGTCGTCCTCCATCTCGGAGAGTCTGGCGCGGTATTTGCCTTCGACCAGGACGCGGACGAGGTCGTCCGACACCCGCATCACCTGCTTGACCTCGGCCACGACGCCGTAAGTATAGAGGTCGGCGGCCTTGGGGTCTTCGACCTTCATCTCTTTCTGTGCCACGAGGAAGACGTCAGAGTTGTTGCTGACGGCCCACTCCACGGCGGCGATGCTCTTCTCGCGGCCCACCTCGAAGTGGAGCAGATTGTTGGGGAAGACCACCAGCCCGCGCAGGGCGATGGCCGGAAGGTGGAGGACGCTCCGCTCCACCTTGACCGTAACTTTTTCAGACATAGTACAAAACCTCCCAGCCGTCCCTCGGATGCGAGTCATCCATAAGGGCGGCTTTTTTGTAGGGTCATATCAAATCTATCATTTTATTATAGCGAAAAATGTTTGCAGATGCAACTGCTCAGCGCTTTTCCCGGGTGTTGTAGCCCAGTCTGCCCAGTGCGGGCAGGATGGCCCGGAGGGTCAGGGACGTGAGGGCGCCCATGACGAGGCCCAGCACCAGCATCACCGGCGCATAGTACAGCGACATGGCCGAGGACAGGATGAGCCCCGCGCCAAGCAGCTGGCCGATGTTGTGGGACAGTGCGCCGCAGACCGACAGGATGAACCATGTGGGCCGGAACGGGAGCTTATAGTAGAGCACCCACATCACCAGCAGGGACAGCAGCCCGCCGCAGAGCGAGAGGAAGCCTGCCGTCCAGCCGGAGACGAGGAAGACGAACAGCGCCTTGAGCAGGTCGAGATAGAGCGCCTGCCGCGCCCCCATGAAGAACAGCGCATACATCACCACGATATTCGCAAGGCCCAGCTTCATGCCCGGCGCAAGGCCCGGGATGACCAGTGTGCCTTCGATGAAGGAAAGAGCCATCGCCAGCGCGAACAGCAGGCCGGAAAGTGCGATCTCCTGTGTTTTCTTCGGGTCATGGTTTCGGTTTGCCATCGGCTCTCCCCCTTTGCTGCATCGGTCATTCTTCGCCGCCGGCGGTCTGCTCGTACTGCTCCTGCTCCTCGACGGCGGCCTCCCACGCGGCGAAAAGCTCGTCCTGATGGAAGCGCAGGTCGCTGAGCTCGTCGCTCTTTTCCCGCAAAAGCTGGGGGTCGTTGTAGACCTCCGGCGAGTTTATCTCGTTTTCCAGCTCCACCTCGCGGGCGCCGCAGGCTTCCATCTCGTCCTCGCAGGCTTTGATCTTGGCGCGCAGCTCGGCCCGGCGGCGGCGCTGCTCTTTGCCGTAGCCCGCCTTGGCGGGTTCGCTGCTCTTCTCGGCCACGGGGGCGGGAGCGGCGCGGCCCATCAGGGCGTCATAGCTGGGGTAGATGACCGCCCTGCCGTCCTCGAGGTAGAGGATGGGGCAGGCCAGACTGTTCATCAGGTGGCGGTCATGGGTGACGAGGAGCAGCGTGCCGGTGTAGGCCATCAGCGCCTCGGTCAGGTTCTCGCGGGTGTAGATGTCCAGATGGTTGGTGGGCTCGTCCAGAAACAGCAGGTTCGGCCGTTCCAGCACGATCTCCGCAAAGCGCAGGCGGGCCAGCTCGCCGCCGGACAGTGCCTCGCAGGGCTTGAACACCGTCTCGCCCCGGAAGCCCAGCTTTGCCAGATGGCTGCGGACCTCCAGCTCGGTCATCCGGGGGTACTTGTTCCAGATGACGTCGATGACGCGGCCCGCGCCGATGCGGTTTTGCTGCTGGGCAAAGATGCTGGGCCGTGCGCCGGTGCCAAGGCGGACCATGCCGCCGGAGGGGCGGCGCTTGCCGTCCAGCACCTGCATCAGGGTGGATTTGCCTGCGCCGTTGGGGCCGGCGATGATGAGCCGCTGGCCGCGGCAGACCGTATAGGTGAAGGGCTCCAGCAGGGTGCGGCCGCCGATCTTGATGGTCAGGTTCTTGAGCAGCACCAGCTCATTCCACGGCTCCACGTCGTATTCGAAGCGGAACTTGAGCTGGTTGGTCTCGTCCTGAGGGGCCTCGGTGATCTCCAGCTTTTCCAGCTGCCTGCGGCGGCTCTGGGCCATCCTGGTGGTGGAGGCGCGGACGAGGTTGCGGTCGATGTAGTCCTGTAATTTTTCGGCCAGCGCCACGTCGGCGTCGTGCTGCTTCTGGCGCAGGGCGTCGGCGGCTTCCTTCTGGGGCAGATAGGCCGAGAAGTTGCCCTTATAGGTGGTCATGGTCTGGAACGAGACTTCCCAGATTTTGGTACAGACGTTGTCGAGGAAATAGCGGTCGTGGCTGACCACCAGAACGGCACCGGAGTAGCCCTTGAGGTAGTTTTCCAGCCACTCCATGGTGGCGAAGTCCAGATGGTTGGTGGGCTCGTCCAGAATGAGGACGTCCGGCTTCTCGAGGAGGAGCTTGGCCAGACGGAGACGGGTCAGCTCACCGCCGGAGAGGACCCCCACGTTCTTGCTCCAGGTATCCTGTGCAAAGCCCATGCCGGACAGCACCTTCTTGATGTTGACGTCCATGTTGTAGCCGTCGGCGGCGTCGATGATGTTCTGCAGTTCGTCGTGCGTTTCGAGAAGGACGGCGTCGTCGGGAGAGGCCGCCATCTTCTTTTCCAAGATCTGCATCCGGGCCATGGCGTCCAGCACAGGGGCGAAGGAAGAGCGCATCTCCCCGTAAATATCCAGCGTGGCATCGAGCTTTGCGTTCTGCTCCAGATAGCCCAGCGTCACGCCGTGGGTCACGCTGAACTCGCCGTCATAGTCGGTGTAGACGCCGGTCAGGATCTTGAGCAGGGTCGTCTTGCCTGCGCCGTTCTGGCCCACGATGCCGATGCGGTCTTCTTTTTCCACGCTGGCGCTCACGTCGTGCAGGACGACTTTCTCGCCAAAGCTCTTTCCGAGTTTTTCCAAATGAATCAGCATATCGTTCTTCCGTGTTCTTTTCCAGTAGGGTGGATGGAGAGATTCCCGCCGTTACAGCTGATGACGGCGGTGCTTGAGGCCGAGGTTCGCCAGCTCTTCCGGCTCCATCACCAGCGGGTAGAGCTCTTCCAGCGAGGCGATCTCGTAGGTGGGGCTCACCTTGCCCGGGTTCTCGGCGTGGCCGGGGTTGAACCAGCAGGTGTCGAGGCCCGCGTTCACGCCGCCCTGAATGTCGCTGGTGAGGCTGTCGCCCACCACCAGGACGTGCTCCCGGTTCTCCACGCCCAGAGCGCGGAGGGCGGAGTCGAAGATACGGCGGCTGGGCTTCTCGCTGTCCAGCTTCTCGGAGACGAAGACGTCCTCAAGGTAGGCCCCGATGCCGGATTCTGCCACCCGGCGGCTCTGCACCTTCTGGAAGCCGTTGGTCACGACGGCCAGCGTCGCCACCTCGGAAAGCTCCCCGAGGACGTCCGGCACATTGGGGGTCATCAGGTCGGGGTGGGAGGACAGGTGGTCGTGGTAGCAGCGGTTCATCTCCGCGCCGTCACCGGCTGCGTTGATGGCCTTGAGGAAGCGGGTGAAGCGCTCCCCCATCAGCTTGTCGCGGCGTATCTGGCCCTTTTCCAGCTGACGCCAGAGCTCCGAGTTGATGTCCCGGTAGGTCTGCACCGTCCCGGCGTCCGGCTCGATGCCGTATTCCACCAGCGTCTCAGCCAGCGCCTTGTTCTCGGCGGCGTCAAAGTCCAGGAGCGTATTGTCTGCATCGAAGAGGATGCAATAATATTTTGCCATCTTTCTTTCCCTTCTCTATCATGTTTCGAGCCGCCTGCCGCCTTGAGCGGGCGCGGCTGGGGTGCGGTTTGAGAACAGCGAGAAGCCAGCCCCGCCCGGCAGAGCTGGCTTCTCGTATTTTTATCCTTCCAACGTCATTTCATAGGCTTCGTCGTCGGATTGGTCCGGCAGGTTCCCGCTGCACTTACAGCGCGGCGTGCAGGCGCACGCTTTTGCGATGCACTTTGCCATCTGCTCCTCCGTCACGCCGTTCTCGACGTTTTCCCAATCCATGTCGTAGTAGTCCACGCTGCCGTCGGTCACATCTTCTGCGCCGGGCAGGCCGAGGACTTGCATTTCTTCACGGAACATCCGCTCGCCTCCTCTCGGCTCAGCCTATGCGGCTTTGCAGAGGAAGGTGCGGGGCGTCATTCTGCCTTGCTTTCGGCTTCCTTGCCGGCAGGGACTTCGGATTTGCTCTCGGCCTTGGACTCGGCCTTCGACTCCGCTTTGGGCTCCGAAGCAGCTTCCGACTTGGACTCGGCCTTGCTTTCGGACTCCGGCTCTGCCTTGGAGCTGGCAGACGACGTACCGGACGATGCCGGCGACGAACTGCCGGTGCCGCTCGAAGAGCTGCCCGAGCTTGCAGAGGAAGAGGATGTACTGCCGGAAGAACCGGCATGGGACGAGGACGAACTGCTGGTGGAGCCGGACTCGCTGGTCACACCGCTGCCGATGGTGATGGTCAGGGTGTTGCTGCTCACCTTGCAGTCGTTGTAGGTGACGACGGCGTGGATCTTATAAGAAGCGTTGGCCATGGAGCTGTCCACCACCACCGTGATGCTGGACTTGCCGGCGGCCTGCGGGACCTCCTGACCGTTGGCGTACCAGCGCAGGTTCTCGGCTTTGGCGTACTTGCCGCTCAAGGCAGCCTTGAAGGTGTAGGAGCCGCCCACAGCGCCCTTGCCCTCGCTGGTGATGTGGACGGAGGCCGTGCCGAAGACTGCCGTGACGTCCAGATTCTGCTTGAAGCCGGTGTCGGTGCGGGTCTTGCTGGTGAGGCCGTCGCTCCACTTGACGAAGACGTGGCCCTCCGCCGGGACAGCGGTCACGGTGATGGATTTATCGGGGTCGGTGACGGTGTAGGTCACAGAGCTGTTGCCGGTGTCATTGCCGACGCTCAGAGTGCCGCCGCCGTTCTTGTCCACACGGTAGCGGGCCTCGAACTTTTTGTTCTCGCTGGTGCTCTCGCTGGAAGAGCTCTCCGAGCTGCCGGCGCTCTCGGCCTGACTCTCGCTGGAGCTGACAGCCTCCGAGCTGGGAGCGGCCACGGCGGAGCTGGGGTTGGAGACATACTCCATGGTGCGGGTGGGGATGTTGTTGGTGTCGGGGCGGCGGTCCTCGGTCTGCAGGGCGTGGGTGCGGAGATAGTTCAGCACCGCCTTGAGTCCGGCGCTCTTGAGGTGGATGTCGCCGCTGGTGTAGTAGTCCGCGATGCCGTAGCCGTCGCTGCCCTTGAGGGCCTCGGCGGAGTTGAGGAAGCGGACGCCCAGCTGCTCGCAGAGAGCCAGAAGGGCCATGTTGAAGTCGTCGATCTTGGCCTGATCCATGTGGGGGTAGTTGGAGTGGTCAGCCGGGACCGGCGGCACCGTGTTGACGATGATGTCGGTGTAGGGGTAGCTCTGCTGGATGGCTTGGATGAGGGCCGTGTAGTGGGCGATGAAGTCCGGGACTTCCATCCCGGTGTCGTTGGTGCCGAAGGTCATGACCACACGGCGGGGCTTCATCATGGCCACCGCCTGAGGGATGGTGTAGTGGTTGGGATCCTTCTTAAAGGTAACGATGCCCTCGCTGAGCGCCACCTGAGTGCCGATGCCCTCTTTGGCGCAGAACTGCTGCAGGGAGATGAGGCCGTTGTTGTAGAGGCGGACGGTGTTGGAGTCGCCCAGAAAGAGGGTGTTGTTCAGATAGTCCGTGCCGGCGTCGGCGGTCTCCGTCAGCAGAGCGGCGGAGGTGTTGTCGATCTGGTAGTGGCCCGACAGGTCTTTGCCGGGGGCGGGGTCTGCCACGGACTCCGGGACGGAGGGAGCAGACTCCTCCTTTTTGAGGAGGGTGGTGGTGATGCCGAAGGTCAGCAGCACCGCCAGCACGCAGAGGACGCAGACCAGAACGGCCCGATGCTGCATGGGAGTCATGGTTTCGTTTTGTTGTTGTCTTTTTTGACTCATAGATTCAGTCCCTCTCGTTTCAGGAATGGAAAGGCTCGTCCACCGGGCGGAGAACCCAGTCCGTCAGCTCTTTGCAGTCGGCGGCCATGAAGGCCGGCGCAAAGGGGGCGACCTCTTCCCTGCCGCCGTAGCCGTAGAGCACAGCGGCGGCGTCCAGGCCGCAGTTCACAGCGCCCTGCATATCGTCCCGGCGGTCGCCCACCATCAGCACCCGCCTGCCCTGCATGACGGGCTGGGCGAGGACGTGGCGGATGACGTCGGTCTTGTTGTCGCGGCTCTCATCCATGGACGCGCCGCCCACGAAGGAGAAGTAAGGCGCAAGGCCCTGCTCCTCGAGGATGGGCCTCACAACGTCGGTGGGCTTGCAGGTGGCTGTGCAGAGGGTCAGGCCCGCAGCCTTGAGACGGCCCAGCATCTCCACCACGCCGGGGTAGACATCGCCCTCGTGGCAGCCCTTGGCGGCGTAGCTCACGCGGTAGCGCTTCATGGCCTCCTCGATTTTTGCAGGGTCGGAGAAATGCTCGCCGAAGCTCTTGCGGAGGGGCGGGCCGATGTAGCGGCCAAGGTCGCTCCGGGCGACGTCAACGCCCATGGAGCCGAAAACCTCTTCCAGTGTATTGAGAATGCCGGGGGCGGAATCGATGAGCGTACCGTCCACGTCAAACAGGATCGCATCGTAGTGCAGCAAGGTCAGGTTCCCCTTTCTCTTTGGATAAACATTATATAGTATAGCACAGATTTCGATATTCAGCAATTCCAACAAAACACTTTTCCGACTTTTATACATATTTTTAGGCAGCCCCGCCCCGGAAAGCAAAAACCGCCCACCCATTGCGGGCGGGCAGTCGCATTTTGACATCAGCTCTCGGTGGCGGCGCAGTTCCCCGTCGAGGGGTAGTAGAGGTTGTTGGCGATGAATTCCAGCTTCTCTTTCAGAACCAGCTCAAGGTTCGCCACGGCGTGGACCATGTTGGTGGCGGAGTCGTTGACCTCCAGCAGCTTGCACAGGTCCAGCTCCTCCATGCTGAGGGCGGCTTTCATCTTCTGGCTCTCGGCGCAGAGGATGTGGCTCAGGGCCGACTCCTGCAGAGCGATGCTCTCCATCAGGTCGATGACGGCCTGGTCGAGGGAAACTCTCGGCAGCGCGGGGCAGCCGCAGGAAACGCAGGGGGTGCAGTTGGTGGTATCAGCCATAAGAAGGACCTTCCTTTCTATAATAGGGATCGGGCGCAGTCCATCCTATGTGCCTCGCCGCCCGGATGTCACTCCGGCTTTGTGCTCCTGTGTACCTTCTCGATGGTGTCGCGGTAGCCGCCGGAGCCGTACTGGATGCAGCGGTTGATGCGGCTGATGGTGGCGGTGCTGATCTCCACGGCCTTTACGATCTGGTCGTAGGTGCTGCCGCCGAGCAGGAGCTTGGCCGCTTCCAGACGCTGGGCCATATCGGAGATCTCCTTGACCGTGCAGAGGTCTTCGAAGAAGTTGTAGCACTCCTCCCGCGTCTCAAGACTCAGGATCGCGTCGAAGAGTGCGTCGGTGGTGGGGTTTCTTCTGGGGTTCTTGTCCGCCATAGCTGCCTCCTTCAGGGCAAAGTGCCGCGGGGTGCGGCAGGGGTCTTTCGATCACTCTGTAACTTTAGCACTTGAAAGTGTAAAAGTCAAGTGCTCGGTCTTTCTTTCCGGGAGTTTAGCAGATTTCACCTGTGGAGGCATTCAGTTTTATTCATCTCACATCTGAACAAAAATCGCCTAAATTTTCTTAGTTTCTCCCCCGCAAAAATGGCACAGTCTCCTAACTTGCCCAAACGATATTGACAAATTATGAAATCGGGACTAAAGTATACACAATCATTCGGCAAATGCAATGAACAGGACATGACCTTTCGCATTCCCTGCGCTCAGAGAGCCGCCATTCCGGTGCAAGACGGCAGCACAGTGCGAGAGGCCCTCACCTGCGAGCAGCCTGTGCGAACCCGCTTGCGGCAGTAGTGCATGGCCGTTCAGCCCACGTTACAGGGCGGCGTATCGGCGGCAGGAACGCCTGTACGCGCAAGCGGCTGCTCCCGAACGCAGCAAACGAAGTGGTACCGCGGAGAACGACCGGTGCAGCTGCACCGTTTGGCCTTCGTCTTCGAGGAAGATGGAACACATCTTTGTGTCTCTATCTTTCATGAGGACGGAGGCTTTTTTCACCCCTCCGGGCCGTTTCGCCTGCCCTGCTTTTGGGCACAGCCGCTCCGTCTGGCACATTGCCGGTTGCCGGTGTGAAAGAAAGGAAAGAGGTATAAAGAAATGAATACGCTGGTCATCGTTTTGATCGCAGCCGTGTGTCTGTTCGGCGCTTATACGCTGTACGGCCGCTGGCTGGCCAACAAATGGGGCATCGACCCCACCGCCAAGACCCCCGCAGTCGTCCACGAGGATGGCCGTGACTATGTCCCCACCAACGGCTGGACCGTGTTTGCACACCAGTTCAGCTCCATCGCCGGTGCAGGCCCTGTCACCGGTGCCATCCAGGCTGCTGCTTTCGGCTGGCTGCCTGTCCTGCTGTGGGTGCTGCTGGGCGGCATCTTCTTCGGCGCTGTCACCGACTTCGGCGCTCTGTACGCTTCCGTCAAGAACGACGGCAAGAGCATGGGCATGCTCATCGAGAAGTACATCGGCAAGACCGGCCGCAAGCTGTTCCTGCTGTTCTGCTGGCTGTTCTGCGGCATCGTCATCGCAGCGTTTGCGGACATGGTGGCCGGAACCTTCAACGCCTTCGGCGCCGACGGTGCTCTGGCGGAGGCTGCCCAGACCAACGGCGCTGCCGGTATGGTCTCCATCATGTTCATGGTCTTCGCTGTCGTCTTCGGCCTCATCCAGAAGAAGTTCAGCTTCTCCGGCTGGAAGGAGAGCGTCATCAGCATCGTGTTCATCGTGCTGTCCTTCGTCATCGGTGCGAACCTGCCCCTCATTCTGGGCAAGGCTGCATGGAGCTACATCACCTTCGTCTACATCTTCTTTGCCGCCGTTCTGCCCATGTGGCTGCTGAAGCAGCCCCGTGACCACATGACCACCTTCATGTTCGTGGCCATGATTATCGGCGCTGCGGTCGGCCTGCTGGTCGCTCATCCCACCATGAACCTGCCCGTCTTCACCGGCTTCACCAACGAGAAGCTGGGTACCATGTTCCCCATCCTGTTTGTTACCGTGGCCTGCGGCGCCGTTTCCGGTTTCCACGGCCTGGTTTCCTCCGGCACTTCCTCCAAGACTGTTGAGAACGAGAAAGACATGCTCAAGGTCGGTTACGGTGCCATGGTGCTGGAAAGCCTGCTGGCTGTCCTGGCTCTGTGCGTTGCCGGTGCTGCCGCTTCCGCTGATGGCACGCCTGCAACCGGTACTCCGTTTGCTATCTTCTCCTCCGGTGTTGCCGGATTCCTGGAGATGTTCGGAATCCCAGTTTACGCTGCCCAGTGCTTTATGACGATGTGCGTCTCCGCACTTGCCCTGACAAGCCTGGATTCCGTTGCACGTATCGGACGTATGTCCTTCCAGGAGCTGTTCAGTGTCGATGACATGGAACACGCCGAAGGATGGAGAAAGCTTCTCTGCAACAAATATTTTGCAACGGTTATCACCTTGGTATGCGGCTACATTTTAACCCAGATTGGCTATTCCAACATCTGGCCGCTGTTTGGCAGCGCCAACCAGCTGTTAAGCGCCCTGGTTCTCATCACCCTGTGCGTCTTCTTACGCGTCACCGGCCGTGAAAACCGCACGCTGCTGGTTCCACTGGTTGTTATGCTGTGCGTTACCTTCACCGCACTCGTTGAGCGCTGCATCGCACTGGTAAAGGCTTACAATGCCGGAACCGCTGTCTTTATGGTAGAAGGACTGCAGCTTATCATCGCGGTTCTGCTGATGGTTCTGGGTGTCATTATTGTGGTTCATTCCGGTAAAGTACTGTTTTCGAAATCGACTGCTTCGAAGACAGAAAACGATAAAAGATCTGAAATGAATAAACCGGCGCATTGCTAATGATTTCATCAAAATCAAATTATAACCCGACTATAGGTGCCAAAAAGGGAGTCTCTCGCTCACGAAAAGAGACTCCCTTTTTTGGTATTTTTTAATTCTATTGATAACCACTCTGCTGCTATATGATGCCAACTCTTCACTTCTGAATCTTTCTCACCGCGAATAATTGGTACTTTTGTTACTGTTCACACATACGTGCCCAGTAACGCACTTTTTTCTATTCTTTCATCTTTTCTCAAATTTCTCTGGTATTTCCCCTGCATTTCGTCTATAATAGGAAGCAAATTTTTCAACCGAGCACAGCGCTGACAGGCGTTGTATCAGACAGGAGGAGACATGGATATTGTATGTTTAGATCTAGAAGGTGTATTAGTGCCGGAAA
>OOCP01001922.1_pt1 | contig 19123 bp, 20 predicted proteins | sample 1671511 | NCBI WGS metagenome assembly OOCP01 (sample SAMN06348164, study PRJEB24527) | human gut metagenome | biome: human gut; feature: ankylosing spondylitis patient; material: feces | host: Homo sapiens | place: China | collected 2015-10 | reverse complement strand
TCTTTCATGATAAAGCCGGAATGTTGTTCTTCCGTCTTACATAAAATACCTAACGGCAGGGTGTTATGGATGTCGGAGACCGAGATCAGCTGTTTTAGACCGGCAAGCAACTCCAGGTTTTTTTGCCCGGTATACTCGTCAATAAATGCGGGACTCTCGATCATCACGCCCACAGATTCAGGGAAATCCAGATCCTTCCCCAGGCGACGATCATTTACTGAAACACTGCCCTCTGTCGCATAGATCAACCCACACATCAGACGTAAAAGCATCGTTTTACCCGATCCATTTTCCCCTTGCAATCCGTAGACTTTTCCGCTTTCAAAATTCAAACTGATGTCTTGCAGCACGACCGCTCTGTGAATGGTTTTTGTGACATGATCCACCACAATATTCATCGTATCACCGTCCTATTTTTCAAGAGATATGAGGTCTTTTCTTTGTATCAGTAAATATCCTGCGCCTATTGATAAGAGCAACAGTAGCAGTGTAAACACCAGTTCTTTACGATAACTCAATCCATTTGCATCAAAAAGCTGGTATCGCATCACCATCGCTCCGTTGCCGACCAACCATTCAATGGGGAAATATGCGGCAGCAATATATGTGACAAAGCATATTAGAAAGCTGATGGCCGGACGGGCCACAAGGTTTAAGAGTGTTTGCAGCATACATACGGCCGTAAGCGTCACAAACGGAAGGAGCAAAGCGTATAGGATAACACTTGCCGGCGTGAGTGAAATTGTCTCTCCACACAAGACCTCCGAAAACAAGAATGCGGTGATTTCGGGCGTGTTGTTTAGGCCGAAGGTAACGGGTGTCAGAATCGCTGTGCCTATTATGGCAATCATTTCACAGGCAAAGTATAAAGTACAGCTTGCTATGCACCATATACACTTAGACAGCCACCATTTCCCACGCGATGTGCGTAGGAAAACTTGCTGACCTTGTACACTGATACCTTGCGCAGGATATGCTGCTGTTATATACAGGCAAAAGCCGCACACAATCAGCCATTCGATGGGGACCGACACCTTTTCTTCCATAGAGCCGTGTTGTATGATTGCCATGCCGCGAAATAGACACAGCATATAGTCGCCAATTGAACCCCGGCTTGAAATGGATTCCACATTGCAATAGAATTGCACAGAGCGATATACTGCGAATAAGCGCATGGAAAAGAGGAGAGTGGCAATCAGATAGTTTCTCCTTTGCAATCCCTGCCGCAGATCATAGCGCAACAGCCTATAAAACCTCATGTCTGTATTTCCTATATATCCCCGTAAGAACAGATACGAATGTCAAAAGAATAAGTTCCGCAAGTATGATCCATGTGGGACTGGGATTTGTACTTGCCAAATTGCACAGCCTTAAAGGCGAGAGCTCTATATACCAGTTCATTGCGTCGGCAAGCATGGGGGTAATGAAATCAAGTAATAGGAACAGCAGAAGTGGAGTTGCTGTCACAAAGAATCGGTGTTTTACCTTATGCCCGACGATAATGCACAGACTGGCCGCAACGCCGCCCCAGAAAAACTCAATAACGCACCAGATGATTGCATGCAGCCAAGGGTGGGTATAGTATAGCTTCGCCAAAAAGGCTGTGCCTGAACAGAATCCTGTAATAGGCAGTGCAACCCGAGGAATACAGGCGGGACATACCATCGCGGATGCAAACAGATCCGTAGTTACCGGCAATGCAATAGCAATGCCGCCACTAACAAATACAGCCGCCATTTTGGCTGTTAGGTATTGAGAATACGGAACTCTGGTAAGAATATTATTTGTCATATGAGACCTGTTGTCCTCATACAATGACCACCCATAAGGCATAGCAGCCAAAAATGGCCAAACGGCATAGAAGACTACAGCCCCGACGGTGACTCCGTTGACGCCGATCCAATTGACAAATAAGCTGCACCCATCATATCCGCCCGGGGAATGTGCATATGATGCGCCTAAGTCACTGACGGTAATTGCAGTTTGAACCAAATCAGCTATGACAAGAATAAAACCGATCAGCAATGCACTGCGCATCATTTTGTTGTGAAATGCTTTCCACATTTCGGTTCTAATACAGTTCCCCATTATGTTATTCCTCCGCTAATGTTTACTGCTCCATCTCGGCTTGTTTTGAACGCTTTGTATTTGATTTACTGTCAGGGCGTTGCATCCTTATACGAGTTTGCGCTATCAGGGCTCCATTCACCGGACATGGTTTCACCAAAAAGATTGGGGCACGAGAAGGAGAGCGTTGCCCAGCGATAGCCGTCCTCATTAATGAAGGAATGGATACTGTACTTATTCCCGTTGTGACATGTCACATAATTCACGCGAGTTCCGCCAGATACAGTACAGTTATTCATCGATCCGTTTTGTGCGGATCCACCAAGGGCTCTTGCTCTGATGTGATCGCGCTTTCCGTCACGATAATAAAAATACACAGCTGATGAATCATCTTTTGTTCTGGGTGTAAGACGATGGTAGGAATACACATTTACACTAAAACCAGTGATTGTTGTGTCGGCTGTAGATGCAAACGCAGGAACAGCCATTGCTGCGCATACGAGAAACGCCATAATCAAGGTAATAATCTTCTTCATTTTTATTTCCTTTCTTTGTACATGTTTGGGTTTCTTATGTACTTATGTAATTAATATGATTCAATCATTGGAATCACCCTCATTCTGTCAACCGCTGTATACATGGACTGTAATATAGAATATTCATCTATATTACAAGTTACCTATTATGCTGTTGCAGTAGCGGGATTCACATAAAAGCTTTGCCCATCAACTGTGCATACTACTTTTACTGTATATGTTTTCCCTTTTGTTACCTCATGAGAGCCTGTGATAAGCAGATACGATGTCCCGTTACCGCTCCAGGAGTCGATCATCGTACGGCCTTGCCATAATTGAAGTGTTGCATGGATGGTTTTTCCAGGCTTGGCGATAGACACTCTGCATGTAGCTGTTGTTCCATTGATGGTGATTGAAGCCGACGGCGTAGCTGCTTGTACGGATGTAGCTTGCGCTGTCGCGGAGCAGGATAACAACAGGATCAATGCAAGGATGAGAGAAATCGTCTTTTTTTTTCATAAATACACCCCCTTTCTCTATTCTTCTAAGCATTAGAACGGAGAAAGGGGGTGCTTTTTGGACACCATAATTACATGATTTTATTATTTTGTAGGAATCGACAAAATAAGGGATTGCGCTATGTGCACTATGTCCTCGTTGCTGATATTTCCCTGTATATTAAACACAACCTGATTCGCTTCGTCCACCCATATTAAAGCTTTTTCTGGTGAAGTTTCATTGCCAATGTATAAATCCGCTGGAATTCCGTTGATATCGACTTTGACTACTTCGCTATACTCCTGTGCTGTTGTGCTCATGCTGGTATGCTGCATCAAGGTATATTCAACAGAAAACATTTTTTCTCCGGTATCGTTGGCATATACGCGAAGACAATAATCGCTATCTTGATAGTTATCTACCAGCGAAAATCCGTCCGGTATCCACGACGGCTCATAACAGATGTGATCTATTTCATTATCTTCGCTATTGAAAAGATAGATCGTTATGCTCTCGTAGATTTCTTTTATCCATTGGAAGGCGCGCTCTCTTGCCTGTATATCAACTGTCAGCCATGTGCTGACAGACAGAATCGTCACAATTAATATTACCGCAGCCCGCTGCCATATTTTATGCGCAACAACCCTACGCTTGCTTTTTTTTCGTAATATCTCCATGCTATGTTCAAAATCATCGGAAAATACATGTTCGCATTCACTGGGAGACGGGAATGAAGTAAGCATGGACTCTGCTACACGCTTTGCCGCGTTGGCCAGTTCCTGTTCTGACCATGCAATGTTTGACATTTTACGCATCTCCTTTCAAATGTTTTTGCAAAGCGGCCTTGGCTCTCCAAAGCTGCTTTTGTGCGGTATCCTTTTTTATATGCAGCATAGATGATATTTCTCGTACAGAGTATCCATTATAATAGCGCAGCAATAGGATATCACGATAGGCAGCCGGTAATCGTGCCATAGCATCGGCCAAACCATGATCACCAGGCAATGGGATTTCGATGCCATAGGTACTCTCCCAAAATTCCATATCTACCAGTTTTGATCGGCTGCGAATGATATCTATTGCTTTCCGTTCTGTAATAATAACGATATAAGCTCTAGTTTTTGGACATTTGACATCCGATATTTTTTTCAGATTCTCAATAAGGGATAGAAACGCCTGATGTACTGCATCCTCGGCATCAAATTCATTCTTCAGAATTTTCATGGCAACATGGAACATCAAGCCCTTGTACATTATGTAAAGCTGTTCAAACTTGGATTTATCTTCGTCGCTTTCTATCATCTGTAAGTAGATAATCAACGAAATTCCCTCCTACAATAATGATGTCATTATATGTCGTTAATTATATCATCACACGATGTAGAATACAAGGTTAAGCAGCTTGCTGACAGGCACCGGGAGCTGAGCAAGGCGAAGAATCGCATTGCTGAGATTGACACATTGCTCAGGAGTCAGTAACTGGTACTGGATGACAGTTACAAATTACAGTAGCTAATAAAGGCTAAAGTATCGTTCCGACGAGAAGGAAGCGAAAGACGGCATGTCCGCCGAGGATGCGGCATACGAGAGAAAAGTGAGGATAGGCAATACCCTCCGAGCTCTTTTCCCGATACTTGCATTTGTGCTTTTCGGGGTGCTCATCATGCTTCTCCAGGGCGGAAGATTCTGATCATAGGAGCTATTGTTTGTTCTTTCTCTGTCTTAATACCCTCCGATAGAGTGAGTCCTTCTGGATGCGCCATGGTGACGCTACCCTCGTGACAACTCGAGAGCGCACCTTTCCCTTGGTGGGAGGTGCGCTCTGTCTGCGTTCATTTGATGCGATACAGGCTGCTGGTCAGGCTGCCATTGGGACGACGGCGGTGGGTGCGTTCCAGAAAACCATGATGTTCCAAGTCACTTAATGCCCGCTGCACAGTGCGGCGGGACAGCTTCAAGTCCTCCGCGATCCTGCGGACGCTGGGCCAGCAGGTGCCGTCGGCGTTGGAGCGGTCCTTGAGGTACATATAGACCGTCTTGGCCCGATGGGATAGTTCCTGATCCGCATAGATGCTTCCAAAGTAACTCATGTCTTTGTGTCCTCATTGTAAAGTCCCATTGCCGAATAGGGGCTTCTCCTCTCGGCAACAGGTGCTTGCTGCACCTGCGTAGGTTGGGTGCCCTTCTTTCCGTAGGCCCGGTCGATGCGGAGGAATAGCTCCTGTCGACTGGCGTAGGTTACAGGTCGAGAGGCATGCTCCGGGGTAATATATGGCGCACCGAAGGTAATGCCCCAGTCCAGAAACAGGCGCAGCTTTGTCTGCATAGGATGCGTCCCCGTTTTCATGACCACAAAGCTGCCCTTGGGGATGGATTTCAGTTCGTCCGGCGTCATGAGGGGCCGCTCCATCATCTGCAAGCTCTGGCTTGGATCATTCTTGCTTCTGCTGACCGAGCCGGACAATACCGTGCGGCTGCCCAGTGCCTTGGAGAGCTGCTCCGCCGTCTGGCTGTTGGGGGCGAAGCCGCCGAAGATGGTATCCTGGCAGTTATCGGTCAATATCTCTGCCCCCTCTCGCCCATAGTTTTTCTCCAGCTGCGCCAGCGCCTGGATGATAGGCACCATGGTCAGCCCACGGGAGCGTCCTGCGCTGAACAGCGGCAGGATGTCAAAGGCGGGCATGGTCCCCAGCTCGTCGCAGAAGAACACAACACGACCAGGCAGCCGCCCGCCGTTTTCATCCGCCACGGCAAACAGCTCCCGTGCCAGCGTCTGGATCATCAAGCCTGCCATGAAATTTTTGGTCTGATCCTCCTCCGGCAAGATCAGGAAGATAGCGGACTTCTCCGACGCAAACCGCTCGGCGTTCATGGTGCTGTCAAAACACAGCACCTGCTCCAGCTCGGAGTCCAGAAAGGCGTTGAGGCGAGACAATACCGTGCTCATGACCGAGGCCATAGCCTGGTCGGATGTGTTCAGCGCCGCCCCGGCAAACCACCGTGCCTTGTGCTCCGGGGGCAGCTTTTCCATGAGGATGGTAAACCAGTTTTTGCCCCGTACCCCCGAGGGAGCCAGCAGTTCCTGCACCAGCTTGAACACGGACACGATGTGCCGCCGCTCCTGTTTTCTTTCCGGCGGCAGAAATTCTGCCAGCAAGAGCACCACGGAAGTCAATAGTCCCTCTGCGGCATCGTAGAAATAGGCGTTCTGGCCGTAGTCTGCATCCCCATTCGGTGACACGATGGTCTTGGCCAGGATCTTGGCGTACTTCTCCGCCTTGGCACGGGCGGCAAGACTGCCGGTGGCCTGCGCCGCATCCATGTAGTGGTTGATGAGCGTCATGAGGTTGTAGCCATCTGAGCGGGTAGGATTTCGCAGATCCACCACGGATACATGGTAGCCGTAGTATTTTTCCGCAATGGCGCCGTAGTTGCGAGCTAAGTCACCCTTGGTATCCAATGCCAGAAAGCTCATGCCGCTGGCACAGGCGTATTCCAAATTGGGATATAGAAAGTAGGCCGTTTTGCCCACGCCGGATGCGCCGATCATAAGGCAATGCACATCGTCCTTATCCACCAGTGCGGTGATGCCGTGCTTATGGCTGATGCTGCCCAGCACCAGCCCCTGCACTTCCGGGCGGTGCAGCCCTTTGCGCCAACTTGCCGCTTGGAACGGCACGAGGGCATAGGCCTTGCGGATCTCCGCATCGGTTGCCCACCGCGCCGTGCCATGCTGGCCGTCGCCTACGGTTTTGGATTTGATGTTGTTGAGGGTGTAGCGGTTATTCAGCAGCGTCAGGCAGCCTATGACCGCCGCCATGACGCCGCCCGCTACAAGGAGGATCCATAGATTACCCATGGCCACCCCGCTTTGCCCGCAGGTCATCGTTCCAGTCCTTCCCCTCCGGGCGCAGACGCTCCACATCGTAGCCCATATCCTCCAGGGTATCCAGCATACCGTCGCAAGCATCCTCACCCGCCTCGTCATTATCCAAACAGAGGTACACCGTGTCCAGCTTCGGGTTCTGCCGCAGGCGCTCCAGTACGGGCTGGATGGAGGTGCCGCAGCAGGCCACATAGCTGTGCTCCAGCCAACCTGCCGGGTAGAGGGTAATGTGAGACAGTAGATCAATGGGTGCTTCAAAGACATAGAGGGAACGGTCCGTCCCGTTTTTGTGGAAGCTGTGTTTTATGTCGCTGCTCTCCACATTGATGCGGAATACTTTGCCTTGGGAGCCGGTGCTGCGCAGATGTGCATGCCGGGCTTCTCCGTTTTCATCCAGACCGACAAACACGCAGTTGTGGTGTGGGTCGTCCTCATAGAGCATCTTCTCCTGCACAAACGCCGTGACCACATCCCGGTCAATGCACCTGTGCTTGGTGAGATAGGCATACATCCTGCGCATAGTCAAGTAAGGCTTCGGCAGGGCAAAGGGCTTTGGCTCCTGCGGCTCCGGTTCCTGCTTTGCGATGGGAATAATGCCCTGTCCGTCCCGGCCCAGCAGTATGGACACCGCTTCGGGATAGGTCTTGTCGTAGAATTGCTGCACGAAGCTGATGGCGCGTCCGCCTTTCCGTGCGGCATGGTCATACCACATCGGTCCGCGCACGGTGATGCTGTGGTCGCTGACCAGCCGGTACTCCCGTCCGGCCATAATGAGTTTCTCGCCTCGATCCAACAGAAAAGACGGCAGGTCAACCTCGTTGGCCTGCCGTTTCTCTGCGGATGTGAAATATACAAATTTGCCCATGCATTTCCCTCCTTGCATTATCGCATGGTGTTGTCGTTGACATGGTGGAGCTGCTCGTCCTCATGATCGTTCCGCTTGTGGCCCATGGCCATGCGCTTCTCCTGTAACCGCCTGCGGCGCTTGGAGTCAATACGCAGCGCAGGTGGGATGACCGGCATACTCGTCCTAAATATCTGCCCCATATGATGCAGCAGCCGCATGACCGCATTTGCCGGAATATGCCTTGCAGACACAGCTTCTCCCACTGGCTGCACATCAGCAGAGCCACGGATGGGCGGCGTTTTCTCTGTCGATTGCTTTTCCCCCGGCTCCACACTGTCAGCAGACGGGGAAAACGAGATATCCTCTGCCTCTCGGATGATCCAGTTTTTAAGAGAGCGAAACTCCTTCCGCTGCGTTAGCGGCTGGCGGGGTGGCGTGTTCTGCCCATAGTAGCCCGCAATCTCGTCTTTCAGCTGCCACCATTGGTCGTAGCAAGCCGCCACCTCCGGGAGCTGCGCCAGCCGCTCCACAATGGCATCCACCTGTGCCTTGACCGATTTTGGCAGATAGGAATAGACATGTTTGCCGCCGACCTGCGCCAGTGCCTGGGAGAGTTCTTGCAGCTCTTTCGCAAGCCCGGGGTCATCGGCGGCACCGGTTTCCAACGCCCGAATGCGCTCTAGTAACAATGCCTTGGCGGTTTGTATACTCTCCTTGTAGGCGGCATCCTTCCGAATGTAAAGCTCCGTCATCTCGTCCCGAAAAATTTCGTTCGTCATCTTGGACCGAATCGATGCGATCCCCTTCTGCGTTAGAAACCCCACCTTGGGATCGTCCGACCACGCCATCATGTGTATGTGCGGATGGTGTCCCTCGTCGTGATATGCCGCATACCAACGAAACTTCTCCGGTGGAATACGCATGGCCTCCGCAATGGAGTGGCTCTCCTGCTTCAATAGGTTCTGCCATGCGGCTGCTTTGCTGTATCCCAGGCGCTCCGCATCCTCCCGCCGCAGGGAGAAAATGAAGGTCCACACTTTTCCGGCGTGAGTCTCCAGTTCGCTTTTTGCCGCCTTAAGATCCGTGACATCTTCTGCACTGAATAGCCCGTGACCGCCGCGCTTTTCCGCCCGGGGTCGGTTGGCGATGTAGGCCATATAGCCGCTCTCGGATTCCAATTCATGCAGATGCGTGTCCAGCGCTGCAACAATAAACGCAGACGCCGTACCCCGGTTGGGTGTCTGCAGGTAGTCGGCGTACTCGAAGAGCTCCTTTGCGTCCGGGAAGTCCTTCAGCAGTTTTGTGAGGAACTGCATCTGTTTTTTAGTCACCGGTTCGGTGCTTTGAAGGACCTCCACGCCGTCTCGCTTGGCAACATACTCCATGTATCTTGCCGCACGACCTCCTTGGATGTACCCGCTTTTCTGTATCAGCCGTGCCATCGGTTACTCCTCCCGGTGGAACAGAAGCACATCCCTAAAAGAGATGTTTCCATGCGTACCCGCCACCTCCCGGACACTGTTACCGCGCATTTTGTTGTACTCGTCCCGGGTCATATCTATGTCGCCGCCCAGCAGATGGTTGGTCATGTTGTGCTCCACCACCAGCTTGAACAGCAGCTTACCCAGCCTGTCGCCGAACACGCCCAGTGTGCCCTCCAGCATCTCCTGTAGCGCACGGGGCAGATACGCACTTGTCCGCTCGGCGTGCAGACGACCGCAATACTGCCGCAGCGCCTTCTCCACAAACTCGTTGCGAGTAGGGCAGTTATCCAGCTTATAGAATGCGTCCACCTCTTGCCACACCTCGTCTGACAGCCAGACAGAGTGTCGGCTTTTTCCGTTTTTATCCATTGAACTGCACCTCCTTCCATTGAGAGTCAGAGCCTCCCAAAGGCCCTGCAAACACGGGGCAAACAGGCATTTTTACAAGAAATAGCGCCAAAGCATATTCGTCTCCGCATGATCAGCGTCAATTTCAAAGTGGCACAAACCTCCGTGGCAGTCCGCACTGCGGGCTGCCGTAAGGGCCAATGGCGCAATAAAGCGCCAAAGGCTTTCTCCTGCCCCGATTTCGGCGCACCGAAAATCGGCCCAAAACCTCGCTCAACCTGCCAGGGCGCTATCCTTACCCTCCCGCGCTCCCACGAGGCCACACAGCGGCCCACAGGGGTGGACACGGGGCATCTCCTACTCGGCATCTCAGCCGACATATATCGGAGGCGAAAAAAGAGAGCCGCACCAATTGGCACGACTCTCCAAATAGAATATTCGGTTTCACATCTCCAGCACTGGCGAAGTGTGCTGCTCCTGCTCCATCAGAAGTTCCAAGCTGTAATCCAAAATCTTCTCCTTGCGCTCGGTCAGCATGGTCAGGTAGAATTCACGCTGGATCGGCAGTAGTTCCGGGACATTTTCAAAATAGATATTTTGCGCGAAGATAATCAGCCTGCTCCTGCGTGATGGCATTGCTCCACTGATTGGAGTTAATCGCACTATACAATCCTCCCCACAGGCAGTCCATATAAGACACTTTGTCTTTTTCGCCCTGAATGTACTCACGAAGCGCTTTATCCAGACTGGCAGGCAGATTCTTTTCCAAATAGGTTCGGTCAGTCGGCTTGCCGCCATGCATTTGTGGTTTCTCCACGGTCAGCGTAATGAGCTGTTCCATCGGGATATCCAGTGTGGAGGATAGCTTCATGAGTGTACCGGCACTGCATCGGGAGAGCGTTGTCTTGCCGGAGCAGATGTCCGCCAGCGTTGCCCAAGGCACACCGCTTTTCTTGGAGAGCTGGTAGCGGGAGAGGTTCTTTTCCCGCAGTATCTGTTGGATCGTCATATACATCACCACTCTTATTATATCGGTGTGCCGATAATCAGTCAAGAGAAAACCTTGTAAACCTCTGCCTGCCATGCTTACATCTGCATTTCGGGAGTCTGTGATCCACTCTCCCGAAGCTGCTGGGCGTACTCGTGCAGGCTCATGCCGGTTTGCTGCTGGCAGTAGTCCTCCATCTTGCGTGCCAACACCTCCTGCTCAGCAGCGTTGAGGTGATAGCTCCAGTTTTCTTCTGTGCCATCTCCTTTGCAGAGATTCAGCTCCAGCGTGTCACAGAGACGGTCTTTCTCGATGTCGTAGTTGGCATAGATGTTGAGCCAGTCATCGTTCTGATCGGTGCAGACGAATGTACCGAAGGCGGCATCCACATCGAAGTCCGCCTGCAGATAAAAGTTGAGCTTGCCATCCGATTCGATGATCTCCTCACCGAAAGAAAAATTCCGTGCAGAGAGATGTCCCGCCGAGGTGATCTCTTTGCCATTCAGATGATCCAACAGTTTGCGCCACTTATCATCGCCAGATGCGAATTGCGACCGGGTGGCGTGATAGACCGCCACCGATACATCACGCATTGCCCAGGTCTGCCAACCATCTATAATGTGAACAGCGGAGAACTCACGCTTGTCGAAGTTCACATCGAACACGCCGCGCACCTTTCCGGTGTTCTCCATGCGAAGGGCTGTCAGGGCATCAAACTCTTTTGCTGTGATGGGCTGCCCGTCGAAAAACATTCCGATGAATTTGTCTGGCGCCACGCCGCTGCCCTTCGTAACATAACCGCGCAGCTTTTTCCCGACCGCCAACAGCTCCTCACCGGGGGTAGTTTTGTAATACCACTCCTGCCCGTTTTCCACCACATGGTAGGCCGCATAAGTGCGGGCGGCTTCTTCCGCCTCACGGTTTGCGGCATCCTCGGCATAGATCTCACGGCTGATGCGCTCATACTCACGCTGCGGAAGCTGATTACAAAGCTCGTCCAGCACAGTTTCCAAATGCTCCTGCAGCGTCTCACCCTTGAGGTGCTTTTCAATGGCCTTCTTCCACCTCCGGTCCAGCCACAGGACGATTTCTTCATGCTGTGCCATGCTCATCGCCCTCTTTCTGCTTCGTTACGGATGCTTTTGCAGGCCGCCTGGGTCTGGCCGCAGGAGCAGACTTACTGTCCACATACTCCCGCACCGCTTCCGGGACTTCCGATTCATAGAGCTGCTGCAGCACATCCTCCATGCGCCGCTGCACGGAAGACCGCTGCTTGCGGAGCACAAACTCCAGCGCATCCAATTTGGCTGCGTCAAATCCAATGGTGATATTCTTACTTTCCAATTTCCGTTCCTCCTTAGTCATACTTGATCCCCGGCACCTCCAGCCAGTGGCTCCAGCCCCGGCCCTGGAGCTTCGTTTTTACCACGCCGTACCGTGTGTCCATGGCCTCTATGACCTCACCGCTTCCAATATATACACCGATGTGCCCGGACTTCCACACGGCCAGTCCCGGCGTGTCGGGCATGGTCTCAATGCTGCCTTTGCGCCCAGCGTTATAGTACATACCGTCCGCACCCACATCGGGCATACCATTGCTGCCGTACTGGATCTCCATGGTCTCGGTGTTCAGCCAGCCGTACCCCTTGATGAGCCCCACGCAGTCGGTGGTGCGTCTGTTCAGCCAATGGGAACGGATGAAGTTGGCTTCATCCCCTACGCCCTCCGGGTATTGCGAGATCTTATATTGCAGCAGCTCCGGCGTCAGCACTTGGCCGAAGGTACCCCATACATAGCCCCAGCCGGAGTTCCATGCGTTGGCGGCATAGATGGCCAGGTCTGCACTGTTCTTTGTGGCAGGGTCTGTAAACAGAGATGCCTCCAGTTCCATCGGCGCATTGCCGCCCGGCTCATAGGCCCCGTTATAGGTACCGCCGCCCGCGCTGCCCATGACCATGGAATAGATCTTCACGGCATTGGAGCGTTCCTCCGCCGTGACCGCACGGCCCCGCCACACGGATAACTGCGCATAGACTTCTTCCATAGGAAGCGGTACGGCCACTTCATAGGTTTCGCCCGTCTCCTCCCGCCCCCTCGTCTCCGTTTCACAGAAGCAAGCCACGAACGCCTCCGCGTCTGTCTGCGACAGCGTATCCGCTCCAAAGCAGAGGGCAAAGAAAACAGCCTTGACCTGTATTGGATCAAGTCTGTTTCCCTCGGCTTTCTGATTGACTTCGGCTACCGCCGCATCCAAATGGGAGAAGGATCCCCGCATCTGTGTGAGCTGCATCCGGTATTCTTCCGGAACACTTGCGGACAGCTCTGTCCCATAAAACGCCGCCGATACAACAGCACTGTTGTGCTCGGCTGTGCCGGAACCTACACAGCACAAGAACGCTGTCAGTAAAATCACCGGCGACAAAATCGCCGCCAGCACCCACCCGACTGTTTTGCGGCCCTTCTCACTGGACAGCACGGCAGCTGCCAGCCGAACAAGTTGTGTGCTCATGGTAAGCCACCTCCTCCATTACCGTCCGCCAGCTGAGCCAAATAGCACCGCCTTGTGAGTTGGGGCTTTCACCTCCAGATGGTATCGCTCCATGCCGCACTTATACAGGCACTCGCCACGCCTTGCCCGCTGGATGAGTTCAAACTCCGCCTCGTCCAGCTGCAGCATGTCCATATAGAACCGCTTGCCGATGGAACCGGGATTGAACAGGAACTGATGGGGCGGGATGGCAAAGAGCGGCTTTGTCATCTCTCGCACGCCCTCCTGGTCAAAGTCCTCCAAGTTTTGGGAGGCCATTACCAGCGCCGAGTCCCGCTTGCGCACACGCTTCAGACAGTTGCGGATGTACTCAATGGCCACCGGGTTAGACAGCCACAGGTACAGCTCATCCAGCACCGCTACGGTATTGCCGCCCGTCAGCAGCCGGTCCGACATATACGCCAGCACATTGAACAGCAGGGCATTCCGCAGGCTCTTGGCCGCCGTCAGCACACCGCCTACGCCGAACACCAGAAAACGGTCACCGGAGATATTGGTGTGTCCGTTGAAGAACGGCGCATCCGCCCCCACACATAGAGAATGCAGAGCCAGCAGCACCTCCTGCAGCAGCTCCTGCGTGTACAGCGCGCCCGGCTTGTATTGGGCCAGTTCCTCTTGCATTAGGTCATACAGATCGGAGAGGATGGGGTAGTCCTCCGGCGCAAGCTGGCGAAAGTCTGTTTCCTCTGTAATGCCCCAACGGGCATACAATTTGGACAGCATGATCTCTATGGTGTCCAGCTGCGGGTCAGAGAAGTCTTTGTAGGCCCGGAAAAAGTCCTTTAAAAAAGAAATGTGCCGAGCCAGCAGGGTGGACTTTCGGAAGGCCTCCGGGACTGTTTCATCCGTGGCGCTGTCGGCGTCCTCGTTCCAGCTCCGAACTTCTAACACATTGATGCGCTTTTCCCCGGCCATGAGGTCAATAAAGCACCCGCCTAAGTTTTCGCACAGCTCCTCCAACTCGTGCTCAGCGTCCAGGGCAATCACCGACTTGCCCGCTTCCAGCAGATTGCAGATCAGCAGCTTGATGAGGTAGCTCTTGCCCTGACCGCTGTTGCCCAAAATGAGGATGTTGGCAGAGGTCTTGTCGCTGTCCCGACGGTCAAAGTCCACCACGATGTTGCTGCCGTACTTGTCTTTCCCAATGTAAAAGCCGTTGGGATCTGTCTTGCCGGAGTAATTGAAGGGATAGAGATTGGCCACGCTGCTGGCGGGGAGTACCCGCTCGAACTCCCGGCCCAGCATATTGCTGCCCACAGGGCTGACGCAGCAGAATCCCTGCTTTTGCCGCAGGAGCAGCTTGTCCACATTCAGCTTGCAGCGCACCAGCTCCGTCAGCACATCCGTCTGGAGCTGACGAAGCCGTTCCTTGCTGTCCGCCGTCATCTCCAAATACACGGCACAGTGGACCAGCGGCTCATGCTCCCGGTGCATTTTATGCACCAGCTCTGCCACATCCCGCAGATTGCTCTCCGCCGCCACTGCCTGCCGCAGCTTGTTGGGGTCCGAGCCGTCCAGCTTGTTTTTCTTGTTGGCGTTGTCGATGATCCTGTCCTCCTCGCCGGGGGACACCTGCCGGCAGTAAATGCGCAGCGTCACGCCGCTTTTTTCGCCCAGCTCCCGCAGGAGCGCCTGGGCCTCGGTGCTGGCCGGATATTCCCGCAGCGCCCACACGCAGCGGTAGGTGCTACCGAAGATGTAATGGTCCACCTCGAATTTCACAATCCCCGGTGCGATGCAATCCAGATAAGTGCGGAGAAACGCTTCCTGCTGGGAAGGGGCCTTTTTAGAAAATGGATTCTTCATTTTTCCTCCTCACCACATATATAGTTCTATGTGCGGCTCCAGTTCCGGCTCCTGCCCGGTAAACTGTTCCGGCTCCTGAAACATCTGCGTATACCGCTGTATCTGCTCCTCCGTCAGGGAGCAGAAGCCCCCTGCATGGTCATCTCCCACCAAAAAGAAAGGCCCGCAGATGATGTCATCTCCCAGCCGCCGGTTGGGCTGCATGCCGTTCAGTTTTCCCTCATCGTTACAGCAGAGGATGACGCCGTCTCCCATAGAGAGAGGCTGGAACAGGCCCTCCACCTCCCGCTGGATGGCTTTCAGGCCCTCCTCCATCTCTTTCGCATACGGAGCTTTTCCCGGCGCCACTTTCAGAATTCGCATTTCAAACCTCCGTTTCCGCTGTCAGCCACTGCGCCCCGTCTACAAAGGAGAATACCTCGTGGGTGGCGTCCTGCTCAAAATAAATAGCCAGCAGCTCCAGAAGCCGCTGGCCTTCCGCACGCTGAACGACAAATCCGCAGTCCCGGAACTGCTGCTCCAGGGGTGCATAGTTCATGGTCCCGTCCGTTTTTCTGCGCCGCAGCACGAAGCAGAACTCACGGGAGGAGGCCATGGTGGTCTGGACGCTGTCCAGATGCTGACGATCCTGCACCAGCAGCCCACGGATGGCGGGCATATCTTCCGCCTCCAGCCGCTGCCGGTAGAACTGGCGGTTATCCTGAAAGGACTCCTTGGAGTCCAGGGCCAGCAGCTCCAGCTCCGCCGTGCCTTTCAGCACGCCCAACAGCTCCTGCACCTTTGCCCGAACGCCCTGCTCCGGCAAAACATTCAGATTGCTGGGATGAACGAAGTAGAAGGCCAGCTCTCCGTCCGCCGTTACAACGCTGCCGTTTTTAATATCATCGATACCGATGAGCTGCCGGGTAGATTTTTTCCTGCTCATGCCGATTCCCTCCACACATAATATTGTTGTCCGAAAAAGAAAAACGCCGCAGCATAGCGCAGGAAGTCCAGCATGCTGATCCCTCCGTGCCGAATGCAGAGAAAGGCCAGCGCCGCTGTAATGACCAAGGGGATCATGCTGCCGGTCTGGGTCAGCGCCAGCACCGACAGCAAAAGCCCTGTCCCGATCCACGCCACATCCCGCAGCGTCCACAGCCACAGCATAGGCCGGGCCGTTAAATTTTCGGGGTATAGATACATAGTTCTCCTCCCAAAAGCGAAGCCGCAGGTGTGCGCCTGCGACTTCTGTGTGTTTTATTCTTCGTTCCCGGCATCATTCAGCTCGCGCTCAATGAGACCCAGAATGAAATCCTTCTGCTTCAGGCCGTTCCTGGCCAGATAGTCCTTCAGCCGGTCGAACAGTTCCTCCGGTACCTGAAAGGCAATGGTGCGATTGTTGGCGTTCATAGTTCGTGCTCCTCCTACAAAATGTTCTCTGAGTATGTCCGTGATGTAGTCGGCCAGGGTCTGGCCCCGCTGCTCCTGCTCCGCCCGAAGCCGCTGGTGCAGCGACAGCGGGATGGGCGCGCAGAGGTTCTTCTTTTCTTCCATAGCCTGCTCCTTTCCGCCTCTCCCGAGGCAAGCAAAGCATAGCCCAACTGCGGCGCATAAGCTATTGACAAGTCTAACGAGAATAGAAGTACAAAGGCAGCATACCGGACAAGTCTAACGAACATATGCGCCCATTTGGATGGCCTGCACCAAACAGTGCATCACGAAGTCCACACAGGGGATGGCCACACTGTTGCCCAAGGCCTTATACCTTGCGCTGTCGGATGCACCGGGGATGTCCGTCCACCCGTCCGGGAAGCCCTGCAATCTCTCACATTCCAATGGAGTCAGGCGGCGAATGAGATGGGCATGGACATCTGCCTTTTGGCAAACGAGATCGACGGCATCTTTACACTGCCGTGCGCTCTGTGTGCTGACCACATCATTCTCCCTGAAGTCATCCACACGCTGGCGGCTGTAGACCGCATGGTGATCTGTGGCAGTCAGGGTATAGGCGATGTCCTGCTGGTATCCAATGCCGTTCCCGCCGTTCTGCGGCTGGCGGTCTATGGCATTTCCCGTAATGCAGATCACAGGTTCCTGCTCCACCAGCGGTACATTGTTTCCGCCCGTCCCATAGCGGGCCGACATGGTAGGCGCAACCTCCTCCATCTGCCGGTAGCGGGCATCAATGCCGTGGTTTTCATACACCAGCGGCTGATGGCCGTGCTCCTGCGCCCGCAGTGTGCCTGTCATACCCTCGGAAATTTCCATGATCTGACCGCCTTGATCGTTGATGCACAGCACAGATGGCATACAGTTCCCACTGGCACCCGCCTTCAGTGTCGGAGCAACGCTTTCGTGGTATCCGATGCTCCCGGCACTGGCCCCGGCACCTGCAGAAAAACCGGCAACAAAGGTCTGCTGTTTTATTCCCGGCTGTGCATTTAGAGCACCCGCCACATCATGTAAGTCACGAACCTCATCTCTTTGGTTGGCCGCAAAGGCTATAACGCCATTCCGACCGGTGGACATCCCACAGTTCACGCCCAAGGTCGCTGCCACATCGCCGGTCAAGTCTCCGTTGTAGCCGTCAAAGCCCTCAGTGTTTTCACTTGCCTGCGTCACGAAAGTCTGCATCTGCATATTTGAGGTGGCCATCAGCGCACCAGACACCCCTTGCAGGTCGATGCCCTCGTCCCGCTGGTTGATGTGATAGGCATCTATATCTGTGATCTGGCCGTCCGGGAGCGCAAGACCCGCCTGGATCTTCAGCGCCCGTTCCAGCTTCTTTGGCAGCGCTTTGCCCCGTTCAAACGCCCGGCGCAGTATCCCCATGCAAGCCTTCGCTGACAAATAATACTTTGTCGGCGGTGCGCCCTGCAAAATCCGCGATAAGGAAGATTCTCTTGCGCCTCTGGGGGACACCCCAGTATTGAGCGTCCAGGCACCGCCAGCATAGGGAGAAATCAGTTCCCAGTAGGATTCGCCCAGCAGGTTGCCATGCCCAGGGGTAAGGTCCAGGGACATGAACGGTACCGCACTTAATTCGGACGATCTCTTCCAGGACGATGCGGAAGTCCTCGCCTTTCCGCTCTCCGCTGGAGAAGGCTCCCGGCACATTTTCCCATACCATAAATCGGGGCCGAATATGGATACCTGCCCGGCCTCGTGATCTGTCTGCATCTCTCATCTCCTTTACGATGCGGATATGTTCCATGAAGAGGCCGGAGCGCTCTCCGGCCAGCCCGGCTCTGGCTCCGGCCACGGACAGATCCTGACACGGGCTGCCGCCGCAGATGATATCCACCGGCGGCAGCATGGCCCCATCCAGCTTCGTAATATCTCCATAATGCAGCATCCCCGGCAGCCGCTGCTGCGTGACTCTGATGGGAAACGGCTCGATCTCACTGGCCCATAGGGGGATGACACCGTTGTGTATAGCCGCCAGCGGAAAGCCGCCAATGCCGTCAAACAGGCTGCCCATAGTAATGCACCTCATTTGGCCGCCACCGTCCGGGCAATATTGACGGCGCTCTGAGCTGTGTAAACCGCCGAGGTAAGATTGGCCTTCGTGGTGGTGTCCAGCCCAAAGGCCCCAGCGATGCGGGGAATTTCCCCGGCAGAGAGCATGAGTCCCAAGCCCAGCAGGGCGTGGTCTTTGAACACCATCAGCCCGGCCACAAGGATGGTGGCCTGCAAGAAAGCCGTGAGACACAGGCCGATGACCTGTTTGCACCACTGGATGAATCCATCTCCATACCCCCTGGGCACGGAGAACATATAAAGGCTCCCCACGGCAATTTGAATCAGCAAAATACCGCCGCGCTTCAGATTGCTGAAAAACACCTTAATGACCGCATAGGCCATGAGGATAAGGCAGAAAAGAACCATAAGCCCGCTGGTCTCCCGCCCAAATCCCCGCAGGGGATAGGTAGACTCCGTCAGACTTTCCAGGTTTTCAAGATCTGCCAGCGCCGCCTTTGCCGCATCCCCGATGCTGGTGGACCCGAAGCCGGTGATGCCCGCCGTCAAGGTGCCCTGCAAAGAAATTGCCAAAGAATAGAGCCGCACCGGCACCTGGGTAAAAAGAGAGACGGCCAGAAATCCCTTAAGGACATTCAGCGCCGTCTCTTTCACATTGCCCCGCCCAGCGGAAT
>OOCP01001917.1_pt1 | contig 19163 bp, 10 predicted proteins | sample 1671511 | NCBI WGS metagenome assembly OOCP01 (sample SAMN06348164, study PRJEB24527) | human gut metagenome | biome: human gut; feature: ankylosing spondylitis patient; material: feces | host: Homo sapiens | place: China | collected 2015-10 | reverse complement strand
AACCAAGAGAGATCAGGCATTCTTGAAGCTGTTCTATGAGCAAGGCCTTTGAGTGTAGATTCCACGGTTTTTAGGTTCCTAATGGGAACATTGTCTCGAGCCTAAAAAATTCCGCACTGATTCCGGAAACCTGGTTCCTGGTGGGAACGTACTTCACTACCTTCGGTGGCTTTATGGCCTTGACCGCGTGGTTCCCGACCTATTGGCGTGAAGCGCATCAAATGGAACCGTTAACGGCCGGTATTTTGACCGCCGCCTTCTCCATCGTCGCTGCGCTTTGCCGTGTGCCGGGTGGAAAAGTGGCCGACAAGATCGGCGGTGTGCGTTCCTCGATGATGGCACTCTTTGTGGTCTCCGCCATGGGCGTGTTGATGGCCTTGAACTTAAACGCCACCGTGACCTTTGTCGTCACGATCGTGCTGGCGATTGCCATGGGCTTTAATAACGCCGCCGTGATGAAGTTAATCCCGGTCTATGTCCCGAAAGCCGTGGGCGGTGCCTCGGGCTGGGTAGGGGGCTTAGGCGCCTTTGGCGGGTTTGTGTTGCCCCCGGTCTTAGGGGCGATCGTGGCAATGAATGCCACCTCGGGCTTCGCCTTAGGGTTCTTGGTCTTCTCGTTGCTCGCGACCGCGAACGCCATCGTGAATTACTTCGGCATGATTCGCCGCGCCGCCAAGAGTGCCTAACTAACCCATTGTTTTTCCACTTATTCGATGTGCTTTGGCCTTAACCGGCAACTTCGTCAACCTAGCTCACATCGAATAAGTGAACTCCATTCTTTCGAAAACCTTTTAACTGTCTAGTGAGAGGAAACTGTATGTCTGACCCCTTTTCGAAATCGAAATATTTTTCCCAGCAAGACACGGAAAACCGTGCCTGGGAAAAGTTCTACCGTAACCGCTGGCAGCATGACAAAGTCGTCCGTTCGACCCATGGGGTGAACTGCACGGGGTCGTGCTCGTGGAAGATTTTCGTCAAAAACGGCGTGGTCACCTGGGAATTACAGCAGACCGACTACCCGCAAAACCGTCCAGGGTGCCCGGACCATGAACCGCGTGGCTGTCCGCGTGGGGCCTCCTATTCCTGGTACCTCTACAACTCGGGCCGTATTAAGCACCCGATGATTCGTCGTGAATTGTTGGATTTGTGGGAAGCCGAACGCAAAGTCGAAAGCGACCCCGTGAAAGCTTGGGGCAACATTGTCTCCGACCCAAAGAAGACCGCGCAGTACAAAACCGTGCGTGGCTTAGGGGGCATGGTACGTCTCGATTGGGACACGGCCAACGACATTATTGCCGCGGCCAACATCTACACGGCCAAAACCTATGGGCCGGACCGTAATGCGGGCTTTACCCCGATTCCGGCCTTTTCGCAGATTTCCTACGCCTCCGGTACTCGTTACTTGTCGTTGATCGGTGGGATTAGTCTCTCGTTTTATGACTTTTACTGTGACTTACCGCCTTCCTCGCCTCAGACCTGGGGCGAACAGACCGACGTGCCCGAATCGGCCGACTGGTACAACTCCTCCTTCTTAATGCTCTGGGGCTCGAACGTGCCCGTCACGCGTACGCCTGACTCTCCCTTCATGACGCAGGTGCGCTACAAAGGTACGCAAGTCGTTGTCGTGTCGCCCGACTTCTCGGACGCGACGAAGTTTGCTGACGTTTGGTTGGCTCCGAAGCAGGGGACGGACTCCGCGCTCGGGATGGCCATGGGGCACGTGATTCTCAAGGAATTCTTTGTCAATAAGACGACCCCGTACTTTGATGAGTACGTGAAGCGCTACACCGATTTACCCTATTTAGTGAAGCTTGAGCAGACGCCTCACGGCTACACCGCGGGCCGTATCGTTCGTGCCTCCGACTTTAAGGACGACATGGGGATTACGGAAAAAGCTGACTTCTACCCGGTCGTCGTGGACGAAGCCACGAACGAATGGGTGGTGCCCAATGGCTCCATCGGGGCCCGTTGGAATAAAGAAGGCAAGTGGAACCTCAAAAACGAAGACGTGCGCACGGGCAAAGCCTTTACGCCGCGCCTCTCCTTAAAGGGGCATCAGGATGACGTCGTTGAGGTGGCGTTCCCGTACTTTGGGGGCGAAAACTTCAAGAACCCGAACTTTGCGGCCACCCAGCACGACGATATTCTCGTGCGTAAAGTGCCGGTGATTAAGGTAACAGGGAAAGAGGGCGACTTCTTGGCCGTCAACATCTACGACTTAATGCTCGCGCAGTATGGCGTGGATAACGGCTGGAATGACGCGAACGTCGCTTCGAGTTACGAAGACGATATTCCCTACACGCCGCGCTGGCAAGAAACGATCACGGGCGTGCCCGCGGAACGCGTGATTGCGGTTGCGCGTCAATTTGCTGAAACCGCAGAAAAAACCCGCGGTAAGTCCATGATCGTGATTGGCGCTGGCGTAAACCAGTGGTACAACACCGACATGATTTACCGCGCTGCCATCAACCTGTTGATGCTCTGCGGCACGATCGGTGTCAACGGGGGCGGTTGGGCGCACTACGTGGGTCAGGAAAAGGTTCGTCCGCAAGCGGGCTGGGCGCAGTTAGCCTTTGCCCTTGACTGGAGCCGTCCACCGCGTCAAATGAATACGACAAGCTGGGTGTATATGCACTCGGACCAGTGGCGCTATGAAAAGGTGAAAGTCGATACCCTCATTTCGCCCTTAGCGAAGAAAGAGGAATGGCAGGACTTAACGCTCGTTGACTGCAATATCCGTTCGCAACGCTTAGGCTGGTTACCCACCGAACCCGAACTCTCGCGTAACCCCTGGTGCTCGCGAAAGAAGCCGCTGCGAAAGGCAAGACGGAAGCGAAGTACGTTGCGGAAGAGTTGCAGTCGGGTCGTTTGACGCTCGCGAGCGAAGACATCGATGCGCATAGCCCGAAGACGCTCTTTATTTGGCGTGCGAACTTGGTCGGGTGTTCCGCCAAGGGCATGGAATACTTCATCAAGCATATGTTGGGCGCACAAAACGCCGTCTTAGGTCGCAACCTCGAAGAAGAGGGCTTGGCGCTACCGAAGTACACGAAGTGGAATACGGCCGATACGGTCGGTAAGCTCGATTTGGTGACGACGATTGATTATCGTATGACCACCTCGGCTCTGCATTCGGACTTGGTGTTGCCAGCCGCGACCTGGTACGAAAAAACGGACATTTCGACGACCGACATGCATCCCTTCATCCACCCGTTCACCCCAGCGGTGGACCCGGTGTGGGAATCGCGTACCGACTGGGACGTCTTTAAGGGCATCGCGAAGCGTTTCTCGGAATTGGTGCCGGGACACTTAGGGGTTGAAAAGGACATCGTGATGACCCCGTTGATGCATGACTCCGTGATGGAAACGGCCGCGCCGATGGATGTCAAGGATTGGCGTGAAACTGGGGAAGAACCGATCCCGGGCGTCACGATGGGTAAGTTGACCGTGGTGGAACGTAACTTCCCCGAAACCTACAAGCGCTTTACGGCCGTGGGGCCCAATTTGAAGCACTTAGGGATTTCGCAAAAGGGGATCACCTGGTCGACCGAAGAAGCCTTTGAATCGTTAAAGGGCGTCAACGGTGTGGTGCTTGACGAAGGCAGCACTAAAGGGTTGCCCAAGATCGAAACCGACGTGCAAGCCGTGGAAATGATTCTCGAATTTGACCCGGTTTCCTCGGGCCGTGCGAGTAAAGAAGCCTGGAAGGCGCTCGAAAAGCCCACGGGCTTGACGTTGGCGGAACCCTTAACCGAAGAGGGGGGCGAAACGCAGTTACGCTACCTCGATTTGCAAAAGCAGCCGCGTCGTGTGTTGAATTCGCCCGTGTGGTCCGGTATCGAAAGTCACGAAGTGAACTACACCGCGAACTACACCAACATCAACTACTTGATTCCGTGGCGTACGCTCTCGGGTCGTCAGAGTTTCTATCAAGACCATCCGTGGATGCTCGCCTTTGGCGAAGGGTTAGTGGGCTACAAGCCGCCCCTTTCGAAGCGCGAAATCACCGACATCAAAGAGCGTCTCGACATTAAGGACGACACGATTGCGGTCAACATTCTGACGCCGCACAACAAGTGGACGACGCACTCAACGTGGTCGGACAACTTGGTGATGTTGACGTTAGGCCGCGGGGGTCCGGTGATTTGGGTGAGTGAAACGGACGCCAATAAGCTCTCGATCAAGGATAACGACTGGATCGAAGTCTTGAACGACAACGGCTCCACGATTGCCCGCGCCTGCGTCTCGCAGCGTATTCCGGAAGGGGCGATCTTTATGTACCACAACCAGGGTCGCACGGTGAATGTGCCCTTGTCACCCACGACCGGTAACCGTGGTGGTTTACACAACTCGATTTCGCGCATCTGCCCGAAACCCACTCACATGATTGGTGGCTATGCGCAGTTGAGCTGGGGGATGAACTATTACGGCACGATTGGCGCGAACCGCGACGAATTTGTGTTGCTGCGCCGCTTAGATAAGGTCGAATGGGACTAAGGGAAGAGGGAGGTTGAGGGCCCGTCTATTAGAAGAGGGGCCCTCCTAGAGAACATTCCCGATCAGGAACGAATGAGGTAAAAAATGAAAGTAACTGCGCAAATCTGCATGGTGCTCAATCTGGACAAATGCATTGGTTGCCACACCTGCTCGGTGACCTGCAAGAACGTTTGGACCAGCCGTGAAGGCACCGAATACATGTGGTTTAACAACGTCGAAACCAAGCCTGGCACGGGGTACCCGAACCAGTGGGAAGACCAAGAGAAGTGGGGCGGCGGTTGGGAAAAAATCAACGGCCGTATGGAATTAAAGCACGGCTCGCGTACGAAGATCATGTTTAAGATCTTCTCGAACCCGACGCAACCCACGGTCGAAGACTACTACGAACCCTATACGTTTGACTTTGAACGTCTCCAGACGACGGGTCGCACCCGTACGCCGCCCTCGGCGCGTCCGTATTCGCTCGTCACTGGCAAGCGTATGGACAAGGTGGAAGGCGGTCCTAACTGGGACGACAACTTGGCTGGCCCCTTTGCGAAGCGTAAGTTGGACCCGAACTGGAGTGCCGACGATTTAGCGGGCTATGAGCGCTTTGAGTCGAGCTTTATGTTCTACTTACCGCGTTTGTGCGAACACTGCTTAAATCCGGCGTGTGCGGCGGCCTGCCCCTCGGGCGCCATCTATAAGCGTGAAGAAGACGGTGTGGTGCTCATCAACCAAGACAAGTGCCGCGGTTGGCGTCAGTGCATTTCGGCCTGCCCCTATAAGAAGATTTACTTTAATCCGAAGCGCAATAAGTCGGAAAAGTGTGTCTTTTGCTATCCGCGCTTAGAAAACGGCGAACCCACGTTGTGTGCGGAAAGCTGTGTGGACCGTATTCGCTACATGGGGGTGGTGCTCTACGATGCGGAAAAAATCAGCGAATATGCTGCTGCCGATGAAAAAGATCTCTACCAGCGTCAGCTCGACTTGATGCTCGATCCGCATGATCCGCGTGTGATCCGTGCGGCGCGCGAGGCTGGCATTACGGAAAACTTCTTGGTGGCGGCCCAGAATTCGCCCGTCTACAAGATGATGAAAGAGTGGAAGATTGCCTTCCCTCTGCATCCGGAATACCGCACGATGCCGATGGTCTGGTACGTGCCGCCGCTCTCGCCCTTGGGTAATCAGGACGTCTCGAGCGACTTCTTCACGAAGTTGGACGAGATGCGTATCCCGGTGCGCTACCTTGCCCGCCTCTTAACGGCAGGTGACGAAGGCTTGATCCGTGAAGCGCTCTTGAAACTCATGACGTTGCGCCGCTATATGCGCAATAAGACCGTCGAAGGGATGGACGATGGGGAAGCGCTCCAGGGCGAACTCTACGGTTTATCCCAGGCGCAGTACGACGATATGTATCGCTACCTCGCGATTGCGGACTATAACGATCGCTTCGTGATTCCCACGAAGCCCACGATCCACGAAGAGGAGGCCGACTTGTTCCTCTTACGCGCGGGCATGGGCTTTGAAGAAGCAGCCGGTGAACGTAGTCTCTTTGGTGGCATCCGTGAAACCCGTTCGCACGAGTAAGGAGACGTTGACGATGCTGAAAACCTTTCAGGTGCTCTCCCGTCTGCTCGACTACCCGAGCCGTGACGTGTTAGCAGCATTAGACAACGCCACCCGTGTGGTGAGCGAAGAGGGGATTCTCACGGAGACAGAATCGGGCTATTTGGCCCAGTTTCTCCGCGATGTCGCGCAACCCTATGCCGAGAAAGACGATCTGCGTAGTTGGCAGGCTCAGTACTCCGGGCTTTTTGATACCTCGACGCACGAAAACCTCTATCTCTTTGACTTCGTCTACGGCGAAAGCCGAGATCGTGGGCAAGCGATGGTGGACCTTAAAGAGGCCTATACGAAAACGGGGCTCGTCTTGGGTAACGATGAACTTCCAGACTATTTGCCTGTCTTTTTGGAGTTTGCGGCCCTACAGCCCACGGTGAACGATGCCTATCGTTTGCTCGCCGAGGTTAAGCCGGTGTTGAGCGTGATGGAACAGAAATTTCAATTCCGCTCCCACCCCTATGCCCCTTTGATTAGTCTTATTCATTCGCTTTCACAACGAGGAGCCACACTATGACCAGCTTTCAAGCGTGGATGGATACCTTGCTCTTTGCGTACTTTCCGTACCTTGCGCTCGGTGTCTTTTTAACGGGTTTTTATTGGCGCTTCACGAAGCACAACGATACCGTGCAAGCGCTCTCGACCCAGTATTTGAGTAATGACCGAGATTTGAAGGTCGGTTCAAACCTCTTTCACTTCGCGATCATTGGGGTGTTCTTTGGCCACATCTTTGGCCTTCTCGCCCCCGAACCGCTCTATATCTGGTTGATCAGCAACGAAACTAAACGTATCCTCGCCATTATCGGCGGGGGCGCTGCGGGGCTCGTCGCGCTCGTCGGGATTGTGATGCTCGCTAAACGTCGTTTCACGAACGAACGCGTGCTTGCCAACTCGACCTTTGCCGATAAGATGGCGGTGGTGTTGATTGTGGTGCAGATCATCACCGGGCTCTTGGGAACTGTCGTCACGGCCTTCTCGCCCTTGGAAGCGTATTTAACGATTGACCATTGGGCACAAGGGCTCTTTATCTTCAACCCGCGCCCCGAACACTACCTGGCTGCAACGAGCTTTATTCATAAGCTGCATATCGTCTTAGGGTTTGTGATCTTCTGTCTCTTCCCCTTTACGAAACTGATGCACATGGTCGTGATTCCGCTCAAGTATTTCGTTGCACGTAACCGTGTGATGAATGTCGGCGGCCGTTAAACGGAACCGACGCCGAAAAGACCAAGGGCTCACCGACAGATTTGGGGTTTAGACCGGTGAGCCCACGGTCTCCAAAGATCGAAAAAAGCCACAGGGAACCCGTCCGTGTGGCTTTTGGCGTTTTAGCAACCGAATAACGCAGGATTAGTACTGGTTTTCGTTCGCTTTGAGGATTTCGCGCTTAGAGCGTTCCTCGAGAATCATCACGACACGATAAAGGGTTTCGGCCGTGACCGTCGAATCGCCGGTTTCGATCTTACGATAGGTCGACAACGAGGTCTTGGCCATTGTCGCCATTTCCCCTTGTGTCAGGCCTAAATCACGGCGTACCGTCGAAATACGACTGGCTAAGCCCAAGAAGTAGTGCTTTAACGACTTCTCAATCGAAGGCAGCGCACGCGACGGTGTTGTTTGATCAAACGAAGTAAATTCCTTGTCCATGTTCATCAACAATCAAAAGTAATGGGAAAACGTACTGCACTAGGTGCATGAAGCGACGAACCCTGTTTAGCGTAATGTCCAATGCACCGAGGGCAGGTTGACCTAAAACTCTGGATAGGACGTTCATAAAACGTACCCCCACAGGAGTAGGCTTCGTCACTGCCTAAAATTATCCTGAATCGAATTTATTTTTGCAAGTGATTAATCAATTTCGCACATAATGTATTGAGGGTCCCAGCGAACAGGCTTTCTGAGAATTTGGCGGATTTTGATCTATTGTGAGATTATTCTGACTCAATTACCTTCTCTATTTAAATAGATACGCTCAATCTTTATTGCATTTTTTGCAGGACTGTCAAACGAATCGCGACGGGTTAGACGATCAAGAACGGACGAATGATGAAAGAAATTGATGAGAGTGAGGGCCCTCCCAAAGGGAAGCGATGAATCAGCGAAATTCACCAGGAACGCCTTATTTATACTGAAATTTCCGAATGTTAGGTGTCAGACAATAACCAAAAAAGCGTTCGTACCAGGAGGGTATGGACTCGCTACCATCGACGCTGTAGTGGCGCACCCGTCGAATTTGTCATTTTCTCAAATAAAATCATGATTTATCCAAGTTGACGGGTACTCATCGCGATTGGTGATCGCAACTCAATAGCCAGCAATATAAATACCATCAAATAACAATAATCGATAAAATCAACTTTATTTAAATTAGTCCTATCCAACTATTTATTAAATAGCTTCCTTCCATTGAAGGAGGGCAATATAGGGAAAGTACTAAGTCATTTTTCGGAGTCGTTGACAACCCATCATTGCCATTATTTCGCTTTACATAATTACTACATATGTTATTCAGTGTGATCGCTAAGCCATTTCATTTGAAAATTTGATCGCCAAGCAAAGCGCACCGAAGTTGGCCTTGTCGTCATCAACTACATTTGATAACAATTCCTATTTAAATTTATGTTTAATGGCTATTCAAATAGCAAAATAAGTGAATTTACTTAGATCGACTGCGAGACAGTAAAGTAAAGCTAACAATAAAACTCATTTTAAACGGTATTAGGGTATCCCTTATTTGTATTCACGAAGTGAAAAATACCATTCGGTAGGTTAATATCAATTTTGTTCTGACGATACACGTATTTTGGATTAAAACGCACTATCAGACAGAATAATATTATTAGCCTTGTTTATCCAATGGTGTCAAATCTGACGTCCAGAACGGCCAACGTCATGCGGGATATAGGGGTTAACGCGCGGAGTAGATGAATGCCTGCCAGTCTAGCTGTTTTGGGCTAGTCCTGAAGGAGTGGACTCGGGGAGAAACACACGTTTATTCACCCTGTGAGGCCAAAAGCTAAGGGAGAGACGTTGCGTTAACAAAGTTTGACGCTCCGAAAAAAGTAAGCGCCCGATTGACGAGCGCTTACTTAAGGGTTTAAAGGAACGGTAAGCCGTGGTTACGCTTTACCGACCACTTTGGTCGTTACTTTCAACGCGCTATTGGGACGATTGGGATCATAGAGGAAGCTCACCTTAGACAGTAGGGTGTCCATCAACGCATGGAAGCCCCAGCTTTCTTTGTATTGCAACTCATCGTGGTAAAGGGGAATCATTTGGTAGAAATTCACGTTTTTACCGGTGGGGAGCGTCAGGCGGGCCGCCTTGATCGTCGCCTCTTCGCTATCGAGTCCTTGCGGTGTGGCGAACACCACGCCGTTAAAGGGGGAGGAGGGAGCGAGAAGGTTGCCAAAATCAATGGAAACGCCATAAGCCACCCATTCATTGGGGTAAAAGAGCGGACGGTGCGCGATGGCTCCTAAGAAGCTCAGCGGCGCGTTGTGTTCCGGGCTACTGGACGTAATGGGCCAGTCTTCAGGCAACGCCAGCATCAGTTCGCAATACTTCACGTCGACGCTCACCTCCGGCGGAATTGCTTGTTCCCAGGCCCCTAAACCAAGCGTGCTGATCACATAATAGGGGCGTTGCGCGGTGGGCGGAATACACACGAGATCGCACTGAAAGCCCAAGCCTTTCTTTTCTTCCCAGACAAAGAGTTGCTCGCCATAGGTTGCGCGTAAATGGGCCAAGACCGCTTCACGTTCCTCATCGCTATAGCGCTTTAAGGGCTTACTATCGGATTCCTTTTGCAAGTTGACCAACTGCGCTTCAGCGGCCTCATCGATCGCGTTATGCACGCGATTGGCTATCCGCAACATCGTTTCGATGTCCTGTAATACGCCCTTGGCCGAACTTTTCATCGGCTCACGAACGTTTAAGGACAATGCCATCGTGACGGCCTTATGGGCTTCCTCTAGACGCTCGACATTAACTAGTTCATCGGTTTGGAGTTCCAAACGAAGCAGTGCTAGGCCATAGCGATAGTGCCAAGCCGGATCCGAGACGTGACGCTCCTGCAGTTGCTCAAGGATCATTAACGCTTTATCCGGTTCATCGAGGTTAATGTAGGCTCCCGCCGCAAAGCCCATCAAATCGTCATCACGATCCTCAGTATTAAGCATACGAATCGACTCGACGATCAGACGGAAGAATCCCATATGGTGCCACGCTTCTAAGCGTTGATAAAAGCCAGTGGGAACGGATTTTGCAAACACGTCGATCCGTGCTTTAATCGCTTCACTAAACGACCGGGATAGTTGGTGGTAGCCGTTGGCACCCACCTCCACCATACCCGCTGCCAAGCGTTTATCCGCCCACGCCTGCGCCTTATCGAGCGCAAAACTCGCCACGCCCATAAAGCGTTCACGGTTAATGAGGGCGGGCAGTGAATTCACAAAATCCTCCAACTTCATCACCGGGTGCGTGCGGGTATAGGCCCAGAGAATCAAATCCAAGAATTCGTCCGAGTCGGCACTCCCGTCGAGCGCCAGTTCACGCGTGCGACGTGGTATTCTGGCCAACTTTTTGCGTAACGCCATATTGATGAGGGCGCCATCTTTGACGGCTTGCACGAGTTTGAAGAGTTCCGGGGTTAAAGGGGCATTTTCAGCGCGATCGATCAATGCCGTCAGCTCGGTTTTCACATCGTAGGTGGCTCGCGGAACCAGTCCCCCGATGAAGTCATCGAGATTATCGGCGATGGGGAGGCTTTCTTTCAACGCGAGACTGGCGTACACAATGGCGGGTTCGCCAAACTTATCGAGCGTATCAAAGTCAAAGAAGAACCCATCCTCGGCGTTCTGAGCCGCGCTCGCAAAGCGCAACCCATTTTGCGGATACCACGACCTTGCCTGGGGCTGAGCCTCAACCAGCGACTGTAAGGGGTAAAACCCTTGAATTTCTAAAAACTCAGGGTAATCCTCATCATCGGGTTCATAAGGCACCGCACGGTGCAACGGAACGCCCCCGTTTTGGCTCATCATCAGGGCCAAATAACTGTTGGGTAAATGGCAACCAAGCTTCTTCTCGATTTCATGCACGTCGTCAGCGGTAAACGCGCCACCCGTGTATTCTTTCGCAAAGGGGCCTTTCGGATCCCAGAAGGCCTTCAAGTCGAGTTCATCAAAGAGTTCTGTGGACTCTTCTACACGCTCGTCATTGACGTCTTGCAAATACTCGATCAGTTCGTCGCGACCACAGCACTCAAGGCATTCATGCATCTGTCGGAAAAAGAATTCATTATCGGGCTCAAGCGTATAGGCTTTTTCAAAGTAGGAGAGCGCTTCGCAGTACCCATCCTGAGCCATAAAGTGGTACCCCACACGCATATTCCAGTCAGTGCGCTCACGACCCGTGTCCAGAATCCGCATGAGCGCCTCAAAGGCCGTACTAAAAAGCACCTCACGCTCTTTGACTGTCCAAGCATCATTAAAGAGGGCTTCATTATCCGCCGCGATCGAGAGTAAGAGCCACGCCTCGTAGGTGCGGGCCTTTTCAGGAATCCCAGTGAGGATCGATAAGGCGCTGGCGTCGTCGCCCGCCTCATGGGCTGCTAACGCACGTTGATAGTCTTGATCGGCCTGCTCACGCAGACCCTCATGCACCGGGGGGTTCGTTTGTTCCTCATAGGCCTTTTCAAAACGTTGCAAAAGGGGGCGGGAAGTAAAGACCGAGGGATCGAGTTGATACGCATCGACTAAATAGGGGTAGGCAGCGTCGAAATGCTGTGCGCGTACGAGTGCCTCCCCTAGGAGATAATTCCACTGGGCTTCGCTGAGAAAACGCGCCCCCTCATGATAACGAAGCCGAGGCAAGAAACCCTCCAGCCCAACTTCGTCGTGCAGGGCGATATACGCCTCTTTGATCGCCTCCAGCAGGGTGTACCCTGCAGGAAGACGATTTTTTTCTCCATCGAGCCGATCCCATTGTTCAAGCAGGCTTTTTAACCGCTTCCTGAGCTGCTTACCTAAAGGCTTACGGTTTAATTCCTTCTCTAAACTTTCCTGTAACGACGCAATCGTCCGCTCTAAGTCTTTCATAGCGACTGGGTCCTATTTTGTGATGTGGGGCGAAATGGCAAAGGACTTTCTCTACTGCTTTTGTAGCGGCCTCACCTAATTCCTAGTAAGTATATCGTTGCAAGCCGAGAAAACCTAGGGTTTCCTGAACGCATCAGGGTTATTCACTAGAAAAATCACTACACACAAAGTTAAGTTTGAGTGAACCAAAAACACTAGGGAAGGGTTCTCACGCGGATAAGTTGAGGCGCCACAAAGCAAAAGCGGGCAACACACCGTAGGGTCTGTTGTGCCCGCTTTAGCAGTGAAGGCGCTTAACTACAAGGAAAGCGCTATCGGTTAATAAGAAATTTTGATGGTGTCGTCCTCCGTCACCACGAGCCCAGGCGAAATCGTAATCTGGTGAATATCCGTTTCCGAGAGGCCCAGGGTTTCGTTGTCTTGGAAGGTCACATCGTTACTCAAGACGTAGTAGACGATATCGCGCAAGAAATGGTTGAGCGACGCCAAATCGACGCTCTCTAGACGCTCTTCTGGGACAACGATTTCCATTTCGCGCTTCCCAAACGTGCCCATGCCGTCCGTATACGCCACGAGGCCATCTTCGACGCGCTCAAACCCACACCACACCCAGTTAAAGACCGGCAAATCACCGTCTTTCATGATCGTGGCAAAATCGCAGTACATTTCGGGCGAGTAGAGAATACCTGGAACATGAGCCGCCGTGACATGAGGTTGCTTTAAGGCCGTGGCAAAGAGTTTCACAAAGAGTTGTCCTTTCTCCAAGAGTCCTAAATCGGTCTTCACGATCGTCACCAACAAGTGGGATTGATGGGCTTGCGCTACCTCGACGCCTTCCGGCCAATAAAAGTTATTTTCGGCATGACGTTCCGCCTCCTGATGCGGAATGCGTCCTGGCATCAACGCGATCGAGGCCATCGTATTGCCGATCATGAATACGGCTGCGTGCTCATCGTCCTCATCGGCATCATCGGAGCGAACCAACTGCCAATCGGTTTCAAGATCGTGGAAAAACTTGTCGAGGTCAAGCGCGGGTTCGCTTTGAAGCGCAAACCCAATGAACATACCTTCCTCAGAGTCAGAAGACGCACTGTCATCTTCGTCCTCGGACGCGTCATTAAAGCGTTCGGACTCGCCCTGTTGTTCTTTGTCCATCGCCATTTGAGAGAACATCACGATGTTTTTGGGATACTCATCCTCAGGATCCATCTCAACCCATCGTTCCGCCCACATTCGGGCCTCTGGATAGCGATCAAGATAGTAAAAGGCCACCGTGATGCGACGCACCCACGGCATCAAATCCTCTTCGCCTGGGACAAATTGCATCAAGAATTCCAAGGCCTTTTCCATCTGCTTCTTGCAAAAGATGGGGGTCGTTCCGGCATCCTCGTCCCCGAGAATACCGAGGTTCTCCAGAGCACGAACACGAAGGAGATTGAGTTCCGTGCTCCACTCATAGTCCGGAATCGTTTCCATCGCTAAGAGGCAGCGCGAATACTGGCAAGCGTCATTCCAGGCTTCGATTTGCGTGATGAAGGGAGCAGGGTTTTCAGGATCATAAGGAACAAAATCCTCACCCAGCTCCACGGGCTTCCTATTACTGTCTACGAGGTATTCAGAGTCAGTCATTGTCATGCTCTCCTTTGATATAGGTGACAGCCGTGTTCGAACGAAGTTTTCCGACGACGACAAACGGCGCGTTAAATTTCACAAAATAGTCACGGGCTTTCTTCATGAAACGGTCAATGTCCCACGCCATGAAGGTCGTGTACCCGTAGTGCGTGCCCGTCGCCCCGCCCATCAAAAGGGCGACGTTTTTCCCCACGTTTTCAACGAACTCATCGGCGAATTCCCGCAGGTCAAATACGGCTTCGTTGGAGGTGAGATGGTTGATCGGGTAGGCAATAAAGCCCACCGTGATGCCGTCTTCTTCGGCTTGATTGATCGCATCGGGTTCGTCCTCGTATTCGGACAAGTAGCGTGTCGCAAAGGCGGCTGTACTTCCCGCAATTTGATCTTGAAGCCAATCGGGATCGTCCGATTCCGTTGGTTCACGTCGATAGGCGATATAGCGCTCTTGATGAACCTTTGGATCGAGCGTGAGCTCAAACCCTTTCTCGAGCAACGTGGCCTCTAATTCGGAAAGAGCGATGGAAGGTGCCTCGTAAGGGCTCTCTAACACATCGAACCCACGGCATAGCGACATCATGTTCAATTCCCCAATGGCATGTTGGACCATGAGGTCCGCCAGCCACCACGCGCGATCTTCGTCATCCTCCGCCATCATTTGGCTGAACGTAGGGGAATAGACCGAGATTAGGAAGGTATTGTCGTCCCCAAAGGCAAGCCACACACGAATATCCTCCGGTCGCACCACGATCCCGTCCGGCAAACGAATTTCGCCCTTGGGATGAGGTTGCTGGCCAATGGTAAAGAGCCAATGTTCGAGTAGATCCTCGGGGGCATGATCGACCAGATAATTGAGTTTAGGCAGGCGGTCACTGTAGCCATCAGGTGACATCACTACCTCAAACTTTTGTTCGGCTTCGTTAAAGCCCGCTTCAAACGGTAGGTCAAGGATGGCCGTGTGCAGTGCCTCACCCAGACGATTCGTGATGAGTTCGGAATTCTCATGACTCGGGGCTTCGAGTAGCTCGCGCAGCTCTTTTTCGATCGCACTAAAGCGTTCCCAGCATAGCTCAACACGCTTAGCGTAGGGTAGGTTGTAGTGAAGGGCCGACATCGCCTCGTCACAAATCTCGGCAAGACGCACGAACCGCTGTTTTGGCTCAGGATCGCGGACAAGATTTTGTGCCACCTCAAAATGTGGCTGAGCGTACATAGGACACTCTAAGTTAAGGTGGCAGAGCCCCAAGCGTAATTGCCAATCCGGGTTTTGGCGCCAGGACTCATCTTGGCCCAATTCGCCAAAGATATCGACCGCTTTACGCAAGCTGTCCCGGGGCCCCATCGGATCTTCTAAAAACTGGGCCAACAAGGCGGACGCGACGTAATAGAGGATTTCGTCCGTTTTTTCCTCTTCTGGTAACGCGTCAAAGGTAGCCAGCAACGCGTCGTATTCACGCTGATTAAAGAGCGACTGGAAAGTGTCGAGTGTACTCATGAAGCATCCTAAGTGATTGATTGGGCTGGAGCTACACCAGGCCCTAGTGGAGTGAAAGGTGGGCCTATACGCAACAGAAAAGGATACGAACGGGGTCAACCCATGAACGTATCTTCAAAGTCTAGAGCATTGCGGTTGATGTGCCTAGACGGGAAAACGCGAAGTTTTTTCGCACTCAACGTCTGGCGTTCGGTGCAATCAGCGCTTTGCTACGGCTAACCAAGAATGCGCAACCCATCCGTGAGTTCTTAGAAAAAAAGGACACCCTCAAACGAACGTGTCCTTTTATCGTCAAAGTGTCTCTATTTGCTGGCGCAGGGATTTCCATCGTCTACGCCAGCCATCGCACAACGCTTAGAACTTATAGCCCACGCGGACATTGCCGCCAATTTCCTGACGCGTACCAAAGTACCCGCGCAGGTTCACATCGGCAGACCAGCCATACTGGCCCTTGGGTTCCAGAAGCTTCAAGCCCACTTCAGCCATCCCCGAGGTGCCCGTTAAGGACGGCGCACTGATCGGTAAGCCAAACGTGGTGGCTTTGCTCTTGGCGCTAAACTCGCGTTCCACCCCTAAACCGACATAAGGCGACAAACGTTCCGTCATTTGGTAGGCGACGCGGCCACCCACACGCAAGCGTTGCGAGGTGACGCTATCAAAGGAGAGCAGGTCGCCCGTCGTAGTCGTCACGTCGTTTCCATCGAGTCGTGTGAAGAGGTACTTCGTGTAGACTTCACCGCCTAACTTGTCGTTAAGCTGCCATTCGTAGCCAGCGCCCACGTGGAAACCAAAGTAGTTGGCGTGCACGTTGTAGGACGACGTACGACCTAAACCGTCCACGAGGCCACTATCAAACTGGTTACGGGCTTCCCCGGCACGAACGCTCGCTTCAGCATAGAGACCGTTGTGACCGTCTAAGCGCACCAAAGCCCCACCGCCTGTGTAATGCACGGTACCACGACCGTGACCGCCTTCCGTGACATCGTTGTGGGTGTCATAGCGACTGCGCCCCGCTTCAAAGAAGACCCCAAGCGTTAAGTTCGCGGCATCAAATTGCACACCGCGCAAGAGACCCGCAATGAGCGAGGTATCCTTCGTGTCGATATGCGAACCCGTGCGGTATTTGCCACGAATCCCTGAGGCAATCCCAAAACCCTTCCAACGGGCAAAGCGCTCTTTGACGAGTTTGGATTCTATCATCGCTTGGCCAGCCACCAAATCCCCGGCACGAACACCGGCGAGCGCTCCTGCCAAATAGCCTTCACTGAAGGTTTTGGCGACAGGCTTCACTTCGGAAACCTCACCCGCATTGTCGGACGTTCCTGTCGATTCAGCCGGTGTTGTGGGTTCAGTCGTAGTCGTTCCCGGGTCGGTTGGGGTAGTGGGATCCACGCCACCGCCCAGTCCACCATTGGTACGCGGTTTATCGACTTCCAAATAGATTTGGTTCTTTTCCTGATGTACTAAGGTACGCGTGCTAACGGTCACCCCTTGATCCACCATCAACGTTAAGCCTTCGTTGGCTAAGGTGCCATTGATCGTATCGGCTTCAATTAAGTAGATCTTGTCACCCGCCTTTAAGACACGGGGTTCGCCATAGAGACCTACCGATTGAATCCAGGCATGTTGCTCAGGGTTCGTCGGATTATCCAAGGAGAGGGTGGCTGTCTTCAAGGCAATACTTTCGTTAACAACGTGAGTTGCCGGCAGCATAAACTCATAATTTTCAAAGTTCGCGATGGTATTGAGTTTGCCCGTACCCGTGTAGTTATCCACGACCAACGTGTTGCCGGTGAAAACATCAGCACTCCGTGCGCTGGCAATCGTCGAGGTTGGAACCAGTGCCCCATAGAGACTCGCGTTCTCTAATTGGGGGGCTTGACTCAGGGTCACCTTGTTTTTCGTCAAGGTGATATTCGTCTTGCGCAAATCCGCCCCATCGGTGTACGCCCCCACAACCAATTTAACAGGGACATTTGCGTTAATGAGAATTTCATTCTTCTGGGCCACCACGTCTTGCGTTTCGGTGGTCGGAGTTTGAAGATCCGTGATATAGGCGCCGATCACCTTGGTAATCGGATGGTTGATCGTGCCGCCAGTAATCGTCACTTTATTTTCATTCGCTGTGACTTTGTTTTGGGCGTAATCCGACCGAGCCCCCATCGCGACGGGTAAGTTATCCCACGTTCCGCCTTCGATCGTGACCGTATTGCCATTAAGGGTATGTTCGGGAGACAGTACCTGTAGGAATGCCCCGAACACTGACGAGCTTGCAGATTCTCCAGCTTTAAGGACGACCGCATTTTGCGAAGCATTCACGGTTCCACGCTTTACCCCATAAGGTCCCCAACCAAAAGCACCGATAATGTTAGGGGTTGTCGGAGCAAGTAGAACTTCACCGGTTTCCGAAGTATCCCCGCGACCAATGAATTTGGGCACTGCCTTTTCATCGGTGATGATAACTTGATTGCCCGTTAACGTTGTGTTTAGGGTTCCTGTCGTCGCGTTTGTACCATAGATATTACGGACGTCGGTGAACGTCCCGCCATTGATAGTGACAACATTGTTTTCGGACGTGATCTCGGTGGTGTTGTTACCATGCCCGATCACTGCACCCACAATCCCATCCATCAACGTATCAAACCTTCCTCCATTAATGGTGACCTGGTTAGCTCGAGTCACAAGGCTGGCAGTTCCCGTGGTACCACTCCATCCGACGACCTCAGTACCGTAAATACCCGACACGAAGGGACTTTTGGTTGACTTCACTTGCCAGAGGTCGGCGGTTTGATTGATGTTGTTGATCGTGACGGAATTATTTTCGGACAAAACTGAAACTGCTACAGCGTTTGCTCCATAAACGAACGCCTGACCGCCACTGATAGAGCCATTGCGAATGTGCCAAGAACCATCCGTAATTTCGACGCTATTGTCGAGTAACTTGGCATCGATCTTCCCGGTTTGTGCCCCTGAAGACTTGGCGAAAATACGAGCTGCCGACAAGGCAAGCATGTCGGAGGAATTGGTGTTTTCAACGATCACACGGTTGCCTTGAGCGGTGACCGTGCCAGCAATGTCGCTGGTATTGGTTTTATCAGTGATATAGATGTAGCTCGCGTATGCCTGGGCGCCCTTAAAACCAGCGGGATCGTTAAAGCCGCCGCTTCCACTTAAGCGAAGGGTATTGTTATTCGTCGTGGCCGCAATCAACCCATTATGCTCGAGTCGCGCAGCACCCACAGGACACTGGGATTCAGTGGCATACCTTGGACACGTGATGACATTTTGGATGTCGAGCGTATAGCCACTTGCCTCAGCAGCACTCGCCGCTGGGCTATCTGACGTATCCGCCCCGTCAGGGCCAGCCAATTCCACATTGCTAAAAAGACGCGCGTGTTTGACGAGTCGATTTGTAGAAATAGAGCGATCAGGACCATTCACGATGACGATGGTGTGAGGCTCAGTGACCGTTACGGTTTTCGTGTCCGCGTTCAATTCGAGTGCATAGGCACTTAACGAAACGCATGAAAACGTCGAGAGAATCGCGAGCGAAAGGGACGTTCTCAAAAAAGACGGGCGAGAGACACGGTGACGAGAATAGGGGTGTGTCGAAGCAGAGGATACGATCCTGCTCATTTTTGACCTCCGAAATAATTCAATAAGTAAGTGACAGGTCTAATATGATGTCGATTAGTTTTTAGTTATTGATTAGTAGAGAAATTATTCGGTTCTTATATTAAAACATTACCTGTTTTTGGAACTATAATTAAGGGGCTATCTTACGAGGCCGACCAGGAGGTCTCTTTGGTCCAACTAATTCTGGCTTCGGCCCAATCTTAGTT
>OOCP01001892.1_pt1 | contig 19383 bp, 24 predicted proteins | sample 1671511 | NCBI WGS metagenome assembly OOCP01 (sample SAMN06348164, study PRJEB24527) | human gut metagenome | biome: human gut; feature: ankylosing spondylitis patient; material: feces | host: Homo sapiens | place: China | collected 2015-10 | reverse complement strand
TATGATCAATCTATATGAACAGGATGTTCAATGACTTAAAACAACAATAATAACAATAATAATCAGTCAGGCACCATAACCATCAGGTAGTCAGCCCTACCTAGGCGCTCCACACCGAAAAATCCCGACATGATGTCGGGATTTTTTATTGTTAAAATTTAAATTAAATAAATTTTGTTATTTGAAATAAAGGGGATTGAGTATGAATGACTCTGATGATCGTAATCATAAGGTAATTCTTGAGTATCTACAGAAAGTACTAGAAAGAGAGCGAGATCGATTTTATAAATTAGATGACAAAGTATCTAAGTTATTTACGACAGTATCTACTGTGATTACAGGATTTCTAATTATAGTTAATATCCTTTTAGATCATAATAAAATTAGTATTTTTTGTTCTTCCGAGATTACTATTCTAAGTTTATTGTCACTTACAACATTCTGCTTCTTGTGCATGTCTTGGAACTTCCTTTTTAAAGTTTTTAATTTAAAAAAAACAGCTCACCTTCAACATCAAGGGTTTTGGAAATATTATAAAAATAGAGAAGAAATAGATTTTTATGAAAGAATCATTAAGGATCATGAAACTGTTATAGATACATACATAGAATCTAATGACCAAAAAGTTTTACTTTTAAAGAAGTCTTTAAGCAACATCTATTTATCAGCAATAATGTTTGTTATATTAGTTATTATCTATTTGATTTTTAAGTATCTAAAATGACCCAAAAAAATTCCAATACAAGTACCAACCCAGCTAATCAACAACCTCACAAAGATATCAAATCAGAAGTTCCACCTCCTCCTGTTAGATATGGTTTAGATGAAAAAATTAAAGCTGAAGTTCCAAAAAGTAATAAAAAATAATCTCTAATTATTGACAATAAAAAGCCCGAATATATCGGGCTTTTTACTTATCCAAAAAGTTCAGAATGAGATCCAATCCGAGCAAGTATTAGCTCATTATTATCTTCATCCACATCCCAAATTAATAATAAATCAGGTAAAATATGGCATTCCATATGGGGTTTCCACTCACCAATCAAAGGATGAGGTAAATACTCATCTGGAACAGTCCCTGTTTTTACCAAATGCTCATCAATAAGATCCTTCAAAATTAAGAGTCCTTTCTTAAGCTTTGGGTTTGAGCTTACCCGTTTAAAATCTTTTTTAAATTGTTTCTTGTACCTAATCGTCAGTGTCATCTTCTAAATCCGTAAACAATTCCTGAGCAGAACTAAATTTTTTAGGTTCTGCAACAGAGTTCATAGCCTCAATTGTTGTACGGTTAGGGGTTCTTAACTCTAAAGGAAATCCACCTCGATTTACTACTTGCGTTAATAATAAGCGAATAGCATCTGTAGTATTTAAACCCACTTCTTTTAGAATTCGCTCCGCTTGAACCTTTAATTCATTTGGAACCCTAGCACGTACATACTCATCTTTTTTTGCCAAAGTATTCATATGTTTATCCAGTAGTCAGTTCAGTAGTCAGTTCAGTAGTCAGTTCAGTAGTCAGTTCAGTAGTCAGTTCAGTAGTCAGTTCAGTAGTCAGTTCATTGATTTGGCTAAAGCCATTGTAGCACACATGTGCTACACAACAACTAACTTAACATAAAATCTCTTATGCGAAATTAAAAATGGGAGCGATTGCTCCCATCTTTTATTTTTGTGCATGTTCTTTATAGTACTGATGCACTCTTTTGGAATTATGCTTCCAACTTTTTGCAACGTCATAGACATAAGTTGGCAAATCATCCCAGACATGAGGTAAGCCAGTACCTCGTGCGACACGAAGTTTAAGCGGATAGTCTTTATATTCAATGCGATGCAGAAAATAAAAGCTACGCTCTTGATGAGTGCTAAATTTCTTAAATACAGAGCTTCTGACATTAGGATAAATTTTCCAAAAGTAGTCATGGCGTGTACTCTGTATTGATTGCTTGTACTGATGTTTCAGTCTTTTCATTGTTCCTCCTAGGTAACATTACCTAGAAGGGATCCTCAGAATAGTAATTCATGCCTTTATCACTAAATTTGCCAGTTTTCTAAAACTAGTCCAAATTGTTTGAAATGATCAAAAATATGATCATTGCTGACTAAAATAAGATGATGACCAAGTGCATGAGCACCAATCATCAAATCCATTGACTGTACAGTGACACCCTGTAGACGTAATTCATTACGAACCTTGCCGTAAGCATGAGCGCACTGATCATCCCAATCTAAAATACTTAAGGTTTCTAAAAAAGAGTTTACACGATCAATATGCTTGGGAATATTCCCACCTTTTTCTAGGCCATAAACAATCTCAGCATGAGTAATCTGTGAAATAAATACACTATCAGGATTAACCATCATCAGCTTGTTCTTCAGCTTATTACTGGCAACACCTTGTAAAAGATAGCCCACGATATTTGTATCAAGTAGATATTCCATTAAAAAATATCTCGTTCAATTGGTATGTCCTGTTCACGATCAGCCATTAATGTCTCAAATCCTGACATATCAGTATTTTCCTCAAAAAAATCAGCCCATGTCCGAGGTTTTTCAGAAAGGATTACTTCACCTTTAGTATTTCGTCTGACATAAACAGTTTTGCTTTCAAAACGAAATTGTTTCGGCAGGCGTACTGCTTGGCTTTGACCATTCATAAAAACTTTTGCGGTATGATTCATAACTCGCTCCGTGGTATATATATAATAATATATATTTATTTGACGATTTATACAATCATTCACTTATTTTCAGATATGATGATGTAGGAATCAGAATATTTAAGAAGCATTTAGGATTTTCTATTTATCGACTCGGTTAATAATGTGGATATTATCTTTCCAATTACTTCTTAGATAAGGATTAGTGAAAAAGGCTTTAAAATGATGACACATCCAAGAATAGAAATTGAAAAAATACAAGTAATTAGTTTGTATGATTGTTCATCAAAGGCTTTGCTTGATTTTTATATAAAAAATAAAAAACACTTAGCTAATTCGATGCCATTAAGAGAAAATTCTTTCTATACAGAAGAATATTGGGAACAACAGATAGTAAGCTACATAGAATTATTTAAAGAAAAGAAAGCGATTAAATTTGTTCTAGTTCATAAAGGTATTGTGATAGGGACTATAACATTTGACCAAATTATTTATGGCGTATTTAGATCGTGTTATCTAGGGTACTCTTTGGATCAAGATTATCAAGGGCAAGGTATCATGTTTAAGGCTTTGATGTTTTGTTTAGACTATATCTTTAATCAATTTAATCTTAATCGAGTTATGGCTAATTATATTCCTGAAAATACTCGTAGCCGGAAGCTACTTCAGCGATTAGGATTCGAAAGAGAAGGATATGCAAGAAAGTATTTGATGCTTAATGGCGAATGGAAAGATCATATTCTAACGAGCTGCATTCGGGATGAATATTTGCCAAATTCTAAATGAATGTACGTTTTAGCGTACAGAACTGAATAATTTTTACCCCAAGGTTTATCCGCAAATTTTGTGGATTATTTCAGAACTATGACCATTGAAAGATGGGGGAAAAGCTTCAAGTTGAGTACTTATTGATCATTTTTGTTGGCAAAAGATATCAGAATTGAATAAAAAAGAGCCGATATGTTTCAAATTCGGCTTTTTGTGCATTTTTTGGCTAGGGTGGAATTCTCAAGTATTTGATATTTATACTAATATACAAGTGTACTTCGCATAACCGCCATTATGTTAAATGGGATCTAAAAAGGCTGTATCTGAGTGGAAGAATGTATATATAACGGATGTCCAGGTTCTCCACTTTTATTTAATTTAAGATAATAGAGTTTGTCCGTAAGCAATTGTTTTACAAAAGTTGATCTCGCTTTAAAAACACCATCATTTCCCCAACAAGCAATAAGTTTGTGGGATTCTGCTGCTAATTGCTTTAAGTGGGCATCGTTATCAGGACCAATAGGGTCTTCTTGGGACATCATTTCTTGTGGATCAGTAGCTCTATATGCAAATAGATTAGCCATATAAATGCCACCACCTCCCCAACTTTTAGCAAAATTAATGCATCGTCTTATGGTTCGGTCATCTTGCTCATGGTCTGCAGTTGATGGATTTAAGCCGACAAAGGTAAATATTGGTTTTTCTTTATCCCAAATACGCCAAAGTGAATAACGATATTTGTTACAGTCGGAAATGATTGCCCCTTTTTCTATCACTACATTGTCCTTCTTGATCTATTTCGAATAAGAGTTTTTATGTTAAATATCTTACTTAAACCTAATCTGTAAATTTAAGGTCATATATAACTCTCCATTTTCAATGAATAGATTTCCATAGTTGTGTCTCGATTTGCTAGCCGCTTCAAATCTTGTGTTGTTATATAAATATTCTTCGAATTCATGTCTATGATATAGGTGATAACAAATAACATCGCCATCTTCTTTAATCACTAAATAACCACCAGTTGCATCAATATTATTGCCAGTCCAAACTGTGCTAGGCATCATTCCTATAGCTATTTCACATAAAAGTTTTTTAACTTTGTATTCATAAAAAGGGTGTTGATGTTGTAGTGAATAATGCATTGGATTTGCAGATGCAACTTGTTCAAATATTTCTTTTACGGATGTAATTGGAGAGGTGTAGTACTTGTAAAGTGCTTCAGAAATTATGTTCGGAAGTAGGCTATCTAAAAGAATTAAATTATTATTAAAAACATCATTTGTTATATGGGAAAATTCAATACTTCCCCCCAACGATTCTAAATGGTGTATACGACCTTGAATGATGGGAACAGTAAATTCTAATTGATTGAAGTCATCAATTTCTTGTGGTGACAAAGTAAGATTCTTAACTTTATAAACGAAATTGGTGGCTTGACTAGCATTAAGTAGCGTTGAAGCCTTGCCTAATTTGGATTTAATACTAAAACCTAGCTCTGGAGTTGTTCCGATCTTTTGATCATAAATGATAATTCTAATATCACTTTTTGCGCTGGATTTAGCTTTGATTTTCTTTGAATTATATTGAGATATAAAGGTTTCAACTTCAGGAATAGAAAAGGATGCTGTTGGTTGTTTTTTCTTTATTTCAGTTAAAAGAAATTCTGTGATGCATTTAAAATCAGATTGGCTAATTGTGAAGGTAGAAGTACCATTTTGAATATGTACTACCCCGTGATTAGGCTCTGGGGAATATGTAAGAAGATCCTGCGATTCCTGCCGTAAAATACTAATAATTGGATAAATTAAGTTAGGAATTTTATTTAAGTCTTTATCCCCTGCATATAGTTTTCCCTCACTAAGCAGTTTGAATAGAGCGTAGACTTCGCTCCATTCACCTTTATTTGCTGTAATCATTATTTCATCTTCAGTTTTTCTAGAATCAAATTAGCTGTAGCTTGTATCGCTGGAACAGCAACAGAATTACCAAACTGCTTATATGCAGCGGCATCAGACACAATAATTTTAAAATTATCAGGGAATCCTTGTAAGCGTGCCCATTCTCGGGGAGTCATTTTCCGGATACCTTGTCTATTTACTTCACCTTTAATTCTCGTTGTAGGCGTATAGTCCGTAATTCGATGATCTATAACAAGATTACGTTCACGCCCCATACCTCCGACTACAATAGCATTAGCTATAGAGTTATCTGGGATGATTGCATAACCAAAGCCATTTCCTTTGCTTTCATGATGGGCTTTATGTCGTTCTAAAGTCTGTAAATATTGATTAGAAAGATAATATTTTGTAGGAACAACGTTTTCCTCTTTCACATCAGCAAAGCAAACTTTCTTACCTGTTGGTGTTGGGTATTCAAAATCTTGAACACCAGTATTTTTATGAAATCCCACAATGAAAATACGTTCACGGTTTTGAGGAACACCGAAATCTTTAGCATTAATAATTTTAGGTTCAGGAACATAGTAGCCAAGATCTTCTCTCAGTACTTGTAAGATAGTTTTTAAAGTTTTTCCTTTATCGTGGCTAACTAAACCTTTTACATTTTCTAGGAAAAAGGCTTTAGGCTGTTTTCTTTTTATAATATCTGCTACATCAAAGAATAGAGTTCCTCGAGTATCTTCAAAACCAGATCTTTTACCAGCTATAGAGAAAGCTTGGCAGGGAAATCCACCACATAAGATGTCAAAATTATCTGGGATAGCATCTTTGGTTGATTCTAATGTTATGTCTCCATGAGGAGTATCACCAAAATTTGCCGTATAAGTTTTCTGCGCTGCTAAATCAATTTCAGATGAAAATACACATCGGCCACCAAGATTTTGGAAAGCTAATCTGAATCCACCAATTCCTGCAAAGAGATCAATAAACTTAAATTTGCTCGGATAAATAGGATTAAATGGCACTTTCTCAAAAAGAGGAATTGTCTCATTAATTAGAGTCGGATCAACTTCATTAAAGTGACTATTACTCGAATTCATTACAGGCCTTAAGTACAAATATCAAAAGAAGAACAATAGCAAAGTTAGGCAATAATTTCTTTGGTCATAGGACATATATTGTCGTGTTGTTCATATATGGATCATAAAGCGAATAATTTAATTTTTCTAAAATTAACATAATACGCCTTATGCGAAAAACCTAGATTTTACATTTATGGGCAAAAATCTAGGTTTTCCTTATGGATCTGAATCAAAAACACAAATTTTCCATGTTGTGGCTAAAAATCACTCACAATATGGATAAGTTTTTTCAAGATTTCATGTTCAAAAAACACAAATTTTCCACTTATAAAAATCAATCTAAGCTAAAGCCAGGATCTTTTTTCTGAGTAAGCACATGGCGTCTAGATATTTCTAAATCATATTCCTTGCCATAAAGTTCAGCATTGTTCTGATTTCTAATTTTTTTAATTGTGTTTTTTTGAGCTTCAACATCAAGCTGAATAATTGGATCAGCGCTATAAAGTTTCCATCGAGGGATTTGTGGTACATCCTGTAATTTGGTCCCGAATTTTTGATTGAAATCGTCATTAGATAGGCAACTGACCTGATTTTTCACTTCAATTTCTACACCATAAACCATTACTTTTTTAGTTGGTGCATATTTTTCTAAAAACAAATTCATTAATTCTTGAGTTTTTTCACGGAATACTTTGACTTGATTTCGCCCGAAACCTAATGCATCAGCTGTTAACTTTTGCGCACCACCTTGAGTTGGATTTTTTGGCCGGTACTGTTTAAAAAACTGCTCTGGTGGTCGTTCAATATCATCTGAAATTGTTCTTTCTGAATACATCAAATGTAAATGTGGTTGATCCTCTCCAGTAATTTCACTGGGATGATTATGAATGACCGCGGTATAAGGAAATTGATATTGTCCGGCAAACTGATCTATTAACTTCTGAACCAATTCTGCTCGTTGTTCTCGTATTAACTCTTTTGGTAAAGCAATGGTTAAAGTAGAGCTTGTTCTTCCCCGGGAAATTTCAAATTGATCAGCACTTTTCCAAAAAAGTTTTGGTTTATTTTCTGCCCATTTGGGCATATTTCCATACCGTATAAACTCTAATTTTTCATTGTCTTTTTGATTTTCAAAATGTGCCGTCCGAGTTAAATAATGGAATGCATTCAGAGAACTCTGCTCTTTTTTAATATTATGCTTTAGATTTAAATAAAACATCAGTTCACCTCAAACAAATTACGTGTAACGAAACAGCAAATTTTCTTGTAACAAGGGGCTAATTCTTGTTGCAGAGAGCAGTCTTTTCTTGTTGCAAACATCGATATTTCATCAAAAAAGTTTGTTGCACTCGTCTAAAATTCGCTGTTTTTCTTGTTGCACCCCTTTCCCATTTCTTGTAACGGCAGGCATTGCTTACTTTTTCACCATTAAAAAAATACAGTTAAAACCCGAAGAAAAACTCATAATTTAATAATTAAATCAGTGGGTTATGTAGCCTCCGCAGGAGCGAGTAGAAGTGTCTTTTTTTAACAATGATTGCTAAAGCAATCATTGTTAAAAAAAGACACGGAAACGAGATAAACAATATTTTATGTATAACATAAAATATTGTTTCAACACCATCAGAATTCCGCTAACATCAATTTAGATACCCAAAATCAGGAAATCAGCTTTGGCCGGTAGAAAAACATTTGCCTTAACACAACAAGAAATCATCGATTTGGATAAACATATTCGAGCGCTGCCGTTTAAAAGACGAATGCAAGATGCTTTTTTAGCAATGATTTCTGAACGAGAATCAATGAAACAACTGAATGAAGAAGATTTAAAACTTATTCAACGATGTCGTTATGAGCGCAATACTTATAATAAACGTATAGTTCAATTACAACTGATCCAAAAAACCGAGCCACAGAAATTAAAAAAATTAGAATTGAATATTCTAGAATTAAGTAAAAAAACAGATATTGATGCTTACTTTGCAATGCATGATGCATTAAATGAAGTTTTAAAAATTAAAAGAAATCAGACTTCTGAAAAGAATATTACAGCGAAGGTCGAACGAGTTTTAAACCCTGAGAAATATAACCAGGCCCCCCTTAGTAAATCTTTAAGAAAACAGCAAGACCACATTAAATATTTTATCGGATCACTATATTTAAACTTATTGGAACAAAGCGGTTTAGAGCGATCAAATTCAAACCAAGATTTAGATCGAATGCTCGATTTATTTAAGCAAGCACAATCAGGAGCAGAAAAGAACAATGCATTTAGCCTGGATCAAAATAGAAAAACAGATATTTTATCGGCTAAATCGCTATATGAAATGGAGAAATTGATTAAGCAAGCCAAAGAAGATCCAAGGAATCCTTTCAATAAAGCTTAGATTGACTCAAATAATAGGGTTTAAATACACTGTTGAAGCCGTATATGCCTTTTTCTAGCCTAAACCTATATTCCCCATCAATAAAAAAATTAGAGTGCTCTAAACGCAAATTAGAGTATTTTAGAGATCATTTGATTTTACCGATAAGAACAAAGCGAGTGTCTACGAGCGATCCTTGGAAAATTTTGCCTAGACTCCCTGAAAAACCGCTTTTTAGGCTGTGAAACATAAATAAGCATGGAAAAGTTGTAGAAATTTGAGTCTAGATCGAGCGTAGCGAGTAAAAAAGTTTTATGAGCGTAGCGAATTCCGAGTTGCTTTTGCTTTTTTTAAAGTCACGTAAGTGCTCACCAAAAAATTGCCCCGACGAACTGAGCGAAAGCGAAGTTCAATAGAGTTTGAGCGAAGCGAAAACCAAGGGCAATTTTTCTTTTGCTAGGCTTTTAATTATTTTTAATCTTTTAAATGCTTTTAAGTAAGCTGTAACCCTTTATTCATAATAGTTTTAGAGTTAATAAAACTAGGTTTATCGACCCATAAAACTAGGTTTATCGACCCATAAAACTAGGTTTATCGACCCATAAAACTAGGTTTATCGACCTTAAAACTAGGTTTATCGACCCCAAATTAAGTCGATTTACAATTCAATTAAAATAGTCTATTGTACAACCTAGTTTAATTATAAATTTATTATTAGAAATGAGTGAATTAATCGTAAAGGATAATGCTTTAATTCAAGCTAGCTATACCCTAGATACAGTTGAACAAAGGCTGATCCTATTAGCCATTGCTGAAGCTCGGGAAACAGGGCACGGGATAACTGAAAATAGCCTTTTAGAAGTACATGCAAGTAGTTATATCAATACCTTTAATGTCGAGAAACACACTGCTTATACCGTGCTTAGGGATGCATCTAAAAGCTTGTTTGATCGCTATGTCACGTATCATGACATTAATCCTAAGACTGGTAAGGATCGTAGCTTTCACTGTCGTTGGGTCGATAAAATTGGATATGAACCTCAATCCGGGATCGTTTTCCTACGTTTCACGCAAGACATTGTTCCACTCATAACTCGACTGGAAGAAAACTTTACTAAATATGAATTGGAGCAGGTTTCGAGATTAACTAGCTCTTATGCTATTCGGTTATACGAGTTATTAATTCAATGGAGATCTGCTGGTAAAACGCCAATTTTTGATCTATCGATCTTTAGACAACAACTTGGTGTCGAAGCTCATCAATACAAAACAATGAGTAATTTTAAAACGTATGTTTTAGATTTTGCCCTCAAGCAAGTAAATGAGTTAACCGATATAACGGCTAAATATGAACAACATAAAAAAGGACGTTCAATTTCCGGTTTTTCTTTCAGTTTTAAGCAGAAAAAAACCAACTCTGACAAAGTAATTAAGGGAACGGATACATTAGCCCTTTTCACCAAAATGAGTGATAAACAACGTCATCTCTTTGCCAACAAACTTTCTGAATTACCTGAGATGGGGCAATATTCAGAAGGCACCGAAAGTTTCCAACAATTTGCTATACGCATTGCAGAAATGCTCCAAGATTATCAAAAATTCCAAGAATTATTTCCTTATCTTCAAAAAGTTGGCTATCAAGCTGCCTAAAATTTATGCTTGATCATTTGTCTATTAGGCAGTCTAATAGACAACAACTTTTGACAGGTTTAGACATAGATTTACAACATGAAAAGCCTTACAGTTCTTGAGCTTTCTAAGCTTTACAATATCAATAGACAAACGATTTACAACAACATAAAGAAAGGAATTTTAAGTAAAAATTCCCAGAATAAGATCGATCTAGCCGAGGCTATCCGTGTTTTCGGGGAACCTGTCAAAAAACAGGATGTAAAAGAACCTGTAAAAATAGACAGTCCAAATTCGGCAGAAGTTTTACTACTTAGACAGCAGATAGACATGCTGAAAAACCAGCTTGATGATGCCAAAGATCGGGAATCTTTCTATCAGAACCAAATTGAAACGATGCAACGCCTATTAGAAGGCCCAAAACCTAATATGACTACGTTTACCGATCAAGAATTAGTGCAACCCAGCATAGCCAAACCAGATCCCGAACCTGACACAGCAGAAGCTAAACATGACGGATTGACTACTCCAGAGCGGAGGGAAAATAAGTGGATTCAAGTGCCAGAGCACATTGAACCAGAGCCTGAGAAAAGAGGCTTTTGGAGCCGTTTTTTTAGACCCTATGATTAACCACGATTGTTTAATTAATATGAATAAAGTCGTGAAACTTTGATTAAATAATAAGTGTGGAACGTGAAAAATCATAAAAAAAAGCCCACCTTGGGGAGGTTGGGCAAAAAAGAAACTACAGCGTTGAATTTTCAAGAGAATTATAACGCATTTCGTATAAGGCGTATTATGTTAATTTTAGAAATATTAAATTACTAACATATTCGTACCAAATTTATAAAATTAAGAATTTATAGACTCTGTTTGCATTTTTCTAAAAAACTCTTCTTTATATCTTTTCTGAATTTCACTTGATGCATATTTAGCAAATGCGAAATTAATGCCTCCACCCAAAATACCACCAACAACAGGAATAAATTTTGCTGCCTGTTTAGTTGTCATTTTGGGTGCTAATTTTGATGCAACAATCATGATCAGTTTAAGTACTGGGTTTGATTTTGCCCCAGATTTTCCTGCAATTTGAGCAGCTCTATTCATCATAGCTTGCACACCAGCAACAGCTGCTTTATCAAACCCCAATGAAAATAAATAAATTTCTCTAGCTAGTTCTGCATCATGTGGATTATTGGGATCAAAGCCATTCAAATATGCAACTCGTTGATTCAACCTATACAATTGCGCTGCCATATTTACAATATCCACGCCCCCAATAGTTACCATTGTTGCTACACCACCAACGCCAGAGGCCAGTCCAGTTACTGCACTATTTCTTGCTGCATAGTTACCATAAGAACCAGAAATATCTTCAATTCTTCGATAATTTTTACAAATAATTTCTGTTGTAAAGTCTTCTATTTTTGAAATAGGTAACCCTTTAGACTGCGCATCTTTAACAATGTCATTAGGGTCTACTGAAATAACTTCAGAAATTTTATTTAAGAGCTTTGTAGGTAATTGAGTAGTACTATCGAAATCCATGTTTTTTAAGACTTATTAAATTAATTATTAATATCATAAATTAAACATTAGATTTTTATCAGGTTATAAAAAATATTTATTCATAATTTGACAATAATTTTTAGAGGCTCCCCCCATTTAACATAATGGTGCTTATACGAACTTGTTTTTATAAAATTGTTGTTTTTCATATAGTTAAAAATTTTTCGCCACCCTAAAAAACACCAAAATGCCGACTTAGACACATGTCGGCTTTTTTTTAATCATATTTGTCATCTTTCGCCAATAAGATTGAACAAAAAATTGACAATCAAATTTATATAAATTATATTTTTTATATAAATTTGATTAATTGGATAAATTAGATATGAGTGAGCAACAGATATATGAGCGTATTCGATTGGCTATGAATGAAGCTCCTAGAAACAGACAAACGGCAGAGCTACATTTGCAAATGATTAAATATGCAGATGATTTAAAAAATATAACATCTAAAGAGTTCTGTGAAGGTGTCGGACTACCTCTTAGTTACGGTACTGAATTTAGTAAAATGAGAAACATTACTGAACGCTTAAAAGCAGCAGGCCTTAAGGTAAATATGATTTAAAAGCTAATAAAAGGGCTTAGTCATGACTAAGCCCTTTTAAATTTCGCATAAGAGATTTTATGTTAAACGGTCAAAAAAAAGGTAGGTACATATGCACCTACCTTAAGAATAAAAATGACCATAATTTTATCAAGCAGCCAAAATATCTAAGATTCTACTTCTTGGTAAAACATATTCACCATTATCTTGCTCGTGGAAAAAATCATTAGCTGCACGAATCAATGTGTTGATGTAATCCAAGTCTCCGTGCTTTTCATGTGCTGGGGGAGCAAAAAAAGCTAATAATAAAACGGTTCCCTCTGAGCCTAATGTATAAACCATACATAAGTCACTTGTTCCTCGGCGCCCTATAAATCTACGAGGAAAGTTATTTTTATCCCAATCTTCAATAGCTTTGTCTGTCATAGCTTCAGCATCAAAGATATGAACATGTGCTAATCCATGTGCTTCCATCACATGTTGCGGATAATCATTGGGAACATCTTTCCCAAATGAATCATGGAATCGTTTAGAAAACGGACCACTGTTAAACATATAATCTTCAAAATCGTTCGCCATCATAGTGAGGATATGCCGATCTTCATCGGTTTTAGCACCAGCATAATAGCAATCTAAAATTTGAAAATTTTTTGGTAAAAAATTAGGAATACACCACCTCCTGTAGAACTCAAATGAACTCAACAGTATAAGGTGTATTTAAGATTTAGAAATATTTTTTTAAAAAAAAATAGAGCCTATGCTTCTGATGTGCTTGGATATTTCATCATGTAAGCATTTCGGGTATTAATAGAAATCTTAGCGGCTTTTTCTTTTGTCAAACCATAAGATTTTCTAACTACTTTTTTAACTACTTTTTTAGATTCAGATATAGACACTATATTTTCTGTTCTCATGAACTCACTATAACCATTTATATAATTTCTATACTCAAACCCAGATAGATTGTGAATACGAAGATACATTTGGCAGAATCCTTAAATGGATGTTTTTTGATAAATTATTGATTTTTAATAAAAAAACAATAATTGATTTTACGGTTGGTTCGCGATTATAAAGCAACCGGATTGATTAAGATAGTTCTTATATTACTCTTGACAGAGGAATATAGTGTAAAAAAATGATGCTTTATAGTCATTAAAAGAAGAATTTTTTATTAATAAGTTGTTAAATTTCATTAGTTTACCCTTTTAAGTTAATTAGAAATAATATTTTTAATATAGATATAGCATAAAAATTAGATAAATAAATACCGATATAATTTTTATTAGATAAAAATCTTATGTTAGATAGAAAATCTAAAAAAATAGATCTCTATCTTTTGTTTGTATAACAGTCTCTATATTGAAAGATGCTAAGCCCAATGAGTCCACTCAAAAATTTTTTTCGGGTCATCAATTTCATAGATTCGCCACTTCGTATCTAAAAAACCTAATGGAAAAACCTCATTTGAAATATCTTTCTGGATAAAGTGGTTAAGAATATAAATACTTGAATTAAGAGTATTTAATATGTTTTTTGATAACATTTTTTTTGTATTCTCAATACTGTTTTTCTTTTTTGAATGAATAATTTCATTTCTAAGGGTCTCTAACTCCTTAAACATTGACCAATATTTGATTTCCTTTGGTGATTCGCAATTCAAGATCTTTGGCATAATTTCAGTGAGCTTTTCTGAAGTTGGTATCCATTTTTCAATTTGAGATATTTCATAAATTTCTTGAATACCTTTTGGATTTATTTTCTTATAAATGAAATCATTAGGGATTGTTGCATTGCAAAATGCTTCAACTGCTTTATAAGAAAAAACACATGCTATTTGTATTTGTTCAATATAGTCATAAAATAACGAGACATTTTCACTATAAAAATCTTTATTCTTTCCCATATCTTTTTTAAGCTTTTTTAGTAAATTTTCAGCCTCATCTCTAGCTTTAGTAAATATATTCAGTGATAGTCCGATTTCATTAGGAAGCGATAAGTTGATCTCTTTATTATCAATTTTCACATCCAACATTCGCTGTAAAAAAACTAATTGATCATTTTTTTTAACATTATAGATTAAAGGTTTAGAGCATCTAATATCTGGAATTTTGTAAGAGTTAAAACCTGTTTCAGGCTTATCAGAGTAGCTATTCACAACATGAACACATACCATTTTTAAATTTACTAAATCTACGTTCATAAAAATCCATTCAAAATAATTTTTTAGAGTAAATGATCACTAGTTCTATCGTATTTTAAAATTAAGATTTCCTAAAATTAACATAATACGCCTTATGCGAAATGCTTGAAATTTTCTTTTTTGCATCAATATCTTAGCCAAAGCCGTTCTAGAGTTCAGCGCACTAGAACGGCTTTTTAGTGATTATTCACGTTCCACGGCTATTCTTTGATCATTGTTTCACAACTTTGATTAGTACACCTAAATAAGCCTCTTAGCCATTTGGCAAGAAAAACCGGCTTAACCACCCTCTTTTTGGCTGCTCCGGTTCAACGTGCTCCGGCACTGGAATGCGCTTATTTTCTATTTCAACTGGAGTAGTCAATCCGTCATGTTTCGGCTCTGGTTCTGGTCGAGGATCCGTTGCTATATCCTGGCTAGGTTTCTGATCGGCAAACGTAGTCATATTGGTTTTTGGGGCTTCTAATAAGCGTTGCATAGCCTCAATTTGTTCATCCTTAACATGTAACTGATCATTCTTAGCTTTTAATTCATCTCGTTGAAACTTCTCACGCTCATGAGCTTGTTCAAGCTGTTTTTGAAGCATGTGAACCTGCTGTTCAAGTAAGTGAACTTCTGACAACTTTCGTGTTTCGGTTGTCTGTAAACTGTTTACATATTTAGATGGCTCACCAAAGACACGAATGGCCTCAGAAAGATCAATTTTACCATCACTATTCTTACTTAAATTACCTTTATTTATTTGTTTATAAACGGCTTGACGAGTCATTCCATAGAGGTTTGAAAGCTCAATAACAGATAGTGATTTCATGTTGTAATTTAGGTTGTCTATTATGTGAACTAAGATACATCAAGAAACAGTCAACCGCTACATACACAATCAAACATCATCCTTTAAAACCTAAATTCCTAAGATGAGGAATAAATTGCTTTTGTTGTATTGGATCTCTTAGCATTTCTTTGATTGTTGCAGCTAGATCATCGTAACTTTCTCCTTGAGTCGCTAAATGAGATAGTTCATGTAGACGAGAAAGTTGATTGCCAAACATATGGACTTGAGCGTCAGTTAATTTATAAAACTTCTCTGGCTCATTGAGATGATTAATGCTTTTGGACTTTTCTTTAAATGAAAACTGAATATGAGTGACTTTACGACCAGTTTTTTTTTGCTCATAGGAAACGCTTAATGGGCTGCATTCATTTATTTGGTCTACAGCAGTATCAATTACCCGTTTTTTGAAATCTGCAAATAGTGGGTATTTTTTGCCAAGCTCCAACATGCTTCGTAAGTTCTCAACAGAGATTTCACGCTTACCTATTTGTCTGTATTGCACCAATAATTCATAAATACGAATACCATATCCACTATTGATCCCAGCAATATCTGATAGAGCATACTTAGTAAATTCTCTACTTAAATTAGATATGAAGGGCAAGATAGGTTTTGAAAAACGAATACCAATGATACTTTGACTATCCAAAAACTGGATCTCTTGTACCCACCTCATTTTTATAGATTTATCATCAATACTAAGATTAATAGATCTTTCATAAAGTCTATTAATTCCTTCTTTTAAGTCTCTGTATGCGGTTTTTTCATGTACTCCTAATAACTGTAGTTCATTAACGCTTACAGGGTATAACTCATCATCAGTAATAGGCTGGCTCTTCGGAATACGTGAAATAGCTGCCAAGACGATACGCTGTTCTACAGCACTTAATTGATAGGAAGCTTCTATAACTTGATTTGATTTAACAATTTGATTCTTATCCAAAATAAAACCATTGATTTTCTTTTATATATGACAACTATATACTTGTCATAGTTAGTAGTCAATCCGTCATAGTTAAGTAGTCAATCCGTCATAGTTAGTAGTCAATCCGTCATAGTTAGTAGTCAATCCGTCATAGTTAAACTTTGAAAGGCTTGCTCCATAAGGGATACAGCTCAAAGAAAAGATTTAAAAGATATAAAAATAATTAAAAAAGACGTTTGAAAAAATTGCCCGTGGTTTTCGCTACGCTCAAACTCTATTGAATCTCGCTTTCGCTCGATTCAGGGGGCAATTTTTCTGTTAATTCCTTCGTGAATTTGAGAAAAAGCAAAGGCAAGAGCAAAAGCAACTCGGAATTCGCTTCGCTCATAAAGCTTTTTGCTCGCTTCGCTCGGTCTGGAAGCCAGTTTTAGCATCTGATTTATGCTTTTTTAGGCTATACAGCCTTAAAAAGCGGTTTTTCAGAGAGTCGAGGCGCGAATTTTGGTGATGTCGCTCGTAGACACTCGCTTTGTACTTTCTGATCTAGATCCATTTTTAAAAACCCGGACCATCATAATCATTTCGTTTCGGTTCAGGCTGTGAGGGTTGTATTTCAGATTTTGACTTCGGTGATGTTGGTTCAATCACTGGTTTTGGTTGTACGGATCGGACTTTAAACTCCATGTCCGGTTCTGGGTATAACCTGGCGTTATTGAGATTAAAATTGATGGTATCGATATCCCATTTTTCGTGATGCAGGATTGGTTGCTGAGTTTGAATAATTTCGTCGATATCGTGGCCCAGTTCTTTTTTGTTACTGGCTTTTTTAATGAGGTGATTGAGGTAGTGCATCACTTCCGGAGAACTGAAGGGTTCGTTTGAGCAGCTGTAGTAGTATTCATGCTGTTGATCAAAGTATTGTTGGCGCTGTTCCAGTTCTCGTTCTTTGGCATTGTGTTGTCTGATTTTCTGGATTTCCGCTAGGTATTCCACGGTTTCATTTTGTTTGCCTGTCCCCAGTTTGGGTTCTGGTAGGTAGAGGGTGCCGTGTATCTCGTTGTATTTTTCGTAGTTGTCTGCCGAAACTTGGTTTTTAATTTGGATCTTCTGGCCATCGATCTGGTAAGTCACGGTTGGGCTATGTTCTGCCAATGCGTCATTCAGGTGATTTTCCCAGGCTTTTCGGATATGTAGGAGGTAAGTGGTGTAGTCGGCATGGCCATCCTGTAGTTGAATTTTCTTTGCTCCGCCTTTGCTTGGTTCTTTAGCGTTGTAGCGTTTGAAGTATTGTTCCGGACTTCGTTCTATGCCGTCATCGGCTTTGAGTGAAAACATGAGGTGGCAATGGGGTTGTTCTTCACCACTGAGGCGTGATTTTACGTTGTGTATGGCGTAGGAATGAGGGTAGTGGTGTGTTGCTATGGTTTTATCAACAAATGTCTCTACGAGCGTTTTACGTTGTTCTACGGTGAATTCATTCGGTAGGGCAATTTCGTATTCCATGTAAGCCTTGGCATTGGCCCGTTCAAAGGTGTCCGCTGCTTGCCAGAATTCAACCGGATCTTTGACCCAGGAGGGCATGCATTGCCCTGGTTCGACATGTTCGAGGACTTCTGCACTCTTTTTGCGGATGCCTTCGTATTGCATGAGTCGGGAAATGTACAGGTAGTGGCTCAGTGCGTAGCCTTTATTTTTACTTTTGACGCTGAAATGGTAACTGGCCATGTTCACTTCCTTGGGGTGTTGTTGGTTTTTATGGAGTGAAACGCAATAAAAATCTCCGGATTATGTAATGCCTACAGGGCTGAAATAATCCGGTTAAAGGGGGTCAAGGGGGAATCGCCCCATTGCGTACTAGTTTCTCCGATTAGGAGAAACTGTCAAGTGCGAATTATTTAAAATAAAAATATAAATTCTTTTCAAGAAATTTTATTTTTATTTTAAATAATTATTTTCAGACTGCCCGATTGAATTATGGTAAAACCATAACTCAATCGGTAGCAGTTCTGAAAATTAGGCGGCAGATAGATGGCATTGGATAAATCAAAAAAACGTGGCAGACCTGCACAACTTTTACAAATCGCAGAGTTACATGCATTTGTAGACTATCTTTCACAGAAGAAGGATCGTTCTGATTTGCAGAATGATGTGATTGCAATGCTACGAATTGAAAAATTTAACTTTGAGTCATTGTCTGAAGCTGAACAGATCTTGGTGAAAGAGGCCTTAAAACCTTATCGTGAGCATATGAAGCTGAACTTATTGTTTGATGAGGTGTCTGTGAAGTATCCGCAGACCGCATATGAACGGAAGTTTGTGCAGTTGTTTGAGGCTTATCGGGACAATGCGTTGAGTGGTGCTGATTTTAATATCTTGAAAACCATGGCGACTCGTTATCTGAGTTTCAAAGCGCATAAGCTTGAGTTGAGTGATTTAGAGCTTTATTTGAGTCAGATCCAGAAGAAGGAAGCCAGCAAAAAAAGAACGGCTGAAAATCATCGTAAGTTTGAGTTGGGCGGTGCTGTGTTAGCTGCTTTCAAGGAGTTAGGGATTGATATTAGTCAAGATACGCCTGAACAGATGAAGAATCGCATTCAGAATACGAAAAAATTTCATGATGATGTAATGAAATCTAAGATATATCAGGAAGTTAAAAGTTATAAAAATGGATATTTTGAAAGAAATAAGCTTTTTCATCAGGTATTAGAGGGACTGAATACCTGGAAAAAAGACGGAGAGTTATTGTCAGTCATCGAAATTAAGAAAGCTTTAGTGAAAAATCAGTAATAGCCTTTCTGAGAAAGGCTATTCAGGCAAATTTCGCATAAGGCGTATTATGTTAATTTTAGAAATTATTAAATGATTCCAAGATTTTCTAGCGACTTATAAGTAATTTCATTACGAATA
>OOCP01001883.1_pt1 | contig 19442 bp, 20 predicted proteins | sample 1671511 | NCBI WGS metagenome assembly OOCP01 (sample SAMN06348164, study PRJEB24527) | human gut metagenome | biome: human gut; feature: ankylosing spondylitis patient; material: feces | host: Homo sapiens | place: China | collected 2015-10 | reverse complement strand
CCCCGATTTCTCGGGGTTTTTAGAGGAATTTGCTCCGTATTTTTAAGAATTGAGTGCTCGTTTTACGACTCTTAGGTCATTAACGGACAGCATAATAAAAAAGGCAACCCTCGCATCAGGTTGCCTTTTTATTGAGACAAAGCGCTCACTAGGCCTTGGGCGTATCGACTTTCTCGTCGCCCGAATCGTTACAGTCCTGACAGACACCGTAGAGCACGAGCTTGTGGTCACAGAGTTCATACCCATAGCGTTTTGCCACCGCCAACTGGGCACGTTCAATATCGGGATCCACAAACTCCACCACTTTTCCGCAACCCAGACAAACTAAGTGGTCATGGTGTGTGCCTTCCTGAAGCTCATACATCGCACGGTCGGCATCAAAGTGGTGACGCACAATCAAATTCGCTTGTTCAAACTGAGCCAACACACGATAGACCGTGGCTAACCCAATATCAATGCCCTGAGCCAAGAGCTCTTTGTACACATCTTCTGCGGACAAATGGCGACGTTCTTCGCCCTCGTCAGCACGTTTTTGGAATAATTCATAAATTCGCAAGCGAGGTGCAGTCGCTTTCAGTCCAAGCCGATTTAAATCTTGCTTTTCGGTAGCATTCATTCCTTGCCTCGTAAGTTGCTCTTCAGCTCCGTAGCAACCGGATTTGAGAAGACAGTTGCTCGAATTTCTTATCGATCGATGCCAATTCTCAGGCATCTCAACTCACTAACTGAAGATAATTCTCAATATAGTCCCTCCATTGTAAAGCGAAAACCTACAAGGTGCATCATTCCTTTGAGTTACACTGGTTAACAAAAAGACCTATCTGTCGCGCCGTTTTCCTCAAGGATTTTCCCGAATTCACCACACACATTTACGCTCAGGTACTACCGCAGGAACATCGACCTTAGGTAGAATGGTTAGAATAAACAGGTGTTATGCATTTTTACATGCACTCCTGCTCTCTATAGACCCTTGGCTCTATGGACTTCATGGGTTCTTACGGTTAAAGATCAGAAAACGAATTATGAAAAAAATTCTCTTTGCCACCCTTGCTGTGGCCTCCATCAGTGTTTTGTCTGGCTGTAGCAGTGTGGAAAGTGTCTGGAATGATCCTGGCAAAATCGTACCGAGCTTCTTGCAACCCTACCGTGCTCCCGTTCATCAGGGCAATCTGATTACCGATGAGATGGTGAACCAATTGGAAAAAGGGATGAGTCAGGGGCAGGTCCAATTCCTGTTAGGGATTCCGTTGGTACTCGATCAATTCCATCCTTATCGCTGGGATTATGTGTATTACTTGTTGCCCACCAAGGGTGACCAGCAATTGCGTCATTTGTCCGTTTTCTTCGATAAAGAAGGGCGAGTGGACCACTGGACCAGTTCGGCAATGCCCGATGAAAAGACCGTGGACCAATTAATTTTGAAGGGCAGCAATAAATAAAAGAATCGAGTCGAGTTTCTGCCTCAACACGGGGAAGAAACGACCGATTCTCCTAGCCTTTTTGTGGAGCGGTTATGAATAAACAAATGGAGCGTTTACAAGCCTTAGTGGTTCAGTTGATTGCTCGTCTTGAACACGAAAAAGGAGAAAATCAACGTCTTCAATCTCAACTCACGGCGCGTGAGGCTGAACTGGCTCAAACCAAACGTCGCCTCGACGACATGCGTCGGCGTGCCGAGTCGATTCTCAATTCACTGAGTCGACAAAATAACGAATAAGTGCTGGGAGATGAATGATGTCGGAACTCTCTGTAAAAATTTATGGTCGACTTTACCGCTTAGCGGTCAGCACGGGCGAAGAAGAATTGCTTAGCCAGTGTGCGCAAGCCGTCGATAAACGCATGACTGCCCTCCATGAAGCCGGCAAAGTGATGAATGGGGACCAAATTGCCTCCTTAACGGCCTTAGAAATTGCCTACGATGCTGCCAAGGCGGATCACGAAGCCCAAGAAAAAATCAAGACACTCACCGATCGTATCGCAGAACTGGAAGCCGCCTTAGCGCAACGCCAAGAGTCGGACGCCACTCCGCAGGTCAGTAGCGCCAGTGAAGCGGAACTGCTACGGGATATCGATCATCTCTGTGAGCTCTGTGAAAACGCGATTTTCTCGGAAATGCGCAAAAAGAGCTTACTCTAAGGGTTAAATTGGCGTAGTGCCTCACCTAAACACCGTTAAAGCACCACCTTTAACGGTGTTTTATTTTTATTTCAGTGTGATTGTATGGCGACTAAAATGGTCTACGTCGACAGCACACTACCCCTCTTCCCTCAAACGAATACCTGCCTACTCCTTAGTCCACCTCACGGCCCCATGGGATCCATCAAAAGGAGGGTTGCGTTTTTCAAAAAAATCTGACTAAAATAGAATCAAACCTGCGACGGATCGCATACGGGCTCCAAAGTTCCTAGAACCAATGCTAAACCTATTAGGTTGGTGTACTCGTGCGCCGATAGAGTGTTGAACACGCGTTGTCCAACCCGTTCCGCGCCGGAGCCGACCGCCCTGAACTTACGGTTCAGGTAACGTAGCCCCGCACCGTTGCAGGCCTTATTCCGGGCAACCTGTCTTACTTAAGATTGGTTGCCCATTTTATTTTGTACGACCGTTTTATCAGGAAGCTCCCATGAAAAACAAGACGTTGGTCGAGGATCTCATCGCAGGCGCTAAGCGCTTTTGGCTGATGAAAAGTGAACCCGGTGAATGCTCCATTGACGACGTACTCGCTGCGCCCAAGCAAACCACCGATTGGTTTGGCATCCGTAACTATCAAGCACGCAATTTCATGCGTGATGATATGAGTATCGGGGACGCTGTCCTCTTTTATCACTCCAGCTGTGCTGAACCAGGTATTGTAGGACTCGCTCGCATCGCTTCGAGCACCTACCCCGACGCTTGCCAATTTGATCCTCAAAGTGAATACTACGACGCAAAAAGTACACCCGAGTCCCCCCGTTGGCTCAGCATTGATGTACAAGCACTTGTCAAGTGCCCAGTAATCCCTATTGCCGTGTTGCGCCAAGCGCCTGAACTCGCTAACATGCGAATTCTCCAAAAAGGCAATCGTCTCTCGATTACACCCGTCACGCTGGAAGAATTCCAGTTTATTACTCAGCAATGGATGTAGTCCTAACGAGCCCTCATTACCCCCCTTTACGTTAACGACAACATCATGGATTTAACACTCATACTTGAGCTGGCCCTTCTTGGGGTTGGCACAGGATTTTTAGCGGGCCTCCTCGGGATCGGGGGCGGCATGGTTCTCACGCCTTTTTTTACGCTCCTTTTGAGCCAAACGGGCCATATTCCGCCTGAACATGTGGTGCACGTGGCCATTGCTACCTCAATGAGCACCATCATGTTTACGTCACTTTCGAGCATCACGGCCCATGCCCGTCATGGGGCTGTGCTCTGGAAAGTCGCCTTCTCCATTGCGCCTGGCATTTTGATCGGTGGCGTCTTAGGGGCACAAATCACCGGGATGCTCTCCACGTTCTGGGTGGCTACCATTTTTGCGTGCTTTGTGGGCTATTCGGCCACCAAGATGTTTATGGCCAAAAAGCAAACAGCAGGCGGTCACCTGCCTGGCGTTCCTGGGCTCGTAGGGGCTGGGACTGTCATTGGGGTGATTTCGGCCTTGGTGGGCGCAGGGGGTGGTTTTATCAGCGTCCCCTTCCTCACGTATTGCAATGTGAAAATTCACAATGCGATCGGTACCTCGGCTTCGCTTGGCTTCCCCATCGCTGTGGCTGGTACGATTGGCTACGTGATTAGTGGGTGGAACACGCCTGGACTCCCGGGATGGCCGGAGATGCTCGGATTCGTGCATCTTCCTGGTCTATTCTGCGTGGCTGCCACGAGTGTTCTGAGTGCGCCGTTTGGGGCCGCGGTGGCACACCGCACCGACACCAAACGTCTCAAGCGTGTCTTTGCTTGTCTTCTCTTTACGTTGGCAGGGTACATGGCCTACAAAGCCATCACCTCTTTATAGTCGACAATTACACAACAAAATACGACCGATTTTAGGCAATTAGGCAAACTCCCTAAGCCCAGTCGAGCTAAACCAACGAAGTGTTTCATAGTTCGCCCAGCGACCCCGCTGGGCGATTTTTTTGACGTATAGTGTGTCTCATCGGTTCTCACAACCCCCCCGTTGGGAATCGATCCACTACGAATAACCCCACCACTGAGCAGCGTGCTGAGTGGTCACTAGACAAACTTAGAGAGATTGAATCATGTTTAAGAAACTTGCTCTTGCCGCTTTGTGTGCTTCGGCCTTATTCACCACAACCAGCGCGATGGCTAAAGACCTGAAGGTCGCGGTGAATGCTACGTTCCCCCCGTTTGAGTTCGTGAATGCCCAAACCAAAGAATTAACGGGTTTTGAAATGGACTTAATGAAAGCTATGGCCAAAAAAGCAGGCCATACCGTCACCTTCCAGAACATGGGTTTTGACGGCATTATCCCGGCAATTTTGTCCGGTTCGGTGGATGTGGGTGCTTCGGGCTTTTCAATCACGGACGAACGTAAGAAGAAGGTCCTCTTCGTGGATCCCTTCTACGAATCGGGGCTCACGATCTTAGTGAGCAAGAAAAGCGCGGGTTCCATCAAAGGCTTTGCGGACTTAAAGGGTAAGAAAGTCGCTGTGCAGATCGGGACGACCGCTGCCACCAAGGCCAAAGAAATTCCGGATGCTAAAATTACAACCTTTAACCACGCGGGCGAAGCCATTCTTGAGTTAGCCAACGGGGGTGTCGATGCCATCATCAACGATAAACCAGTGACGGACTACATCCTCACGCAACAACCCAAGGTGGCTAAGGAAACGGTGCATTTGCCGGAACTCTTGACGGCTGACCCCATGGGGATGGCAGTATCGAAAGAGAATGCGGCACTGCAACAGGAGTTGAATAAAGCCCTGGCCGACTTGAAAAAAGACGGTACTTACGATCAGCTCTACAAGAAGTGGTTCGGTGCACACGCTCACTAATCACATTCCCCTTGGCTAATCGCAGATCCTAAAGAGAACCCGCGTATACACGCGGGTTCTCGCATTAGATACTGGGCGAGGATTTCGCTGGGCGGAAAAAGAGATAGAGCCCCAAGACAATCAATGGAATTGTTAACCATTGTCCACGCGAGAGGCCGAGCGCTTGGAGTCCAAGGAATGCATCGGGTTCGCGGAAAAATTCCACCGTAAAGCGTGCCAAACCGTAGCCTAAACAGAACGATCCAGCCACCTTGCCGGGTTTTTGCGGATGACGCGAAACCCACCAAACCCAGACGAATAGCGCCAACCCTTCGAGCGAGGCCTCATAGAGCTGTGAGGGATGGCGTGGCACCCCGCCATCTTGGGCCTGCGGGAAAATCATCGCCCACGGTAAACTCGGATCCGCTGGGCGTCCCCACAACTCACCGTTAATAAAATTCCCAATGCGGCCAAAAAAGAGTCCCAGCGGAACTAAAGGGGCCACAAAGTCAGCGATGGTCCAAAACGCAATCCCTTTGACTTTGGAATACGCGAACATCGCCACAATCACCCCTAAGAGACCGCCATGGGCGCTCATTCCCCCATGCCAGAGTGCAAAAATTTCCAGCGGGTGAGCTAAGTAGTAACTGGGCTGATAAAACAGACAGTACCCAATACGTCCCCCGAGAATGACACCGAATACCCCATAAAAGAGGAGATTTTCCAAATCCTCTTGGGTGATCCCTCGCCAAGCGTCTTTCGCTCGCACTCGCCCTAAGAGCATAAACGCCAAGAACCCCACCAAATACATTAAGCCGTACCAACGGACGGCAATGGGTCCCAGAGAAATCGCCACGGGGTCAAACTGTGGATGAATAAACATAAGGCCTCTTTTGTCAATTTTTGCTAGCATCATCATGCCATGAGACAGAGTATCATGCCACAGAGAGCCTCACGCGATGAGTGAAAATTTAGTAACCTCTGGTGTGAGACCTCAAGTCTAATGTTCTCAACACACTCTTGAATCATTAACATAGGACCGACGCTCTGGTCGCGTGCCCGTCACGCCCTAGAGGTCGGGATCGACAACATGACTGCCTCTATCCTTTCACTGCATACCGTAGCCCAACATTTAAAAACATTCCGTGAAAAACGCCCTCTCGTGCATTGCATGACCAATGACGTCGTACAAGAAATCACTGCTAATGTCCTGTTGGCTGCTGGGGCTTCCCCGTTGATGACACTCACGCCAGAGGAGGTAGCGGAATTTGCTCAGATTGCCGATGCATTGCTCATCAATTTAGGCTCTCCTAAAAAAGACACCATCGCAGCGATGGTTAAGGCAGCTAAAGCGGCCACCCAAGCTGGGACGCCGTGGGTTTTGGACCCCGTGGCTGCAGGCACGGTACCGTGGCGTGTCACCATCACCAATGAGCTCTTGGCCTTGCATCCCGACGTCATTCGTTGTAACGCCAGCGAACTCTTGGCCGTGGCCGGCAAAGGAGCGGGTGGTAAAGGGGTCGATAGTATGGACACCACGGAAGCCGCCCTACAAACCGCCGAAGACTTCGCCAAGAGTGAGGGCATTATTATCTGTATGACGGGGGAAACCGACTACATCACGGATGGCTTCACCACGCACGCCTGTGTGGGGGGAACAGACTTAGTCACCAAGGTCGTCGGCACGGGATGTGCACTCTCGGCGTTGGTCGCCGCGTACGCCTCGCTCGGTGTGAATGTGGAAACGGTGGCCACGGCCTGCATGTTAGCCAAAGAAGCCAATGCTTGGGCCAGTCACCATGCAGCAACCCCCATGCTCTTTAAGCAACTCTACATCGATCGTCTGTATAGTCAACGCCATGAATCGTTGACGATTGGAGATATCACCAGTGCCAATTAACCGTCCCCTTGCCCAACAACTCAAAGCCTACCTCGTTCTCGATCCACAACTCTGTGGCGAATACGGGATGCTCAATACCGCTATCGATGCGGCACGTGCGGGGGTGAGCATGGTGCAGTTGCGTGCCCCCCAATGGAAAAAACGCGCCTTAGCGGAATGCGCCCGTGAACTCTTGCGCGCCCTTTCCCCCATGGGGGTGCCATTGATCATCAATGATCATGTCGATGTGGCGGTCGCGGTACGTGCTCAAGGCGTTCATGTTGGGCAAAGTGACTTAAGTCCTGAGGATACACGCGCACTCTTGTTGCCTGGACAAATTCTTGGGCTCTCCGTGAGTTCCCTTGCGGAGTGCCCCCAAGACAACCGTCTCGTGGACTACATTGGTGTGGGACCGGTTTGGGCTACCCAAACCAAAACCGATGCGGCGCCGGCCTTAGGACTCGATGGGCTGAAAGCCGTCGTGTTGCGTTCTCCTTGCCCGAGTGTGGCGATTGGAAGCATTCAGGCAAAAAACCTCACCCAAGTCAAGCAAACCGGTGTCAACGGTTTCGCGGTCGTGTCGGCAATTTGTGGCCAACCCTCCCCGTACGAAGCCGCTTTGACGTTAGTACAACAGTGGGACGCCGCCTAATGGGTGACGTGTTATCCCAAAGGATTCTCGTGTCATGGCGAACAAAGACTTCCCTAAAAAAATAACCGTTCCGGCCCTTGACGCCGCACGCATTACGCTTGTGAAGGTGCTGGAAACCGAATGCCAGCCGCCCGAATGGTCTGCGCAAGCAGGAGATCAGGCAAGCGCCGATGCCCGTCAGCTCGTCGGCGATAAAGCCAGTTGGGGGACGTGGCTCGCTCAACGCGCGCAACTCGTGATGACGCGCTATAACCTCAAAGATGCACTCATCGCACCGAGCGCTCAACACAAGGATTGGTTAGCGCGAACGCTCACGCTTTTGGCTGGGATTCTTGCGCTTGCTGGCTACTTATTAGGCGCGTTCAGTGATCGCCTGGCGTCAACGGGAAGTTTGATTAATCTTCTGGCCCCTCCCCTCTTAGGGCTTCTTTTCTGGAATGTACTCGTTTACCTGCTGCTACTCTTACGCACAGGGATGCGTATGCTCGGCATCCGGTTTGAGTTACCCCTACAAAAGGGTTTACTTAAACTCGTGCATGCACTGGGTTTAGCCAAGATGCCCGGGAAAAAACTCACCCGCGCCTTTTTTGCCGCTTACATGCCGCTACGCATGCCGGGACTCTCGCATCGCATTGCCCGTGCAGCTCACCTTGCCGCCATAGCCTTTGCGGTGGGGGTGCTCACCAGTATTGCCATTCGTGGGATTGGTACAGCCTACAGTGTTGGCTGGGAGAGCACGTGGTTTGCTGGCCGTGCCGATCTGGTACACACCTTATTAACGGTGATTTACGGCTGGATCCCCGTATTACCCAATACGGCTCCGATCCCTGATGTCGCCACCGTCGCCACGTTAGAGGTGGTTCCCGCTAATGCCGCCATGTTGGCCACCCATGAAGCCGCTCCGTGGCTCTGGCGACTGATCCAGGCTGTGGTTTGGGTCGTGATTATTCCTCGCGCACTTCTCGTCCTTTGGGAAACCTTGTGGATACGACGTCGCGCGAACGCCATGAACCTCCCCTTAGAAGGGCAGTACTATCATTGGTTGTTGCGCTTTAGTGAACAAACGAGCAATCCACACTTTTTGGTGGATGAATCCTTAATGAAGTCCACCAGCCGCTGGGCCACACAGGATGAATTGCCCATGGGACTCACCGGTGCGGTCTCCGGCTTTTCGTTTTGGGACGCCGGAGATGAAACGACACAAGCCACTTGGCGTCAATACCCTCAAGCGATTCCCGTTTTTAATGCCGTGCATACGCCCGAGGATGATGTTCATGGGTATTGGCTCAAGACGCTGGAAGAAAAACTCCCCGCCGACTACCCGGTGATTGTGGACTTCACACTCTACGATGAACGACTTCAGGATCCGCAGAAACGCGGAGGGCGACAGGCACTGTGGGAAGACTTCATTAAGCGCTACGCGGGACGGGCAATCATCATCACCAACACGAGCTCGGCTCAAATGATTGGTGAGGCCTTACTCGCCTCCAAACACCTACAGTAGTAGCCCGTTACGCTTCCATCGAGGCTCGATTAAGATTCGTTGTCCATTTTTTGGGATAATAAATAGAACCTATTCTTAACCGACAATCTATAGGAGCCTGGTGCATGCTCACGAACGATCAATTTCAGATCAACTTGAGTCTGGTGAGTCATACCAACATAGGCAAAACCACGTTGGCCCGGACTCTCTTACTGCAAGATATTGGTGAAGTCGCTGACCGAGCGCATGTCACCGAAGATAATGACGCGTATGTACTCGCGCGAGATCCCTCGGGTTGCGAGCTCTTGCTCTGGGACACGCCTGGATTCGGTAATTCCGTTGCCCTCGCCAAACGCCTCTCTCAACGGCAAAATCCCATTGGTTGGTTTCTCTCTGAAGTCTGGGACCGATTTACAAACAAATCGTTTTGGCTCGATCAGCGTGCGATTGCTCACATCAAAGACACCTCGACCTTGGTGCTCTACTTAGTCAATGCGGCTGAACTCCCCGACGAGACCAGTTACATTCCCTCGGAGATGCAAATTCTCTCGTGGATTGATAAGCCAGTGATTGTGTTATTGAACCAGATGGGGCAACCACGCCCCAAAGCCGAAGAGACTGCCCAGTTGTCGGCTTGGAAAGAGGCACTCCAAGAGTATCCCTTCGTCAAAGACGTACTCCCTATGGATGCGTTTGCTCGTTGTTGGGTCCAAGAAAGCGCACTCTTTGATGCCATTGGTCATGCACTCCCCGAAACGCATCAGTCAGCCTTTGCTACCTTGCAAGACACCTGGATTCGTTCCCGTCGCGCGCTCTACACAAAGTCCATCGATGCGATGGCACAGCACATGGTGCATCTACTGAATGCCAAAGAGTTAGCCCCCACCCCGTCCATCAAAGATCATCTCATCGCGTTTGCGACGCAACTCGGACTCTCTAAAACCAACAGTGCAGCACTCGAAGCGGCGCAGTCCGCATTGGCCGCCAATGCCGCGGATCGTTTATGTTTACTGACCCAACGACTCATTGGTATTAATCGCCTCAAGGAAGGTCAAACGAGTCGCGAGATTTTGCGTCGTATGAAGTCCGACTGGGAAATTAACACCTCTGGCGGTATTAATCCCAATACGGCAGCCGCCATTGGCGGGGGCGTGGGACTCGCGGGCGGTGCCGCGGCGGGTGCTCATATTGACGCTGGTACCGGTGGATTGACACTGGGACTCGGTACCCTCGTCGGAGGGCTCTTAGGGGCACTCGGCGCCGTCGGGGCTGCTGCGGTATACAACGCCAATCACCAAAAAGAGGGGGTGGAAATCAGTTGGAGTTCAGAGGCCCTCGACGGGTTTTTCCTTGAAACCCTCTTACTCTATATGGCCGTTGCTCATTTTGGGCGTGGGCGTGGAGAATGGCAACAAAGCGAAAGCCCAGCCTTTTGGAAGACGACCATGCAAGAAGCGATTCTACTCAATCCTCCGGAGTGGAAGGCCCTCAAAAAGCTCGATCCAGACGCGGGTACAGCCGAAGTCACAAAACTCTTGGATTTAGCCTTGCGTATTGTCTTTGAAAAACTTTACGACCGCCGTCCGTAAAAAATTTGAGCCTTCGTGGCATCACACCACGAAGGCTCATTGACTGTGAGATTCAATCGTTCATGCGTACCGCTTAGGGCACCATCTGCTCGACTTCATCTTTCTTGACGGCCTTGACTAAGTCTTCACGCTTGACACCCAAGTAGAGCGCAATCGCTGCCGCCACGAACACCGAAGAATACACCCCCAAGCAAATACCGATGGTTAACGCTAAGGCGAAGTAATGCAAGGCAGGACCGCCAAAGAAAAACATCGAAAGCGTCATACACAGGGTCGAGGTGTGAGTAATCACGGTACGCGAAATCGTTGCCGTAATGGCCGAGTTGATCACTTCGATCGTATCGGCGCGACGCATGGTACGGAAGTGCTCGCGAACACGGTCAAAAATAATCACCGATTCGTTCACCGAGTACCCTAACACCGCCAGCACGGCTGCCAACACCGGTAGCGAGAATTCCCACTCCATAATGGAGAAGATCCCGACCACAATGAAGACGTCGTGCAAGTTCGCGATAATGGCTGCCACTGAGAACTTCCATTCAAAACGGAAGGCCAAATAAATCATAATACCCGCGACCACCAGGGCCAATGCCGTTCCCCCGTCACGAGCCAGTTCTTCACCAACTTGAGGGCCGACGAATTCCGTACGGGTCAACGTCGCTTCAGGGGTTTTGGCCTGAATCACCTTCATCACTTCGCTCGCGAGCTGGTTCGAGTTTTGCCCTTCTTTGTTGGGCATACGAATCACCACGTCCGAAGCCGTACCGAAGGTTTGCACCAGCACTTCTTTGGAAATGCCCTTGAGTTCATCACGAATTTGTTCGGTGTTGGCCGCCGATGGATAATGCACTTCCATCTGCGTCCCCCCCGTAAACTCAATCGAGAACGTGAGGCCATGGGTAATTAACCAAAATACCGCCACCACGAAGCTGACAATCGAGATCGTATTCAGGATGTGTCGATACTTCATGAACGGAATGGTTTTATGAATACGGAAAAACTCCATCTTATTGCCTCCCGTTACTTGGTCTTCGCGTCGGTTTCAGGACGCCAAATCTGACCAATATACACCGAGGTGAGTTTCTTCTGACGGCCGTAGATCAAATTGATCATGGCACGCGAAACGGTCACCGAGGTGAAAATCGAGGTACAAATACCAATACAGTGCACCACCGCGAACCCGCGAACCGGCCCCGAACCGAAGATCAACAACGCCAAGCCTGCGATCAAACTCGTAATGTTCGAGTCCAAAATCGTCGCAAACGCACGTTCATACCCTTCGTTAATGGCCGTTTGGGGTTGTCGACCGATACGCAACTCTTCACGAATACGTTCATTAATCAGCACGTTCGAGTCCACGGCCATCCCGAGGGTTAGCGCAATAGCCGCAATCCCAGGCAGGGTCAACGTCGCTTGCAACATCGACAAAATGGCCACCAACATCATCACGTTCGAGATCAACGCGACCGCACTCACCACACCGAAGACTTGGTAGTAGAGCGCCATAAAGACGGCAATGATGACGAACCCATATAAGGTCGAACGGAAGCCCGCTTCAATGTTCGCTTCCCCTAAGCTCGGCCCAATCAGACGCTCTTCAACGATTTCCATCGGAGCCGCCAGAGACCCCGCGCGCAACAGCAAAGCGGTATCCGTAGCTTCGACGGCCGTCATACGACCCGAAATCTGCACACGGCCACCACCAATTTCTTGGCGCACAACTGGAGCCGTCACGACTTCACCTTTGCCTTTTTCAAAAAGAATAATGGCAATACGCTTACCAACGTTTTCGCGCGTCACATCCTTAAAGATGCGGGCCCCACGGTTATCCAACTCCAGATTAACGGTCGGTTCTTGCGTCTGCGAGTCAAAACCCGGTTGTGCATCGTTCAAGTTATCCCCCGTCAGAATCACACGACGCTTCACCAAGAGGGTGTTGCCTTCGCGGTCCTGGAATTTTTCGTCGCCAAAGGGAACGTTACCTGCTCCCAATTGGGCTAACGCCTCGGGACTGTCATCGACTAAACGCACTTCGAGCGTGGCCGTACGACCTAAGATGTCTTTCGCTTTGGCCGTATCTTGTACGCCAGGCAACTGAACCACAATACGGTCTGCCCCTTGCTGGGCAATCACGGGTTCTGCCACCCCTAACTCGTTAATACGGTTGTGCAAGGTAGAGATGTTCTGCTTCAAGGCATAGTCTTGCACCGTACGCATGGCCTTTTGCGACAACGTCAAACGCATCACATAAGGCGCAGCGCTCGCCTCAGGCATCGTCACGACCAAGTCCGGTTGCGTATTGCGCATCAAGTCATTGGCACGTGCACGCTCTTCGGCGTCAGCAAAGCTCACTTCCACCACATCGCCCGTACGGCTAATACCCGTGTGACGAATCTTCTTATCGCGCAACTGTGTACGAATGTCCGACAAGGACGCTTCCATACGCTTGGTGACGGCGGCCGTCATGTCGACCTGCAGTAAGAAATGCACCCCACCGCGCAAGTCCAACCCTAAATACATCGGCAAGGCATTGATGGACAATAACCAGCTCGGTGTGTTCGGCACCAAATTCAGGGCCACCACGTAGGACGGATCCGCAGGATCTTTGTTGAGCGACTTTTCCAGCGCTTCACGCGCTTTTAACTGTAATTCCGCTTCAGTCGGCTTAAAGCGAATACGGATCGTGTTTTGTTGAGCACCCTGCTCAAAAAACACGCCATTGGGATGAATCCCTGCCGCGGCCAAGGTCGACTCAACATTGCCGAGTGTCTCTTGCGTGACTTTTACTGTGGCTTTCCCAGAGGAAACCTGCACAGCTGGGGACTCACCGTAGAAATTCGGCATCGTGTAAATCACCCCGATTAAGAGGGCAACCACGATCACGAGATATTTCCAAAGTGGATAGCGATTCATCGCGACTTCTCCGTTAACACGACATCCGATTCTCAGGGGGACCTGCCGACTCGCATGTGACGTTAACTAGGGTTGAAAGAGGGAGGGATTCCGAGGTAAAGCCTTCTTTTTGCCATATTTGTTAAAAGCACAAACGGGTTCTCTCGAACCATGAGGGCGAGAGCGAACCCGTTAGTGAGCACTTACACTCAGTGAAATCCCTTGCGTGAGAGGTCGAACGTCAGGCGATTTTGCCGTGGTACTCCCTCTCGGGCTGGTAGTGCAGGGATCGACAAGCGCAACCAGCCCATTTCGTTAAGGGGAGGTGATTAGAACTTCACCGAACCCTTCGGCAACACCACCTGCACTGCAGCGCGCTGAATATAAATCACGACGGGCTTACCATCGACATCAGCCACCTGCAAACCAATCATCTGTTCATCCACGGACGTGATACGGCCAGTCAAGCCACCCGCGGTGACCACTTCATCATTGCGCGTCAAGGCGTCAACCATTTTCTGGTGTTCCTTTTGGCGCTTCTGCTGCGGACGGATCAGGAAGAACCAGAACACAGCGAAAATGAGAACCAACGGAAGGATCTGCATTAAAAAGGCTTCAATCCCACCCGCTTGCGCAGCTTCACCAGCAGCAAAGGCCTGTTGCGTAAAAATCATTTGAACTCCAGTCATTCTAGGTTAATGGGTCTGGCGCTAAAGCCAGACCATAGTTGATCAATTATAAAGGGGATTCTCTTGTCTGTGAGACTGTGTTTTACCCTTATATCACGTTACTCGACCCCGCGAGCACGATCTTGGGCAAACTGTTGTTTCCACGCTTCAAACGTCCCCGCTTCCAGCGCATCACGCATCTCTTGCATGATTTGCAGATAAAAGCTCAGATTGTGGATCGTGTTGAGACGGGCTCCCAAGATTTCGCCCACTTTATGTAAGTGGTGCAAGTACGAACGCGAGAAGTTGCGGCAGGTATAGCACTGGCACGTCGGATCGAGCGGACGTAAGTCGCTACGATAGCGGGCATTCTTGAGTTTCACGTCCCCAAAGCGTGTAAAGAGCCACCCATTACGGGCATTACGCGTGGGCATGACGCAGTCAAACATATCAATGCCTTGACTGACGCCTTCGACCAAATCCTCAGGCGTACCCACCCCCATTAAATAGCGGGGATGATCCTCAGGTAACTTATGAACTAAATGGTCCATGATGCGGATCATTTCTTCCTTCGGTTCACCCACGGACAAGCCGCCTACTGCGTACCCATGGAATCCGATGTCTTTGAGTCCTGCAAGGGATTCTTCGCGCAAATGTTCATACATCCCCCCTTGGACAATCCCAAAGAGCGTGTTGGGGTTTTCCAAGCGTTCAAACTCCTCTTTGGAGCGCTTCGCCCAGCGTAAGCTCATGCGCATCGACTTCGCGGCTTCCAATTCCGTCGCCGGACGGTCTCCAATCTTGTAGGGAGTACATTCATCGAGCTGCATCACCACGTCCGAATTTAAAACGCGTTGAATTTGCATCGACACTTCCGGGGACAAAAAGAGCGGGGAGCCGTTGATCGGGTTACGGAAATGCACCCCTTCTTCGGTAATCTTGCGTAATTCCCCTAAGCTAAAGACTTGGAAACCACCCGAATCGGTGAGAATGGGTTTATTCCACTGCATAAAATCATGCAACCCATTGTGGGCACCAATCACATCGAGCCCAGGGCGCAGCCACAAGTGAAACGTGTTGCCCAGAATGATCTGCGACCCGATATCGTGCAACTCATAGGGCGCCATTGCCTTCACGGAGCCATAGGTCCCCACCGGCATGAAAATCGGGGTTTGGACCACGCCATGATTTAAGGTTAACTCACCACGACGGGCACGCCCAGAAGTGGTCTTGACTTTAAAAGAAAAGGCCATTGTCGGACTCCTCTACGGTTCAATCGGGTGTGCCGATTTCTCAATGAAGCAGGCATCCCCATAGCTAAAGAAACGATATTTTTGGGCCACCGCATGACGGTAGGCTTGCAAAATGCGTTCACGTCCCACCAAAGCACTCACCAACATCACTAAGGTGGATTTGGGTAAATGGAAGTTGGTAATCAGGGCATCTACGATCTTAAAGGTATAGCCCGGCATAATAAAGAGCGCCGTATCGCGAGAACCCGCTTGCACGTGCCCGAGCCGATCCGCAGCACTTTCGAGGGTGCGAAGCGAGGTGGTACCGACGGCGATCACACGGCGCCCCGCGGCTTTCGCATCGTTAATGCGTTGGGCGACGGACTCTGGCATGTGATACCACTCCGAGTGCATATGGTGTTCGGAGAGATTTTCTACACGCACCGGCTGGAACGTACCGGCCCCGACATGGAGCGTAACGTATTCAATATCCACCCCTTTATCGGCCAAACGCTGAAGAAGCGCATCGGTGAAATGCAATCCAGCCGTGGGCGCAGCCACGGCGCCCGGGTGTTTGGCATACACGGTCTGGTAACGACTCTCATCGGCCTGATCGGCCGCATGGGTAATGTAAGGGGGTAACGGAACTTTCCCTAAACGCTCCAAGATGTCTAAAACAGGCGCTTCAAAGCGTAGCTGGAAAAATTGCCCTTCACGGCCCAGTACTTCGGCCTGAGCGCTTAAGTCACCCGAGACAAACGTCAACAAACTCCCCGCCTTAGGCGTTTTGCTCGTACGCAACATGGCGATCGCTTCGCGTTCACCCGTTACACGTTCAATGAGCGCCTCGACTTGACCCCCCGTTGGTTTATGACCAAATAGGCGGGCTTTAATCACACGCGTGTCATTCGCAACGAGTAAATCACCGGGGTGAAGGAAGGATTCAATATCAGTAAAAACGCAGTCCTCAATCACCGCATCATTAATATGAAGGAGTCGCGAGGAGGAACGATCGGCAAGGGGGTATTGGGCAATGAGCTCTTCGGGGAGCTCAAAATCAAAATCAGAAAGATGCTGTTCTTGCATGGCTGTACCGGCCAAAAAGTAGAATGAATTGAAAAGACGGGTGATTGTAGCGAACTCAGCGTCATTTGTCTCTTTTCGCGAGAGGTTTCTCTCGGGAATCCCCTGCTCACCAATCATGTCCGTTCGTAACAATCGTTACGAAACCTAGCTTGCTACCTCTGCACTCTCCAACGTTAGAGACCATCCTCAAACCCCTATCTTTGACAACATCACACTAAATAATCTTTATATATCAAATCAAACTGGGTCATAAAAAATCAATACAGAATTCTTAATTCATGCTTAATAAATGAGAATGGTTCTCAATACTTGACCTAAATCAAATCCCGAGTAAATTAGTCGGGAATTTGAGGAATACCTTATTGATTTACTCAGGTATTAGGGGTATAGTTACTCTCAACAGGAAACGAGATGCAACCAACACAACTGCCATGGGGTCGGCAGGGTTGCAAAGAAACAGAAGCTTGGAACTGTTTCGCAAAAGTGCTTTTCTCCGGCACACAAGTTTCTGGAACCATAAAAGCGGATGAGTTTGACAGGGCTCATCCGCTTTTTCTTTTTTCCCCGTCCCCCATACCCACGCTCGGGCGAGCAAATAAGAAAAATCAGGTGCATAAGCGAGCGCGCCTCGGTATTATTAGGGCAAGTTTTTTACTTTCAACTATCCGTATGGCACAAGAAAATTACGATGACGAGGACTGGGAAGATCTGGGTCCGTCAAAATCTCAACTCAAACGTGAACAAAATGCCCTGCAAGATTTAGGGCGTGAAATGACCAAATTGGGCGACGAACAGCTCAAGCGCATTGGGCTACCCGAAGAGGTGTACGTCGAAATTCTCGAATTTCGTCGTATGAAGAGTTTTGGGGCACAGCGCCGTCAGTTGCAATTAATTGGCAAAAAGATGCGTCACATGGATCCCGTGGCCGTGCGTGAAGCCATCGACCGAGCAACCGGGGAATCGCGTGCGGCGGTGGCATTGTTGCATCGTTGCGAGACCCTGCGTGACACCATGATTGAATCCGATGACGCCGTCACGAAATTCATCGATCAACATCCCGAAGCCGATATTCCTCAACTGCGTACGTTAGTTCGTAATGCCCGTAAGGAAAAAAGCCTCAATAAACCGCCAAAGAGCGCTCGAGAACTCTACCGCTACTTGCATGATTTGCTCGAAGAACCGTTAGCGCTCTTTAAATCAGACGAGGCCGAAGAGAGCGACGACGCTCAGTAATGGATCGTACTCATCCTGCTGACAAGAACTGTTTTAACGACGAGTGGACGCAAGGGGCAGCGGGTAATCTCGCCTCGGCTCACGCTCTGGCGCCGCTCGTGTTAGGAGTGACACTATGAAACCACCACGCAGCACAGAAAACGAATTGATTCTTGGGCTTGTCTCGGTCTCTGACCGGGCGAGTCAAGGGATCTATGAGGATGAAGGCATCCCCTCTTTAGAGGCTTGGTGCAAAAAAGCCATCACAAACCCCATCAAAATCCACAAGCGTTTAATTCCCGACGAACAGTTTCACATTGAAAAAACGCTTCGCGAACTGGTCGATATCATCGGTTGTGATCTGATCCTCACCACAGGAGGAACGGGCCCGGCACGTCGTGATGTGACACCGGAAGCCACGCTCGCCGTAGCCACCCGCGAAATGCCCGGTTTTGGTGAACAAATGCGCGCCATTTCGGGGCACTTTGTCCCGACGGCTATTCTGTCCCGCCAAGTCGCTGTGTTGCGTGAGACACCCGATCATGCGGCCTTAATCATCAATTTACCGGGTCGTCCGAAAGCGATTGCTGAAACCTTGGAAGGGCTCAAGGACGAATCAGGCAAATCGATTGTCAATGGGATTTTTGCTGCGGTTCCCTACTGCATCGACCTCATCGGCGGGCCCTATATTGAGACGCGTGAGGACGTGATCAAGGCGTTCCGTCCCAAAAACGCCATCAAACCGAAGGCCAATGCTCCCAAGGAAACACCCTCGGACGTCAAACCCACGACACAACCCGAACCCGTTGCCAAACCCACCGTGACGTCGGAAGCCTCGAACGTCGCTCCCAGCGCCACCCCCACCCCGAAGGCCACTGGTGTCAGTAGCACGACGAGTCCCCATCCTGCTACGGAGAAACCGAGCAGCCCGAAGGACCCTCGTGAAACGGATCCGAGTTTTGGCACGAAAGCGGCTCTGGACGATGTTCTGGTCGTGCGTCCTCGCACAGCCACCAGTCTGTTGCCTGAGAAAGTGTTGATTTGGCTCCATGGCATGGGAGTGGACAACACCGATTTTGCCTCCTTTGCTGACGATATCGTGAGTTTTGGTGGACCGGACTGTCAGGTGTATTTACCGAATGCTCCGAAACGGGTCTTAACACGTCATCCGCAATTCCCGTTACGTGCATGGTTCGATATCCGTGGGGATCAAATTGATGATAAGGAGGACCTCCTCGGGTTAGAAACGAGTTCACGTCGTGTACTCAGTTTGATTGCTTACCTTGAAAAAGTGGGGGTCAATCGTCAAAACATTTACTTGGGTGGCTTCTCTCAAGGGGCTGCCGTATCGCTCTTTACTGGGGTTCGCCTTGAACGTCCCCTCGGAGGGATTATTGCTTTCTCGGGTTATGTTCCCTTTGCTCGTAATGTGCCCCTCATCATGACGCAAGCGGCCCAACAAACCCCCTTCTTCATGGCACATGGGAACTTTGACTCCGTCATCTCGCCGTTAATTGCTGAACGCGGAGCGCGTGTGATTGCAGAATCGCATCCGAACTTTGCCTTCGAACTCTATGATATGGATCATGGGTTATGCCCTGAAGAAATGCACCATTTAGCGCAATTTCTTTCGCAGTAACTCTCTATGAGCCAGGAGCGATCCTGACCAACACCCATAAAAAACGCCAAATCCCACACGGGTTTGCCTAAACTCCGCGAAAATTTTATAAACAGCAAAAAATAATTTTTCGTCCCCTAACAAGTCTTTGATTTCACTCAAAA
>OOCP01001873.1_pt1 | contig 19548 bp, 27 predicted proteins | sample 1671511 | NCBI WGS metagenome assembly OOCP01 (sample SAMN06348164, study PRJEB24527) | human gut metagenome | biome: human gut; feature: ankylosing spondylitis patient; material: feces | host: Homo sapiens | place: China | collected 2015-10 | reverse complement strand
TTTAATGATACGGCGACCACCGAGATCTACACTCTTTCCCTACACGACGCTCTTCCGATCTCAGAGTTTTCCAAATCAAAATAAACCGTAATGCTTCTATTACACTGGTCCAAATCATTTGAGATGTCATGCACTGTTGAAACACCAAATTCTGGATAGTCCCTGTAATTGTTTGGACAATGAACCCAGCCATCACTGACAGGATAATCCTTTATCAATATATCCGGTGTTAAACTGTTCAATTCCCTATCATTCAGCTTAATACTGGTATGCGCTTCATCATAAAAAACGGTGATAGAATCAATAACTCCATCTTCAATTTTTTGATATGGCTCGGTTTCTTCGGTAGTTGCTTGGTTTGTAATTGTGACTTCCAGAAGTACACCGTCTTTTTCTAACAGTCGAATAATAGAACCTCCCGGAAGAATGCCCTCACCATTTTTTGATAATGACCAGTTTGTACGCATTTCATAATAATCTTCGCCCACCATTGGATTTAAGAAATATGGTGTCTTGTCGCTTATACTCCAACCCTCATCAACAAACTGCTTCAAAGTGATTGGAATAGGATAATAGGTATCGTTAATAGTAAGCCCAAACTCAATGTTATCTTGTTTCATTTCGTTTTCACTGTCCATTTCTTCGGAACTATTTACATCTTTGGTTACTTCTGAACTTGTTGTATTCAATGCTAATTCTGAATTATCAGGGATATTGGAAGTGGTATCTTCCTTACCACATGCAGTCATTGAGAAAGTCAGTAAAAAACACAATGTGAGAATTAAAAAATTTTTCATGTATTTCCTCCTAAATCGAGTTCGATTTATCGTTCCGTTTACTTAAGAAAAGTATAGCAGAAATTTTTGAATAAATCTACATCATTTCAGTCTATCAGCGACGGTATTCTCTCTGGCGTACTGCCGCGCCGCTTGCCGGCGTTCCTCGCTGTATGGGGCGGTCAGACGGAAAGAGAAACGCCCCTTTGCAATATCAAACTCCATGCAGCCTGTTTCGGGGTCTGTGTCAGTCTTACAGCACTCGTCGGGATACTGCTCGGCATAAGCGGCAAGCCGCCTTTTTAAGTCGGTGTTATGGGTGCGGATATGGATAAGGGGGTCTTTCTCGTCAAACCATATATCGGTGGTCTTTTCCTGCTTGGTAAGCCCTGTTCTCATGCAAGCTCCTTTCTGCGTCCCTGTTACGCAATAGGGGTATTTTTCGGGTGTTTTCCTCGGCTCTTGACCGTCAGACGCAGAAAAACGCAGACTGTCGGCAAGTATCGTTTTCAGCAGCTTGTCGGAGAATGTTTCTGTGCCGTTGGGATTGAAAAACAGCTCCGCAACAATGGTCTGCCCGTTCCTCTGTGTCGTGATAATTCCGTCCGGCTTGGTCGGCGGGGTGGGTGTTCCTTTCTTTTCTGTCAATAGGTTGCTCCTTTCTCCGGGCGTAAAAAAGGGATTTCCCGTAGTTCAGAAAATCCCTCTTGGTTGACGGTTATTCTGTTTTACTGTGTGGGCTGTGCGGCGGCTGCCTGTGCCTTTCGCCTTGCCCGGTATTCCCGCGCTTTCATGCGGTCATACTCCCGCTGCTTTTCAAGATTTCTCGCCCGGTATTCCCTTGAATAGTTGCGGTGGTAGGCGCGGCTCTTTTCCTTTTTGGCTTCTTCGATTTCCTCCCGCATTTGCCGGATTTCCTGCTCGGTCGGCTCTGCAAGCTGTGTCACTTCGTTCTCAAACTTGCCGATATAATTGAAATATATGCTGATGTGCTGGATTGCGTATCTCGCCCTTTTCTGGTCGCGCTCATGCACTTCAATCCGGCTGATAAACTCGTTGAGAATGGCGGGGGTAAGCTCGGTAAAGGCGGCATGGCGTTCCGTCAGCTTCAAAAACTTCTGCGCCCGTCCTCCCGCGTTCTCATAAGCGGATAGCTGCTCTTGGAGCGTGGCAAGCTCCGCTTTCAGCGCATAGTATTCTTCCGAATACTTCTGCGACATCTGCTCATAACGGTCTTGCGGGATCGTGCCGAGGGCGTTGTCCTCATAGAGCTTATTCAGCACCTTGTCAATCTGTTCAAGGCGCGTCGTGATTTGCGGAATACGCTTCTGCTGCTTTTTGGTCTGGTCGGTCTGCTGCATGGCAAGGTTCTTTTTCACTAAGGCTTCAAACTCCGCCCGGTTGCTGATAGAATAGTCCTCGATTTTCTTCAGCACTTCCGCGATGGTCTGCATGAGCAAGTCCGCGTCCATGATGTGCGGGGAATGGCATTTGGGGTTCTTGGCTTTTCCCTTGTGGTACTCGCTGCAAAAAGCAACGTGCCGCTTGCCGCCGTTCCGGTAATCTATACGAATGTGCATTTTTGCGCCGCAGTCCTTACAGAAAAGCAAGCCGGACAGAGGGTGGATTTCCCCGTCCCCGTTGGGGCGTCTGACGGGTGCGTTTTCCAAAATCCGCTGTACGGTTTCAAAATCGCTGCGGCTGATAATCGGCTCATGCACATTTTCTGTGATGTGCCACTGGCTCCGGTCTACATAGTGGTTATGTTTATCCCGGAAATGCTTTGTAGTCTTGAAGTTGACTACATCGCCGCAATACTCCTGCCGTGTGAGGATATTGGTCAAGGTGGCTTTGTTCCACTTGCAGCGGTTATCCTCGTTGAGCGTCTTATTTTTACAGGTTCCCCGCCCGCGGTCTTTCATGTAGAAAGTGGGGGTTGGGATTTGCTCCTGTGTCAGATGCACGGCGATTTGGTTGCGGTTTTTCCCGCCGATAAACAGACGGAAAATCAAACGGACAACCTCGGCGGCTTCCTCGTCGATTATCCAAAAATCCTTGTTGTCCGGGTCTTTGACATAGCCGTAAGGGGCTTCGGTGACAATCGGCTTTCCACTCATGCCTTTGGTCTTAATGCCCGTTTTCACTTTCTTGCTGATGTCCTTTGCGTACCACTCCGACATGATATTGATAAAGGGCGCAAACTCCAATGTGTCGGGCTTCTCGCTGTCTATCCCGTTGTTGACCGCGATAAAGCGCACATTGTTCCGTCTGAATATCTCCATCGCGTTGCCTACTTGGAGATAGTCGCGCCCCCAGCGGGTAAGGTCTTTCATAATGCAGACACCGATTTTCCCGTTTTCCACATCGTCCATCATGCGGGAGTAGGCGGAACGGTCAAAAAATCTGCCGCTTTCGTCATCGTCGATGTAGTGCCGGATATTGGTTAGGTGCTGCCCTCTGGCATAGTTCTCCAAAAATATTTTTTGGTTCTGTATGCTGTTGCTCTCGCCGCCGTCCCTGTCCTCGTCGCCCACGGAAAGGCGGGAGTAAAGGGCTGTAATTTTGCTATAATCAGTCATGTGCATAACCTCCTGTGCGTCCATGTATGTGTCATTTACACTTAAAATTATGCACTCCAGCGGGCAGAACCATACTCAATCCCGTGGCGGTATTTCTTGGCGTTTTTGCCTTTCAGGTAGACCGCCATGCGAAGGACCACCGCACCGGCTATGCCAATCAGCAGGTCCGTGGGATGGAAACTGAGCCACGGTGAGGAAAATGCTGCCGTGAAGCCGTCCCCGATGGAGAGCAGCTTGCCGGAGAGGTCAGCACCGGGCGCAAGCCGGAAAGCCTGTGCCAACTTATCGAAGGGATACACGAACAGAAGATACGGAAGGTTCAGCAAAAACAGTTTTTTCATGTTCATCTCTGCACGCTCCGATCTTTGACCTTTACTTTCTCCCGGTCAATGGTACGGTGTTCCGTTTTCTCTGCCGCCTGTTCCTTCGCCTGGGACAGCCGCTCCCGGATGGAGGGCTTTTCCTCACGGCTCATTTTCCGGCTGGCAAACTCCTGAAACGCCGCTGTGATGGCATCCGCGTCCCGGCTTTTGAAAAAGACCAGGTAACGGGGCTGTTCGGCGGCGGTGTCCTTCTTCAAGGCAAAATCCACATGGTATTTCTTCGCCACATGGGAGAAAGCCTTGATATTCTTGTCGCTGATCTCGATATTGGCAAGACCGGCGTTCTGGCTGGCAAGCTGTTTAAGGCTCTGTCTGCCGCGGTAGATTTTGGGCTTCTGGCTTTTCTGGATTTCCTCCAGGAACTTTTTGACGGCCTTTTCAAAGACCTGCTCACTTAGCTTGGCTCCGTCAACAATGAGCGTTACGGCGCCCCGCGTTACTTCCTCCTGCATTTAGCCTCGCCCCCTTTGCCCGTCCCCGTACATATCGTGCTGCACCAGGGAAGAATAGTAGCTGTTGATGGTGGTCGGGGCGTTATACAGTGCCGCCAGAAGGTATTTCTTGATATTGCGGACATAGGTGGTGTTGTCCTTCATGCAGTCCATAACATACTGAACATGGGAACTGTCCAGCTTCATAAACCGGGACTTTACCACCTCTGCTGGATAATCGTCTCCGGCAATGCGGATGACTTTGCGGGCAGAACATACGGTGTCCACGATCAGGTCAACGATCTCGTCAAGCTGCTCACGGTCGATATGGCTGTCCTGCACCAGATAGCTGTACTCGATGTTATCCAAAATCACTTCACGATAACATTCTCTGGCTCCCATCCGATCCGTTCCCATCCTTACCCCTGCGGGGGTAGGGGGATTTGATGGGATAGGATTTGATATCTCCGTACTTGATAAATCAGTCTTTGTTTGATTAGTATTTAATTGTGCGGGGTTTTCCGTACACGGTTCCGCCGTATCCGGGACACCCATATCCGGGTTTTCCGTATATGGCTTTGCCGTACCCGGTAAAGGCGTACCTGGGCTTGACGGCGGTTCGCACTGAGGCATTTCGTAAATGACATACTCGGTATCCGTGATCTTGCCTTTTTCATCCCGAAGCTGGGTGCGCCGGATATACCCGTGGGTCTCCAGCTCCTTCAATGCCGCACCGATGCTGTCCACACCTTCCCGGCAGATCGCCGCAAGACCTCTGGTGGTGTAATTCCACTCGTCAGGGAGCGACAACATCATGGACAGCAGCCCCTTGGATTTCAGGGTCAGCGTCCGATCTTTCAAGTGATGGTTCGACATGACCGTATAATCACGGGTCTTTTCAATACGAAAAACAGCCATCTTCGCACCTCCTTCCTGTGAAAATAAAAAGTGTTGATTTTGAGCGGTTTATCTGTCTGTACGCCTTCATAGCCTCCCGCATGGGAAAACATCCACGCCCTGTTCAGAACGCAAGCCACAGAGGAAGAAACAGAAGATATCCCACTGATTTTGATACATTTTGGGGACGGCTACCTCTCACGGTTTTTATGGTCATAGTGGAGGTCGCCGGAAAGCACCTTCGCATGGCTACGGATTTTGATGTGCCCCTTTTCCTGATTTTCCAAAGCCTTGCTGTATCCGGCGTCAGTCAGGAACAGGCGCATTTTCTCACCCTTCCAGCCAACAGGCGAGTCATGGGTAAGAACATCAAAGACGATCATGTGTCTGGTTGCCGGGTCGAAACGCTCCAAAGCCATAATGTCATGGCCGGATAACTTCTGCGCCCCGGATTGCTGTCTGTCCTCTGCCAGCATTTCCCCGATGGTGCGGGCTTTCTCCGGCAGACGGTATTCGGCCTGCACCTTGCGGATCAAATCCATGCACTCCTGATCCGACAGTGGGCGGAGCTTGTCCAGAAGGCCTTCCGCCGTTTCTTTCGTTGCCGGGTTCGGCGCATAGCGCCATGTCATGTAAATCTCATTCAGGGCGGCGTTCTGATTGGTACTTTCAATCTGAAACACTATCCTCATTTCTGCTTCTGTCAGTTTCATTACCAGCCTCCTTCAAAAATGGGTATAAAAAAAAGCCATAGGTTTTCAATGCCTATGGCTTGTGGGTATAGGAAAAGGGCGCTGATACTTGCATATCAACGCCCTTTGAGCCTGTCAGTATTTGATTGTTTCGACTTCGCACCGTGTTTGCACCATAAAAAACATTGATTTTACTGACTTTTTCAATGTTTTCTTATCTGGTGCTACCATTGGCGGTGGCACGCCTCGGGGGAAAAGCTAAACAATCAATTACATAGTAGCAGAAAAGTAGGATTTATGCAATGAAAATATGGCTTCTCGAAGCAGCATCCCCGGGATAATGAAATAAAAATGTAGCACAGAAGTTAGCTTTCTTTTCCGTGGAGATAATCGGTCGAGACATTAAGTTCGCGAGCAATTTTGGGCAGATTCTCGTGACGAGGCTCATAAGTACCATTCAACCATCGTTTAACAGTAACTACAGAAACACCCGCGAGAAGGGCAAGCGTACTGACATCCATATTCATTTTTTCCATAGCGTGTGTCAGACGCTCGGAAAGAATGTTAGGAAACTCCCAAAAGAAAAAGAAGAAGAACATGGTAATCACCCCCTTTGACCGGGGATGCTGCTTCGAGAAGCCATATAAATTCATTTTATCACAAATCGAAAGAAATAAGAAAAAGGCGGAGGTTTTGACAATGGGAAAAATCGAAGATGCAATCAAGAAGATAAATACAGAGATTCAGAAGGAGCCGAGCAACAGATATCTGGCATTGGTCGGTGAGCATATCATTGACAACATTACATCCGAAGCGGCAGCGGAAAAGGTATTAAAGAAAGAAAAAACGCTTGCAAAAGCCTTAGCCGGTATCGAGAATCAGGCTTCCAAGCAAAAGGAAGGAAACTGTGCTGTCATTGAGGATTCTGTGGTATACGGCTGGGCAAGAGAATATTTCGGATTAACGGCAAATCCGCAGGCATCTGCGGAAGAGGCGAAAAAGGGCGTTTGCGTCAGTTTGGAAGATTTCCTGTAAGGGGGCGAGGGCATGGATCTGAAAAAGATACAAGCAATGCCGTTTGCCCCATTCCGCAGGGAAAGCATGGAGCGGTGGAGAGTTACGGTCAAGGAGCCTGTGGTGGACGGGGAACGTCTGCTTGTGGTCGATTTTCTTGAAAACACCGCCTGTGTTTCGTACAAACGAGAAACGCCCTCCTTCCGTATCGTCTGCGGAAAGAAAAGCAGAGAGGTAAAGGGCATCACGCACGAAGGAAAGATACAGCAGAAGGTTCTGGATTCCTTCCGGAGATTCGCAGGGGAATACGCCATGATTTCCCCCAGAGAGGAAGAAGCCCTGCGGCGGTTTCTGAAAGCAGAAAAAACGGGGAATCATCAGCTGGACAATCTCTGCAAGTGGATAGAGCAAACAAGGCAGGAAATGAAGAAACGGTCAATGGAGGAACGGGGCGAGCTGATGGATGAGGACTATCGGCTTTGCCCCGAAGCTTTACCGGAAGGGTTGATTGATTACATCCGCAGAGAGGTTTTACCAGAGGACAGAGTGATTATTTATAAAAGAGGGAATGTCAACGGCATCTGCACCGTTTGCGGCACACAGGTTCGTGCCATGGGCAGACGATTTACGCAGAGCGCATACGCCACCTGCCCGAACTGCGGTGCAAGGGTTTCTTGCGTTCTGGAGGACGGCTGTGCGTTTGCCGCAAATTACATAGAAAATATCGTTGCGGTGCAGAAAGGGACGGATGGAAAGACGGTATTTTTCCGACAATGGCTGTTACGCAGAGACCATACGGCGAGGTGGGAGCATATCGAAGATTTTTTACAGGAGACTGTGCGCTATGCCATCAGAGGAGCAAAAACAGCTAAGTGGCAAAAGGAAGGCAAGTGGAACTATTACATGAAAACGGAGCGGTACGAGCTGGACGAATGGACCAGATGGAGCGACAACCGCATCTATGACGGCGGGTATTATTTTTATACAGGCGGCATAGAAACAGCCCTGAGCGGAACGGCAATGCAGTATGCCGACCTTGACGGTTATCTTGCGGCGGAAAGACCCAACAAAAATCCGATTTACTTTCTGGAATACCATGCAAGGTATCCTGTGATTGAGTTTCTCTGGAAAGCGGGCTATCGGAATATTGTACATAACAGGATTTTCGGCATGGACAGGGAAAACAGAAACGCTATCCTCTGGGAGCGGAAAAAGCTGAAGGAGTGCTTCAAATTTCCGCTGCGGATTTTAAAGCTGATGCCGCCAGAGGAATGGAAGCTGGATGATGTGCAGCGGGCGAATTACCTTTGGAAGAATTACGGCGAGAGAATCACAGATGCCGAAATGCGGATGGCTCTGCAATCAAGAACGGATGTGCAGAATCTGACCGGAGCAATGCCGTATGCCGGAATCGGAAAGATTCTGAAATACATCCAAAAGCAGACAGAGAAACGAAAGGAAGAAAAAGGACACACAACTTATACACTGGAAGGAATCATACGAGCCTATCGGGATTATCTGCGTGAATGCGAGCAGTTGCATTTTGATTTACATGACAGAGAGATTCTCTTTCCGAAGGATTTAGTAGCGGCACATGACCGCACGATGGAACAGGTCGAATTTGAAAAGAATAAGGCTGACCAGGAGAAATTCCAAAAGGCAGTAGAAAAGCTGGAAAAATTCGCATGGAGCGAAGGAGAATTTTTCATTCGCCCTGCAAGAGAGCAGATGGAGTTGACAGCAGAAGGAAAGGCTCTGCATCACTGCGTCGGCGGCTACATCAGGGATATGGCAGAGGGGGAAACCGCAATATTCTTCCTGCGAAAGGTAAGCGAACCGGACAAGCCCTTTTATACATTGGAATTGCAGAAGAAAAGGGTGATCCAGTGTAGAACAGAGCATAACGCATCCTATGACAGAAAACCGGATGTGAAGAAATTTGTGGATATGTGGATGGAAAAAGTCGTGAAAAAAGGCGGAAAAAAGAAGGCTAAGGAGGCAGCAGCATGAACGAAATCACAAGACCGATTGAGGTCATTACACAGGAAATCAATTTTTACAAATTACAGGCAGGCAACGCCATTATCGAGATTGGAAAACGTCTGCATGAGGCGAAGCTGACACTGCCGCATGGCGCATGGGGTGCATGGTTGCAGAACGAGGTGGAATTTTCGGAACGTACCGCACAGAATTTCATGCGGATTGCCAAGGAATACAGAAATCCGCAGTTGATTGCGGACATGGGGAACAGTGCCACAAAGGCTCTGCTCCTGCTTTCCCTGCCGGCAGAGGAACGGGAAGAATTTGTCGGCGAGGCGCACGAGATTGACGGGGAAGAAAAAACAGTTGCCGATATGACAACAAAGGAAATGGAGCGTCTGCTGAAGGAACTGGAAGCGGAACGTGCAGAAAAAGAGAAATTACAGTCGCAGTTGGATTTGTTCAATACTGAAAAGGATAACGCCTTGGATGCCGCCTATAAAGAAACAGAGGATAAGCTGGAAGCACTGGTTAACCAAAAGGAGGCGGCGGAGAAAGCCAAGAGAGAAGCGGAGGAGAGGATTGCCGCCATGGAAACAGAAATGGATGAGCTGCGGATGCAGGCAGAGCAGACCGCCCTTCCGGACGAATCCGAGCTGGAGAGAATCCGCAGAGAAGCGGAAAACACCGCCAAGCAGAAGGCAGAGGAAGCCATGCAGAAGAAGCTGGATAAAGCCAAGAAGGATGCAGAGAAAGCGAAGAAAGAGGCGCAAGAGGCACAGGCAGCCATTGAAGCGCATGAAGCCGCACAGAAGGAAGCGGAGGAAGCAATGCTGAAAGCCAAGGAGGAATTGGCGCAGATAAAGGCGGACACCGAAAAGAAACTGAAGGCGGCAGGCTCCGCCGGCATTACAGTTTTCAAGGTGCATTTTGAAGCGGTGCAGGGGGAAATCAACAAAATGTTGACCTGCATCGATGGCGTAGAGGAATCCGAAGGCAAGGAAGAAGCGGATAAGCTGAGAAAGGCTCTGCAATCGCTTTGCCGGAGCGTACAGGATAATTTATAAGGAGTGAGCGGTATGACGGATAGAAGGAACAAAGGAAAGTATGAGGTCTGCACGGACTGCGGCGCACATCTGGACAATGGGGAGCAGTGTGACTGCGCATCCTCTTATGAGGAAGAAGCAGAATCAGTATATAAGGAAGAAACACGATAACACATAAAAAAAGCCCGCCTGTTGACGCAGGCGGGAAGGTCTCGGGAGACCATACATATCTACAACCAATATAACACAGAATCCTTGATTTATCAAGGGGTTTGCGGTATTCCCGAGACTGTTTTTTCAAGAGGCGGCGGTCTCTTTAGACTGTCCATAAAGCAATTAACTGAATGGACACGCTCTTATTTATATAAAGGAGGAATGGGAATGCCAAAGTACAGGAAGAAGATTCGGTCGGGGGATGTATATGAGGTGGAGGAATTTTACTCCCCTCGAACCATCGGTAAAAAATACGAAAGAGGTCGGAGCGAAAATCTGACATCCGAGGAACAGGCAAAAAGGAATTTGCAAATCGCCAGAAAGAAACTGACGCGCAGCATCAATACGAATTTCAATGGGGATGATTATTTCGTTCTGCTGACCTATGCGGCAGAGGTAACGGTGGAACAGGCGAAAAAAGAATTCGGCAATTTCAGAGACAGGCTGAACCGATATCGGAATAAAAATGGATTTTCCAAGTTGAAATATATTGCAGTGGTTGAAACGCAGGGCAAAAAGAATCGTGTGCATCATCATGTTGTGATGAATAGATTTGAAGGGCTGAGCATGAAGGAGGCGGCAGAGATTTTAGAAGATGTCTGGGGCAAGGGTACAGTTCTGATAAAAAAGCTCTACAAAAACCAGAAGGACAACCGCCTTGCAAGCTACATATCCAAGGAGAACATCAGAAAGGGCGCAAAGCGTTGGAGCACCAGCAGGAATCTGAAAAAGCCGGAAGTGAAGCTGGAGGTTATCAAAGAAACCAAGAGGAAGGTATCCCTAAGACCGCCGAGGGGATTTGATGTGATTGTGCAGACAGAGGACTATTTTGCAGAAATCGGTTGGGTGCGTTATATGAAAGCTGTCCGTCGGGGCGGCATGGATTACGGAGAATATGAAGGAGGAGCGGAAACAGATGCAGGGAGCAAGAACAGGCAGTCATAGCTATTCCATTTTGCAGGGAAAAAGTAAACGCTGCTATTTTACAGACACAGAAACCGGGCCGTTGGAGCGGCATCATATTTATTTCGGCGTAGGAATGCGGCAGATATCAGATAAACACGGATTCTGGGTGTGGCTCAAGCTGGAATGGCACAGAGGAACGTCGGGTGTCCACGGAAGGGATGGACATAAGGTCGATTTGCGGCTGAAACAGGATTGCCAGAGAAAATTTGAGGAAACCCATACCAGAGAGGAGTTTATGGCAATCATCGGACGGAACTATTTGTCGGACGAAGCAGAACAGAAAAAAACGCAGATGCCTGCGGATACAGGTGGGTTCTATTTACTGTAGGAGGTATGAACATGGGCAAAGGAATTACATACAGCACAAGCGGAAGGGACTGCCCCTGCTGCGGATGCCAAGAGAGGGCTGTCGGTTGCCATGGAAAGTGCGACCGGTATAAAACATGGGACGGGAAGCGGCAAGCGGAGCGGCAAGAAAGAATCAAAAGGGCAAGCATACTGCATGAAGCGGACAAGCGAAAGAGTGCAGCGGTAAGCCATTACAAGAGAAGGGGGCGGCAGATATGAACAAGGTGATTTTGATGGGACGGCTGACAAGCGACCCCAAAATGGATTGGACACGTTCAGAGGATTCCAAACAGTACGCCACATATACATTAGCAGTCAATCGGCGGTTCAAAAAGAATGGACAGGCAGATACAGATTTTATCTCCTGCATTGCATGGGGAGCCATGGCGGAGTTTGCAGAAAAATTTATGAAAAAAGGTGTCATGTTCGCTGTTGAAGGGCGGCTGAATGTCAGAAGCTGGGAGAAGGACGGCGAAAGGCATTGGACAACAACGGTTGTTGTAGAGAATTGCTATTTTACGGGCAGCAAGAGGGATGCGGAGAATAAGCCTGTGGCGGAACAGAGCAGACCCGCAACGGCACCCAATAAGCCTGCAAAGCAGATGGGGCTGGCGGAGCAGGAGGGGTTCTATCCGATTGATGAAAGCGTTGAAGATGATGATTTGCCGTTCTGAGGAGTGAGGGTATGAAAGCAATATTAAAATACCCGGGCAGCAAGTGGCGTATTGCGGATTGGGTTATTTCCTTCTTTCCGGAACATCACAGTTATCTGGAACCGTTCTTCGGAAGCGGAGCAACCTTCTTTCAGAAGAAACCGAGCAACATAGAGACTATTAACGATTTGGATGGTGGAGTTGTGAACTTCTTTGAATGGGTGCGGCGAGATCCGGAGCGTCTGGCGAGAGCAGTTTATTTAACGCCGTATGGCAGGCAGGTTTATGATGCGGCTTTTACACTTGCGGAAAATAATTTTGATGCAGCAGTGAAATTTTTCATACAGGCGAATATGGGATATGGTTTTCGCACGGCAGGAGCGAGGGCTGGGTGGAAATTCGACATTCAAGGCAGGGAACGAGCATACAGTTTGAACGATTGGAATGAACTGCCGGAACGGATTATTTATGCGGCGGAGCGGCTGAAATGTGTTCAGATTGAGTGTAAGCCTGCAGTAGATGTGATTGGACGGTTTGATTTTGAGAATGTCCTGATTTACTGCGACCCGCCATATCTGTTGGAGACACGATTCGGAAAACAGTACAAGCAGGAAATGACAAGGCAGCAGCACGAGGAATTACTGGATGTATTGCTGAAAAGCAAGGCGAAGGTTTTACTCAGCGGATACGAAAGCGACCTCTACAATGATGCCTTGAAAGATTGGCGCAAAGAGAAAATATGGAGTGCGGCCAGAAATTCTTCAAAGAAAAAGCAAGAGGTGCTTTGGATGAATTTTGAGCCGGTGCAGCAAATGCGGTTGTGAGGAGGGATAAGCATGACAAGAAAAGAAGCTCTGGAATATTTGAAACATCGTTTTATGGAGACAGGAAGTCCCTTGAACCCATCATGGGAATCATTGGAAGAACTTAAGAGACATTATGGAGCCATTGGTATAGCAATTTCTGCACTGGAACAGCAAGTGCCGAAGCAACCGGACTTTGAAGGTGATGGGTATGACGAGGATGGAGAGATCATATTTGACGAGTGGTTATGCCCCTGTTGCAGAACCAGATACGAGGTAGATTATGACGATTATAAGTTCTGTCCTAATTGCGGACAGGCGATTGATTGGAGTGAGGAACATGATACAGAAATGGATTGAGACAGAAAAAATGAAAAGGCTGACAATGGATAACGTAGAAGAAATGGATATGTTCGGTCTGGCACATAACTGCTGCTACATTGATGAAAATGGCAATACCAGATACAGAGACTTTGAGATAGATATTGATGCAAGAGAGTTGGCAAAGGGAATGCTGAAAGAAATGACAGAAGATGCGGTGTCTTTTGAATCAGATGAGGACTTCGATGATTGGATGGGTTGCTACATCGGAGAGGACGGTATATGCACACAAAGAGGCTTGATTGCCACTTTCTATCAGAATCTTTGGGCTATGGCGGAGTTAAGAGAGAAACTCAAATATTATGAGGACTTGGAAGAGCAGGGGCGGCTGTTGGTGCTGCCCTGCAAGGTCGGAGATACGGTGTATGAAATCCTCGAAGAAACCGTACCGAACCACTATTTTTATATCAGCGAGCACAAGGTGCAGGATGTATCGGTAAAGGCTGTCAAGTATGCTGACGAATGGGAACCGTATGACTATGAGAACCTGTATTTCACAAGAGAAGAAGCAGAAGCGGCACTGGAAAGAAAGAGAGGAGAGAAGTGCTGGTAATGGTTATTTTGGCAATTTTGATAATCGTGTACATAATGATTGGATATGGTCTTTTTTTGAATACACTCAGTGAAGAGTATATAAAAAGCGTATGGACACCGATTATTTGGTTTTTATGGATTATCGTGCTCTGGTTGCCCTATGGTGTTTATAGCTATCTGAAAGAAAGAAGGACAAAGGATGAATCTTGATGAGAAAATCAAACAGCACATTCCGCAGGACGAGCTGTTAGCGCAATTAGCAGAAGAATGTGCGGAATTATCGCAGGCGGCATTGAAGCTGCGGCGAGCGTTGACGGGTATCAACCCCACGCCAGTGACGGCGGAGGAGGCGAGGAAGAATCTGGTGGAGGAGACAGCGGATGTCTACAACGTACTGGGGCTGCTGTTGGATGCAGAGGATAACGCCGAGATATACGACATTATCCGGAGGAAGAAAGCAAGATGGGTGAAACGGCTGGAGGGATGATAGTTTGACGAAGGATGTACTGATTCAGTATGCGGATTTACAGGAAGAAATCAAGGACATTCGCAGGCGAATGGAGAAAACAGAAAGCAGGCTGACGAGAATTCGGCAGGAGGGAACAGTCATTGATTCTGTGACAGGCACAAGGGCAGACGGAACAATCGGGCATATTCGCATTGAGGGGTTTCCGTATGCCGCGCACGATAAGCAGAGTACACATCTGAGACTATATGCGGCGCAGCTGGCGGAAAGAGAGGAACGGCTTCTGGAGCAGACGAACGCAGTCGAGGCATACATAAATTCAATTACGGACAGCAGGATGCGGCGGATTATCCAATACAGAATACTGGATCGTCTGTCATGGTATGAGGTGGCAGATAAAATCGGTGGAAAAGCTACCAGTGACAGCTGTCGGATGTATTTTGAAAGATTTTTAGAAAAATGCTGAAATGTTCGGCAAGTTCGTTTTGAATATGCTATAGTGATACTATGGAAATCGAGTAGGCGGTTTCAAGACACGGCGGATATTTTGCATTACCTCCTTTTGGGACACTTGGAAACGGGTGTCCTTTTTCATTACAAAGAAAGCGGGGCGGAAAAATGAATATAAGAACGACTGTTTACAAATTACAGAAAGCCCTGCTGATGCAAGGGCGAAAAATAAAAATCAATCAGATACAGGCGTATTCCCCGAAAGCAGGGAAGATGATAACGAAATACATTGTCATTGAAAGCAGAGAATTGGAAGATGGCAGAACAAAAAACGAGACCTTACTGGAAACCTACAGCATGGTTGATATTGCAAAGCTGCTTGCCCTTTTATACCGAGGTGATGACGCATGAAGCTGACACCAAAACAGAAAGCGTTTGCGGATTATTATATCGAATGCGGCAATGCGACAGAAGCGGCAAGAAAGGCAGGATATCAATCGAAAAGCCTTGGAGAGGATGCAGCGAAAACCCTAAAAAGCCCTAAGGTTTCGGCATATATAGCCGAGCGGCTGGGGGCGCAGGATAAAAAGCGCGTTGCCGATGCGGATGAGGTGATGGAGTTTTATACTGCGGTGATGCGTGGCGAGGTAAAAGACCAGTTCGGCTTGGATACGGCACTGAGCGACCGTCTGAAAGCAGGTGCGGAGCTAATGAAGCGATATTCTGCGGCTGGTACGGTAGCGGTTCTGCCTGTTACCATCATAGATGATATTCCGAAGGAGGATGCAAATGTCTGATTTAACAAAGCTGATTGCGCCTTCATTTTATGGGGTGCATCATGACATCAAGGCGGGGCGGCACACGCACTACTGGCTGAAGGGTGGGCGTGGCTCTACGAAATCCTCCTTTATCTCTGTGGAAATCATTCTGGGGATGATGCAGGATGCGGCGGCAAATGCGCTTGTTTTGCGGAAGGTGGCGGTCAACCTAAAGGACAGCGTATACGAGCAGCTGCTCTGGGCGATTGAGGCGTTAGGCGTAGAGAATTTATGGCAGGCGAAGCTAAGCCCTTTGCAGCTTTCCTACCTCCCGACAGGGCAGAGGATTTTGTTTCGTGGGGCGGACGAGCCCAAGAAAATCAAATCTACGAAATTCCGAAAGGGCTATTGCAAATACATCTGGTATGAGGAGGCGGACGAGTTTGCAGGGATGCAGGAAATCCGCACCATCAATCAATCCCTGATGCGTGGTGGCAGCAGCTTTTTTGTATTTTACAGCTACAACCCACCGAAAAGCCAAAGCAACTGGGTGAATCGGGAGTGCCTACAGCCGAAGGCAAACCGCTTGGTGCATACTTCTGATTATCGCCGTGTGCCGCCTGCGTGGTTGGGGGATGCGTTTTTGCAGGAGGCGGAATATCTGAAAGAGCTGAACGAAAAGGCATATCGGCATGAATATCTGGGCGAGGTGGTCGGCAGCGGCGGTGCGGTATTCGACAACGTAACTGTGGAGGAAATCACCGATGCAGAGATTGCAGCCTTCGACCGCATTTACAACGGCGTGGACTGGGGCTTTTATCCCGACCCTTGGGCGTTCAATCGGATGCACTACGATGCCGCCAGACGGACGCTTTACATCTTCGGCGAGCTGACAAGGCACAGAACGGGCAATGCGGAAACGGCAAGGCTTCTGCGGCAATATGGTGTGCAGGATACGGATTTGATTACGGCGGACAGTGCCGAGCCGAAAAGTGTTGCGGACTATCGCTGCTATGGGCTGTTCTGCCGTGGCGCAGTGAAGGGACCGGGGAGTGTGGACTACTCTATGAAGTGGCTACAGGCTTTGGTGCGGATTGTGATTGACCCTGTGCGCTGTCCCGATACGGCGAAGGAATTTACCGCCTACGAATATGACAGGAACAAAGAGGGGGAGGTCATCAGCGGCTACCCCGACAGAGACAATCACCACATTGATGCAGTGCGCTATGGAACGGAACCCATCTGGAAAAGGAGGGGGCAATAATGCGAAATTTTATTACATGGGTAAAGGGGGTGTTGCAGATGTTTTTTCAGAGAGAAACGATAAAAAGGGCAGTCGGTGCGGAGGTGGCAATCAGTACCGGAATGCAGGATGCCATCACGCTTTGGCAGAAAATGTTCTGCAATGAGCCGCCCTGGTTAGATAAGAACACAGAAACGCTTGGGTTAGCCGCTGCGGTTGCCTCGGAGATTGCGAGACTGGTTACTGTGGAATTTCACAGCGAAATCAGCGGCAGTGGCAGACGGGCGGCGTTTTTGCAGGAAAGCTATGATTTTGTGCTTTCTAAATTGAGAGAGCAGACAGAATTTGCAGTGGCATTGGGCGGCTTGGTATTCAAGCCCTACATGGATGGCGGAAAAATAGCGATTGATTTTGTGCATGCGGACAGATTTATTCCGACTGCTTACAACAGCCGTGGAGAAGTGACGGGGGCGGTGTTTGTGGAGCGTGTGAAAAAGGGGCGTGCATGGTATACCAAACTGGAAAGACATCAGCTGACGGATGCGGGCTATACGGTGCAGAATAAAGCCTTTATCTCCTATCAGGAAGGAGAATTGGGTGTGCCTGCGGCTCTGACAAGCGTGGATGAATGGGCGGATTTGGAAGAAAGCTTTGTCTTGGGCTATCAGAACGGGGAAACCTTGGAGCGTCCTCTTTTTGTATATTTCAAGATGCCCTTTGCGAACCACATTGATGCGGAATCCCCTCTGGGCGTATCGGTCTGCGCGAGAGCGGCAGGGCTGATGGAGCAGGCGGACAGGCAATACAGCCGTATCCTATGGGAATTTGAAGGTGCGGAGCTGGCAGTGGATGCCTCTGTTGGGGCGTTGCAGGCGGATGGGAAAGGGATGCCTGTCGGCAAGCAAAGATTGTTCCGCTCTCTGAATCTGGAGAAGGGGACAACCGGGGATTTATACGAGGTATTCAGCCCTGCAATTCGGGATGCTTCCCTGTTCAATGGCTTGAATCAGCTGCTGCGGCGGATTGAGTTTAACTGCAATCTTTCCTATGGTACATTATCCGATCCACAGAATCAGGAAAAAACAGCGGAGGAAATCCGCATGAGCAAGCAGCGCAGCTATGCGGCGGTCTGCAATATCCAGAAGTCCTTACAGACGGCGTTGGAGCATCTGGTCTGGGTGCTGGACTACTACACAAGCCTGTATCAGCTTGCGCCCGATGGGAAATACGAGGTTACCTTCAACTGGGGAGATGGCGTGCTGACGGATACAGGCGCGGAATACGCACAGATGAAGGCTATGGTGGATGCAAATATCCTCAAGCCCGAAAAGCTGCTGGCGTGGTATTTCGGCATTTCTGAGGAGGAGGCAAAGGACTACATTCCTATGCAGGATACGCTTGATTTTGGGGAGTGATGAGGGATGCTGAAACCCGAATATTTACAGCGTGTGCCCGATGGCATGATAAAGCTGTATGCACAAGCTGAAATGGATATATTAGAAAATATGGCTGTAAGAATAGCTCGCTATGGATATTGGATTCCTGCGGTGGAGCATCAGGCGAAAATGCTTGAGGAGGCAGGGATGGTGCGTGAGGAGATTCTGGCAAGGCTGAAAACGCTGACAGGCAGAACCGATAGGGAACTGCGGCAGCTCATGCAGGAGGCAGGAGGGGTGGCACTCAAATCCGATGATGCGGTTTATCGCAGACAGGGGCTCAATCCGCCGCCTGTTTCGGCATCTGAGGACTTGCAGAAGATATTGCAGGCAGGATATGAGAAAACAGCGGGTACATTTCGCAATCTGACGCTGACAACGGCACGCACCGCCGCACACCAATTTGAACAGGCACTTGACCGTGCCTATATGCAGATTACGCTTGGCGGCATGGACAGCAGCACAGCCATCCGAAGCACCATCAAGCAGCTTTCCGCTGAGGGCGTGGGGGCAATCCGATACCCGACAGGGCGGACGGATAGCATAGAGGTGGCGGTCAGACGGGCGGTGGTAACAGGCGTGAACCAGACGGCACTTCGCTTGCAGGATGCCAGAGCGGACGAAATGGGCGCAGATCTTGTGGAGGTTTCCGCTCACGCAGGCGCAAGACCATCCCATGCACAGTGGCAGGGAGGCATTTACAGCCGCAGCGGAAAAAGCAGAAAGTATCCCGATTTTGTGAAAGCCACGGGCTATGGCACAGGGGCAGGCTTGGGCGGCTGGAACTGCTCACACAGCTTTCGCCCTTGGTTCGAGGGGATGAGCCGCACCTATGACAAGGCACTGCTGAAAGAATATCAGGCGAAGGACTACGAGTATAACGGCGTAAAAATGACCGAATACGAAGCGTTGCAGGAGCAGCGGAGGATTGAGCGTGGCATCCGCAGGTGGAAACGGGAACAAAACGCCCTGCAGGCGGCAGGATTGGACAGTGGCGAGGCATCCGCAAGGATAACGGAATGGAACAGAAGGCAGAGGGATTTTCTGGAACAGACGGGATTGAAGGCGGATGGGACAAGAGTTGCTGTGGGGAAAGGCAGTACGCCAAAAGAGGCAGAAAGAGTGGCTTTGCTGAAGCAGAAAGAAATTGAAAAATACAGCCAATATCGGTATAATAAAAATGGGACTATCGTTGTTACGGATGATTGGACGAAAAAGGAGCACCCGAAGGTTTCTGCGGAATATAAACCCTATGCTGTGGTGGATGTGCTATCCCAGAAGGGAAAACAGACAGACCGTATGTATTACGATGCTGACGGGCGGCAGCTGCGGCAGGTGAGCACGGGGGCGCATGGGAATCCGAAAAGGCATCCCTACGGCAGGAATGGAGAACATGCCCACGATATTATCTGGAAAGATGGGAAAATCGTCGACAGACCGGCAAGAGAACTGACAGAGCAGGAGAGAAAGGAGAATGCGAACATCTTATGAAAAGTGAG
>OOCP01001872.1_pt1 | contig 19552 bp, 12 predicted proteins | sample 1671511 | NCBI WGS metagenome assembly OOCP01 (sample SAMN06348164, study PRJEB24527) | human gut metagenome | biome: human gut; feature: ankylosing spondylitis patient; material: feces | host: Homo sapiens | place: China | collected 2015-10 | reverse complement strand
TCTATAACATAGTTATATTCTATCACACCAATAGGATTTAGTCAAGTTTCGGTTGATTCATGCAGAGCATCCTTAAATAGGCATAGAATGAAAAAAACGATTGAGGATCGACCACCTCAATGTATGAAATCAAAAATCCTAGACCTTAAGGAGAAGACTATGCGTATAAGAGCTATCAATGCCGGCCTGACTGAGCCTCGCGTGTATCCCCACTGTCGTGTGCGCCGAATTGTGGCGCTTTGTGTTGCTATGTTGGCAGGATGGAGCATGAACGCATATGGTTTAGATAATGCCTTATCAGGCGGTCCCATACGAATGGGGACGGGAACCGGAACGCCCTATCCTAATCCTACCGATCCCATGGGGGACGTAGACCAATTACAAAATATGCAAGTGCTGGGGGGTGCACGTATCCTGATAGGTAATTACACGTATATTAATGGTCGGTATGGTATTAATGTAGGGAATCAAAATATCCAGTCATCCAACTATACGCCGGGGGATACAACCACTGTCTGGAAACTGTGTTTGGTGCGATTTTTGGTAACTATAACTCTAACGAGTCCTTTACCGCCGATAAAGGCCCCCTAAGTGGTGCAGCCAATAGCCTAACTGGTCTTGCGAATAAAGTCTCGGGCAGTAATGGTTCCGTTGTAGCGGGGGTAGGTAATACGGTGAGTCATGCTTACGCAGATAGCTCATTGGCTTCGCTCTTACCTGACTTTTCCGTGCCACAAGAGTCTCAAAATGTGCTTATTAACTGGGCTCAAACCGAAAGCCTGGGCGCCGCGATTGTGCACGGCACGGGCAACCAAATGGATTATGCGCTCAGTTCACAGATTTCCGGTAGTCGCAACCAACTCTTTGGAACCACGGAAAGCTATGTGACGAAAACACAAATACGTGGGGCATATAACCGCGTGGAGCGAAGCTCGCAAGCGCAAGTTTACGGGAACAGCAATAAGGTGACCGATGCCTCGAATACGATTGTGATTGGTGACCTACAGACGGTGACCGGGGCCACTGGCGCAGTCATTATCGGGTCGGCCTCTGCGGTACGTACCACCACGGCCCCCAACGTCGTGGCGATTGGGGGCGATGCTCAGGCCCAAGCCGAGAATTCCATCGCCCTCGGGGCCAAAAGCGTTGCCAGCGTGCTCGCGGGCGTGACGGGGTGGAGCCCTAACGCCAGTGCGACGGCCACCGATCCCACCTGGACCGCCACCATGGGCGCTTTGTCGATTGGGGATACGACGGCAAGCGCACTGTTGACGCGTCAAATCACGGGCGTTGCGGCGGGCAGTGCGGATACGGATGCGGTGAACGTGGCTCAGTTAAAAGCGGTCTACAACTATGCGCGTAGTGTGGGGAGTTCGGGAACGCAACAGACTCAACTCTCCTCGGTGTCGGTCAATGGTGGCAGTGCTCAATCGCCCAATGGATCGGGACCCCAAAATTTGGTGATCACAACGAGCACAAACGCCTCGAACGGTCCGCACTACGATATTCAATTAGCCGACACGCTCACTCTCGGGAATGACCCGACAACCCACCAAATCACGATCGATGGGAATCGCTCACGTATGACGCTCGGAGCCAGTGATCATCCTGTGACGATTGACGGTCAGGCTGGGACGATCGATGGACTTCAGAACACCACCTGGGATGCCCAACACTACACCTCGGGGCGAGCTGCGACCGAAGACCAGCTCTATCAGGCCACCCGTGCCAATGATGAGCGGTTCGCGGCGATGGAGAATCATATCGACAACTTAAACGACGAATTGCGTGACACCGGTGCCTCCGCGGCCGCCTTGGCGGGGTTAAGACCGTTGCAGTACGACCCCTTGGAACCCACGCAATTGATGGCAGCGCTCGGGACCTATCGTGGTCGCTATGCGCTCTCAGTCGGGTTGGCACACTATCCTAGTGAACGCGTCATGGTGCACGCGGGCGTGGCCTTGAACCAATACCCGATGGCCAATATCGGGGTCTCCTTTAAGTTTGGGGGCAACTCCTTTAAGGGCTACCAAGGCGAAACCTACACGGCGGCGGCACCGCGCTATGCCGCGGGTCCGATTACGGCAAGCTATGTGATGCAAAAAGAGCTCACCCAGACGGGGGCAGCCGATGCAGCGGCACTGCGCGACGAAATGAAGGCGTTGCGGGACGAAAACGCGGGCCTTGAGAACGATGTGGCCACACTGAAGACACAAAATAAGGCAATCGTGGAGCAAAATGCCCAGTTAGTAAAAGAAATGAAAGCGCTCAAGGCGCTGGTGATGAAAATGACGAGCAAGCATTAGGTATTAGCCGTTCTCAGACAGTGCGCGTGTGATGGCTTTAGGGCGTTCACACGCGTTTTTGCGTGTGCCATACGCCTTAGGATAACTTTTGTCGGAAGAGCCGCAAGGCGAGTGGGGTGGAGACCGCCCAGAGGAGCACCAAGGGCCACATCAAGGGGAGAATGTCGGTGAGTCCTGCGCCTTCAAAATAAATCCGTTTAATGGCCTCAATCGCGTAGCGTAACGGATTCAAAATCGTGAGGGTTTGAAGCCACTCGGGCATGGCCCCCACGGGGGTCATCAACCCCGAGAGAATAATCATCGGGAGCACAATCAAAAAAGCGAGCACCAAGGACTGTTGAATGGTGGTGGCGAGCGCACTGATCGCCAGCCCCATCCCGACGGCAGACGTCGAAAAGAGCAGAATCACACCGATCAGTAACCCTAACGACCCTGCAAAGGGAATCTCAAACCAGTAGCGACAAACTGCAAAAATGAGCAACGCTTGAACGAGGGCGACAGCGATTGCCGGAAGGCCTTTACCCAGATAAATTTCCCAACTCGATGCGGGCGTCATGAGCATCATGTCAAAACTGCCTTCTTCGCGCTCACGTGAGACGGTTAAGCTCGAGAGGAGGAGCACTTGCAGAAGTGATAAGGTCAAAATGAGCCCCGGCATAATGTTCCAGCGCGTGAGCGTATTTTCGTTAAAGCGGAAGCGTTCAATGAGGCGCACGGGGGGCGTGTGGCCCGCTCGCGCATTCAAGTCGCTCACAATGAGACTCACGTAGCCCGTGGCGACGTTCGCGGTCGTGCTGTTACGCGCATCCGTGATGACGAGCACCTCGCCCGTACGTTCAAAGTCGCTCGCGAGATAAATCGCGAGTAGCACGTCCCCACGATCAACCGAATCGCGGAGTTCGGGAAAACTCAACGAGGGGTGTTGCAATTGAAACGTGCCATTCTCACTCACGGCCCGAATAAGGCTCGTAGAGAGTGTGGAGTGCGAGGCATCAAAGTAGGTCCAAGGCACACGCTCTAAGTTAAACGTGGCCCCATAACCAAAGAGCACGGATTGCACCAGCACGGGGACAATCAATATTGTGCGGGTACTGGGGTCCAAAAGGAGCGTAATCAGTTCTTTGGTGAGTAGCGCCCAGATGCGCGTCAGACTCAAGCGTAGCGACTTAAGCATGGAGGCCTCCGTCGAGCGTTTTCTTGAGGCTTCGCACCGCGAGGAGGGTGAAAAAGCCGCACCAGAGAAGCAAAATCACGAGGTTACGCCAGAGTTCTGTTTCGCTGCCCCCCGAGAGAAAGCAGATTTTGAGCGAGGCCATCGCGTACGTGGGGGGCAACACGTGGCCCACCCACGAGATCCATGTAGGAACACTGCGTAAATCAAAGAGAAATCCCGAGAGCATAATCGAGGGGAGAAAACTCCCGATGATCGAAAACTGCATCGCCAGAAACTGTCGCTTAAAGTGTGCTGAGAGAAAAAGCCCAAAAATAAGGGCCAAGCATTGAAAGACGGTCATCGTCGTGGCGAGCCAAGCGATTGAGCCACGTACCGGTAAATCAAAGAGCGTCAAGGCGACGATGAGTGCCAAGAGGGTACCGATCATGGCAATGAGCGCATTGGGAAGGAGTTTTCCTAAAAAGAGTTCCCAGGGTCTCAACGGGGTACAAAAAAGCGACTCAATCGTGCCACGTTCCCATTCGCGCGCGACAACAAGCGAGGTGAGAAAACTTCCCACCAAGGTCATCGTGATCACCAAAAGTCCTGGGACCAAATACCAACTGCTGTCGTTGGCGTCATTAAACCAAGCGCGGGCCCGCAGCGTGAGGGTGGGGGTACTGGCGGTGGCTTCGCGCGCGAGCGTGTTGGGAAAGAGACTCGTGGCTTCCCCCGTTTTTTGGGCATTGGTTAAGACTTGCGCGAGGGTGGCGTTCACGTAGGTGCGAATCATGGTCGCTTGGTTAGCATCGACCGCATGCACGGTGAGCCCCAGGGTGGCCACGCCCTCAGCCGCGTCCGCATCAAACGCGGCCGGAACGTGCACAATCGCTTGCACGCGATGCTCTTCCAAGGCCACTTCGGCCGCTTGACGGGTTTTGTGCGTTTCCACGCGGAAGTAGTCCGAGGCGACCAAGCGCTCAAGGAGCGTCGTCGCGAGTGGACTCGCACTTTGGTTCACGACGGCAATCGGCACATGCTTCACGTCCATCGAGAGCCCGAGCCCAAAGACCATAATGAGCACGGCAGGCAAAAAAAGCCCAATCAAGAGCATCGAACTATCCCGCATGTAGCTCGTAAACTCTTTGAGGATCAAGGATCCAATGCGTGTTGCTGCGTTGATCATGCGGCCCTCCCGCGTTCAACAATCGCGATAAACGCCTCTTCCATCGTGGGATCGGGGTGCGTCGGGGTGGCAGCGCCTTGACGTACCGACTCGGGGCTTCCTAAGACCAACACCCGTCCGCGGTCTTGAATCAAAAACCGGTCACAGTAGTGCGCTTCTTCCATGTAGTGGGTCGTGACAATGGTCGTGACGCCCTGCTCCGCTAGTCGCACGATACGACGCCAAAACGCGCGTCGGGAGGCCACGTCGGCCCCGGAGGTCGCTTCGTCCAAAAAGAGAATATCGGGGTGGTGAAGGGTGGCGACCGCAAACGCCAAGTCGCGGGCGACACCCAACGGGAGGCGCTCGGCACGCTCGTTACGATAGGGACCTAAACGAAAAATGCGCTCCGCGTCACGGATACGTTCCGTGAGGGCCTCACCCGTGAGTCCAAAACTTTGTCCAAAGTAACGTAGGTTCTGCGCGAGGGTGAGTTTGCCGTAGAGCGAAAACTTTTGTGCCACGTAGCCAATCCGGGCCCGCACGGAGGCTTTGGCCTCGGCGAGGGTTATCCCCGCGATGCGAATCGTCCCGGAGGTCGCGGGCAGTAAGCCACAGAGCATGCGAAAGGTTGTCGTTTTCCCCGCGCCATTGGGGCCCAAGAGGCCAAAAATTTCCCCGGTTTTGACCGAAAAACTCGTGGCCTCGACAGCTGTAAAGGACCCAAAGGTCTTTTTGAGCGCTTGGGTTTCAATGACGGTTTCGCTCGGGAGTTTCGCAATCGAGGGAACCGTGTCTTGGGTGGGTTCGGTGGCCATCAAGGTCGCCGCCCCATAGACGTCTTCCATCGTGGGGGTGCGAGGACGAATCTCAATGTCTCCCAAGCCCCACGTGCTGAGCCAAGGCGAAAGGGCCTCTGCGAGGCACTCGGGTGTCATCGGAGTGGGTGTTAAGACGTTGACACCGTTGCCCGCTGGAGTCACATCGATAAAGGGCGCCACGTCGCCCATTTCCGCGCGCACGGCAAAAATCAAACGACGAATGAGCGCTTGCGATTCCCCTTTGGGGTGCGCAAGGTGAAAGGTGCGCTGGCGCACTTCCGTGCGAAGCGTCTCGGGCGTATCCACCCGGAGGATTTTCCCGTGGGCCATCAGGACGACCCAGTCCGCGTCTTCGGCTTCGGGAAGGTTAGAACTCGTCATCACCGTGCGCATGCCGTGCGTACGGGCGCGTTTCGTGAGAATCCCTAAGAGTTCTTGTCGCGACAAGGGATCAACCCCCACCGTTGGTTCATCCAAGAGGAGCACCTCGGGCGTGGCTAAGAGCGCCGCACAAAGTCCCAATTTTTGCTTCATCCCGCCCGAGAGGGCCCCCGCACGACGGTCTTCAAACCCGGCGAGCCCGGTGAGGGTTAAGAGGTCACGAAAGAGCGCCGCGCGCTCAGCGCGAGGGACGCCCTTGAGTTGCGCAAAGGCGATGAGGTTTTCTTCGATCGTGAGTTCTTCGTAGAGTCCAAAGCGCTGCGGCATAAAGCCCACACGATGCGCGAGCGTGGCATCGCCTGGCGTTTTGCCTAAGAGTTCCGCGCGTCCCTCATCCAGCGTCATTAACCCTGCCAAGACGCGCAGTAGCGTACTTTTTCCTGCCCCATCGGGGCCCGCAATGACCACCCGGCCAAAGGTGTCGGGCAGGGTGAGCGTGAGCGCGTCGAGCGCCGCCAAGGGCTGCCCATCGGGCCCCACAAAGCGCTTGGTGGCGTCAGTGAGGGAGAGCGTCGCCATCGCTATTCGCTCCGCAAATCCACGGTGACGGGTTGGCCCATTTTGAGCACCCCGTTGGGATCGTCCACATCGACCTTAAATTCGTAGACCAACGCCGTGCGCAATTCTTCGGTTTGCACCGTTTTCGGGGTAAATTCGGCCGTGTCACTCACAAAGGTGACTTTCCCGGTGAGCGCTGGGCCCGTGTCCGAGCGAATACGGACCGTGTCGCCCACGTGCACCTCGTTGAGCCTCGCTTCGGTTAAGTACGCACGCACCCATTTGGGGTTATCGAGCGTGAGTCGATAGACGACTTTATTGGCGCTCGCTAACTCGCCCGGTTCCACCAAGCGGGAGCGCACTCGCGCGTCGCGTGGCGCGACGAGCACACTTTGACGGGTGAGCGCATCCTCGATGGCCGCAAGTTGCGCTTTGGCTGCGGCGAGATTACTGTCAGCGACCGTAATTTCTTGGGGACGAGCCCCGCGCTCCAATTTCTCGAGCGTGGCTTTGAGGTGGTTCACCTCCGCTGCCCGGGCACGTTCCGTTTGACGTGCCTCATCGCGTCGCTGTTCGGCACCCGCCCTTGCGGCGAAGAGGGCGTCTTGGCGTTGTGCGGTCAAGCGGGCCAATCGGTATTGGGCCTCGGCCGCCGCCAATTGGGCACGCGTGGCAGCAATGTCTTCCGCGCGGGGCCCTTCTTTCACAAGCGCGAGCGTAGCTTCGAGCGACGTGATCTGCGCATTGAGACGCGCTTTCTCAATCGTGAGCGCCGTAGTATCGAGTCGCCCTAAGACTTGACCGGCTTTGACGCGATCGCCTTCTTCCACCGTTAACGTCTCAATTCGGGCCGCTCGCTCAAAGGCGAGATTCACGGTGCGTGTATCAACGTAGCCCCACGCGCGTGGCGTGGTGTCGGTTGTGCGGTGCTCATCTAAGAGCTGGTAAGCCACAAGTGCCCCGACGCCAAAAACCGCAAGGGCAATGAGAGGACGAACGACATTCATAGTGTGCACCTAAAAAAGAAGACGTTGAGTACATCCTAGCGAAGCGAGGGCATTTTGGCTAGTGTACGTGTCTGTTAAAGAGGAGGACAGTGTCACGAGCACAACAAAATCGCGAACATCCTCGCACCAACCCCACTCCCTAGCGTAAAAAGCAAAAACGAGCACCCGTCTCTTGAGTGCCCACCGTGTTGTGAGGGTGTGAGTGACGTACCTCGTTATTTTTTCTTGGTGTCCGCCCCCTTTGCTTTACGTTCGGCTTCGCGTTTGGCGATTTCTTCGTCCGTGATCGTGATCGCTTTACTCGCTTCAATAAAGGCGGGCACCGTGTCGCAGATCGCAAAGAAATCGGCTTTACTCACGGAGCGGGTGTCCGCGGGTTGCACACGTTTTTGGCAAACACCCTTGAGGTAGTCAGCAAGCAATGTGGCGCCACGCTTATTAAAGTCGGCGGTTTGCTGTTGCATGTAAGCACGGGTTCTAGCCATGCGTTCAAAGGGCTCAAAGTAGGCATCGGGAACGTTCACCTGTTCCCAGCCCTTTTCTTTGAAGCGAATCTTCATCATGGTCCCATCGACCAAACGGGCCATCCCGATGCCTAACGGCGTCTGCGGGTTGGTGGGGGACGCAATGTACCAGAGCTGTTCGAGCCCCTTCCCCCCATCCTTTTTGGCATTCAATGCCTGCCAGGCCGAATAACTTACCCCGTTGATGTCTTCACGCACCAAGTAGGTTTGGCTTTTTTGACTTAACGTCGTTTTGATGCGAAAGGCGTCCGAGAGTAGCGCTGTCGTATGGTAGATTTCGCTCGTCTTGCCGTCATAGCGCTCTACCGTCGTACGCGTACTGACCGTTTCGTAACGCACCCGATCCGGGTCCTTGGCGTCCCACGGTTTCGTGGGGTAGCTCGTCATATTGAGTTCGGTCGAATCGGTTTTCTCGTTATGAATCATCAACACCGCAAAGAGCCGGTCGTTCACGACGTCGTCCGGGTTCACAATCGCGGTGAGACGCAAGGGGGGTTGGGACCAGAAAATGCGACCCAGACCTTTGGCATAGCCGTTTTTACAATCACCGTCCCAAATAAAATCGTCGGTGCGACCTTCGGTCAGCTGTGAAATTAAAATCTTGCAGGCCGCCTTTTTGTTTTTGGGCTGCGCATACGTAAAGTGTGGGGTGGCGATGGGCGAAGTGGCCCCAATGCGCTCCAATAAGCGACGGGTAGCGTTCGCCTCGTCGAGCGTTAAGTTTGGCAACGCATTGACATTATTCACGGTCGCTCCGCTCGTGGCGCTGGGGGGCGTTTGCACTTGGGTCGAGGGGTGCATCAGTGTGGCACTACTTGTGGCGTTTACCCCGGTATTGGCTGGGGCAGGGGGCGCGGGCGGCGCGGTGTAAACGCGCTGTGCGCGACTCGCACTCGTCGTCACATCGACGGGGGCCGCTGCTTGCCCTTGCGCGGGAGCCGTGGCGGGCGGAGTCGCTTGCCACGTGGGTGCTGGCGCGGGCGCATTCACGGTGCCATTTCCTGTTGCATTCCCCTGCCAAGTGGGCGCATTGGGAGTGGGCGCTTGGGCACGACGACTCGCCGAGGAAACGGGGGGCTGTTGCGCGTACGTTCCCTGCGCTTGGGCTTGTGCTTGGGCTTGGGGTTGCGTGGCCGGCACATAGCCCGGATTCGGGGTGGCGTTCGGTGCCACGGTGCGGCTGGCCGAGGAGGTGGCTTGCGGTAGCCCTTGCGTCGGCTGGGCCTGAGGCGCCGTCGTTGGCGGCGTGTTCACTTGCGCCGGGGCTGTCACCGTCGCGGGCGTCGTTGACGTCCCCGTCGTCCCTTGCGGGGAGGCGGTGGGCGTGGTACCCGTTGAGGACTCCGCAGCTAAACCGGTAAGCGTGGATAACCCCAAGAGACTCAGGACGCCTAACCGCACAATACTAGGACGGATGCGAAGCGACGAGGCGTCTCGAGCGTCCGATGTGATTCGTCTTGCAAGATTGTGAACGCGATCGGCACGAAACGGGCGAATAAGGGAGTCAGTCATAGCCAGCCAAAATTTTCGAAGTAATCAATAAAAATAGATAATTGACGGCATTTTATCCGAACTTGGCGCGTTCGAGGAGTAGGAAAACGTCGTATCGGGAAGGAAGAGGATTGCCTTTTATCTTGCGAATTTCACAAGATAAAAATGCCTCAATTGTCATGCATTAACTCAACTACTCTACGTGGGTTCGGTAATTAAGCTTATTTTTTGGTGGATATTGAAAATTTGATCTTGCCATTGTCAAGTGAAATCTCCTTAGGGAAAGTCCTAGTCGCCTCGACAAAGAATGTCCAAAAATTTACGACTCGTAAAGAAAAACCCGCCCAACAACGCGAAGCGCTTCGCTAAGATGAAACGGATTCACGTTTCACTGACATGACCATGTACCGACGGTGGGGGACCCGCGTGTGTTCGTCCTGAGCACGAATCAGTGAAGCGCAACTCACGATGTCAGGGACTCGCTCGCCGTCACAGGAAGGAAATCATCTATGAAATTATTGACTCATCTTCTTTGTCCTACGCTCGTTGCCCTGTCGCTCACGGCCTGTGCCGTGTCGCCCGGGAGCTCGACCGGGTCTGAGGCAGCCAACGCCTCGCCCTCGAGTACCCCGATGAGTGTTGCCGCCGCGAAGCCAACGACGGCGATGGATACGCCAGCGAGCGCCACCACGGAGACGCGTGCCAATACGGGTCCCTTGGATATGCGTAACACCGAGGTGTTTCGTTTGCAAGAGGCCACTCAGAATACGAAACTCCCGAATGTGGAATTTTTGCGCCCGACCGCCTGGAACGCCAAACCCTTGACCGAAGGCATGCAAGGGGCGGTGAATCGTGCGCCCGGGAACCCCGAGGTGTTTCTCTGGACGCGACGTGACGGTGACCTCGAGACGATGATTACGCTCACGTACCTCAAGGATGCGAAATTAGCCAAACGCTTCACCAAAGCGCAATTCAATAAGCTCTTTTCGGATAAAAAGCGCTTAGCGCAGCAAAATGGCGGTGGCGAAGTCCTCGATACGGGCCACGTGTTCCGTCCGGTGCACCGTTATCCGGCACACTTCTCGCGCATTACCTTAAAGCAAATGCGTGATCGTCAGCCCTTGTGGACGGAAGTGCGCTCAAAGGAAGTGCTCGTGGGGGATACGGTTGTCAAGCTGGCCTTTGTGGTGCGCAGTCACAACGAAGCGGAATTTAACGAGAAGATGGCGGCCTACGACATCTTTATGCCGGCCGTCTTAAATTCGATTGATGTGAAGTCGACCAAGCGCTAAGCGCGAACGATTCCACGCTGCGTTGGGCTCTGAGGGTGTCACCTTGGGGCCCATTGCTTTTTTGGGGCATGAAAAAAGGGCCACTCGTTTGGAGTGACCCCTTCAGGCCTAAGCCCAATCGGTTGTGTGGCTGTGAATTACTTCACGTCAGCGCCACGAACGATTTCCTGAACCTTCTGCTGCACGCGCTGATTCAAGAGCGCCTGACGCAACTGGTTCTTCAACTGATCATACTTCGGGAAGTTCTGCGCCGGACGGGTGGCTTCGAGCTTCACGATATGAAAGCCATCCTGCAAGCGGATCGGCTGCTGGGACACGTCGCCTGCCTTCAACACGGAGAAGGCAGCGCCGAAGGTCGACGGAGTGGACTTCGGAACGATCCAGCCTAAGTCACCACCACGGGCCTTGCTGTTGGTGTCGATCGACAAGTCGCTCGCTAACTTCGCAAAGTCCTGACCCTTACCCAAACGGGCGATCACGTCCTTGGCCTGATCTTCGGTCTGAACGACGATGTGACGAACGTGGTATTCGGTATCACCGTAGTTACGCTTTTCGTTGTCGTAGGCCTTCTGCAAGTCCGCGTCCGAGACGGGGTTCTGCTGGGCCAACTGCTGCAAGTAGCCGTTGATGAGGATCTGGTCCTGGGCTTCTTTGATCGCCGCCTTCACTTTGGCGTCGTTTTCGACCTTGGCCTTCTTGGCTTCTTGGAGCATCACGGTGCGTTCAATCATGGCGTTTTTCACCAAACGTTCCAAGTCAGCACCCGCGGGTTGCCCTTGTGCAACGAGCGCATCGTAAACCTGCTGTTGCTGAGCAACCGACACGGTTTCACCGTTGACCTTAAACGCAGCCAACTGAGCTTGAGCAGCGCCCGCCACGAGCGTGGCAAGAGCGAGGGCAATGATCTTCTTGTTCATTCAAATTACTCCGATACGATACGCCGTGCTTAATTCAAAAAAAAACGTTAAGCCACTCGCGCGTATCAAATGCTCTTTGGTGGGACAGTTCAACGTGAATCCTCACGCTGGGTCCCCTCGAAAAGAGCCAACACATTGGGAACCAAATCGTAAGTCTACACCGAAACCCTGCAAGGGTGAGAGGCGCAACCTACGCTGGGCACTTTACTAGGTCATCGCACGTGGTCAGCCGTGCGGGACACCTTGACGTAGGCGGGCGACTTTTAACCATCGGCCTGCGCTCGGTCTTCGTCAAGGTAACCGATACCCTACAGGGGTGAGCGTCCCTTGACCTGTCAGCCTAGTTTCAGGCTCAATTCTGCCCTTGACGCGCCACTTTGGCGAGAAAAAAAGCGACTCCAATTGTAAACACTAGTGTCAATCCCATGAGACCAAAGAGCTTGAAGTTGACCCAGGTTTCGAGGCTAAAGGTGTAGGCGACAAGGAGATTCAAGGCCCCTAAGACCACAAAAAAGCCAATCCAGAGTTTCTGTAGCAGCCACCAATGGCGCTCGGCCATCGTGAGCTCGGCTTTGGCTAAGAGTTGCTTGATGAAGTTTTTCCCCGTGACGTTTCCGTAGAGAAGAATCCCTGCAAAAATCCAGTAAAGGATCGTGGGCTTCCATTTAATAAAGGCGCCTTCGCGGAAGTAAAGCGTCAAACCCCCAAAGACGACAATCACGGCCAAACTAATCCAGAACATGGGTTCGACTTTGCGACGACGAACGAGGAGATAGATGAGCTGGGCGATCGAGGCGAGAATGGCGGTGGCGGTCGCGAGCAAAATCGGTGCGCTCTCGGGCGTAATCCCGGCACCTAAATATTGGCTCGCCCACTGGGCCGCGGCGTCGCCGTGCGAGCCCGCCCATTTAAACACCCCAAAAAAGAGCACAATGGGGAAGAGGTCAAAAAAGAGTTTCATGGTAGTGCGTAGGTTCCCTGACGAGGCAGGGTGTTGGAATCCATTACTTGAGAAAAACGGCGACTGAGCCACCTCGTTCATCCGAGTCGATTTAGAGGCGGGTCCGCGCCACCTAACCATAGCAGAATTTAGGACCGCTTGGCGGCGCTGTCGTGACGTAGGCGTCAGCGGGGCAACCCCACAAACGTGAAGAAGTGTTTCCTTTGGCTCAGCGCTCGTAGCACTTCGATTCACTTTTTTTTCGTGGCTCACGTGCTTCTTAATCGTGCGTCAAGCATGGGACTGGTATCATAGGTCGCAAGAATCTGGAAACGGGGTGTGCACAGACGTGCTACGCTCTGTTTCCCTCCTTCAAAGCAGAGTGAAGACGGTGGGGGTGTGCTTGAGAGGCTCGCCCGTCCGACTCACTCGCCTTCTTTAAGGATACCCAAAGCGATGTTAATTAAAAAATTCATTCTCAGTGCTGCGTGTGTGGCGCTGGGTAGTGCAGCGTATGCTGCGCCAAAGGAGACTAAAGTGACGCAACCGACTCCGGTAGTTAAGAGTCAGCCTCAACATGTGGTGACGGTCGAAGGCATTAGCGAATACCGCTTAGCCAATGGCCTTAAAGTGGTGCTTTATCCCGATCAGAGTAAACCGACCGCCACGGTCAATATGACCTATTTGGTAGGGAGCCGTCATGAAAACTACGGCGAAACGGGGATGGCCCACTTGTTGGAACATTTGATGTTTAAGGGGAGTAAAAATTTCCCCAATCCGACCGCGGAATTCACCAAGCGAGGCTTCCGGATGAACGGCTCCACGTGGTTAGACCGCACGAATTACCACGTCTCCTTTACCGCGACGGATGACAATATGCAGTGGGCGCTTGCCTGGCAAGCCGACGCCATGGTCAACTCCTTTATCGCGCGTAAAGACTTGGATAGCGAAATGACTGTGGTGCGTAACGAATACGAAATGGGCGAAAACCGTCCCAGTTCCGTGTTGATGAAGCGCTTACAGTCGATGATTTTCGATTGGCACGCCTATGGGCGCAGTACGATCGGGGCGCGTAGCGACATTGAAAACGTGGAAATCGCCAATTTGCGCGCCTTCTATGAAAAGTATTATCAGCCGGACAATGCGGTGCTGACGATTTCGGGTAAGTTTGACCCCGAACAGGTCTTAGCTTGGGTACAGAAGGACTTTGCGGGGATTCCGAAGCCCACCCGTGCGCTCCCGCACGAATGGACCGTGGAACCCACGGCCGACGGGGAACGAGAGTTTACCGTGCGTCGCCCCGGCGAAACGAAGATGATCATGATCGGCTACCGTGTGCCCTCGGCGTTGTCGCCTGACTACGAACCCGTCAACACGGCCACCTCAATTTTGGGTAACGAACCCACGGGACGCCTCTATAAGGCGTTGGTCGAAAAGGGACTCGCCACGCAGGTCTTTGGGTGGACCATCCCGGGTAAGGCGCCAGGCTTTGTGATCTTTGGCGCCATGCTCAAAAAGGACGCGGACGTCGAACCCGTCAAAGCGGCGATGATCAAGACGATCGAAGGCACGTTTGCCGATACGCCCACCACCGAGCAAGAGTTAGCGCGCGAAAAGAGCGATCAAGCGACGATGTTTGAACGCCAATTGGCGGATCCGGAACAGTTCGGGATTGAACTCTCGGAATACATCGCCTTGGGTGACTGGCGTCTTTTCTTTGTGGACCGTGAAGAGTCCGCTGCCTTAACGGCTAAGAGTGTGGACGAGGCCGCGAAGAAATACTTTGTGCGTGACAACCGTGTCGTGGGGGTTTATATCCCGACGACCGACTTAAAGCGTGCCGAGATTCCGGCGGCGCCGAGCGCCGAAGAGATCTTGAAGGGTTACACCTTTAAGACCGAAGGCAAGAGCGCGGAAGCCTTTGATACGACGCAAGAGAACATCAACGCGCGTACCGAACGCCTCGCCATGGGCGATATGCAGTTGGCGCTCCTCCCCAAGAAGAGCTTAGGCGAAACCGTGCAAGTGCGCTTTAAATTTTTGAATGGGACGCCCAAAACGGCCGGCAACGCCGCGCTTAATATGGTGACGAGCCAGATGTTCGTGCGCGGTGCCAAAGGCATGACGAACGAACAAATCGAAGACAAATTCACGGCCCTGAAGATGGAAGGCACGCCCTTTGACTTCACGACGGACCGTGAACACGTTGTCGAAGCGCTCGCCTTTGTGGGGCACTTATTAAGCACGCCGACCTTCCCCGAGAAGGAATTCGAAACGTTGCGCTCGAAGATGATCACGGGGCTTTCGGCCAAGTCGGACGATCCGCAAGTGAAGGCGCGCGACTGGTTAAACGATCACTTCAATACCTACCCGCAAGGGGACGTGCGCCACACGGAAACGAGCGCTGAGTTGATCGCGGAATTAAACGCGATGAAGCGCGAGGATGTCGTGAACTACTGGCGTGACGTGTTCCAAAATGGCTTGGGTTACGTGGCGGTCGTGGGCGACTTTGATGTCGAAAGCCTCAAGACGGCCTTAGAAACGAAAGTCATTGGCACGAAAACCTCGAAGGTGAAGTACGAACGCGCCATCGCGGAATATAAGCCCGTCGCAGCCGAACGTGTCGTCATTGATACGCCCGAAAAAGACAATGCGGTGATTTTTGCCCGTACGGACTTTGAAGCGAACGAAGACGATAAAGACGCCGCCGCGCTTTACGTGGCCGACTGGATCGTCGGGGGCTCCACGGGGCTCTCCAACCGCTTGGTGAACCGTATTCGTCAAAAAGAAGGCCTCTCCTACGGGGTGGGCAGCAATTTGACGTTGGGCACCTTTGGAAACCGCTCCCACTGGGGCGTGGGGATGATTGTGGCCCCGCAAAATGCCCAGCAAGCCGAAGCGAGTTTAAAGGACGAGTTGCGCAAAGCCTTTGATAAGGGCATCACGGAAGCCGAATTGGCCGAAGCCAAGCAAGGCATCCTTGACTACCGTGCGATTAACCGTGCCCAAGACAGCATGTTAGCGGCCTCCTGGGTGCGTTTAATGGAAAAAGACCGCGATTGGACGAATTCCAAGGAATTGGATGACGCCATCAAGGCCTTAACGGTGGAGGATGTGAATCAAGCGATTAAGCGCATGATGGATCCGACGAAACTTTCCATCGTCTTGGCAGGGGACTTAACCAAGGCCAAAGCTGCGGGTAAGGACTTTACGAAGCCGTTGACGAAGTAATTCGTTAGGCGTTCACTCTCAAAAACCCCGATGTGCCCGAATGTGGTGCGTCGGGGTTTTGGTTTTTTAGGGCGTTGATACCCTGTGATCCTTGATATGTTAAGCTCACTCGTGACAAGAATCGGTGTGACAATTTAAGGAGAACGTATGCCAAAGTGGGAGCGTCCAGAGGGCGTTTGGACTATTACGGATCAAGGACGTGAAATGGTGTGGCTCGAGAGAGCAAAATACCCCATCGAAGAGGTTGAAGAGAAGGCCCAAATTGACCTAAACGCGATATACGGGAACTCGCGACGTGCTCTCGCGGTGGCGTTCGCCAGTCTGAAACGAGCCGAGCGGTATTATCGTGACGTTAATACCTTCCATATGCTCCTGACCCAGCTATACTGGCGATGGAATAGAGGGGTCGCCACCTTGTCACACCTTCAAAAAGGGTTTCGACTCTTTGATCGAACCCTAGCGCGAGGTATGTTTGTCGTAGCTCGCCAATGGGTTGAGCACCTAACGCCATCGAAATCGTTTCATCGACGCTCCGAGAAAGTTTGGGAGCGGATCAGCAAGCAGCGTACCCACTGGCTGGCGCTTTTAAAAGAAGGGGAAATTGATGAAGTGGAAAAAGCGCTGGGTGAAGTGATTCAGAAGGCCATCAGTAATACGACGATTTTGGTGCAATATGAGCAAGGACATGCCACGGTCTATATGCATACGGGTTTGCAACATACACGATTAGTGGAGATGCTCGCGTTTCTCGAACGCATGCCTAAAGCATTACGTGATCATTGGACGTTTGTTCCTGGCTTTCCTCCCCGCAGCGATATTCGACTGGTTGACCTCATTGCCAACGAGTCGGTGACGGTCGATGAGGTACAAATTAAGGTCAAACATTATATCGACGGTCGCTATTGGTTAGCGGTCTGGTCACCAACACTCATCAAGGCATTCAAAGAGCGTCGTTCTTTTGCCTTTGAGGCACTAACCGAATTGACCTTGGCGCTGTTAGGGGACTTGACTGCCGTGGCGTATATTGCTCAGCTGGAGTTCTCCAGTGAGCCTCTAGGAAGCGAAGCACTCCCCTTGCGTGAATTGCCCGAGTTGATGGCCAAAGATGGGCATATGCCTGTGACGGATGCCAGTGCTCTCATGGTGCCTCGTCCGTACGCGTATCGTGAGTTGTCAATTTTACCCGAGTGGGATAAGTGGCGACAAGGACCGATGTCGGGAAAAACCGCTTGGCGTCAACTCATCCAGCAGTATTGGAGTCACGATACGGACATCCTAGAGGAATTCGAAGAGGATGGAGTACGCGCTGGATTTTTCATTCTCCCGCGGGAGCACTTGACCGATGAACAGGTTGCGAAGCTTTTAGATGACTTGATCTTCAATCTGGAATTTTGGTGCCCAGAGAGTCTTCGCATCATCGGCTATGGCGTGGGGAAGCGTTACTTGCTGTTGGATGCTCTTTTGTGGAATCAAGATACGGTCTTTAAGATGGCAAGAGCGTTTGCAAAAGAATACGACTTGTCGTCGCTGGAGTTCCAATACTTTGCCGCTTGCTGCCCCAAGGTGACGCTTTGGGAAAAGACACAGAAGCGTAAGCCTGCCACGCGCAGTCCCGAGAAAAAAGCAAAGCCGACGAAAGAACCCACACGGAGTGCTCCCCTGGAGGAGGACGCATGGACGATCGAGGGACCAGCAGGAAAGGCCTAGTATAGGACATCGCTCCGTTGGGGTTAATCCTGCCTTGCGAAGGCGCAACCGAGCGCCTACACTCAAAGAACTGTGTTTTTTGAGACGCCTCTCCTTAGGTTTTCTGCGGGTCTTGCGCCTCACGTCAAGTGGAAATCGATGAAGGAGTGGTGATGTCGACGATTAAAAAGCCAGAAGGAACGTGGTATATCCGTGAAGAAGGCACCGTCATGTCCTGGCTGGACGAATACTGCTACTCGGGACGAATCTGGATGACGATGGTCGAAATGGCGTTGGACGAATCGGAGCCGACGGACGCACAGCATTTTGACGCGAGTCTGGCGACGCTTCAACGACAAAAACGATTCGATCCGACGGAAAACGAAATAGTGAATGGTTTTTTAAGTGACATTTACTCGCGCTTAAAGCGTGGCGTTGCCACACTCTCAACGATCGAAAAACTGCCTTCCTTTCTGCGTAAAGAGCGCGAGCCGATGCGCCGTAAGGCAATCGAATGGGTTAACGCACTACCATCGGAGGCGTCCTTTGCCCACCGTGCGGAACACGTCTGGAAGCGGATCGTGAAGCATGACGCCCAGTGGCGGGCGCTCTTAGCCGCGGGCAAAGTTTACGAGGTGGAACAAGCGCTCGAGAAGGTGATTCGGGCGAAGTTGAGCAGTTTTTCCTTCTATTTAGCGTACCGTGATGCGCGTCCTACCGTGTATTTTCATACGGGCGTTGAGGTGACGCGCTTGGCGGCGATCATGGCCTTTATTGATCGGATGCCCGATTGCTTAAAAGCGCATTGGACCTTTGTCGCAGGCTTTCCCGCACGACCCACACTCACGTTAATGGACGATGAAAAACATGCGATTACGCCTGAGGATATGCAATGCCGTATTGTCAGCTGGCACGATGACGGTCGGTATCACCTCGAAGTGGCCTGCAAAGCGCTCAATGATTCGTATCGTCGGAATCGGACCTATCATCATGAGGCATTGCGTGCGCTACTGTGTGGGGTGTTGGGAGACCTCACCATGCTGCGCTATATCGAGCGCGTGGTCTTTTCACCGAAACCCCTCACGTCCAAGGCCATACCGTTAACGCAATTACCTCAACTTCTGGCCAAAAACGGTCACACGCCCGTGACCGATCCCGCTCAGGCGTTTAAGACAGCTGACTACTCGTATCCTGAGACGGACGAGATTCCGGTCTGGGATCCATGGCGACAAGGTCCGCTCGTGGGCGAAACGGATTGTGCGATCTTGCCCGATCGGTATTGGAAAAAAGATACGTCGTTGTTGGAAGCGATTGAAATGGATGGGGTGCGAGCGGGATTTTTTATTGTGCCCTTGGGGATGATTTCGGAAACCGAAGCACAGAATCGGCTCAATGCCTTGCGTGAGCATCTGCTCAGCTCGTGTGGCAAGGCCTTGCGCATCACGGGCGAAGCGATGGGTGAGGAGTACGGCCTCTTAGATGTGCTGTTGTGGGATCAAGCGGTCGTTTTTGAGGCGGCTAAAGCGTTTGCGCAAAAAGCGCAACTCACGACGTTGCGCTACCAAAGTTTTGCCGCCTGCTGCCCGATGTTGACGCTGTGGGAAAAAGACCCGCGACGTAAGCCAACAAGCGGTGGGTGGGCGAAAAAAACGAAGTCGAAACGGCACCCGAAGCCGACCACTCCCGTCGCAGAGCCCGCCTGGACGTTCGAAGGACCCATGGGAAAGGCGTAGTGTCGGTTTCTCCCGCCTCCAAGGCATCTTTCTCTTCGCGAGGAAGGTGCTTTTTTGTCACTAGTCCTTGGGGGGATAAATCATAAATAGGTGGAAAGGATTGTTCTAAGGGTTTTTCCCTGATTGAAGATCATATAGTGACCTACTATACTGCATGAAATAGAATTAGTTTCTCATTGTTTTATCGGTATTTTTTTAGGTTAATCAATAATAAGGATCCTCACGATTATCTTGGTTGTCGCTCGGTATGTTGTGCGGTGGATATCTCTGCCCTCTCTGTCAGACTATCTTTCCTCCAACCCTAAAAGAGGAAAGACATGTATACCCAAAGGTTAAAACAGGCAGTT
>OOCP01001862.1_pt1 | contig 19612 bp, 9 predicted proteins | sample 1671511 | NCBI WGS metagenome assembly OOCP01 (sample SAMN06348164, study PRJEB24527) | human gut metagenome | biome: human gut; feature: ankylosing spondylitis patient; material: feces | host: Homo sapiens | place: China | collected 2015-10 | reverse complement strand
AAAAAACACACCAGCCACAAGCCCTGAAAGGGCGGAACTGTATACAATTATGCCCTTTCAGGGCGCAAATTCAGATTACCGTTTTTTCGTAGGGCGTTGCCCTACGCTATATAATTAAGCCCTTTCAGGGCACTCCGCAAAATTATCATTTCTCATAGATTTTCCATTCCCACAATCCAGCATCTCCCCTGCGGATATGAAGACGAAGATAACGGGCCTCCCCTATCTCCTTCGCCAAATGCGGGGAGCGCACTTCTACTTTAGCTTGTTCGGCACATGTCCGCCAGTTTTTTCCATCCATCGATTTTTCTAACCGCCACGTATGTCCTTCAGTAGGGCGGGTAAAGTAAAACTGACATTCGTTGACATTGCGAATCCCTTTTAAATCCACCGTAATGAATGGACTGCTATCCGTATCGGCTGCCATCCAACGAGTTCCATTCGATTCATCGGCTACATGAGCAGCCTGATAAGTATGCGTTCGAGTATAATTCTTCACGGAGGCTTTCTCCGGTAGAGGCTGGTTAGGCTGTGTTTCAATGCTGACCACAGAAGTGCGCGGTTCTTTCTCGCTGGAAGCATAAAAATGTGACTGCAAAGACAAATTCGTCCGTTTCTCTTGTGGAGTTGCCAGGCACCCCACTCCACGCATATCGGGAACTAAAGTCTTAATTGTTCCGTCATCATTAAATTCCATCCAGTTGGCATATATCTGCCGGGTGGTTCCACCATCTCCGTATTCGAGATAAAGAAAGATATACTCATCCGTTCCTTCATCGTAGAACACATTGCCATGCCCCGGTCCCCACACTTGATTTTCGGGAGAAGAAAACAAAAAGATATCGTTGCCCTCCGGTTTCACAAAACCTGTAAGAGGAGATTCGCGGCTCATCATGTATGCATTTGCATAATTCTGATGACCGCTCAATGTATAAATATAATAATAGATACCTTTACGTTTAAACATTACGGGACCCTCTGAATATCCCTGACGGGCTGTTTTCAATGTCACCGGTTCCCCATCCAGATGAAGCCGGTCAGCAGAAAGACGTGCCGCATTCCGACGACGCCAAAAGATATATCCCGTACCGTCATCATCAATAAAAGGCTCTCCGTCGATATCATTAATAATGGCGGGGCTATCTACTTCTTCTCCGGAAACAAAAAGCCCTTTTCCTTCGGTAAACCGGAAAGGACCCTCCGGACGATCTGCAACAAGCACATAAGTCCCCATCTTATCACCGGGCTTGACAAAAGTGACATATAAATAAAACTTTCCATCGTGTTCAATCACTCTCCCGGGAGCCCAATACCGGAAATATCCTTTTTTCTTTTCACCTTTATCATTCGTATATTCATATCCTTTCGACCAGTCGAAACCACTAATATGAGAACCCTCAAAGCTCCAGTTTACAAAATCTTTCGACTTCCACACAACAGGTGTTCCGGCACGTTCAAGACCATAATCCAAATCAGTGGTTCCGTAGAGATAATAGGTATCACCAAACTTAGAAACGGAAGGATCCGCCACATTATCGGGGATTAAAGGATTATAAGTACGATTGGCTATCAATGCCTCCACCACGGAAGCATCTACCGCAAACGCCGTTCCATGACGGATGCCTCTCGGAAAAGAAACTTGATCGGACACGTCTTCCCATGTTTCGCCATGATCTAAAGAGCGAACGGCACCATAACGATGATCGCGGTATTTATCGAAATAAACATAAAGCGTATCACCGACAAAAAGAGGAGCAGGTCCTTCCGCCCAATACTTTCCTGTAATAGGCGCCGATACTTTGGTCGGAAATCCTTTTTCGACCTTTTTTGTACGCGTAACGCGCAAATTCTTTTCCGGCGGATTGGAGTTTTCATTCTTGACTATCATTATCAGGTCTCCCAGCTTCGGATCTTTCACAATAGCAGCGTCAATCACACTGAAATCAGGGTTGAAAAACATCTTTGTCTTTGAGAAAGTGCGGAAATCCTTTGTTGTCGCATAATAAATACGATGATTCAATCCCTTCTCGCTTTCGCTGGTAGGTATTTCCTTGTGACGACCGGGGATGGTAGTTGCCCAAAAGATATAGTAAGTTTGCGAAGGTTCGTCATAAAAGAGTTCAGGTGCCCAACAATTATGGGCAGTCGGCTCGTGCATCATCACCGGAATAGCCTGTTGTTCACTCCAATGAATTAAATCACGAGAAGAAGCATGGCCGATAATCCGATCAGTCCAACTGGAAGTCCAGACCATGTGGAAAGTTCCGTCCGGAGCCTGGCAAATACTCGGATCTCGCATTAATTTATCTTTACCAACGGAAGGTGTCAGATAAGACCGTCCGCCATTCAAAGGCATCCAGTTCAACCCGTCATAACTATAAGCTAAATGCAATCCATCTTTACTGTCATTGATGAAATAAGAAAAGAGATAAGCAGTCTTACCGGCGAAGATTGTCATTACCGAGCAAAGACTTAGAGCCATCCAAACAACTACTTTTTTCATGGTTCCTTTTAAGATTAAAAAGTTTACCCCGCAAAGATAAGGTATCTCCCAACCTCCTCAAAGATAAAGAGCATGGACAATATTTCAAATCCATGTAGTTTTGTACACCATCCGTCCTATAAGTGCATTTTGATACAATATTCTATGTATCTGTACATCTTTCTATTTACTAAACCCTTAAAAAGCTCTACTTTAGCGGCAGATTTTAAAATAGAGATGAAAAACATATCAATTCTATATATCATGAAACAACTTTTAGTAAGTATTGCCATCGTATTTGCCTCTATACTGACCGTAACGGGGCAAAATCATTCTTTCAGTTTATCCGGCAAATGGAATTTCCAGATAGACCGGGAAGATATCGGCACCAAGGAACAATGGTTCAAAAAAAGCCTTGATGATCAGATTAATCTCCCCGGCTCCATGCCCGAAAAGCTGAAAGGAGATGAAGTAACCGCCCGCACCCGGTGGACCGGAAGCTTGTATGACAGCTCTTACTATTTCAATCCATACATGGAGAAATACAGAATAGAAGGACAAGTGAAACTTCCCTTTTTCCTGACTCCCGACAAACATTATGTAGGGGTAGCCTGGTATCAAAAGAAAGTTACAATACCTTCCAACTGGAAAGGAGAAAGAATCACTCTTTTCCTGGAACGCCCGCACATCGAAACGACCGTATGGGTCAATCAACAGGAACTCGGTATGCAGAACAGTCTTTGTGTCCCTCATGTGTATGATCTGACTTCTGCTGTTACTCCCGGCAAAACCTGCCTGATTACTATCCGCATCGACAACCGCATCAAAGAAATCAATGTAGGTCCCGACTCTCACAGCATCACCGACCAGACCCAAGGTAACTGGAACGGGATCGTAGGACGAATCGAATTACAGGCCACTCCTAAAGTTCATTTTGAAGACATTCAGATATACCCTGATTTAAACAATCAGAAAGCACTGGTACGCATGAACATACAGTCTGCCTCTTCCACCAAAGGAGATATTACACTTTCTGCCGAAAGTTTCAATACGGACACTCAACACAAAGTAGCTCCTGTTCAGCAAAGCTTCCATATCCGTCCGGGAGACAATGCAATAGAGATGGAACTTCCTATGGGAAAAAATTTCCTCACATGGGATGAGTTCAATCCTGCACTGTATAAACTGACGGCAAAATTGACCAACGGTAAACAGTCCGACATCAAACAGGTACAATTTGGTATGCGCGATTTCAAGATAGAAGGAAAATGGTTCTACGTCAATGGTCGCAAAACAATGCTTCGCGGCACAGTGGAAAACTGTGATTTCCCATTGACCGGTTATGCTCCAATGGACGTAGCTTCCTGGGAGCGGGTGTTCCGCATTTGCCGCAACTATGGTTTGAATCACATGCGTTTTCATTCTTTCTGCCCGCCGGAAGCTGCTTTTATCGCAGCCGATCTAGTCGGTTTCTATCTGCAACCGGAAGGTCCGAGTTGGCCGAATCACGGACCAAGATTGGGTAACGGTCAGCCAATTGACAAATATCTGATGGACGAAACAATTGCCCTGACTAAAGAATACGGAAACTATGCATCTTACTGTATGCTGGCTTGTGGTAACGAACCTTCCGGACGCTGGGTAGCATGGGTGAGCAAGTTTGTCGATTATTGGAAAGCGACAGATCCGCGTCGTGTATATACGGGAGCTTCCGTAGGAAACAGCTGGCAGTGGCAACCTCACAATGAATACCATGTGAAAGCCGGAGCACGCGGTTTGAGTTGGGCAGGTGCACAACCGGAAAGCGAATCGGATTATCGCGCAAGGATAGACACCGTGAAACAACCGTATGTATCACATGAAACAGGTCAATGGTGCGTATTCCCGAATTTCAACGAAATCCGCAAATATACCGGAGTCAACAAAGCGAAGAACTTTGAGATTTTCAGGGATATTCTGAATGATAATCACATGGGAGGCCAAAGTTATGATTTTATGATGGCTTCGGGCAAATTGCAGGCACTTTGTTATAAGCATGAGATTGAAAAGACATTGCGTACCCCCGATTATGCAGGTTTCCAATTGCTGGCTCTCAACGATTACTCGGGTCAGGGAACGGCATTGGTCGGCGTACTGGATGTATTTTTTGAAGAGAAAGGATATATCAACGCGGAGCAATTCAGACGTTTTTGCAGCCCGACTGTCCCCTTAGCCCGTATTCCGAAGTTTGTATATGCCAATGATGAAACATTCCATGCCGACATCGAAGTTTCTCACTTTGGTGCAGCCCCTCTGCAAGGAGCAAAAACTAGCTATACCATCAAAGACAAGTTCGGAAAGGTGTATGCCAAAGGAACTGTCGGCACACAAACGATTCCTATTGGAAACCTTTGTGCACTAGGCAGCGTGGATATGAATCTGAAAGGGATCGATACTCCGCAGAAACTAAATCTGGAAGTATGTATTGAAGGCAGCGATGCCGTCAATGACTGGGATTTCTGGGTATATCCTGCACAAGTGGAACTGACACAGGGAAGTGTATATACTACCGACACACTGGATGAAAAAGCCGTTTCCGTACTGAAAGAAGGGGGAAATGTCTTGATTACGGCAGCCGGCAAAATACAATACGGAAAAGAAGTTAAACAATACTTTACTCCGGTATTCTGGAATACTTCCTGGTTCAAGATGCGCCCGCCGCACACAACTGGTATTTTCCTGAATGAATATCATCCTCTTTTCCGTGAATTTCCTACGGAATTTCATAGTAACCTGCAATGGTGGGAATTATTAAATAAAACCCAGGTGATGCAATTTACCGACTTTCCGGCAGAATTCCAGCCAACCGTTCAAAGCATCGACACCTGGTTCATCAGCCGGAAAATCGGAATGTTGTTTGAAGCAAACGTATTGAACGGTAAACTGATGATGACCAGTATGGATATCACTTCTCAACCGGAGAAACGAATCGTTGCCCGACAAATGCATAAGGCAATCCTGGATTATATGAATTCAGACGCTTTCCGCCCGTCAGCAACCATTGCCCCGGAACTGATACAAGCATTGTTCACCAAAGTGGCAGGAGATGTAAAATCTTATACCAAAGATTCGCCGGACGAGCTCAAACCGAAAATTAACTAAATGGGAAATTATCAGGCACGGATTACATAAACCAATATACATTCATATTATTTATAATGAAAACTACTATCATAGGCTTACTACTCTTGGCTACAATAACCGTCAATGCCCAAGAAAAAGTCCGAACCTACCAACTGTCGGACGCACCCCGATATAGCGAGGAGACGAGATACGGATACGACCTCACCGCCACACCCGAGAAAGGGAGTAAATCACCTTTCTTCTTCTCTGTCCGTGTTCCGGACGGGAATTACAAAGTTACAGTACGCCTGGGAAGTAAAAAACAGGCAGGAGTGACCACCGTAAGAGGTGAGTCACGCCGGCTATTTGTTGAGAACCTGCCAACTAAAAAAGGACAATTCGTAGACGAAACATTTATCATCAATAAACGTACCCCTCGTATCTCCGAAAAAGAATATGTACGAATCAAGCCCCGTGAGAAAGCGAAACTGAACTGGGATGATAAACTGACATTGGAATTTAATGGAGATGCACCTGTGTGCCAAAGTATCCGTATCGAGCCTGCCAATCCGTCAGTCATCACTGTTTTTCTGTGCGGAAACAGTACGGTAGTCGATCAGGACAACGAACCTTGGGCTAGCTGGGGACAAATGATCCCTCACTTCTTCGGAACAGATGTTTGCATCGCCAATTATGCGGAATCCGGTGAATCGGCCAATACTTTTATCGGAGCAGGACGTTTGAAAAAAGCATTGAGCCAGATGAAGAAAGGCGATTATCTCTTCATGGAGTTCGGACATAACGATCAGAAGCAGAAAGGTCCCGGAAAAGGAGCTTACTACTCTTTTATGACCAGCCTGAAAACATTCATCGACGAAGCACGAGCACGTGGAGCATATCCCGTACTGGTTACTCCCACCCAACGCCGGAGCTTTGACTCAACCGGACATATCCGCGATACACACGAAGATTATCCGGAGGCCATGCGCTGGCTGGCCGCCAAAGAAAATATACCTTTGATTGACCTCAACGAAATGACTCGGACACTATATGAAGCGTTAGGCACGGAAACATCCAAACGCGCCTTCGTACACTATCCGGCAGGAACTTATCCCGGACAGACCAAGGCTTTTGAAGACAATACCCACTTTAACCCTTACGGCGCTTACCAGATAGCCCAGTGTGTGATTGAAGGTATGAAGAAAGCCGTACCCGAGTTAGCCAAACACTTAAAAATAGACCCGGCATATAACCCGGCACACCCGGATGATGTGAATACTTTCCACTGGAACGAATCACCTTTCACAGAAATAGAGAAACCGGACGGAAATTAAGAGATAAGTATTAGGTATCAAGTATTAAGTATCAGGCATTAGATAAATATGAAAACCAAAAGCATCTTTCCCCTGTTCCTATTGGCAGGCACACTTTTGACAGCAGCTTGCGTCACCCCAACGGCCAAACAGGCAGGAAGCAACAGCTTCGAATGGGGGCAAGTACCGCAACAACCGGATTTGTCATGGGCTGACAGTGTAGGAAGCCGGCAAATGCCCGGAAACAATCTTATTTTATCCGCCAATTCTTTTGGCGCAGTAGCAGACAGCACGGTGCTTAGCACAGAGGCTATCCAGAAAGCAATCGACAGTTGTTCCGTCTCCGGTGGAGGCACGGTCACCCTTCAACCGGGATATTATCAGACAGGGGCATTGTTCGTAAAAAGCGGTGTCAACCTGCAACTGGATAAAGGAGTGACTCTACTGGCTAGTCCTCACATTCATCATTATCCCGAATTCCGCTCGCGAATTGCAGGTATTGAGATGACATGGCCCGCGGCAGTAATCAACATTGTCAATGAAAAGAATGCTGCCGTCAGTGGAGAGGGAACGCTGGATTGCCGAGGCAAAGTATTTTGGGATAAATATTGGGAAATGCGGAAAGAATATGAAAAGAAAGGATTACGCTGGATTGTAGATTACGACTGCAAACGTGTACGGGGTATTCTCGTGGAACGCAGTTCGGACATTACCCTCAAAGGATTCACCCTGATGCGGACAGGCTTTTGGGGATGCCAGGTTCTTTATTCCAATTACTGTACCATAGACGGACTGGTCATTAATAATAACTTGGGAGGACACGGCCCCAGTACAGATGGCATCGACATCGACTCGTCTACTAATATTCTGATTGAAAACTGCGACGTCGATTGCAATGATGATAATATTTGTATCAAATCGGGACGCGACGCAGACGGATTGCGTGTCAATCTCCCCACGGAGAATATAGTAATACGCAACTGTATAGCCCGCAAAGGCGCAGGCCTCATCACCTGTGGCAGTGAAACCTCCGGCAGCATACGAAATATATTGGGATACAATCTTCAAGCAGTCGGCACCTCGGCCGTACTACGGTTAAAGAGTGCCATGAACCGCGGAGGAACAATCGAAAATATCTATATGACCGACGTAAAAGCAGAAAACGTCCGCCACGTGCTGGCCGCCGATCTGAACTGGAATCCCAGTTATAGTTACAGCGTATTACCTAAAGAGTATGAAGGGAAAGATATTCCGGAACATTGGAGAGTAATGCTGACTCCGGTAACACCACCCGAAAAAGGTTATCCGCACTTCCGCAATGTATATGTATCGAAGATCAAAGCAGAAAATGTAGATGAATTTATCTCTGCTTCCGGCTGGAATGACTCGTTACGTCTGGAAAATTTCTATCTTTATGCCATCGAAGCGCAGACCAATAAACCGGGAAAAATCTGCTATACAAAAAACTTCAATTTGTCTGAAATCACATTGGATATGAAAGACAAAAACGCTATTGAACTAAAGGAAAATGAACAAAGTAATATCCACTTCAACTATGCTGAAACAACTCCTGACCACCGTACTGCTGGGAATCTTGCTCATTGATGCGCAAGCACAATCCCTGACTCCGCCTGCCGGTACTTTCCGGCTGGGAATATCGAAGGGAAATGAAAGTCACTGGCTGAAGCCTAAAGAAAAAGTAGAAGGGATACATTTCCAATGGAAAGCCTTGCCCGATAGTCATGGATTTATTCTGGAAGTAGAAGTGACTTCCACATCAAAAGCGGATAAGCTCTTCTGGAGTTTCGGCGATTGCCGGCCGGATTCGGATATCAATGTCTTCAGTGTGGAAGGACAGGCTTTCACTTGCTATTATGGAGAAAGTATGAAATTACGTACTTTACAGGCTGTTACTCCCAGCGATGATATTCGCTTGAGCAACGGACATAAGGATGAAACTCCCCTGATGCTTTACGAATCGGGCAAACGGACGGACCGACCGGTATTGGCCGGACGTTGTAATCTATCTCCTACCCTCTCTCAAGAAAAGGACACCAAGCCACTCCGACTTTACTTCTGCTTCTACGAACAGAATGAAAAAGCGGATTACAACTATTATATGTTAGCGGATATTTTTGCCAAAATCGACAAAAAATGAAAAGAGCTTATTTATTATTCACTCTGTTAATTGGTTGCATCTATATACATGCAGCCATTTATAACGTTAAGGACTTTGGAGCCAAAGCGGATGGAAAAACCATCGATTCTCCTGCTATCAATCGTGCGATTGAAGCAGCTGCAGAAGCCGGAGGAGGTACGGTTTACCTACCAGCCGGAGAATATGCCTGTTATTCTATCCGGTTAAAAAGTAACATTCATTTGTATCTGGAGCAAGGTGCGTGTATTCTTGCCGCTTTCCCCGGAAAAGAGGAAGGATATGATAGTGCCGAACCGAATGAACATAACAAATATCAGGATTTCGGACACAGCCATTGGAAGAATTCCTTAATTTGGGGAATCGGGCTGGAGAACATAACGATCAGTGGGCCCGGACTTATCTACGGTAAAGGGCTGACTCGCGAAGAAAGCCGTCTGCCGGGTGTAGGCAATAAAGCTATCAGCTTGAAGGAGTGTAGAAATGTGACTCTGAAAGATTTATCCATGTTGCATTGCGGACATTTTGCCCTGTTGGCCACAGGAGTAGATCATCTGACTATTCTGAATCTGAAAGTAGATACAAACCGGGATGGATTCGACATCGATTGTTGCCGGAATGTGCGTATCAGCCAATGCACGGTGAACTCGCCCTGGGATGATGCCATTGTATTGAAAGCATCCTACGGTTTAGGACGCTTCCAGGATACGGAAAATGTGACGATTAGCGATTGTTACGTAAGTGGTTATGATAAAGGAAGTGTATTGGAGGGCACCTGGCAACTAGACGAACCGCAAGCCCCCGATCATGGTTACCGCACCGGACGCATCAAACTGGGAACAGAAAGTAGCGGAGGTTTCCGCAATATTGCGATTACTAATTGTATCTTTGAACATTGCAGGGGACTGGCATTGGAAACGGTAGACGGAGGACATCTGGAAGATATTGTTATCAACAATATAACGATGAGGAATATTGTCAACGCTCCTATCTTCCTCCGGTTAGGCGCACGTATGCGTAGCCCCGAAGGTACGCCTGTAGGCACCATGAAACGTATTCTCATCAGCAACATCAACGTTTGGAATGCCGACAGCCGTTATGCCTCCATCATCAGCGGAGTGCCGGGTGCATGTATTGAGGACGTAACTTTTCGGAATATTCACCTCTATTATAAAGGAGGATATAGCGAAGAGGATGGCAAACGTATTCCGCCCGAACAGGAGAAAGTATACCCCGAACCCTGGATGTTCGGCACTATTCCCGCCAAAGGATTTTATATCCGCCACGCACGGAATATTACCTTCGACGGCATCCGCTTCCACTTTGAACAACCGGACGGACGACCGCTTTTTGTAACTAATGACACAGAAAACATAGAATACTATAACACACCGAAAGAATAATGAATAAAAGACAATGGATAGTTCTTTGCCTGCTCGCCGCAGGTGGAGTAATGCAAGCACAACAATGGCCGGACACTCCGGTGGAAGCACGTCCCGGTACCAGATGGTGGTGGCTGGGAAGTGCCGTAGACGAAAAGAACCTGACGTATAATCTGGAAGAATACGCACGCACCGGAATGGGAGCAGTAGAAATTACTCCTATCTATGGGGTGCAAGGCAATGACGCGAATGAAATTCAGTTTCTTTCTCCCCGCTGGATGGAAATGCTTAAACATACACAGGCGGAAGGAAAACGTACGGGTATCGAGATTGATATGAATACCGGAACCGGATGGCCTTTTGGCGGACCTGAAGTCAGTATCGAAGATGCGGCTACCAAGGCTATCTTCCAAACATACGAAATAGAGGGCGGCAAAGAGATTGAACAGGATATCAATGTGACCGATCCCAAGCAACAACCATTTTCCGTACTAAGCCGGGTGATGGCATACGATGAAAAAGGCAAATGTATCAACCTGACTGCTCACGTCAAAAAAGACAAACTCCAATGGAAAGCGCCTGCCGGCAAATGGAAAGTGATTGCTCTTTACATCGGAAAAACAAGGCAGAAAGTGAAACGGGCAGCTCCGGGAGGAGAAGGCTATGTGATGAATCATCTCTCAAAAAAGGCGGTAAAAAATTATCTTTCCCGCTTTGACCGTGCTTTCAAAAGTAGCAAGACAAGTTATCCACATACTTTCTTCAACGATTCATACGAAGTTTATCAAGCTGACTGGACGGATGATTTCCTGGAACAGTTCGCTCGTAGACGGGGGTATAAACTGGAAGAACATTTCTCCGAGTTTCTGGATGAAAATCGTCCGGAAGTTAGCAGACGTATCGTGTCGGATTACCGGGAAACCATTTCCGACCTCTTATTGGAGAACTTCAGTCATCAATGGACAGACTGGGCACACAAAAACGGTAGTATCACCCGTAATCAAGCACACGGTTCGCCCGGCAATCTGATTGATATTTATGCTTCTGTGGATATTCCCGAATGTGAGGGTTTCGGACTGTCGCAGTTCCATATCGAAGGATTGCGTCAGGACTCATTGACCAAAAAGAATGATTCGGACCTGTCTATGCTGAAATATGCCTCCTCGGCAGCTCACATTGCAGGAAAAACGTATACTTCTTCCGAGACATTTACATGGCTGACGGAGCATTTCCGTACTTCCCTGTCGCAATGTAAACCGGATATGGATTTGATGTTTGTTTCCGGAGTCAATCACATGTTTTTCCACGGTACTCCTTATTCTCCGAAAGAAGCCGAATGGCCCGGATGGCTGTTCTATGCTTCTATCAATATGAGCCCGACGAACAGTATTTGGCGTGATGCCCCTTCTTTCTTCCATTACATTACCCGTTGTCAGAGTTTTCTGCAAATGGGACGGCCGGATAATGATTTCCTGATTTATCTTCCGGTATATGACATGTGGAACGAGCAACCGGGACGATTGTTACTGTTCACCATCCACCACATGGATAAACTCGCTCCCAAATTTATCAATGCTATCCATCGTATTAATAACAGCGGATATGACGGGGATTATATCTCTGACAACTTTATTCGCAGTACCCGTTTCAAGAACGGCCAGTTAGTTACATCGGGCGGCACTGGTTATAAAGCCCTGGTAGTACCTGCTGCGCACTTGATGCCGAGTGATGTGCTGGCACATCTTTATGAACTAGCCAAGCAAGGAGCTACCATTGTATTCCTCGAAAACTATCCGACAGATGTACCGGGATATGGTCAGTTGGAACAGAAACGAAAAAGTTATCAACAGACTTTGAAGAATCTGCCTGCCGTATCGTTTTCAGAAACAACCGTTACTCCGATTGGGAAAGGTAAGATTATCACCGGAACGGATTATGCACGTACATTAGCCAGTTGCAATATCCCTGCGGAAGAAATGAAAACAAAATTCGGGTTACAGACCATTCGAAGAGTTAATGACACAGGACATCATTACTTCATCTCTTCATTGCAGAACAAAGGAGTAGATGGTTGGATTACTTTAGGTACAAATGCCGAAACAGCCGCTCTCTTTAACCCCATGAACGGAGAATGTGGAGAAGCGAAAGTGCGTCAGGTAGACGGAAAGACACAAGTCTATCTGCAATTAAAATCGGGCGAATCTATCATCCTGCAAACGTACCGACAACCTTTACAAGCATCCAAGCCGTGGAAATATGTAAAAGAACAACCCTTTAGTCTTCGCCTGGACCATGGCTGGAAATTGCACTTTGCTGAAAGCACACCGGATATTCAGGGTACATTTGATATAGACCGTCCATGTTCATGGACAAACATAGATCATCCGGCAGCCCAAACAAATATGGGAACTGGCGTGTATTCTTTGGATATTGAGTTGCCGGCTCTGAAAGCTGATAACTGGATCCTTGACTTGGGAGACGTACGCGAAAGTGCCCGTGTTCGAATCAACGGACAGGAAGCAGGCTGTGTATGGGCAGTACCTTATCAGCTTAAGGTAGGACAATTCCTGAAACCTGGAAAAAACCACATCGAGATAGAAGTCACTAACCTCCCTGCGAATCGGATTGCAGAATTGGACAGACAGGGAGTGCAGTGGCGCAAATTCAAGGAAATCAATATTGTAGATTTAAGATATCGTCCGGCTAATTATGGGCATTGGGCTCCTATGCCTTCCGGTTTGAATAGTGAAGTACGATTGATTCCAGTAGATTTTACACAGGTCACCACAGAGGACACAAAGGACGCAGAGGTGAAAACGGTCCGGATATAAACTAAACAGATGGATCTTCTACTTTATTAGTGAAAGATAATTTCTTTCACTAATAACTTTTATATCTTTCTTTCTAAAAAAAGTGATCGGACTTGCATTCCAGTTTTCGTTTGACTTAAGTTAAGCGATAGTTTGACTTAAGTTATTCTATCGTTTGACTTAAGTCAAACGAAAACTCATTAGGGAATGAAAAAGATATTGTCTTCAAAGAAAACAATTAAATATAGTATAGCGACAGATTATTTCTTGCCAGTGCTACTTTAAATTTCTTACAGCCTGTTCAAGTTGTTTCAATGCCTGTTCCAGCACAGCACGCGGACAAGCGATATTCAGCCGCATAAATCCTTCGCCTTCTTTGCCAAACGTTGTTCCGTCATTCAATGCAAGATGTGCATCTTCTACGAAAAGGCGGTTCAGCTGGTCCTGATTGAGTCCCAACTCACGACAATCCAGGAAAATAAGATAAGAGGCTTGCGGACGAATCATTTTTATGGCGGGAATATGCTCCTTCAAATAAGTTTCCGTGAAGTCTACATTTCCTTTAATATAGCCTACCACTTGATCCAGCCATTCTGTTCCATGACTGTAAGCAGCCGCTACGCTAAGATAAGCAAACAGATGCCCTTCACTGAATTCACTTGCTTCCATATACTTCTGGAAACGGTGACGAAGTTCATCATTTTCAATGATTGCATAAGAACTGGCCAGCCCCGGCATATTGAACGCTTTGCTCGGAGACATAAAGACAAGTGAATTCATCCGTGCTTTTTCCGAAATCAAAGCAAAAGTAGGATGTTTATAAGGAGGTAAGGTCAAGTCGGCATGAATTTCGTCAGAGATCACCAGAGTACCGCTTTCATAACAGATATCAGCTATTTGAGAAAGTTCCTCTTTCGTCCATACGCGTCCACCCGGATTATGAGGATTACTTAAAATCAGCAATTTGCATCCTTGCACATCTTGGCGAAAACGGTCAAAATCAATATAATATTGTTCATCTTTCAATACCAACGGACTGTATACCACTTCACGCTCATTCTTCTGTGTTACCAAAAAGAAAGGATGATAAACAGGAGGCATGACCATTACTTTATCACCTTTTTGCGTAAAACATTGAATAACGAAAGCCAATCCGCGGACAATACCGGGAGTGAAAGTCAACATCTCTTCACGGATCGTCCAGCCATGACGCTCTTTCACCCAGTTAACAATAGACTCCGACCATTCTTTGCAAGCAAAAGTATATCCGAGCACTTCATGTTCCAGCCGTTTTCTCAAAGCCTCTATTACAAAAGGAGCCGTACGGAAATCCATATCAGCTACCCACATTGGAATCAAGTCATTGCGTCCCCAACGGCTTTCTACAGCATCCCATTTTACGGAATCTGTACCGTTACGGTTTATTATTTCATCAAAATTATAGTTCATACAGCATGATGTTTTTATGTTATGTGAGACAAAAGTAGTACATTTGTACTCAATTCAAAAAGGAATTTATGACGAAAGCTTTATTTTTTGATATAGACGGAACGCTGGTCAGTTTTAAAACTCACCGTATACCGTCTTCCACCATCGAGGCGTTGGAAGCTGCCCACGCAAAAGGGCTGAAGATATTTATTGCTACCGGACGCCCGAAAGCCATTATCAACAACCTTTCCGAATTGCAGGACCGGAACCTTATCGATGGATATATAACCATGAACGGAGCCTATTGTTTTGTCGGTGAACAGGTTATTTATAAAAGTGCCATACCACAGGAAGAAGTGAAAGCAATGGCAGCTTTTTGCGAGAAGAAAGGTGTTCCCTGCATTTTCGTAGAGGAACATCATATTTCTGTCTGCCAACCTGATGATATGGTGAAAAAGATATTCTACGATTTTCTGCATGTGAATGTAATTCCTACTGTATCTTTTGAAGAAGCAACAAGCAAGGAAATTATACAGATGACTCCTTTTATCACAGAGGAAGAAGAAAAAGAAATCCGTCCGTCTATCCCCACCTGCGAAATCGGACGCTGGTATCCCTCATTCGCAGACATAACAGCCAAAGGAGACACCAAGCAGAAAGGTATTGATGAAATCATCCGTTACTTCGGCATAAAGCTGGAAGAAACAATGGCATTCGGAGATGGAGGAAATGATATCACTATGCTTCGCCACGCAGCTATCGGAGTTGCTATGGGACAGGCTAAGGAAGACGTGAAAGCCGCTGCCGATTACGTTACGGCTCCCATTGACGAGGACGGAATAAGTAAGGCAATGAAACATTTCGGAATTATTTAATAATGTGCCGATTTACCAATACGCCAAAAAACTATTATCCTGCGATTTCATGACACAACGTATTGGCAAATTAGCACATCAACAAATTTGCATATTATTATATTATGAGCGTAGACACTAACAACGCCGAGTTTCAGGATGCACTGAATCTGATTCAATATACCCGTCAATCGGTTTTTCTGACAGGAAAAGCCGGTACGGGAAAATCTACATTCCTGCGTTATGTCTGCGAGCATACCAAGAAGAAGCATGTTGTACTTGCACCGACCGGAATTGCCGCAATCAATGCCGGTGGAAGTACGATGCATAGCTTCTTTAAATTACCTTTTTATCCGTTATTGCCGGATGATCCTAATTTAAGTCTCCAACGTGGCCGTATTCACGAGTTCTTCAAATACACCAAGCCACATCGTAAGTTGCTGGAACAAATAGAACTGGTCATTATCGACGAAATCTCTATGGTACGGGCAGACATCATCGATGCCATCGACCGTATCTTACGAGTTTATTCACATAATCTTCGCGAACCTTTCGGTGGAAAACAACTCTTATTGGTAGGAGACGTCTTCCAACTGGAACCCGTTGTAAAGAACGATGAGCGGGAAATTTTGAACCGCTTCTATCCCACTCCCTACTTTTTCTCTGCCAGAGTGTTCGGACAAATAGACCTCGTCTCTATCGAACTTCAAAAAGTATATCGACAGACGGACCCTGTATTCGTCAGTGTCCTCGACCATATCCGCACCAATACAGCCGGAGCTGCAGACCTGCAACTACTCAACACCCGCTACGGAAGCCAGATTGAAGAATCTGAAGCAGATATGTACATCACACTCGCCACCCGAAGAGATACGGTCGACTCCATTAATGAGAAGAAATTAGCAGAACTCCCCGGAGAACCCATTACTTTTGAAGGAGTTATCGAAGGAGATTTTCCGGAAAGCAGTCTGCCTACTTCACAAGAGCTTGTACTCAAACCCGGTGCACAAATCATCTTCATCAAAAATGATTTCGATCGCAGATGGGTAAACGGTACGATTGGTGTCATTGCCGGAATTGATGAGGAAGAAGAAACGATCTACGTCATCACCGACGATGGAAAAGAATGTGACGTAAAACTGGAATCATGGCGAAATATCCGCTACCACTACAACGAAAAAACAAAAGAAATAGAAGAAGAAGTATTAGGCAGCTTCACTCAATACCCTATCCGGTTAGCATGGGCCATCACTGTCCATAAAAGTCAGGGACTGACCTTCAGCCGTGTAGTCATCGACTTCACCGGCGGTGTATTTGCCGGAGGACAAGCATACGTAGCACTTAGCCGTTGTACCTCACTGGACGGCATCCAGCTCAAAAAGCCTGTTAACCGTGCCGATGTCTTCGTCCGTCCCGAAATCGTCAACTTTGCCGGACGCTTCAACAACCGCCAAGCCATCGACAAAGCCCTGAAACAAGCACAAGCCGATATGCAATATGCCGCAGCTTCACGTGCCTTCGACAAAGGAGATATGGAAGAATGTCTGGAACAGTTTTTCCGTGCCATCCATTCACGCTACGATATTGAGAAACCTGTTCCCCGTCGTTTGATCCGCCGTAAACTCGGCATCATCAATACACTGAAAGAGCAGAACAAGAAACTCAAAGAACAGATGCGCGAACAACAGGAACGTATACGACAATACGCCCACGAGTACCTGTTAATGGGAAACGAATGTATCACCCAAGCCCACGACGTACGTGCCGCCCTTGCCAACTACGACAAAGCCCTTAGCCTCGACCCCAACTACATAGATGCCTGGATAAGAAAAGGAATCACACTCTTCAACAACAAAGAGTACTTCGACGCTGAAAACTGTTTCAACACCGCAGTCAGCCTCCATCCTGCAAACTTTAAAGCAGTCTATAACCGTGGAAAGCTCCGACTAAAAACAGAAAACACAGAAGGCGCCATCGCCGACCTAGACAAAGCCACCAGCCTGAAACCCGAACACGCCGGCGCACACGAACTTTTCGGGGATGCCCTGTTAAAAGCCGGAAAAGAAGTGGAAGCTGCGTTACAATGGAGAATTGCAGAGGAGTTGAGAAAGAAAAAAGAGAAAAGATTAATATTTGTTCTTTTGGAAATCCGTGGCAAGAGGCATTGCTTTATGCACATAGTATAAATGATAATGCGGATGTGTGTATAATATTTGGCTTTGGGCTGGGGTATCATATCCAGGAAATGGCGGCAATGTATCCCAATATGGAGATATATGTGCTAGAGAATGATATTGAGCAGATAAGAACAGCAATAAATTATAGAAATATGACAGATATATTGGCAAATAGAAGAATCCATATTATATATTGCAATGAAATATTGGAGTATGCCGGAAATTTGGAAAGTATTATTCAAAAATATGACAGAGATATAATTGATTGTAAAATGTGGATGCCATCAGTTAAGGCAATAGAAAATAATGAATTAAAAGAACTGTTAGAACAGTATAAGATTTCTTTTTTTTCGATGGAGTATTTTAAAAATGATCTTATACGGAATTTTGATAACAATATATCATTAAATGATGATAATATAGATGACATAAGAAAAAATGTTATCGGAAAAAATGTAATATTGATTGCTGCGGGACCATCTCTTGAAAATGAACTTGTGTCTCTAAAGGCTGTTTTAGAGTCAAACGAAAGACAAAACATATGCGTTATCTGTGTTGGAAAGATTAGCAGGAAGTTGTTGGAAAATAAAATTAAGCCTGATTACATAGCTGTTACTGATGCAAAAGATAGTACAAGATGGCAGATATCTGGCATTGAAGATTGCGGAATTCCATTGTTGTATCTTTCCACAGCAGCATCAAATGTTGTAAGTTCATATACAGGAAAGAGATATATTGCTTACCAAAACGGTTTTGAAAAGGCTGAAAAAATGGCAGAAATAAAAAAAAATACATTATTTGATACCGGCGGTTCAGTAGCAACATTTGTCATAGATGTTGCAATAAGGTTTAAGTGTAAAAGTCTTATATGTGTAGGTCTTGATTTGGGGTACGCAGGCGAAAGTTCCCACGCATTAGGTGTCGGAAAGAAAATTGTTGATAAAAACAGGCTGAAGAAAGTTGAGGCTGTTGGGGGAGAGGTTATTTATACAAACAAGAACTTGGATTTATATAGAAAATGGATAGAAAAAAGGGTTTCAAATGAGAAAAATATAAACATGATAAATGCATCACATGGTGCGAGGATAAATGGAATGGAAGAAAAAAGTATAAAAGATATATTTAGAAAAAAATATGAAGTTTTGGCGGTAATACCAGCAAGAAGCGGTTCTAAGAGTGTTAAAGACAAAAATATAAGACTGATTGCCGGAAAACCTATGATAGCCTATTCGATAGAACACGCATTAAAAAGTCCTAGTATAAACAGAGTTATAGTAAGTACGGATAGTGAAGTATATGCAAATATATCAAAAGAATATGGAGCGGAAGTTCCGTTTTTGCGTCCAGATGAATATGCTACGGATACTGCACTTGATATAGATGTATTTAAACATGCATTGTCATACCTTAAAGAAGAAGAAAATTATGTGCCGGATATAGTAGTTCAGCTTAGACCAACTTATCCTATAAGAGATATACAGGATATTGAAAATATGATAAAATATCTAATAGAACATCCGGATGTTGATTCAGTCAGATGTGTGGCACCGGCAAAAGAAATACCGTATAAGATGTGGTTTATGGATCAGGATGGATTATTAGAACCAATTATGAAAGACATTCCTGAGTGTTACAATATGCCGAGACAACAGTTGCCAAAAGTATATTATCAAAATGCCTGTATAGATGTATTTAGAACCACCTTTCCGCTTCTTTTTTAGGACTATAGAGGCTATTCAATCTATGCCTTTCATTTCCTACTGCAATTTCTATTGTTTTATCTCCATCTCTTGTTGTGAGAATATTAAACCTATCATACTTCAAATCTCCTTTTTGCATAATATCAATAAGTTTTTCATAAAAATATTTACGGTATTTTCTTAATTTTTCAAGATTTTTTTCTAAATAT
>OOCP01001854.1_pt1 | contig 19718 bp, 10 predicted proteins | sample 1671511 | NCBI WGS metagenome assembly OOCP01 (sample SAMN06348164, study PRJEB24527) | human gut metagenome | biome: human gut; feature: ankylosing spondylitis patient; material: feces | host: Homo sapiens | place: China | collected 2015-10 | reverse complement strand
ATATCAATTATGATGAAAATGAGGGAGGCGGTTCTGTCTTTACCGTCCTATTGCCGACTAATTCTGATATATATCAGGAGAAAGATTTCCTGATTCCCAATCAGTTATTAACCGAAGAAGAGGAACAGCACTCCAAAGATTTTCTCAGAAATGAAACGTCAGAGGATACTTTCCAGCCTCCTGTCGATCCTTTGAACAAACGCAAAGTTTTGATTATAGAAGATGATACTGATATCCGTGAATTCCTAAGAGAAGAAATAGGAGTTTACTTTGAAGTTGAAGTAGCTGCTGACCGAACATCCGGTTTTGAAAAAGCAAGTACGTACGATGCTGATTTAATTGTTTGTGACGTTCTGATGCCGGGAATGAATGGATTTGAAGTGACACGCAAACTTAAAAATGAATTTACCACCAGCCATATCCCCATCATATTACTGACTGCCCTCAATATAGAAGAGAAATATCAGGAAGGAATTGAATCCGGAGCTGATGCGTATATCACGAAGCCATTCAATGTCTCTTTACTACTGGCAAGAATCTTCAAGTTAATCGAGCTACGGGATAAACTGCGCCAAAAATATTCTAACGAACCGGGATTGGCTCATTCCATTATCTGTACCAATGACAAGGATCAGAAGTTCTCGGTAAAGCTGAATGAAGTATTGAATGAGCACATGACCGATACCGATTTTTCGGTCAATGACTTTGCCGGAATAATGGGACTAGGACGTACTGTATTCTATAAAAAAGTACGGGGAGTGACCGGTTATTCTCCTTACGAATATTTACGTGTCATGCGGATGAAAAAGGCTGCTGAAATGTTATTGACAGAAGATCTCACCATAGCCGAAGTCGCCTATAGCGTAGGTATCAACGATCCGTTCTACTTCAGTAAATGTTTCAAGAACCAATTCGGGGTATCTCCATCTGCCTATCGGAAAAAGCTGTCTGAAGATGAAAATGAACCCATAAATGATGCCGACGTATGATCTTACAGGTTTTCCGTACTAATTTAAGGGGTGTTTCTTTCATTGATGTACTTTCTTTGCCAATGAAAAATTAATCATTAAGAAATCATGAGAAACAAACTCTTTCTATTTGTATTTCTGTTTGCAGTGCTGGCTATTGTTGATAGTCACGCTTTCGAACGCAAAAAATACAATTTCAACAGTGAATGGCGTCTGCAAATCGGAGACTTTCCCGAAGCTAAACAATCTCAATTCGACGATAGCCGGTGGAAAGCGGTCACTTTACCGCATGCCTTTAATGAAGATGAAGCCTTCAAAGTGTCCATCGAACAGCTGACGGACACAGTGGTATGGTATCGGAAACACTTTCGGATTCCGGCTTCCGGTAAAAAACAAAAAGTATTCATCGAATTTGAAGGAGTGCGCCAAGCCGGTGACTTCTATTTGAACGGACAATATCTGGGAAAGCACGAAAACGGAGTAATGGCGGCAGGCTTCGACCTGACACCTTATATTAAAGAAGGTGACAATGTACTGGCAGTACGTACGGACAATGACTGGATGTATCGCGAAAAAAGTACTAACTCCAAGTTCCAGTGGAACGACCGTAACTTCAACGCAAACTACGGTGGTCTGCCCAAGAATGTATTCTTGTACGTTACAGATGAAGTGTATCAGACTCTTCCTTTATACAGTAATCTGAAAACTACCGGAGTTTATATTTATGCTAAAGACATCGACGTAAAAGGACGCACTGCCACCATCCATGCAGAATCGGAAGTAAAAAACGACAGTCGTGAACCACGCCAATTTAGCTACCAGGTGGTCTTGCTGGATGCTGACGGCAAACAGGTGAAAAGCTTCGAAGGTGAGAAAGTAACCTTACAAGGTGGCGAAACAAGGGTAGTGAAAGCTGCTTCCAAAGTAAATAATCTCCATTTCTGGAGTTGGGGATATGGGTATCTTTATACTGTCCAGACGATTCTAAAAGACAATAAGAATCAAGTCTTTGATGAAGTAAGTACTCGTACAGGTTTTCGCAAGACACGATTTGCAGAAGGCAAAATATGGTTGAATGATCGTGTGATCCAGATGAAAGGATATGCACAGCGCACCAGTAATGAATGGCCGGCGGTAGGCCTGTCCGTTCCGGCATGGCTTAGTGACTACTCCAATGGCCTGGTAGTAAAAGGCAATGGTAATCTGGTACGCTGGATGCATGTTACCCCATGGAAACAAGACGTAGAGTCCTGCGACCGTGTAGGCCTGATTCAAGCAATGCCGGCAGGAGATTCCGAGAAAGACCGTACAGGACGCCAATGGGATCAGCGTACAGAACTAATGCGCGATGCGATTATCTACAACCGTAATAATCCGAGTATCTTATTTTATGAATGTGGAAACAAAGGTATCAGCAGAGAGCACATGATAGAAATGAAAGCTATCCGTGATCAATACGATCCTTTTGGCGGACGTGCTATCGGCTCTCGTGAGATGCTGGACATCCGTGAAGCCGAATATGGCGGAGAAATGCTTTATATCAACAAGAGTGAACATCACCCGATGTGGGCTACAGAATATTGTCGTGATGAAGGTTTGAGAAAATATTGGGATGAATACAGCTATCCTTTCCACAAAGAAGGAGACGGACCGTTACATCGTAACCAACCTGCAACAGACTACAATCACAATCAGGACATGCTGGCGATAGCAATGATCCGCTGTTGGTATGATTATTGGCGTGAGCGTCCAGGGACAGGTCGCAGAGTCAGTTCCGGAGGGGCCAAAATCATTTTCTCGGATACCAACACACACCACCGTGGTGAAGAAAACTATCGCAGAAGTGGAGTAACGGACCCTATGCGCATCGAAAAAGATGCTTTCTTTGCACATCAGGTCATGTGGAACGGATGGGTAGATACAGAAGAAGACAATACCTATATCATCGGTCATTGGAACTATCCCGCAAATACAGTAAAACCGGTCTATGTCGTTTCTACAGGTGAAGAAGTAGAACTGTTCCTGAACAGTCAGTCACTAGGAAAAGGCAAACGCGAATACAATTTCCTGTTCACCTTTGACAATGTGGCTTTTAAAGCCGGTAAACTGGAAGCAGTCAGCTACAACAAGGCCGGTAAGGAAATAAGCCGCTATGCTGTAAGCACGGTTGGTGAACCTGCCGGACTGAAACTGACAACGATACAAAATCCGGAAGGATTCCACGCGGACGGAGCCGACCTGGCATTAATACAGGTAGAAGTGGTAGATAAGGATGGGAAACGCTGTCCGCTTGACAACCGTACCATTCAATTCGACCTGAAAGGGAATGCCGAATGGCGCGGAGGCATCGCACAAGGAAAAGACAATTATATTCTTAATACCAATCTCCCTGTGGAATGTGGTATTAACCGTGCTCTTATCCGCAGCACTACCCAAGCCGGCAAGATCACTCTGACCGCTAAAGCAGAAGGGCTCCCCAGCGCTACAATTACATTAGAAACCCTTCCCGTCAAAGTTAGCAACGGATTGAGTACTTATTTGCCTCAGATGACTCTGAAAGGAAATCTGGATAAAGGTGAAACACCTCTTACCCCATCTTACAAAGACACAAAACGTGATATACGTATTGTATCCGCTAAAGCCGGAGCCAACAATGAAACTGTAAACCAAAGCTTCGACGATAATGAAAGAAGCGAATGGATGAATGACGGAAAACTCAGCACCGCCTGGATTACATATACTCTTGAAAAAGAAGCAGAAATAGATGATATCTGTATTAAGTTGAATGGATGGCGTTCACGTAGTTATCCTTTGGAAGTATTTGCCGGCAATACTATGATCTGGAGTGGAGATACGAATAAAAGCCTGGGGTATGTTCATCTTAATGTGGAAAAGCCGGTACGTTCCAAACAAATTACCATCCGTCTGAAAGGTAATACCAGCGATCAGGATGCTTTCGGACAGATCACTGAAGTTGCGGCAAAAGCAGCAAATGATATGGAACTCGAAGCAAAAGCGAACAAGAATAATGCTAATCTGAGAATTATTGAAATAGAGTTTCTGGAAGCAATCAAATAGAATAAAACATTTTCTCCCACCATAAAGGAGATATGTAAAAGAAGGTGTCACAAAAACCATATTGCCCCATAGGAACAAAAGATTAGTACGGAGAAACAACCGTCAATGAACCGTTCAGTAAGCTATTATGCAGGCTAGATTAATGTATCCGGTCAGTAACAATAGATTGTTTCATGTACGTGGTCCCATCAGTCTACGTACATGAGCCATTGGGTTTACGTACGTGAGCCGAACGGTTCATGAACATGGAACGAAGACATAAAACCGACTTAACAGATTAATCAAACCTTGCTTGCATATTAAGGTTACCGGGCTTTGTTCTTAATGTAAGCAGCATACCTTGGAAACATTAAGGTGTAAACAGCGTACATTGACGCCCAAAATGATGTTTTTAACACATGCAGGCAAAACCCTCAAGCTGACTATCTATCATCTGATAATCAAGACTTTAAATAAAAGATTCATCAAGGAGAGGTGACAATAAGAATGAAAGATACATTCTATTGTCACCTTATTATCACCCTCTATTGTCACCCCTATCTTCTTTATTATAAAACACTTAAATCAGAAAAGTGACAAGTGACAATAACAATGGATAAATATTTCCTATGTATATGTTTAAACAGAAATGAGTGTAGTCTGAAACGACCAGCTATTTCTTTATTAGTTTCTTAACTTCTTTAGCATAGCGTTTGCCTAAAGTAATCTGGCTTGCTGCATCAAAATGAGGATCCGTTTCATCCTTCAACGGAGTAAGTCCTTCGGAAGACACACAAGCACTATGGGGCAAAAAAGTGGAGATCTCTTTTATCATGTCATTAAAGGGTTTTGTACCTTCGGGAATATAAGGTTTCTTTGTCCAGTTCCATTGTGCTATTTGTCCTACGACAACTGGTAAATCAGGCATTCCCAGGTCATTACGTAAGTCTGTCATCAACTGAATAATCTTCTCTTTATATGCTTCCGGATGATGACAATCGGCTTCTCCCTGATGCCAGATAATTGCTTTCAATGTACCATACTTCATTGCTTCTTTTGCACGTCGTATTGCTTCATCATAATATCCGCCGGACTGTTTGGCATTCTTAACCCATGAACGAATCGAAGATCCTCCCCGTGCATTGACGATTAAGCCTACCGGATGTTTTTTAGTAGCCATCGTCTTGGCAAATCCATATGCAGGTCCTACTTGTTGCCAGCTAAGTCCTTTTCCTATCGTAGAATAGCGGTTCAAGGGATTCACTGCGGGTTCGAACTGATCATCTGCATTCAGCAGGTATACATTTTGTAGAGTATCCATCACTTCCGGTGATAATTTCCCTCTCCCTGCCATATTCGACTGTCCAATGCAAAGATACAGATCCAGAGTCTTCAGCGGTTTCTCAGCGTGTGCTTCCAATCTTCCCCATACTAGCACACATAAAAGGAAGAGGCCACATAGATAATTTGTTTTCATTATTTTATTGATTTTATTATCAGGGTAAACTTTATTCGTACACACCCCTAATTGAAATGAATTTTAATAGTTCCTCCATAAGGATTAAAGTCAAACATAACTTTATTCCCATTTATATACACAGGTAATTCTTTCCTGCCTTGCTTCACCTGAATTCCATTCATAGTTTCCCCTTGAATCACCATCGTCAATGGCTCAGCAAACAGTTTTCTATCTAATTTCAACTTGGGAGTAATTGTCATACCATTCTTTTTATTAGAGACTTTCAATTGTATCTCCTCCCTTTCTTTGATATAAGATGCCACTTCACAGAAGGTACCTACCCAAATCTGATCTTCCATACTTTTCACTTTATCCAAATGTTTCCAAAATAAAGAAGGCGATTTGAAAGCATCATATCCATAATTAATGCCGTGCGTCATACCTACTCCCCAATCTTCCGCTTTCATCAAATCCTTCAACCATTTGTCAAACCGTTCGGGAGTTGACTTTCCTCCGATTGAAATTTGTTTAGTACGTGTAGCGACCCTGCCTTTAGAAGCCATACTGACTATTTCTTCTGTCTTATAATTATATGGGTAACAATAGGTACGAGGTACAATGCCAATATTAGTATAAATAGCACTATCATTCTTTTCTATCTCCGATTTAACTTGCTCTATAGTCAATCGTTTGGCATTCTTATGTGCCCAGCTATGGCTGGAAACCTCATGTCCTTTCTTTGACATTTCACGCAACTCATCCCAAGTCATTCGAGGTACCTTTGCAGATGCACCTTGTTCCGTATAATAGCCGCATACCCAGAAAGTACCTCTAAAACCACGTTTCTCCAACTCAGGGGCAGCTACAGTTGAATGTTCCGCCAACCCATCATCAAATGTATAACTGATAGCACAAACTCTGTCTCCTTTATATTTGGCGACATATACATGAGGATCATCCGAAAGAGTCTTTTTAATTTGTTCATATACCTGTTTACCCATATACTCGGCAGAAACCTGATTAAAATGAAGTTTATCTCCCATTAGTTCCGCTTCCGACATATCAATCAGATAAGCGTTCTTATCTTCTTTTGCATAGCGACGCATTCCTTCCTCAACATCACTATTATACCGTTTGTTTTTCCTGGATACGGTACCAAATATAAATGGAAGTTCAGAGTAATCTTTTCCGGTTTTCTCTGTCAGGTGGTTACGCACATAGGAAACTACTCCTTTCAGATTCTGATAATATTCTTTTCCGTGCTCATAATCACTTTCTCCCTGATGCCAAACGAAAGCATCAATCTGATAACCTTGCTTTAGTTTGGAAAGTGTCTGATCAATACTCGCATCAATATTGGCAATCAAAGAAAGTAATAAAGATTTTCCTTTCTCACTGGTAGCTGTATTCTCTGCCAACCATTTCGGGTCGGCAGACCAGTAAGTTCCCCGAAAAGGAGTAGTAACAGGAGCAGCTATGGCAGTGCCACCGATAGCCCACTTGATAACATAAAAATCTTCCTGAAACAACTGTTCCAACCAATAATAAGCAATCGCATCATATCCCCACGTATAAGGCTTACTTTTAGGATGACTCAATGGCCAAAATGGAACAAACATACCATCTGTACGATTATGGGCAATATGGCAATATTTGTAGGCTCCCGCAGTATACGTACTATCCACAGCCATTGCCTTTATATAATCCGGTAAACGATTGTTAGGTACTCGTCCATCCGTGTTTGACTGACCAGCTGTTATTATAACATGTGCAGGCTTCTGCCCTCTCGCCTGAATATAACAAAAGCCTAATACAAAAAACAAGATAAAAAAGAGTGTTCTCATGATCGATGATCCTTTAATTTTATAGTAATATTCTCCTGCAAAAATAAGGGTACTTTTACTATTCGACCATAGACTATTGTACACAAATACAAGGTCGATCATTCATATCGGGCACTACAGAGAAGATTTAAACTACCATTTAGAAAGCTTGGTTACTCAGGCTTCTGCCGTCTCATTTTCTCCCTGTTCTTTCATTTCACCGCGTTGATATACGGACGGCGCTACCCCAAACTGAGTCTTAAAGCACTTACTAAAATAGAACGGATCGCTGATGCCAACCTTGTAAGCAACTTCCGCAACAGTCAGATTCTCACCAGACAATAACAACTCAGCCGCTTTTTTCATTCGTACAACCCGCAAATATTCATTGGGAGAATACCCCGTCACTCCGCGCAGTTTTCTATAAAATACCGTTCGTCCTAATTTCATCAATTGAGCAAACTCATCAATAGAGAATTCCGGACGAGAAAGATTCTGTTCCAGTACAACAGCCAATCGGTCGGCAAATTCCTTATCACGGTCAGTAGAGCATACGGCAGCACGAACAATTCCCGGCTCACTGGAGAATTTCTCCCGCAACTTATCACGCTGTTCTATCAAGCGGAATACGCGTGCCAACAGAAGTTTTATACTGAACGGCTTCGCAATATAGGCATCAGCACCGGCTTCAATTCCTTCCAGATGTTTTTCCGGAGAATTCAATGCTGTCAGCAAGATAATCGGGATATGACTTGTCGCAAAATCAGATTTCAATTTCTTTGTCACTTCAAATCCGGTCATTCCGGGCATCAGTACGTCACAAATAATCAAATCAGCATCATAGGTACGAGCCTTCTCAAATCCGGAAGTTCCGTCAGCAGCTACTTCAACTTCAAAATAAACTCCTACTTCTTCTTTCAAAAATTCACGGATATCATTATCATCTTCTATAATCAATACTTTACGCTTATTCAAAGGTTCTGCTATTTTCTCCGGTTCCGGTAGTTCTTCCGAAAGTTCCAGTAAATGATGTGCCTGCCCACCTGCCTCTTTCAACAAGACATTACCGGGAATAAGGAAATCTTTCTCCGAATAAACACTTTTGTCCGTCGGGATACAAACGGTAAAGACAGAACCTCCGCCGTCATTGTCTTTATATTCAATCGTACCTTTATGCACCTGTACCAATTCATAACTCAGATGCAAACCAACTCCGATACTATCACCGGAAAAACTACTCTGCATAAATCTCTTGAACAACTCATTTTGCTTCTCTTTTGGAATACCAACACCTGTATCAGCTACTTGAATCTGCAATGTCTTCTTCACTTCATCTACCGTAACAGAAAGTATAATCGTACCGTTCGAAGGGGTATATTTAAAAGCGTTAGACAACAGGTTATAAGTCACTTTATCCAGATTACCCTTATCAAGAAACATCTTGTAAGACGGTATAGACGGAATAAAACGGAAATTCATATTCTTTTGCTCCGCTACATCACCGAAACTCAGGAAGATTTCATAAAGGAAAGCAATCACATCCGTTTCTTCCAAAGAGAGCGCCAACTTATTATTCTGCATCTTGCGGAACTCCAATAACTGATTGATCAGCCTCAACATTCGCTGAGTACTTTTATCCATCGTTTTGAGCGGGTGTATCAGATCACGGGGAATATCAGCAACCCGTTGAATCTTTTCCAACGCTCCTTGAATCAAAGTTAACGGAGTACGAAATTCATGGGAAATATTAGTAAAGAAAACCAGCTTATATTCTGTCAACTGTTTTTCCACATTAATACGATTACGCAGACTGTTAAAGTTACGCACAATACGGAAAGTAAAATATAAAGTTACAATCAACAACAGCACATATCCCAACATAGCCCAGTTCGTCTTCCAGAAAGGAGGCACAATGACAATCTTCAAGGTTGTTTCACTTTCATTCCAAACACCTGCTCCATTACATGACTTCACATGAAGTACATAAGTACCTGGGTTCAAATATTTAAAAGAAGCAAAATTCAACGGAGAAGGTGTGCTCCATCCCTTATCATAGTTTTCCAGCCAGTACATATACTTTGTACGTCCGCTGTCCGAATAGTCAAAAGTAGAGAAATCTATCAAGAATGAATTCTGAAAATACTTCAAAGTAATTTCATCCGAATAAGCAAGCGATTGTTTCAATGGAGAATCCTCCATAGTAGGATTTATCTGGGTACCATTCACATGCAAATCTGTAAAGACCACCGGAGAAAAAGTTTCGCTATCCTGTATTTTATCCGGATCAATGACAAGCAGACCGTAATTTGTGCCGAAAAGCAATTTTCCATCTACTCCCACACAAGCACTATTCTCACTATAAACATTACCCAAAGTATAGGAAGAAAAGAAATAATTTTCAAAAGAATGATTAGTCGGGTTAAACTTAGAAATACCATATTCCGTAGCTACCCATAAGTTTCCGTTATTGTCCCCCAAAATTGATTGAATCACATCATTAACCAATCCTTCAGAGGTTCCGTAATGTTCATATTTCAATGAACGGTAATTATCTTCCGGCTCACAAAGATTCAAGCCGGAGCCAGATGTCCCCACCCACATACGTCCTTTCGTATCACGGTAGATACATCTGATTTCATTGCTGCAAAATGTACCGTTTGTATAATTGAACAGATGATAATCGTCACTGTCAGCTATCAATGAATCCGGATGAAAGATGCACACACCCTCACTGGTGCCCACCCAGATCATTCCATTATCGTCTTCTTCTATTACTCGCACCATACGCAGACCAAACTTCTGCTGTAAAAAATGACGGAATTTATACTTGCCATCAGTCGTCGGTTCTGCCAGTTCAAGCCCACCGCCAAAGGTACCTATCCACATACGGTCTTTCCGGTCACGAAAAAGAGAAAAGACATTATTTTCTGATAACGAAGCCGGATCCGAGACTTCATTGCGATACCATGAATCTCCGACCTTCAATCCATTTCCACGGGTTCCCACCCACATTTCGCCTTGATTATCTTCTGCTATCGCATAAATATTGGAATGGAAATACTGATTGGACATTTTGGAATGAAGATTCGAGTCAAACGTATATAATCCGCCTTTACGTGTTCCGACCCAAATATCCCCATCCGGCATTTTAGTCAACATACGAATCGTATTCGAGCGGTCAAATAATTCACGGGATTCGGGATAAATACGCGAGGTTCCTTCATTCAGAACTGAAATACGGGATAAACCGGAATACTCTGAACTTACCCAAATACCTCCGGCACGATCCTCCATCACATATAACAGAAAATCCGAACTTATATGACTCTGATCATTTATATTAGCCAGAAAATGTTCTAACTTATCCTCTGTCGTGTCATAGGCAAACAATCCGTTACCATAAGTAGAAATCCAAATGATTCCCCGGGAATCATGGACAATATGATAACGTTCATAATCAATGTATCCCAGTTTATCTTCAGGTATCAACTGAAATTCTTTTCTTGCTCCATTCTTGGCCAAAATATAAGTGACACATCCCGTATGATTATATATCCAGAAGTCACCATGATTATCACAAATCACTTCACCATTTCTGATGTTCAGACCAGAGTCCACACTGATCTTGCGTGTATTGAAATCATAGTTAAAAACCCCGGTATTGGTAAGGATGACCCATTTATCGTTCAACAGGAAGTTTCCCGTAGGTGACGTCTTACCCGCAACAGCAGAAAGCGAACCGACTTTTGTCAGTTTTTGCTTTGTAGTCTGATAGCAGTAGATGTCTCCGTCCGCTGTCAGAAAATACATATCATTCTTGAATGCCAGAGAAGAAGTAAAATGGAGTAATCTGTCTTCTACCTTATACTGTCCGTCGGATACGGAAACTAAGCCACGCTGTGTCCCGATCCAGATTCGTCCGCCGGCATCTTCATTTACAAACTGTACCCGGTTATCCGGAAGATTTCCACGCTCCGTCTTAAATTCCGTAGACACCATCTGTCTGTCTTTCTGATGGACCATTCTGAGACAACCATTGCCGGAATGTCTGAGCCATACATCCCCATTAGCAGCAACAAATATAGACGAATAATTCTTTTCCAGCGCACCAGACCCCGTATAGTCTACAAAACAGGCACGTTGCAAATCATAACAACTGAACAATTCCGGAGTTGTAGAGATCCATAAAAAACCATTTTTGTCTTCGGTAAGGTCATAAATCCGATTATCAGCCAAAGAGACTTTATCACCGATTTCCGGACGGAAAGTCAGAAAAGAGTTGCCATCATAGCGGCTTAACCCATTTAGGGTAGCCAACCACAAGAAGCCTTTGCTATCCTGATACAGGTACCGAACTGAGTTATTCGGAAGTCCGTCACTTGTTCTCATTTGTTTGGAACGGAGTTCAATGCCGCCGTAAGCCGCATTGAAAACAAGAGTCATGAACAATGTGAAAAGTAATATGCGCCTCTGTGTCATATAGATTCTAAGATTAATGATAAATGCCAGACAAAAATAGTCAAGATAGTTGAAATAATAAAGAAACAATCCATAAATAGTATCAGGAGGATGCTTGTTTTTTAATCAAACATCCCCCTGATATCAATTCTGTCTAAGGGTTCTAGTCCATATGAAAGACTTCCGGCAATGGTATTGAAACCGGTGAATTGTCCGGATTCACTTCCATGATATCTGCCATATAATCCCACCATTTCTGTACAATCTCTGTGTTGCCCAAGTCCTGCGAACCTCCTTCTCCTTCTGTTTTCTGGAAAGCAAATAGAATATTGGTTTCTTTATCCCAATATATAGAATAATCCGACACCCCATTTTTTGAAAGCAGTGCTTTTAATTCAGGCCAGATAGCGGCATGCCTTTTTTCGTATTCTGCTTCATAGCCCGGTTTCAGATACATTTTGAATGCTTCTCGTTTCATGGTTCCTATATTTTAAAGTTAATCTTTTATTTATTCACTATCTACCGCAAAGATAGGAGCTGTCGTCTTCTGCTTTTCCTGATAATATTGCACGGCACTGTCATTCATCTGAGGATGCTGGGTGTTGAGCAAACGAATCATTTCCGCACCTGCCCAAAGCACCGGTCCGTATCCATGCGCCGCATATACATTGACCGGACGATAATAATAGAAAGCCGGATCGAAAGCCATACCGGTGCCTACGCAAGTGCCTTCCACCTGTCCTTCTTCATTTATCTTTCCGGCGACGGCATGCCATCCCAACTGGGCAACAGGACCATACGCTATCGCATCAATCCAACCTTTATTAATGGCGTGTGCCAGACAATATACATAGATAGCAGTTGCAGAAGTTTCCAGATAAGAATCATTACGGTCGAGCAACTGGTGCCAAAGTCCTTCTCCACTTTGCAACGCCGTCACTCCACGCACATGAGCACGGAAATAATCCATCACCTTCGGACGTTGGGGATAATCTTCCGGCAATACATCGAGCAGTTCACAAGCTGTCAGCAGCGCCCATCCATTGGCACGTGCCCAGCAAAAAGCCGGATGATCCGTACTGCTTTCCACCCATCCGTGTCTGTACAATCCCTTTTCGGGGATAAACATACGGTCTGCAAATTGCAGGAATTGCTTCACGGCTTCTGCCAGATATTTATTCTTCGCTTCCTTATCATAACGACTCATCTGCGCTACCGCCGGAATGCCCATAAACATATCATCCAGCCAAAGAGTATTCCGCTGAGGACGATTACGGGCAAACGTTCCGTCTGCCAGACGATATTCTTTGTTGATGATAAAATCAAAGTAATTCTGAATTAATCCGTCAACCGGAAGAGACTCGTCTTTCAACCGTAATTTAATCATGGCAGTACATACGGCTCCCGCATCATCCAACGCATGAGGAGTCAGGATTTGCAACAATTGCGAATCAGTCTTCCCTTTTTCTTCATAGACACGTTTGAAATGCGGAGCGACTTCCGCCAAAAAGCGGAAACGATTCTGAACATAGTCAGTATAACGCTTATCACCTGTTGTTTCGGCAGCCGCTATCAGAGCGGAATAAGTGACACCCCATTCATAACTTGCCAGACGAAAAGCCCCGCGTTCCAGCTGCGCCTCATCCCCCATTGCAGTATAATCCGTAATCACCTTACCGGTATTCTTATCCACTACACGAGCCGGTGTCTCCTTATCTATATACGCAAAAACACGATCGATGTCTTTTTTAACCTGTTCGGGGGTCAAATCACCATAAGTACCCTGATAAGCAGGCTGCAGTAAATGCAAGGGGGTATTTGAATCATTGATTACTGCTTTCTTTTTCTGCGCACAGGCAGGTAGTGCTACCAATAACGCAGCAACGGTCATCATACGATAATTCATAATTTACTTTTTAGGTATTTTACATCCTCTGAATATAGTGCCACGCAACTCCGGACCAAAATAGAATCCGGGCTGAGTAGGCTGATTATAAGCCACATTTTGAGTCGCAATACTGATACGGTAAACCGGATCTTCCAGGAAAGTATGGAAACGGTAGTCCGTAGGAATGGTAGAGACATAAAGCCTCAAAGCTGTATTATCGGCTGTACGTAACAATACTTCTTCTCGCCAGTCTCCTACAATATCTCCTTGCAGACAAGGAGTTGACTTTGTTCCGTTATTAGAAAGAGCACCTTCAAAAACAGCGATACGTTCACAAAGTCCTTTCTCCCAATTATATTTACTGACTACATTACGATCCAGCAACTCACGCAAGAGATCACCATCCCACCAGACAGCCATATTCGTAGACAATCCTCTGACTCTGGAAGCAATCACTTCCCCTTTCACATTTCTGACACCTTTAGAATCTAAAGACCACATTTCAACTCCGGGATGATTAGGATCAATATCAGCAGCCATACAACGACCTACATCAGTATTACTCTTTATCTGGAAAATAATTTCTCCCGTAGCTGCATCCCGGAAAGTTGAGCCATCTCTTCTGTTCTCGTGGCAACTCCAAACCTGCAATCCCGGACGGGAAGGATCAAAGTGAGTCAGATGCATAGCATCACCATGCCCCATGCGGGTAGAATAAAGTCCGGTTCCATCGTTATTGATCGTACATTGTCCATATACAATCTCATCGCAGCCGTCACCATCTACATCACCTACACGAAGATTATGGTTTCCTTGTCCGGCATAAGCTCTGCAACCGGGATTATTACTGTCGAATACCCAGCGGTTCTTCAAATTCTTACCATCCCAGTCATAGGCAGCCAATACAGTACGTGTATAATATCCACGGCACATCACCACACTCGGATGTACTCCATCCAAATACGCAATACAAGCCAGATAACGGTCGCTACGATTGGCACGTCCGTCGCCCCAGTCCATCAGATTGCCACGTTCGGGCACATAATCAATCGTTTGCATTGCTTCTCCGGTCAGTCCGTTAAAGATGGTCAGATACTCCGGGCCTGTCAAGATACGTCCTCGCTCATTCCGATAATCCGCATTCGCATCACCGATCACCTTTCCCGTTCCGTCCACTGTTCCGTCTCCGGTCTTCATTACCACTTCCGCACGGCCGTCACCGTCCAGATCGAAGACCATAAACTGTGTATAATGTGCACCGGCGCGTACATTGCGTCCCATATTGATACGCCACAACTGCTGCCCGTTCAACTTATAACAGTCAAAAATCACCGGTCCCGTATAACCGTCATGAGCGTTATCATGTGCATTGGACGGATCCCATTTCAAAATAATCTCATATTCACCATCCCCGTCTACATCACCGATACTGGCATCATTCGGAGCATAAGTGTATGCTTGTCCGGACGGAGTAGTACCTCCCTCGGGGCGTACCAAAGGAATATTTAAATATCCTGTCGGAGCATCTGCCGGCAGTTGATAATTGCTTTCTGTTTTACCTTTTATAGCTTTTACCGTATAGAGTGCAGGTTCTGTTCCCTGATAAGAATCCTGGAAGAAAGTTGCATTTTTCAGCGGATGTTTATTCACCTTTTTACCATCCCGGTATATATCAAAGGATTCGTCCATCGGATCAGAAGAAAGATAGCGCCAAGAAACGACTACGGTTGACGGATTCTCACGAATGGCAATTACGCCACGTCCTAAATGTTCTCGTTTCAGTTTAGTAAAATCATAGTTTGGCTGGGCAACTACAAAAGTCGCTATTACCAACAAACTAAAAAAGATGCTTGTACATTTCATAGTTTTATCATTAATCAAAGTGTTCTTATCATATTTAGAATAACGTCGTGCAAAAGTAAGCGATATGGTCTACCCATAAAATAGAATATCGTACAAATCTATGTATAAATTGCCTTTTTAACCATCGCACTCCCTTTCCGAAGGCATTATGGACAAATTTAAATACTTGTGGACAATATTCCATTGAAGAGGAAAAAAGATTCCCCTATCTTTGCCCGTGAAATCAATTATAGTAGCTAATTTTATTTATAAACAGTTTTTATACCATGAAGAAATTACTCCTCTCATTTATTACAGCAACTCTCCTGAGTAGCATGTCTGCCGGTTCAGCCGGTGCGCAAGAGTTGCCCGAACAAAAGGAGACTTTGGCAACCATCGTAAAAGTAAACGACTACTTTATGAAAAAGTATGCCGATTATACCCTACCCTCGTTTTTTGGCAGAGTTCGCCCCAGCAATATCTGGACTCGCGGAGTATATTATGAAGGGCTGATAGCTTTATATAGCATTTACCCGCGCGAAGATTATTATAGCTATACATACGATTGGGCGAATTTCCACAAATGGGGAATGCGTAATGGAAACACGACCCGCAATGCGGATGACCAATGCTGCGGACAAGTTTACATTGACCTATATAATATGTGTCCCTCCGACCCTAACATGATCCGGAATATAAAAGCCAGCATCGATATGGTCGTAAATACTCCGCAAGTAAATGATTGGGACTGGATTGACGCTATACAAATGGCAATGCCGATTTATGCCAAGTTTGGCAAGATGACCGGCGAACAAAAGTACTATGACAAAATGTGGGATCTGTATTCCTATACCCGCAACACAGAAGGAGAAGCCGGTATGTACAATGCCAAAGAAGGATTATGGTGGCGCGATCAGGACTTTGATCCTCCTTACAAAGAGCCGAACGGCAAGAACTGCTACTGGTCCAGAGGAAACGGTTGGGTATATGCAGCCCTTGTGCGTGTATTGGATGAAATCCCCGCTGACGAAACACATCGTCAGGACTATATCAATGACTTCCTGACCATGAGCAAAGCCTTGAAGCAATGTCAGCGTACAGACGGCTTCTGGAACGTAAGCCTCCACGATGAAAGCAATTTCGGAGGTAAAGAAACTTCGGGCACAGCCTTGTTTGTATACGGAATGGCATGGGGAATCCGCAACGGATTACTCGACCGTAAAGAATATCTCCCTGTTGCACTGAAAGCATGGAATGCAATGGTAAAAGAGGCAGTTCATCCGAATGGTTTCTTGGGCTATGTACAAGGAACAGGCAAAGAACCGAAAGACGGGCAGCCGGTAACTTACAAAAGTGTTCCCGATTTTGAAGATTATGGTGTAGGATGTTTCCTATTAGCAGGTACAGAAGTTTACAAGTTAAAATAAGAGCATTATTTATCAGGTAAATGAAAAACAAGGTATTTCACTGCTTATGCTGGCTCACAGCCATCATATGCAGCTTGCAGATGCAGGCACAAAACAACATTGCTTCTCCAATGAAAGATGTGAATCAGGTGGTAGACAACACACTGGACAGTCTGAATAAAGCACGCACGGCACGCCCCGTTGCCGGAGCAAGCCGTAAAGGTAACAATCCGGTCTTATTCCTGGTCGGCAACTCTACCATGCGCACCGGTACTTTAGGAAACGGCAACAACGGCCAATGGGGCTGGGGATATTACGCAGGAGATTATTTCGACTCCAACCGAATCACCGTTGAGAATCATGCTTTGGGAGGAACTAGCAGCCGCACCTTCTACAACCGCCTCTGGCCGGATGTAATCAAAGGCGTGCAAGCCGGAGACTGGGTAATCATCGAACTGGGACACAATGATAACGGCCCCTATGACAGCGGACGTGCCCGCGCCTCCATTCCGGGAATCGGCAAGGACAGTCTGAATGTGACAATCAAGGAAACCGGAGTCAAAGAGACTGTATATACCTACGGAGAATATATGCGCCGTTTCATCAACGATGTAAAAGCCAAAGGAGCACACCCGATTTTATTCTCCCTGACTCCCCGCAATGCCTGGGCAGACAAAGACAGCACCATCATTACCCGTGTCAACAAAACATTCGGTTTGTGGGCAAAGCAAGTAGCGGAAGAACAGAATGTTCCTTTCATTGATTTGAATGATATCAGCGCCCGCAAGTTTGAGAAATTCGGCAAGAATAAAGTGAAATATATGTTCTATATCGACCGCATTCATACCAGCGCTTTTGGTGCCAAAGTGAATGCCGAATCTGCCGCTGACGGAATACGCGCCTGCGAAGGGCTGGAATTGGCAAAGTATCTGAAACCTGTTGAAAAGGATGAGGCTACCGGTTCGAGCCGCAAAGAAGGACGCCCGGTATTGTTTACCATCGGCGACAGTACGGTTAAAAATAAAGATAACGATAAAAACGGTATGTGGGGATGGGGCAGCGTGATAGCAGATGAGTTTGATCTGAATAAGATATCTGTTGAGAATTGTGCTATGGCAGGACGCAGCGCCCGTACATTCCTTGACGAAGGTCGCTGGGATAAAGTATATCATGCACTCCAACCGGGAGACTTTGTTCTTATCCAGTTCGGACACAATGACGCTGGAGAGATAAATACCGGAAAAGCCCGTGCCGAATTGCCCGGCTCCGGAGAAGAAAGCAAAGTATTTTTAATGGAGAAAACAGGTAAATATCAAGTCATTTATACTTTCGGCTGGTATCTCAGGAAGTTTATCATGGACGTTCAGGAAAAGGGTGCGATACCTATCGTTTTAAGCCATACCCCACGCAATAAGTGGAAAGACGGAAAGATAGAACGCAACACTGCCTCCTTCGGCAAATGGACACGCGAAGCTGCCGAAGCTACCGGAGCCTATTTTATCGACCTGAATAAAATAAGTGCTGACAAGCTCGAAAAGAAAGGTATCAAGAAAGCGGCAGATTATTATAACAATGACCATACGCATACTTCTTTGAAAGGAGCGCACATGAATGCCAAAAGCATCGCAGATGGACTGAAAATGGCTGATTGCCCGTTGAAACAGTACTTGAAATAAGAGACAGACTCATCTGATATATTCATAAAGCGGTTAATGCATTTCACTGACAATGCATTAACCGCTTTCTTCTAACTATTATTCATCCATCGGAATGACCTCCTGCATATAGATAGCATCAAGGCTCCAAAGTGCCGCATCATTTGTACTGATGCTGACGCATTCATCCAAAGGGGCCGGAACTTCGGGTGGAAACAGTTTAGTGATCCGGAAAGGAGGCGCAGGTGTATGTTCCAGTCGGGTGAATAAATCCTCCCATGCTTCTTTTGCCATTAGTGCATCCCGCTTGTGGTAAGCAGCGTATGCCATCAGACGGGAAATTCGGAAACGGCTATGATTCAATTCCCACGCCTTTTGCTTATAACGTGCCGCATGGTCCAGCCACGCGTCTTTCCATTCGGGAAGGTCAATCATACGTATCATTTCGTTCATTACCTCAAAACCACCCATAATAGTCATTAAATGATTCGAAGATTCCAGCTTGGGATCACATTCACTGGTGATGATTCCCGTTGCCGGATCGAAACCCAGCGCTTTGGGTCCCGTAAAGATACGGTTGGGCAGGGCTGCTATACTTTTCATTCCGGCTACGATCTTATCCCGGTAAACAGTGTTGCCTGTACGCTCCCACTCCGTCATCCAGTTTCCGGCATACGCCAGCCAGTCCGGACCGATACGCAGTCGGGCAGGCGCCGTACAGGGATATTCACTGCGAGGCTGTGCCAGCCGCATAGGGTCTAATTCATATAGTTTCTGATCGGCATCCTTTACTTCAGTCATCAAGTCACCGCAACGTTCATCGGTAGTGAGATAATAATAGAAACGGTTCCATGCAGCCTGACTGATCCGGGCTTCTTTAGCACCGCATCCCCAATGGCTGACATTATGTCGGCTGCCTAATCCCGCGTTCGGTCCGATATGGTAAACGTCCACTTCGGCTGTATGACGGGTCATAGCTTCTGCCATACGCCAGATATCTTCACGACCTGTACGCAGGAAGTTGTACCACAACCACATATTAGAAGCCAGTTCCGTATTGTCCAGATCGGAAGAGCGTCGTGTAGGGAAAGAGTGTAGATCTCGGTGGTCGCCGTATCATTAAAAAAAAAAAACATATCGAATGCTGAAAATTTCTTGGGCA
>OOCP01001843.1_pt1 | contig 19754 bp, 15 predicted proteins | sample 1671511 | NCBI WGS metagenome assembly OOCP01 (sample SAMN06348164, study PRJEB24527) | human gut metagenome | biome: human gut; feature: ankylosing spondylitis patient; material: feces | host: Homo sapiens | place: China | collected 2015-10 | reverse complement strand
TATCTATAACATAGTTATATTCTATCACACCAATAGGATTTAGTCAAGTTTCGGTTGATTCATGCAGAGCATCCTTAGTATTATTTACCTAATACTTATGAAGTATCCCATTGGCGAGAGCTCCGACCTTTACGGGACCCCATCGCCCCCTCATTACCCTAAGTCTCCTTTCCCTCACCCTCGACCATCGGGGAAGGTCGTCGGAGTCCCGACGCCCCACACTTGTCCTACATCTAAGGACCTATCTCTTCAGAGTGCTATGACGATGTCTCGCATAGTGTTAGTATGAGACTCAAATCTTACCTTTACGGTATCTATTTTCTCTTGGAGAACCACACATGACCACACAAACTACGCATCAACCCACCGCCTACGATCATCTTTCGGTGGGCGATATTGCCGCAGCGAATCCGAGCGCGGCCGACGTGTTGGATCGCTTTAATGTGGATTTTTGCTGCCACGGTAAAACCGCCTTTGCAGTGGCCTGCGCCTTAGCGGGCGTGGAACCGGCGACGGTGGCTGCGGCGCTCGATCAAGTCAAAGGCGAGGCTGCGCCCGGCAAACCCGACTTTAAAACCTGGCCCACGGACTTGTTGATTGACTATGTGCTCAAGATTCACCATCGTGGGATCCGTGAAGACGGCCCCGAAATCATCAAGTTGCTCGACAAAGTCTGCCGTGTGCATGGGGACAATCACCCCGAACTCTTTGAAGTGGCCGAGCTCTTTAAGGGCTCCTTTGAAGCCCTCTCGCAACACTTAGTGAAAGAAGAAAATGTGCTCTTCCCCTACCTCTACCAGCTCTGCATTGCGGACTTACAGGGCCAAAAAACGGGGGCCTTTCACTGCGGCACGGTGCAGGCTCCGATTGACGTGATGGAACACGAACACGCCGACGAAGGCGAACGGCACTACAAAATCGAAGCCTTAACGAACGGCTACACCCCGCCCGCGGATGCCTGTGGTTCGTATCAGCTCCTTATGAAGCGCTTGAAAGACTTTAAGGACGATCTGCACGAACACATTCATATCGAAAATAATCTTATTTTCCCGCGTGCGTTAAAACTCGAAGCGGACGTGGTGGAATAACCGCCTAAAACCGTCCCCTTGCCCGGGCGTGCTCATTTTCCCCCATGAGGGAACCGCACGCCCGTTTGCCTATTGAAACGAACAAAGGATACCCATTATGACTGACATTCATGTGACTCAAGGCGTCGATATGGCGCGTGTACGTCGGTTAGCCGAGATTTCCGCCCAGTATGATGCCAAACAGTTAACGCTCGAAGAAGCCCGCAACCAAATGCGCGCCTTGGCGCCCGTTAAACCCGTCGAAATCGCGATGATTGAACAGATGGACCCGGCCCAAGACGGTAACGGTCACGAATGCCGCCGTACGCCCTTAGGGGAAATGATTGCGCTCTTTGCCCCCTTCTTGGATCGCTCGCGTCCCACAGGGCTCGCCTGGGATCACCCGATTGCGGTCTACTACCGCGAAATTGACGCCTGGAAAGGGTTAGTCAAAGAGATCGAAGACTTGGTGCAGTACCCCGTGATTCGTAATCAGTGGTATGCGCTCTACGATCGCTTGGCGCAATTAAAGCTCCACTTTGCGCGAAAACACAATCAGCTCTACTCGGAACTCGAACGTCGTGGGTTTAATCGCCCCTCGACCCATATGTGGCTCTTTGACGACTATATCCGTGATGAGATCCGCGATGCCCGCAGTTTGCTCGAGCGCGAAACCGCTGCGACCGATGAGGAATTCATCAAAAAGCAGCAACACATCATCGATAACTGCTTGGATTTGATCGCCAAAGAAGAAACGATTCTGCTCCCCACCTCCTTAGCCCTCATCCCCGAGGCTGCCTTTGAACACATGAAGTTGGGCGACGCGGAAATCGGGTTTGCCTGGGGCGTGGAGAAAACCCCCGAAGGGAAAAAGGCCGCAGTGAGTGCCTCGAGCGCCTCAGCGCAAACGCCGGTGAGCCCAGCGGGTGTCCCCGATATGGCGGGCTTTGCGGCGGAATTTGGGCAATTGATGGCGAAGTACGGACTCTCGGTGGGTGCCGGTGCTCAACCCACGGCCGATGCGCTTCTCGAAGTCAAAACCGGTAAATTGACCTTAGAGCAGATTAACCTCATTTTCCAACACTTGCCCGTGGACATTTCCTTTGTGGACGAAGAGGGAATCGTGCGGTTTTATACCGACACGAAGCACCGCATCTTCCCGCGTAGCCGCAACGTGATTGGACGTCGTGTCACGAACTGCCACCCGACAACGAGCGTGCACTTTGTGAAGGAAATTTTGGCGAAGTTTAAGTCGGGCGAAGAAAGTTCGGTCGACTTCTGGATCAATAAGCCCGGCAAATTCATCTACATCCTCTTTATCGCGATTCGCGACGAAGAGGGTCGCTTCCGTGGCGTGATGGAAATCATGCAGGACTGCACACGTATTCGTGCGCTGCAGGATTCCCGCACGTTACTCACCTGGAGTCAGGAAACGAGCGAACCCGTCTATTTGCACGGCATTGCGGAGCCCGGTGAAGACGTCCCTGTGGGTAAACGTGGGGGCTACTCGCGTCACCAGGAAGCGCCCGCCACCGCTCCCGAACAACCCGCCTTTGTGGCACCCACCTTACCTGAATTGACGCCCGAGACGAAGTTAAAGGACTTGATTGCCATTGCACCTTCGTTACGTCAACGCTTAGGCGACGAAGTGGCTGTCTTTAAGGCATTGCGTACGCCGTTAGGCGACATCATGATTCCACGGGCAACCTTGGGATTAATGAGTGAACACGGGGGCGTGGAGATTCCCCAATTAATCGCGATCATTCAAAAGCTGGTCGCGATGGGGCCCAAAGAAGACTAATCGTCGATCCTAATCGCTAGGGGCGTGGCTCACGTGGCCTCGCCCTGCCCCTCCCCAACGGGCTAGTCTCGCTTTCAAAGCGCTGTTGACTGGCTCGTTTTGTTTTGCGCTCATGCGCCCATTGAGGATTCTGGCATGAGCATCCGCAGCGCGTCCGATCCCTCTTCGTTAAGCAAGAAGTCAAGCACATTCACTTCGTCTATGTCCTCGTCGGTGTCGCTCTGGGTGTCTAACGACAAGAGGGTTTTTCTCGCCGAGCTGGGCAACACGGCTGAGGCTTTCGCCATAAGTAAACGTGCGCTGTGCCGTTCGTCACGCGACGTCACCCGAATCAGTTGAACCAAACCATCGCGACGCGCCACAAAACCCACCCGTTCGCGACCGAGGTAGCCCATGGTCACCTCAAAGCCACGTCGGAGAAGCGCTAAGAGGACGATATTTTCGATGCGTGCCCACGTGAGCGCACGCTCGTCATGGGGTCGCACCACGCTACTCGGTAGGAGTCCATGCTCGCCCGCATAGTAAAGTGGCGCCGTGCGAAGGCGCTTGCCCTCTCTGAGGGCTTCCCGTTCTATGGGAATCAGCCAATGGGTGGCTACATAGCGCTCCAGATACTTCACCACGGTTTCGGTCGCCACGCGTGCCTCAGGAGTGCTCAACGACCGACTTATCGAGCGTGCCGATAACGGGCTGCCCGTATGGGTGCGCAAAAAGTCCATCAAACGCCCAAAGAGCGCGGGATCGCGAATGGGCTCTTTGCCTTGAAGCGCACCCCACATACTGGAGTCAAACCATGTGTGTCGCCAGTCTTGCGTCTGGCACTCCTTCCAATTGAGAAGGGCGAGTGCCGGCAGCGCGCCTTGGGCAAGAAACACCCCCCAGGCGGCTTCACGGGTGGCATTGGGATGGCGGTCTCGATAGAGCGCCAAAAAGTCCGGGAACGTGAGTGGAAAGAGTGACACGGACAATACGTCCGCAGCGGGCGCACACGGTAGCGTTAGTCTTCGTGTTGAGGTGGCAAAGACCGTTAGGTGCGGTTCGGCACGAAGCGCCATGAGTAGCGTCTCGGCGTCGGGAAGCTGATCAATTTCATCCAAAAACCACGTGACGGGTTCCGAGAGCGTGGCACTACGCGTGCGAATCTCATGGAGCACCTCTTCGAGCGTGAACCTCGGTCCATAGCCCACCGAGGCAAAGGAGCGCTCAAAGGTCGATGTGGGCTGAGCCGTCTGATGCACCTCGTATAGCTGTTGCAACAACGTCGATTTGCCCACCCCTTTGAGGCCCGTGATGATCACCACCTTTGGCGTATCGAGTGTGGTGAGTCGACGAACCAGTGCCGTTAAGGTCGCGGTAGTGAAGCCAGTCATCGGGTTATCCTCCTCGGGGTCACGACGATTTTGTCAGTTGTATCGAATAGTGTGAACCGATGGAGAGACTTTGTCAGTTACAACTGACAATTTTTTTCGTTGGGCCCTCCTCGTACCTCGTGCACAACCGCGCTCAGGTAAATTCCGATTATCCTAGGGCGACAGGAAGAGTCGATCGATGGTGCGTATAAAAAAGTCGGGCACTGCCAACCCTCATAGCAGTACCCGACCGATCCTTTCGGATCTTCAAGGGAAGTTATCCCTTGCGTGATGAATATTACCGATACCCGACCCAATGCGCAAGAAGAAAATTTCACACCGCATAAATAAGGGATATACAAGCAACAAAGAGTTGTTTCACGTCAATATTTAACGTCATTTTGCATTTTCTTTACACTAGAAGGTCAAATGATTCAAATTATCTAATGTAAATAGCGTTTTACGTATTCTTTGCTGATTCAAATAGTTTAATTTAATTTATTCGCATGTTCTCAGCCTATGCCTACCGGCACAGTTGGGTAAATAGAAATTATCATTTTGCGTCAATACACCAAGGAGGATGGCGTTAATCAATGGCGTTAACACAATGGCGTTAACACTTTCGCTCGTTGTGGCGTTCCTGTATGATGACAGGTGAACAGAGTCGCCCGAACGGTACAGAGGTGAAACCCAATGACGATAGCGCCTTGTGCCGGTGGCGCTTCGAACGTGTTCCAAAAGGGAACACGTTCACCTGTGAATGCCTTATGAATTCCTTCTGAGTGCCTTTTAAGCGCCCAAACCACCGTCCTTGTTGATGAAGGCTATTGATGACCCAACGCAATCTCTCAACAGATTTTCTCCTTTTGACAAACCAACGAGCCACCGACGGTACAGGTATTCACTTTGATCGCGAACACGATACACTCTGGCTCACGCCCAAGCGGATGGCCGAATGGTTGGGTAGCTCCGAAGACACCATCAAGGAGCACCTATCCGAACTCATCGCAGCCAATGAGCTCGATGCGCAAACCGTGATGAAGGACTTCGTGTGCGCCACCCCAGACGGAACGGCGTGCCTTAGCCCGCACTACGCTCTTGACGCGCTCATTGCCGTGAGCTTTCGCGTTCAGAGTCAACAAGCAACCGATTTCCGTCAATGGGCAACGACGGTTCTTCGCAGTATGGTGGTCAAAGGCTACGTACTCGACAGTGAGCGCTTAAAAAACGGTGCATTGTTTGACGAAGCGTACTTTGATGAGCTCATTGAAGCGATTCGCGAAATTCGTGCGAGTGAGCGCCTCTTCTACCAAAAGGTCACGGATCTGTTTGCGACTGCCTCGGACTACGATCCGCGCTCACTCACTGCTCAGCGCTTCTTTGCCAGTGTTCAGGACAAACTGCACTATGCCGTCCATCGCCATACGGCAGCTGAACTCATTGTTGAACGCGCTGATGCGCAAAAACCGCATATGGGTCTCAGCACCTGGAAAAGCGCCACCCGTGGCGGCAAAATTCTCCCTTCGGACGTACTACTCGCCAACAACTACCTCACCCAAGCGGAGCGTGACACGCTCAACCGGCTCGTCTCCCTGTATCTGGACGTCGCAGAATTACGCGCCCAAAAAGGGATCCCCATGACGATGCAAGACTGGGAAGCCCAGCTTGAGCGCTTTTTGGTCTTTAACGAAGAGGATGTCCTAATAGGTCCAGGTGAGGTATCCACCGAGGAAGCCCAAGCACACGCACGTGCCCAATTTCAAACGTTTCGCATTGAACAGGACCGACAGTATGTGAGTGACTTTGATGCCTTGCTGGCACACTGCGACGGGCAAATGAACGTGAAGAAAATCAAAAACACGCAGGACTAACGGCGAGGCGTTGAGGATCAACGTGGTGCGTTTTCATAACCTCCCTCACCCTAATCCCTGTGCCAGAGCCGTTTCGAACTTGTTCCAAAATGGAACAAGTTCACCCGTGCCTCCATTGGCCTTCTTTTTTGGCCCTCAAAAAGCACGTCACCCAGCCAACCGATCGGTGACTGGGTGAAGCGCCATTGCGTAAGCAACACTCTGGGTTACTTCATCGCTTTGATGTCTTTCACAGCACTATCGGCCGCAATCACGCCCGAGACAATCGCCCAGGAATTCATCATTGCCGTCATCGAATCTGCCCCATTGGCACCCCCAACGATGCAACCCGCCCCAAAGAGCCCGGGGATGGCTTTCCCGTCACGATCCAAAATGGCTAAGTCGCCATTGGCTTTTAAGCCCCCTAAGGTCGTCTGATAACGCACCTTTTGTTCCACAATGTGGTAGGGCCCTTCGCCCAAGCCGCCCGTGATGGGACGCTTAAAGTCGCTGTCCGTACCCGAGGCGACCAAGTCATTCCAATGCGCGACGCTCTTCACTAACCCGTCGGGATCAATCCCCATGGTTTTCGCTAATTGCGCCAAATCGCTCCCGACGGCCATAACGGGCACGCCCTCGTTACGGATATTGACCCACCCATCGAGGGTAGCTTCGTTCGGGACCAACTTGTCTTCTAAGGACTTCGCGACGTAGCGCTTCCATGCTGGGGCATCCATCACAATGTAAGCGATATGATCGGGCTGCGCGATGGTGGCGTCCGTTAAGACTCCGAGGCCCTCACGTTCGTTCACAAAGCGTTGCCCCGCTTTATTGACGTAAATGGCGCCCGAGGTTTTCATCGTGTCCGTGGAACTCGCCGTAGCCGCTAACCCGTGGCCTGGGATCGTTTCCACCCCTTGCGGATACTTTTTCACAAGGTCAAGGTTAATCGTATCAGCCCCAATCGCGGTGGCCATCCGTAACCCATCCCCCGTTTCGGAATCGAGCCCGTAGAACACATAGTTGGCCATTTCGGGAGGCAATAAACGTTTATCGGCTCCATAACCGCCCGAGGCTAAAATCGTCGCCTTGGCCTTAATTTCGTAAGCGTTGCCCTCCTCGTCAAAGGCTTTAATCCCCGTCACACGACCGTTGGTGAGCATAAAGCGCTGTGCTTGCGTCGAAACAAGGAGTTTTCCGCCAAAGTGCGCAAAATGGTCTTTCATGAGTTTTAGGTAGTTGACACTGCGGCCTTCCACCCCTAACTGGCGATTCGCGGAATGATCCGGATACTGCGTCGCCGCAGGCCCATAGGGGATCTTCATCGTGTCGGTTAACCAATCGACCACACCCCCGACGCGTTCCGTGACCGCTTTCACGAGCACGGGATCATTACGATCCTTACCAATACGCATAATGTCTTTGGCGGCCAGTTCCGGACTATCCTTGGTTTCTTTTAACTTCTCGCGCTGAATCTTGGAACCCGTCGCAATCAAAGTGCCCGCGTTCAATACCGTTGCCCCGCCAATGGTGGGCATTTTTTCAACCAAGATGACCTTAACGCCCTGGCTCGCTGCACGCACAGCGGCCGTGAGACCGGAGCCACCGGCACCCACCACGACGATATCGGCCTCTTCAACGCGCAATTCGCCCTTACGCATTTCTTTTATCTTGAGCGTAGCAAAGGCTAACTGATCGCCGCCCGCTTTTTTAATGGCCGCCATCACGCCTTGACGAATCCCGTTACTCGTCATCGTGGCGCCCGATACCGAATCCACTGCAGTGGAATTGGCCTTCACCACACGGTCAGGAAACTGCGCTAGGGCAGCGTCTGAAATCCCCGGGGTTTCGTTGTGTTTGAGGACTTTCACGTCGGTGATGGTGTCACCCTTAAAGGTGACGGAGACTTGAATGGGGCCATTGCGCCCCGTGCCTTCGCCTACAAAGGTGCCACTTTGTGTGGCCAAGGCCGCGCTCGTTACCATAACACCCAGTAACGCGAGCGTGAATGTTTTTGCTTTCATCATCGACTCTCCCATTAGGTCATTCAAGCAGTCGTTTCGGGGGAACCTTGGCCCCTAGCCGAAAAGACTACAGCTAAAGCATTATGCGCCGAACAAAGCGCGTTCAACAAGGCTTCTACGCGTAATTCCTAGGATGAGGGATGGTGGTGTAGTGAAACTGTCTGCGTCTTTAAGGGAAATCCTTGCCAAGCGGTTGAGGACCCAGACGATGAGCGAACCCAGAGGCCCGTTGAGCGACGTTCGACGTTCACGTTGAGGGGCTGATCGCTATCGAAGACTTTAGAGTTTGGCAGTACTAGACTTTAGAGTTTGGCAATTCTAAAATGAAGAATTTGGCACTCTTGACAAATACCGAATTTTTCTTTTGCAACCCTCACTTACGTGTCGTAGAATGGACTAAGTCCTTCCTTTTTGAGTGCCCGTTTGAGTACTTTTCTGTGCACTCTTAGGTATCCTGACCATGACACAAAAAACGACCGTACCTCCTCCACCCTCCATGCCGATCGCCCGCTGGGCCGAGGGCACCCTTGTGCGTCGCCTTCAATTCGCTCGGATGGTCACCGTTTTGGGGTGCCGTGCGTCGGGCAAAACCACCCTCTTAACCCACGGTATCCGTGAGGCGTTGCCGTATCGGAACCTCGACGATCCTGATACCTTAATCGCGGCCAGGGACAATCCCAACGCCTTCGTACGTCACCAAGGCACGTCGCCTTTTGTGATCGACGAAATCGCGAATGCATTGCCACTCATTGGGTCCATGAAATACGTGGTGGATCAATATCCCACACCTGCCCAGTACCTCCTCTCTGGCTCCGCTGACTATCGACGTGTTCCACATGCGATCGAATCGCTTGCGGGTCGCAACAGTGTAGTACGCCTACGTACACTCTCCGAAGCCGAAAAACGCGGTCAAAAACCCAACGTATTGCATGCACTGATGGCGGGGCAATGGCCACGCACCTCACCACCCCCCTGTTCACTCGCCACGGTCCTTCCTCTGGTGCTCGCCGGTGGTTTTCCTGCACTGCTCGATGTTCAAGAGCCGCGTCAACGCACTCGCTGGCTTCGTACGTATCGCCAACGGGTGATTCCCGCCGACCTTAAGACCTTTTGGAACGTACGCAAAGCCGATCGCTTGGATGCCCTCCTCGTCGCGGCGGCGCAGCACTCGGGCACCATTCCCCGGCTCGATCGCCTTGCGACCGCGCTCTCACTCTCATGGGCCACCGTGCGCACCTATTGGAACGCGTTAGAAGCGCTCTTTTTGATCGATTCGGTGCCGGGTTGGGGCACGCTGGGCGCCAATCGTGCTCGCTTTACGTCCAAGGTCTATATGACGGACAGTGCGCTCATGGCGTACCTGCTCGGCATCACATCGATCGATTCGATCCGCCTAGGATCCACACGTACGACGGCCGTGGGTGAACAACTCCTTAAAACGTGGGTCTACAATCAGTTAATGCCCGAAATCGACGCTCAAACGGACTGGAGTCTATGTCACGTGGCAACACGGCAACACACGATTGACTTTGTCATCACGAATGACGAAGGCGCTCATTTGGGAATTAGCGTTGTCGGGAAAGAAGGGCTGGATGCCCATGACGTTAAAGAGGTGCAATGGTTAAAACGAACGCTGGGGGACAGGGCTCCCTTTCGAGGTCTAGTCTTTTATTTGGGCGACTATGTGCGAACGTTTCGTGAGGATTGCATAGGCTTACCGGTCTCGGTTCTTTGGTCGGATCCGAATACCTAGTAGGCCCACTCATAGCCGTCGGGCGCTGAACCTTAAGTCCAGCGCCCGGTGGTGCCGTGTGACGCAGCCCGCCTAGAACGTGTAGCGTACGTTCACTTCACCCGTGTGACTTTGGTAGTCCGCTTGATACTGAAGATGATAGGTGAGGCTCACCGTGAGTCCATCGGTTGCCTGATAGCGTAGCCCCAAAAACTGTTCGGTTCCGTACAGAGTTCGGCCTTTTTTGCGAGCCTCGCTGACGAAACGCCCGGTCGTAGAGCGAGACGGCCTGTGCTATGCTAGAGAAGACATTCCTGTCGAGACGACCTTGAGGAGTGATGCCCATGATGACCAAAGACTGCATTTATGCGCTCCTTGCGGAACGCGCCCTCTGGCACGAAGTGACCGAACACCCCGCCGTATTTAATATGGCCGAAGTCGCCCAAGTGCCCCTACCCTATCCCGACTCCAACGCCAAAAACCTCTTTTTGCGTGACGACAAGAAAACGCACTACTACGTGGTGACGGTGAAGGGCGATGAGCGGGTCAATTTGAAGGCCCTACGACGCCGCTTAGGCACACGAGCCCTGTGCTTTGCCTCCAACGAGGATTTGGCGGACAAATTGGGGCTCTTTCCGGGCGCCGTGACGCCCTTGGGACTCCTCAACAATCGGGACGCGGATGTGGCGCTTTATGTGGATCGTCGCCTCGCAACACCCGACTTAATTGGCCTGCACCCCAATGACAACACCGCCACCGTCTGGATGAAGACGACCGACTTGATGGCGCTGATTCGTGAGCACGGCAATCCGGTCGATTGGGTGACGTTGACGGACGAATCCACCGACACTCCTCCAGCCCCCTAAATCAAGCAAAGACACACCCCCAAACACCATGAAAAAAGGGTGGGAGCTCGCGGTTCTAACGAGTCCCACCCTTGGGTTGCTGCCTTCACGCACCTCCCAGCGATGCGGCAATGCTAGTTTGCTTCGGTCGGTTTAGCCCTCCTCGGTACGCGTCATCCAGACGCAGGCAAAGAGGAGCACTAAGAGCGCAATCAAGTAGCCCGCCACGCCCCAGGGCGAGCCCATCGACTTCATTAACGCCACGCAAATCGTGGGCGCGATGGCGCCGCCTAAAATGCCGGCCGCCTGAAAGCCTACGCCCGCCCCCGTAAAGCGCACCGCGACCGGGAACATCTTCGGGAAGTGGGCGGCCAACGGTGCCCAGAGAGCCGCGAGTGCAAAGAGTCCCATAAAGGCTGCGAGGTAAATGAGCGCTTCCGAATGGGTATTGAGGAGCATAAAGAAGACGATCGTCACGAGGGCATTTAAGACCGCCCCCAACAGCAATACGCCACGCGTCGACCATTTGTCCGAGAGCCAGCCAAAAAGCGGAATCCCTGAGGCCTGCCCCAACGCGGCAATGATGGTCGCATTGAGCGCCACGGACTTATCGATCCCAATAAACGGCAAGTAGACCAAGGGAAAGAGCGCAAACACGTAAAACGCCACATAGCTACCGATACGCGAGCCAATCGCCAAGGCTAAATTTTTCCGGTAGCGCGTAAAGACCAATTTTAAGGGTTGGTGGTTGGCTTCCATCTGCGCTTTGTTGGCTTCAAATTCGGGCGACTCATCAATCGAGCGGCGAATATAGAGCCCAATAATGACCAACACAGCGGAAAGCAAGAAGGGGAAGCGCCACGTGAGCGTCAAGAGCGTCGCTTCTGTTGAGAAATGCGTCACGAGTGCAAAGGTGCCCGAGGCTAACAAAAAGCCCAACGGCGAGGCGATCTGCACCACGCTCCCTAAGAGCCCTTGAATTTTGAGCCCCTTGGTGTATTCCGAGACCATCAACGCAGCCCCGCCCCATTCGCCCCCTAAGGCAATCCCTTGCAGGAGACGCAAGACGACAAGCAGAATCGCTCCCGTCATCCCGGCAGTGTCGTAGCTCGGTAAGAGTCCAATCGCGAAGGTCGCGAGCCCCATGATCATCAGCACCAAAACCAAAATCGTCTTGCGGCCCAATTTGTCCCCGTAGTGACCAAAAATCATGGCCCCCAAGGGACGGGAGACAAACGCAATCCCGTAGATGATGAGCGAGAGAATGAGCGCCACGTCGCTCGGTAACCCCGCAAAGAAGACTTTCGGGAAAATGAGCGCGGCAGCCGTCCCGTAAATGAAGTGGTCATAGAATTCGAGCATCGTCCCAAACAGTCTCGCGAGCGTTACTTTGAGTAAATCGCGTGGCTGGGGCGCATTCGGAGCACGCGTGGGGGTTGGGGACCCCGTCGCGGCCAAGTTGTCGTGGGTGTTCGTCATGAGAGTCACCTCCTTAGCGTGTCAAGCGCGCGAGGGGGTCAACGCGGACCACCACCGCACACTCGCTGGGGTTTTGGTTATAGGTCCCAGAACCTCTTTCCTAGGCAAGGCACTCGCTTCGCCCCGCCGACATGAGTTTTTCTGTGAGGGTACAAGGGTTCGTTAAGGGTTGAGTATTCGATTCCCGTTAGGGAGCGTCGTCGGGCGACACGTCGGAGACTTCCGAGAGCGCGGCCAGAAGCGGCACAATCAACGGGTCACGTTTCGCGATTAAGCCACGCAGCCATTGGTTGATGCGACCGTTTTGGTCCTTACGGGCCCAAGCAATCGACATCGGCGAATCGCTGCGCGGGGTATCCGTGAGCGTTAACTCCACCAATTCGCCGCGACGCAGGTACGGTTCCACCATCGCTAAGGGCAAAAACCCGACCCCGAGCCCGTCGACGTGGCAGGCGAGCTTGGTGCGGATATCGGGCACCAAAATTTCGTCTTGCCCAGCGAGTCGCCAGGGAGCGCGTTTTTGTAGGTTCAGCGAACTGTCTTCGATATTGACGACCGGAAAACGGCGTAAATCGTTTTCCGTCACGCGACGCTTTTTCGCAAGCGGATGGTGTTGTGCCACGACCAAGTGCCAGGAAACAACGCCCAAGGGCTCCACCACGTAGTGGTTATCGACCGCATGAAACGTGGGTGCGCCAATCGCCAATTGGCATTTGGCGTAAATCAACGCGTCCCAGACCCCCATATAGACCGCACGCACCACTTTAAGTTGGGTGTGTGGGAAGGTCTGGTGCAAGCGATTCAACAATTTTGCTACGGCCTGATTGTCGTAGAGCAAATTGTTGATCACGAGCGTAAAGCGGGGTTCCACGCCGTCTTTAATCGCCCGAATTTCTTCGGGCAATTCGTCTTGCCACGTAAGGAGCGACTGCGACTTTTCAAAGAGCCATTCGCCCACTGGGGTGAGCGTGGTGCGCCCCGTGCTCCCCTGCTGACTGTGGGCTCGGTTGAAAAGCTCCACCCCCAAGGACATCTCGAGGCGCTTGACGCGATAGCTCACCGCCGCCGTGGTGCGGGACAAAAAGTCCGCCGCAGCCGTAAAGCTCCCCAATTCCGCCACCGCCACAAACGTGCGCAACTCTTCCAAGTCGACCCGAGGGCTCAACGCCCGAAGCGTGCGCTCCAGGCTCGCGGGAGCGCTCACGCGGGCCGCCTGCGCGCTGACACGCTCAACCGTGTCATTCGCACTCCCGGCGTTTGGCGTCGTCAAAGGGGACGGTTTTTTCATCGATTGGCGCTCCTCGATAACGTTTCATGAATGAGGCAATGCTTCTAGCCTATCGCAAGAGGATTCAAAGCGCAAGCGCTCTTTCCTTCTCGCCGTGGGCGAGCGCGGGGGTTCGGCGTTCGTTACGGACGACGCTCTTCCCTCGCACACCCCCCTTTTACCCTTTATCCCTTTATGCCTCACGTACAGTGAGTAAGCCGCGTGGGGGCAACGCGGTATCCCGTTCGTCAGACCCCCACACGGCTCACCTGAGGTTATTGGGCGTTCGCGAAGATGCGACCCTTATACATGATGAGTGTCGCTGCGACCGTGGCCACCAAGGTGATTAACACAAACCAGTAGCCAGGGATCATCGTCGCATAAAGGCGCAACAGTAACGGCACGCCCACCGCCACCGGGATGATCTTCGGGAACTTAATCGCAAAGGACACAATCAAGGCACCGAAAATCGACGGGACAACGAAGTTTTTGACCGCATCGATCACCGCGGGCGGGAAGGCACCCAAGATGGCGCTACCGGCCACGGCCCCTAAGGCCACCATCAACAGGGTTGTCGTCGTGGCACCGCAAATCGCGAGCGTCGTGATGATTTCGGCTTGCTTACTGCCCTGCTCAACCCCAGTGATTTCCTAGGCCAACACGGCGGCCGGCAACTTATTGTTCCCGATGTTGCCCGAAATAAAGGCCAAGTAGCAGCCCGACAACCCTAAGGCCGGGTAGAACGTTAATGGTTCAATGAGCCAAATGAGCCCAAAGGAGGCCGTAATCAACACCAAGTCTTTAATGATCCAGTCCATCGGCGGGAAGATCCCGTACATGAAGTAGAGGTAGGCGACTGGGAAAAGACTCGTAATGCAGACCGCGGAGAGCGTCCAGCGACCAATGCGATGCACTTCGTTAATCCATTGGGTTTCGTAAGTTTGCTGGTCCATAGTTGACAATTCCTTTAGATAAAAATCGTTCTCAGTGTTGAATGTCGTGTCTCAAGCGACCTCGGACATTACTTCATCGTTAAGAAGGCACCCACGAGCGTTCCCGCAATCATGGCGATCCCTAAGTTGTATTCTTTAATGCGCGGATACTTCTGGCTCACGTAGTGAAGGATGAGCATCACGACGCCTGCCGTGGCTCAGGCCGCTAACCCAGCACCCCCACGCTTTAATTCGGCGGAACTCAAGTTCCCGTAAATGGCCGTCATCGCCGCGCCCGAGATAAAGAAGAGAATCTTCGGGTTGTAGGAGGTGATCTTCGTCTTCATCTTTTCCAAGTGACCCGAGAAAAGGAGCGCCCCAACGAGCGAACCGATCCCGTTCACCGCCATCCCTAACCACGCCACAAAGAGCGCAGTTTCCCCGAAGGCCGGGCTATTGAAGTCAATCCCGACGGCTTCCGCCCCGATCTTGGCGGCCGTTAATTCGTTGGCGGCCGACACAATCATCGACAAACGCATCCAGGTGAGCGGTTCACCCAACACGGCCATCAGGCCCACCATCACGATGAGAATCCCGAGACTCGGGCCAATGGCGGTCACGAGCCCCATACGAAACGCGGTCCAGGCCTGCGTTTTCGTGATCCCAAAGGCGGGCGCATTCTTGTGGGCCAATTTCGCAAACAAAAAGGCCTGTAGTGCAATGATGATCACCGTGATCGAGCAGATGATCCAAAGCAGCGGACTATTAATGATGTTATTCATTGTCGTCTTCCTCTCGCAGAGCGTAACGAAGTTAGGAGTTATGTCAAAGACGGTTCGGTTTTGGGGTGTACAGACCCCGTGTGGCAGCGCTGAATGCCCTGCCCTTGGCGTGCTGACGCCCGTGAGGTCTCGCGCGTGCTGGCTTGAGTGTGAAGTCACATCCGGGCAAAGTGAGGACGTCACCCCCTCACTCAAGCCCCACGAGGTCCCCAAAAATTAGGGTGGGTATTTAGCAATTACTGTTTGCCGTAGCGCTTCGCAAAGGCCAACAACGCGTCCTCAAAGATGCTCATCGGCGGCTGCGTAATCCCGGCACCGATTTGGCCCACGCCCGGGTCTTTGTGCACGCTCCCCGTCGTAATCGTCGGGAGAATCTGCGTTTCGACCACTTTGCGGACATCGATCCCCGTGGGCGAACCACGGAAATTGAGCACCGGCTGGGAGAAATTCACGTTTTCGCCAATCGTAATCGCGTACATGCGCTTACTGATTTCGACGCCTTCGGCGGCCGTACCGCCCACTAACTGCACAATGGCGGGAGCACCCGAGAGGGCAAAGCCCCCGATGCCGGCCGTTTCCGTAATGGAGGAGTCGCCCATGTCGCGGTTCGCGTCCTCATCCCCAAAGCCCGGGAAGTAAAGCCCCTTCACCCACTGGGATTCCCCCACAAACCATTCTTTGTTGAGCCCAGCGACACGGATCCCGAAGTCGACCCCATTGCGGGCCATCGCGGTCACCATGGTGGAGCCTTCAATGCCGTTCACCGGGTCCAAGGTCACCTTGGAGGTGGGCATCGAAATCGAGAGGTAGAACCCGTCGTTGCCGTTAATGAAGTCCAACACCGGGAGCACACGCTCGGCGGGCAGCCCCGACTTAATCATCAAGGGCGCCACGGCACGGATAAACATGCTCGTACCGGCTTTGTTACGGTTGTGGCCTTCGTCGCCCATATGAAGCGCTTGGAATTGCAAGCTCTTCGTGTCAATGCCGTCGCTGCACTGAAGGGCGGCGTGCATCACCTCACGGAATTCGCTCGCCATCCAGCGAAGCCGTTCAATCACTTCCTCGGAATAGGCCCCGTAGCGGAGCAACTTCCCGCCCATGCCTTCTGGGACCGGGCAGTAGGCACGGTTACCAAAGGCGCGGTTTTCAAAGACCGACACGCACATATGCGGCGCAATCACGCCCGCCATCGGGCCCACGGCATCGTGTTCGTGGCAGGTCGAGAATTCGACTTCGCCCGCTTCGGCCAGGGCGACCGCTTCTTCGGGCGTCTTCGCCCAGCCTTCAAAAATCATCGCGCCCATGATGGCCCCACGCATCGGGCCACACATACGGCCCCAGGTAATCGGGGGACCGGCGTGCAGAAGTCGCTTTTTGCCCTCTTCAAACCACGGAATCACTTTGTGTGCGAGCGTGTAGTCGACTAAGAAGGGCTGCCCCTTTAAGTAGGTCGCCAGCGCCAATTCGTTCGCGCGGTTCACCGCCAAATCGTCTAAGGACTCGAGTGCACGCAAGAGTTCGGGTTTACCGCCCGTCACGGGCTTCCAATCGACGTCCGTGACGGCGACGCCACGCTGCGACAATTCCTCCGCAAAGCTCGGGGCCCCGACATTAATCACGGTGAGGTTATTCTCAAATAACGAGTGTGTCATGGTGTTCGTTCCTTTTACTGTGTGACCACCCAACCCGCTAAACGGGCGGCTTGTGCATTCGTCATCGCGACCGTTACGCCTAAGGCTTTCAAGGCAGCCACGACCGAGGCTTTCCCTTGCAGGTCCTTGTCGGTACCCAAGACGTAGGCGATGAGGGCCACGTCACGGCCAGCGGCTTGGGTTTCCTCACGAATCGACTCTAAGGTGGTTAAGAGTTCGGGTAAGGGATCCGCGTTGGCGCCCGTGCCTAAGACCACATCAAAGAGCACCACGGCCACTTGTGGGTCGAGCCCTTCGCGACGAAGGCGTTCGTTACGCACCGTCGGATCAATCATTGGGTGAGCACGCCCCACCGTAAACGCGTCGTCCCCCATATCTAGGAGCGTATGCCCGCGGCTCGTTTCGGTAACGGTCAAGGCAAAGGCGTCGTGCGCGATGTTGCTGTATACGTCTAAACCAAAGTCACGGTGCAAAATGAGTCGCGCTTCGCTCGTTAACGTGCCACCACAGAAGACCCCGCGAATCGCGGTTTGCTCACCGTTTAAGCGTTGACGAAGCGAGCTCGCAAGGGCTTTTTCGCGCTCAGCATCGATCGTTTCGACCGCCGGCATCCCCAGAAGCGACAAGACTTCGGTCAAGGCCTCTTCTAAGGTTTGCGTAAAGCGCACGCGCTCCGTGCTCGTAAAGGCTTTTTCCGACAAGAACGTAAAGACGATGGGTTTCGTGAGCGTTTGGGCGCGTGCGACCAACGTGTCCATGACGCCCGCTTCGGGCGCCTTGCCCACCACGACCAAGAGGTCGGTGGCAGGATCCGCTTCCAAGGCATCGATCGCATCCAAGGTCATCCGAGCGCCCACCGCGTCCTTTAAGTCACGGCCCCCGGTGCCAATCGCTTGGCTGATCCCGAGCCCCGCGGCATCGAGCAAAACGCTCACCTCTTGCATCCCCGTCCCTGAGGCGCCAATTAAGCCCACATTACCGGCGTTCACCGCATTGGCAAAACACAAGGGCACCTGGTTAATGATGGCAGTCCCGCAATCAGGGCCCATCACAAAAAGCCCCTTCTCGTGCGCCAAGGTTTTGAGTGCGACTTCATCCTCGAGCGAGACGTTGTCCGAGAAGAGCATCACGTTGAGCCCTGCCGTTAAGGCCTTTTTGGCTTCGAGCGTGGCGTATTGACCCGGCACCGAAATAAGCGCTAAGTTCGCATCGGGGCGCACGTCAAGCGCCGCCGCCAAATTGATCGGACGGTGTTGCGCGACGGCTTCGGCGGTCTTGTGGGTTAATTCCGCATCGATTAAGGCCAAGGCATCGGCTTCACTTAACGTCTCATCCGTTTCTAAGACGATCATTAAGTCGTTGGACGTGGCGGCGTTCGTTGCGTCACTCGCTAAGCCCGCTTCCACTAAGAGCGCCTTGTTTAAATCCGTACCCATACTGACGGAAACCTGACGGATGCCTTCGTGCGCCAAGAGTCGTTTACTGACGCCCATCAACGTCACCGAGTCAAAATACTGTCCTGCTTTAATTAAGGTCGTTTTCATTTGAGGTGTGTCCTCCAACGTGTTTTCTTGCGTTAGTTCTACTCTAAATCGCCCCGCCCCCGAGGACGGTAGAAAGTTTTGAGTGAACCCACTCTTTTCGTTAAAGAAAATTTAACATGATAGATTTAAATCCATCCAATTAACCAAAGCCACTCACAATACGTGTGCCGGCGGTCCCCTCGACCATGCCCAGAATGTTCTTCAAGGGCCCGATCACCGCAGGGCGTCCCGTGGCTTGCACAAAAGCGCAGGCAGCCTCGACTTTGGGACCCATGGAGCCCGCCGGGAAGGCCATCTGGCGCATTTCGCCCACGGTCGCTTGGGTAATGAGCGCCGCGTCGGGCGTACCCCAGCCGTCAATGACGCCCTCGACATCCGTGGCGATCACAAAGAGGTCCGCGTCTAAGGTTTGAGCCAACATCGAGCCAGCGAAATCCTTGTCAATCACGGCCTCTTGACCGATAAAGCCGTCTTGGGTGTGAATCACAGGCACCCCACCGCCGCCGGCGGCAATCACCATCACGCCCGACTCACTCAACGTACGGATCGTATCGGACTCCAAAATGCGAACGGGTTTGGGACTCGGGACCACACGACGCCAGTGACCTCCATCGGGCTTCACCGTCCAGCGGTGTTCCTCGGCCAATCGGTGCGCGGTCGCTTCGTCGTAAACGGGACCAATGAATTTCGTGGGGTTCAAAAACGCGGGATCCTTCTCGTCAACGAGCGTACGGGTGACCAAATTCACGACTGTTTTGTCGGGCAGTGCGTTCTGTAAGGCCTGCATAAAGAGGTAGCCCACCATCGCCTGGCTCTGAGCACCCAACACGTCCAATGGATACGGGGGCGTTTTGTCGTAGGCTAAGTTCTGTAAGGCAATTAATCCCACCTGCGGGCCGTTGCCATGGCTCAAAATCAAGTCGTGGGATTGGGCCACGGCCTTAATGGCCTCCACGGCCTTGGCGATATTGCGGGCCTGATTGTCGGCACTCATCACTTCGCCACGCTCAAGGAGCGCGTTGCCGCCTAAGGTCATCACGATTTTCATGTCGATTCCTTTTGGTTTGATGTGAAAACGTTTTCAAGGTTCCGAGTACTCCCTCGTGAACTGGTAGCGACATGATGAGGGAATTCCCCTCCCCCAACGATCAATTCTCTTTGGGCCTATTCACGGTCCTCGTTAAAGAATTTTTAAGCCTTTGACGGTGCTCCCAGCGCGATCACCCCATCTCCCCAGTGGGGAGTAGTCGACATAGGGGCAATTGTGTGGACGGCAAACCCCGTGCGCGGGGGACTACGGTGAGTGATGGGAGAAGGAAAGAAACGCGGGTTACGCTCGCCCACGCTTTTTCCCGAGTTTATCAATAGAGAGGTTGAAAAATCCTCTCAAGCCGTTGTGGCACAATCGATTCAGTCATTGTGCCACA
>OOCP01001784.1_pt1 | contig 20357 bp, 18 predicted proteins | sample 1671511 | NCBI WGS metagenome assembly OOCP01 (sample SAMN06348164, study PRJEB24527) | human gut metagenome | biome: human gut; feature: ankylosing spondylitis patient; material: feces | host: Homo sapiens | place: China | collected 2015-10 | reverse complement strand
AAAAAAGCGGAGGCATCTGAAGTAAATAATGCGGAAGCAGAAGCAGCAAGAAAAAAATTTCAGGAAAAATTAAAAGAATTGTTAAAAAAAAAAAAAAAGAAAAAAAATATGTTAGAGTATCAGGAAATCAGTGATTTCTTTGCAGATATGCAGCTTGACTCTGATAAATTTGAGAAAATTCTTGATTTCCTTGAGGCAAATAATATCGATGTTTTAAGAATCACAGATGATGATGCGGATGATGACATTCTGCTTGAAGTGGATGATGATGACGAGATCGAGGTGGAGAAGATCGACCTTTCTGTTCCGGACGGTGTATCCATTGAAGATCCGGTGCGTATGTACTTAAAGGAGATCGGTAAAGTGCCGCTGCTTTCTGCAGAGGAGGAGATCGAGCTTGCGAAGCGTATGGAACTTGGTGATCAGGAGGCAAAAAAACGTCTTGCAGAGGCAAACTTACGTCTGGTAGTCAGCATTGCGAAACGTTATGTGGGACGTGGTATGTTATTCCTTGACCTGATCCAGGAGGGAAATCTTGGTCTGATCAAGGCAGTTGAGAAGTTTGATTACCGCAAGGGATATAAATTCTCAACTTATGCGACATGGTGGATCCGTCAGGCAATCACAAGAGCGATTGCTGATCAGGCGCGTACGATCCGTATCCCGGTACACATGGTTGAGACAATCAACAAACTGATCCGTGTGAGCAGACAGTTACTGCAGGAGTTAGGACGTGAACCGACCCCGGAGGAGATCGCAGCAGAGATGAACATGCCGGTGGAACGTGTGCGTGAGATTTTAAAGATTTCACAGGAACCGGTTTCCTTAGAGACACCGATTGGTGAGGAGGAGGACAGCCATCTTGGAGATTTTATCCAGGATGATAATGTACCTGTTCCGGCAGATGCCGCTGCATTTACATTATTAAAAGAACAGTTAGAAGAGGTTCTTGGCACACTGACAGAGCGTGAGCAGAAGGTACTTACACTTCGTTTTGGCCTTGAGGATGGACGCGCAAGAACACTCGAAGAAGTTGGAAGAGAATTTAATGTCACCCGTGAACGTATTCGTCAGATTGAGGCGAAGGCACTGCGTAAGCTGCGTCATCCAAGCAGAAGCCGCAAATTAAAGGATTATCTGGAGTAAGATGGTAAAGATATCAGACAGATTAAAAACGGCGGCTTCGTTGATCCGGGAAGGTGCGGTGCTTGCAGACGTGGGGACAGATCATGGTTATGTTCCAATCTACCTGTTAGAGCAAAAGAAGATCAAGAGCGCGATCGCAATGGATATCAATAAGGGACCACTGGAACGCGCAAGGGAACATATTCATTTATATGGTATGGATGCATACATACAGACCAGGCTTTCGGATGGAGTCGCAGCACTGGAAAAGGGCGAGGCGGACTCCATACTGGTTGCCGGTATGGGTGGCGGGCTTGTGATGCATATCTTAGAAGAAGGAAAAGATATCTGTCAGGCGGCGGGAGAACTGATCCTGCAGCCCCAATCGGAACTGTGCAGTGTCAGGGAGTATCTTGCCGAAAATGGATATGTGACGGAAGCAGAGCGCATGGTATTTGAGGATGGCAAATATTATCCAATGATGCGTGTACACTATCAGGCAGAGAAAAACGAAGATGCAGATAAAGCAATAAAAGATATGGAAAACAGTAAAGAGCAGAAAAAAAGCAGATATAAGGTCGAATGTTTATACGGCAGATATCTGCTTATGGAAAAAAATCCGGTACTGCATCAATATCTGGTGAAAGAACGCCAGGTGTTTGAAAACATTCTGGACAATCTTTTTAAACAGCCTGAATCAGAAAAAATAGCCGTGCGCATGGAAGAGGTAAAAGAAGCGCTTGGTTATAATGAAGCTGCGCTTGCATATTATAGAACGTGAGCTGTCATTGATGGAAACGAGGTTGCGTAGAAAAGCCGGTTTCTGTCAGAAGGGACGGACAGGAAAAATGACAGCAGGCGAAGAGAATGGAGACCTTGTATATGGGAGAAGAACAGATCGTTGTAAAAATCGGGGAGTAAGAAAAAACATATCCGGCAGGAGTCAGTTTCTTAAGTATAGCACAGGAATATCAGGATCAGTATGAGGATGATATCGTGCTTGCACTGTATAATAACAGACTGCGCGAATTAAAAAAGACCGTAAAAAAAGACGGCGAATTGTCTTTTCTTACAACGTCTGATAAGACCGGAAAGCGTGCATACCGCAGAAGTGTTACGCTGCTGATGCAAAAAGCAGTTTACAATCTGTGGGGCAGAGAGCAAATTGGCGTTTATGTCAGATATGCCATCGGTCAGGGATATTACTGTGAACTGATGAAAGACGGGGAAAGCTGTAAGATCACGGAGACAATGATCGGGGCATTGAAAAAAGAAATGTACCGTCTTGTGATGGCGGACCTGCCAATCGAAAAATACAGTATGAATACGGATGAGGCAGTAGCTTTGTTCCATGAACTTGGAATGAAAGATAAAGAAAAACTGTTTCGTTACCGCCGCAGTTCCAGGGTAAATATTTACGAACTGGATCATTATAAGGATTATTTTTACGGGTTTATGGTACCGTCGACCGGATATTTGAGATATTACGATGTGACAGCATATCAGGATGGTTTTGTACTTTTATTTCCGGGAAAAGAGGCGAAAAAAGTTTCTGAATTTGTGCCGTCGGATAAATTATTTTTCACGTTAAAACGTTCAAGAGACTGGGGAAAACTGCAGCAGATTGATACGATCGGTGCACTCAATGATGCCATTGCAGCGGGAAAAACGCAGGAGATGATCTTGACACAGGAAGCATTGTTTGAAGAGCGTATCGGTGCACTTGCGGAAATGATCGTTAAGGAAGAGGGAAAGAAATTTATCATGATCGCGGGACCTTCTTCATCCGGAAAAACGACTTTTTCACACCGCCTGTCCATACAGCTTGCAGCAAAGGGATTAAAACCGCATCCGTTTCCGCTTGATGACTATTATGTGGATCGTGATAAATGTCCGCGTGATGAAAATGGTGAACTTGACTTTGAATGCCTGGAATCACTGGATGTAGAGCTTTTCAACCATGACATGAATGAACTTCTGGCAGGAAAAGCAGTCAATCTGCCGATCTTTAATTTTAAGACCGGAAAAAGAGAATACAAAGATAAGATCATGCAGTTAGGAAAAGATGATGTGTTAGTCATTGAGGGGATCCATGGACTGAATGATAAATTGTCCTATTCCCTTCCGGTGGAGAGCAAATTTAAGATCTATATCAGCGCACTAACACAGCTAAATATCGACGAGCACAACTATCTGCCGACCACGGATGGAAGGATGATCCGCCGTATTGTGCGCGATGCAAGAACAAGAGGTACCTCAGCGAAAGAAACGATCGCTATGTGGGATTCCGTGCGCCGCGGTGAGGAGAAGAATATTTTCCCATTTCAGGAGGGAGCGGATGTGATGTTTAATTCCGCATTGATCTATGAACTGGCAGTATTAAAGATATATGCCGAACCGCTGCTTTTTGCGATCGACAAGGACTGTCCGGAGTACCTTGAGGCAAAGCGTCTCTTAAAGTTCCTGGATTATTTCCTTCCGATGTCTCCGGATGGAATCGGACAGAATTCCATTATCCGTGAATTTATCGGCGGTTCGTGTTTTAATGTGTAAAACATGGAAAAAACCTTGCCTCGGCAGGGCTAAGAGAAAATAAGAAAATCAGGCTTGCACAAATAAGAAAAAAAGTGTATAGTTAATCGGGTGTCATGCTGGCAGAATGTGCCGGAAGACAAATGATGGATTTAAGTAGGACAAATGATCGCGGCCCGTTTATCGGGGTGAGGAAAGTCCGGGCTTCACAGGGCAGGATGCCGGATAACGTCCGGTAGAGGCGACTCTAAGGATAGTGCAACAGAAATATACCGCCCGGTATATGCCGGGTAAGGGTGGAAGGGCAGTGTAAGAGACTACCGCCTCTCTGGTAACAGAGGGGGCATATGTAAACCCCATCCGAAGCAAGACCGAACAAAAGCGTTGACGTGGCCCGCCAGCTTTAGGTAGGTTGCTTGAGGCGGCTGGTAACAGTCGTCCTAGATAGATGATCATTCCGACTGTGGCTTGCTGCAGTTTAGACATAACCCGGCTTATCGTCCTGCTTAAATCAGATATCAATAGATAAGAAGATATCCATATGTGGAAATATAACCAAAATCTAAAATGTTTCTTAAAAGACAATAGGAATGTTGACGTTTGTGAGTATTGGGTTTACCATAGCGTCATGGACAAAAAACGGTGCCAGAAAGGTGCCGTTTTTCCGTACATAAATAAAAATGCGATTGACGGGATACATGCAGTTATATAAGGCTGCATGTGATTACACGCGGTTGTATCTGGGTAGAAAGGGATGTCATAGATGAAAGAAAAATTACGACAGTTTATGATCGGCAGATATGGAGTGGACGATCTTTCACGGGCACAGATTATCGTGTCGATGGTTCTGTTACTTGTATCCACATTTTTATCTGCATTTTTCCGGGTAAATATTTTATACTGGCTTGGCCTCGCATTGTTAATTTATTCCTATTTCAGAATACTCTCACGGAATGTGTCAAAGCGTTACGAAGAGAACCAGAGATATTTAAATGCGAAATACCGGGCAGTGGTAAAGAAAAACAATCTGAAAAAACGCTGGGCACAGCGCAGTACTTACCGTTTCTTTAAATGTCCGCAGTGTAAGCAGACAGTCAGGGTGCCGAAGGGAAGAGGAAAGATCTGCATTACCTGTCCAAAATGTAAAACAGAATTTATTAAAAAAAGCTGACAAAGGAGAAAGGCCTTGTGTTTGGTTATATCAATATCAATCAAAAAGAGCTGACGGAAGAAGGCAAAAAAGCATATCAGGCATATTACTGTGGGCTTTGCAGACAACTGAAATCAAATTGTGGAACCAAGGGACAGATGCTGCTTGCATATGATATGACGTTTCTGATTGTTCTGCTGACCGGTTTGTATGAACTTCCGAATGAAAAAACAAAGTTTACATGTGCGCTGCATCCGACGCAGAAGCGTATTGCATGGATCAATGACGCCACAAAATATGCGGCGGATATGAATCTGATCTTAGCGTACCACAATCTGATTGACGACTGGAATGATGACAGGTCGTATACCAAGAAGGCATTTGCAAAAATGCTGGATAAGGATTATACTCGTATCATGTCAAAATATCCGAGACAGGTAGGTGCCATTGAGGAATATATGAAAAAGACTGGGGATGTTGAGAAACACCAGGAGACAAATCTTGATCTCGTTGCCGGTCTGACCGGAGAGATGGTTGCGGAGGTGTTTTGCTGGAAGGAAGACGAATGGGCAGAGGAACTCCGCACGATGGGATTTTACATGGGAAAGTTTATCTACCTGATGGATGCGTACGAGGATTATGACAGGGATAAGAAGAAAAACTGCTATAATCCGCTCACATTTGTTCAGGAAGAACAGGCGCAGGATCTTGATACCTGGTGCCGGCTGCTTTTGACAAGTATGATGTCAGAGTGTGCGAAATCGTTTGAGCGTCTGCCGATTCTTTTGCATGCGGATATTCTGCGCAATATCCTGTATTCGGGTGTGTGGTCGAAATATGAATATCTGCAGATCAAAAAACGCAGGATTGAGGAAAAAGCAAAGAAAAAAGAGCATAAACAATGAGGTTTGATTTATGATGGATCCATATCAGGTACTTGGTGTGTCACGAAGTGCCTCCGATGAAGAAATAAAAAAAGCATATCGTTCCCTAAGCCGCAAGTATCATCCGGATGCCAATGTCAATAATCCGAACAAGGCACAGGCGGAGGAAAAGTTCAAAGAAGTACAGCAGGCGTATGACCAGATTATGAAAGAAAAGCAGCAGGGAAGCGGCTATGGATATAATTCAGGAAACAGTTACGGATATGGGGGCGGACAGAGTTACCATTATAATCAGAGTACTGAAAATCCGAAGCTGCAGGCTGCTGCAAATTACATAGCAAACCGCTGTTATGCAGAGGCACTTAATGTTTTAAACGGAATTCCTTTTTCTGAGAGAAGTGCACGCTGGTATTATTACAGTGCCATGGCAAATCAGGGGGCAGGAAATAATATCATCGCAAAAGAGCATGCCGCGCGTGCAGTGTAGCTTGAACCAGGCACGGCTACAAACGGGCAGTACCCGCAGCCGCTACACTATGGCGGAACATGGTATACGAATATGGGAAGCAGCTATGACAGACCTTATTCGAGTGCGGGTAACTGGTGTCTTAGCATGCTGTTTTTAAATATGCTCTGTAACTGCTGTTGTTTAAGGCCGTTTTAGAAGACGGGCTAAAGTCTGACCACAGAAAAACATAAAATGCTGGAACGAAAAATACTGCCGGATCGATGGAACCGGCAGTATTTTTTGTTCCAGTATTTTATTGTTAACGGCGGTTTGGATTTGTATATTTCTCCTCACAGTATTTGCAGCGGTATATTTCTTGTTCAGGGTCAGTCAGAATGAAAATCTGATCTAGTTCCTGTTCGATTGAAGTGATGCAGCGTGGATTTTTACATTTGATCACGTTTTTGACCTGCTTTGGAAGACGAAGTTCTTTTTTGGAGACGATCTTGTCATTCTGGATCACATTGACGGTAATATTATGGTCAATAAAGCCTAAAATATCAAAGTCGAGTGCATCGATCGGACATTCTACCTTTAAGATGTCTTTTTTCCCCATTTTGCTGCTCTTGGCATTTTTGATGATCGCAACCGGGCAGTCGAGCTGGTCTAATTTCAAATCATGATAAATCTGCAGGCTCATGCCTGCCTGAATATGATCAAGGACAAATCCCTCATGGATTCCACTGATATTTAACATTGTTCTCCTCCTTATTCAACCTTAATTTCAAGCAGCGTTAAGATCAGCGCCATGCGCACATAGACAGCATACTGTGCCTGTTTGAAATAAACAGCTCTCGGATCGTCATCTACCTCTACGGAAATTTCGTTGACACGTGGCAGCGGATGTAATACGATCATGTCTTCTGGAGCAAGCTCCATTTTTGCTTTGGTTAAGATATAGAAATCTTTTAAGCGGACGTAATCCTCCTCATTGAAGAAACGTTCCTTCTGGACTCTGGTCATGTAGAGGACATCAAGCTGTGGGATGGCATCCTCTAAACGCTCAACCTCAGTAAAAGGAACGTTGTTGGCACGCAGGACATCTTCGCGGATATAGCTTGGAATACGCAGTTCTTCCGGTGAGATCAGTACAAATTTAATGCCTGGATAACGGATCAGGGCACTGATCAGGGAATGGACGGTACGGCCAAATTTTAAATCACCGCAGAGTCCGATCGTCATATTGTCAAGACGTCCTTTTAAGGAACGGATGGTAAGTAAATCGGCTAATGTCTGGGTTGGATGCTGATGACCGCCGTCACCGGCATTGATAACTGGAATTCTTGATTTCTGGGAAGCTACGAGAGGTGCACCTTCTTTTGGATGACGCATTGCGCAGATGTCTGCGTAACAGGAGATAACTCGGATTGTATCGGAAACACTTTCGCCTTTGGATGCGGAACTGGAATCAGCACTGGCGAAACCTAAAACAGAACCACCAAGATTTAACATGGCAGCTTCAAAACTTAACCGGGTTCGTGTACTTGGTTCATAAAAACAGGTGGCTAATTTTTTGCCTTCACATGCGTGTGCATATTTGTTCGGGTACTTCTCGATATCATTGGCAAGGTCTAAAAGCCTGTCTAATTCATCGACGGAGAAGTCCAATGGGCTCATTAAATGACGCATATAAATCCTCCTTATGTGATGCTGACTTTTTTCAGCATTTTTTCTATCATATAATAATCACCATCTGATTTCAAGAAGAAAAAAATTTACGTTATATTGATAAAATATGCGTCCGTTTTCAGATATTTTCAGACAGGGAAGGTTATATGTCAGTAATTGAAAATAAAAATTTCAGGGGGATTCCGAGGTGTTACACCGGATGAGAATGCGCTCAAATAAAAGTCCGGCAGCCATCCACAAGGGAGCATAATCGAGTCGTATGACCCCGTCTATGTTTGTTTTGGCATGACTGTAATCCCAGGGGCACATGCCGTGGCGTTTTAAAAATGTGCCGCTGATGTATTCAAAAGAAAAAATGCCAACGGAATAGATACAGCCGCGAAGAAGTGCCGGAAGATTTTTGATACTGTGGTACAACGGTGCAATTACGGCAGCAGTCCCGTAGATGGGAAACATCCATACGGATGTCCGCCCAATCAGACGTTTATCCTGTTTCAAAAAAGAGCCTGTGGAGGTAAAAAGAATCTCCATGCACCAGCCGGTCAGTCCGCAGACAAAGAAGTTTTTTGTAATCATATTTGCATGTCCCTTTTATATAAAATCATGGTATCAGTATGTCACACGGAATTTAAAAATATGTAACATTTTTCTAAAATAAAAGCGGAAAACTTGTAAAAACAGGCGTTCTGTCATATAATAAAAAAAGTGTATTCTTGAGGAAAGAGAATGCGGTTAGATCAATTACTCAAACATTTTTCATACGAAAGCGTGCAGGGGAGCCACGACCTTATCATTACGGATATCTGTTATCATTCCGGAAAAGTAAAGCGGGGGTCCCTGTTTGTCTGTATAAAGGGGCAGTACACGGATGGACATGATTATATTATGGATGCGGTAAAAGCGGGGGCATTTGCAGTGGTGGTGGATGAAAGCTGTATGGTAAATGTCCGCTGGGAATGTTTCATTTACACAGAACATGGAAAAGTGCGCGTGCATGAACTCGTGCGCAATTACGGTATGGCTGTGATAGGTGTGAAGGATACCAGGCAGGCTCTTGCGCAGATTTCGGCTGCATTTTACGATTACCCGGCAAAAAAGCTTAAGATCATCGGGATCACCGGAACAAAAGGAAAGACGACGACGGCGTTTCTTACGGCAGGAATTTTAAAAGAAGCGGGATACAAGACCGGCATGGTAGGTACGATATGGACATATAACGGGAAAGATGTAAAAAAGGCCGGACATACGACACCGGAATCTAGCGACCTGCAAAGAGAATTAGCGCAGATGGTAAGCAACGGATGTGTGTGCTGTGTGATGGAGGTATCCTCACAGGGAATAAAGATGCAGCGTGTGGAAGGGATTTTTTTTGATATCGGGGTGTTTTTAAACATTGAACCGGATCATATCGGACCGGGAGAACACGCATCATTTGCAGAGTATCTGTACTGTAAAAGCCGGCTGCTTCGGCAGTGTCAGGCAGGAATTGTCAACCGTGATGACCGGAATACGGAAAAAATACTGTTTGGTCATACCTGTGACATAGAAACTTTTTCCGTGCTGGGAGAAAACGGTGTGGATGCCCCGGGACAAAAGGCGGATATCGTGGCAGAAAGGATCACTTTTTCCATGAAAGAAGGAAGGTTATACAGCCACTTTTTTACGGATGGAAAAGAAGAATTCCTATTGCAGATGCCCGGAATTTTTAATGTTTCCAATGCGTTAGCTGCGATCCTTGTGGCACGTCATTTTAAAATAGCACAGGATGTGGTAAAGGATGCACTGCAAAGACAGACTGTGCCGGGGCGGTGTGAAAACGTCAGGATATCAGATAAATTTGTATTTCTGGTCGATTATGCACACAATGAGATGAGCCTGCGCAATCTGCTTGGAACATTGCGGGGCTTTGATCCGGGGCGGCTTGTTGTGATCTTTGGCTGTGGGGGCAACCGCTCAAAATTAAGGAGAGGCAGGATGGGTGAGACAGCGGGAAGACTCGCGGATTTTACGATCCTGACATCCGATAATCCAAGGTGGGAAGATCCGGAACTGATCTTAGATGACATTGAGAGCGGGATAAAGGGTACGAGCGGGGCATACATACGCATTGCTGACCGGAGAGCAGCGGTGGCATATGCATTCGATCATGCCAGGGAGGGCGATATTATCGTCCTCGCAGGAAAAGGGCATGAGGACTATCAGGAGATCGGTGGTGTCCGTTATCCGATGGAGGACAAAGAACTGGTAAAGAAAGCAGCAGAAGGACGTGGCAGATAGAAAGAAAGGCATGGAAATTGGAATGGCAGAATATGCAAATATCATTGTGGATATTTATCAGGGAAAATTAGATAAGACGTTTCAATACCGGGTGCCGGAGAGACTAAGGAGTACAATCGCAGTTGGTATGCTGGTAGCAGTTCCGTTTGGATCAAGAAAAATGCAGGGTTATGTGATCGAGCTGACGGATGTCTGCGAGTATGAGGAAGATAAGATCAAAGAGATTCTTTCGATTGTAAAGGGCGGTGTCCTGATCGAGTCGCAGATGATCGCCCTTGCAGGATGGATGAGGGAAAACTACGGCGGCACCATGAATCATGCCTTAAAGACAGTACTGCCGGTCAAAGAAAAAAAGAAGGCAAAAGAACAGAAAACGATAAGACTTGCACTGCATCCGGTCGAAGCGAAAAATGAGCTTGCGGAATGCGAGAGAAAGCATAAAACGGCAAGGGCAAAACTTCTTGTGGCATTGTTAGAACAGCGGGAGTTAGAGTGGGAGACGGCAACGCAGCAGATGTCTGTTTCCGCGTCCGTGATTCGTGCGATGGAGGAAGCCGGTATTGTAAAAGTGGTGCGTAAGACCGCATACCGCAATCCGGTCGGCGGTCTTGATCCGTGCGGGGAACAAAAGAAGCTGAATGAGGAGCAGCAGAATGTCGTCTCGAAAATTACGATGGAGTACGATGCAGGTGAGCGGAAGACTTACCTGATCAAGGGTGTCACCGGAAGCGGAAAGACGGAAGTCTACATGGAACTGATTGCACATGTGCTTGCGCAGGGAAAACAGGCGATCGTTCTGATCCCGGAGATTGCGCTGACCTATCAGACGGTGCGGCGTTTTTACAACCGTTTTGGTGCACAGGTATCCATCATCAATTCAAAACTTTCGGCCGGGGAGCGGTATGACCAGTTTGAACGCGCAAAAAACGGAGAAATTTCTGTGATGATCGGACCACGTTCGGCACTTTTTACACCATTTCCGGCGCTGGGGATCATCATCATAGACGAGGAGCATGAGGCTTCCTATAAGAGTGAGACCGTGCCAAGATATCACGCGAGAGAAACCGCAATACAGCGGGCAAAAATGACAGATGCGGTCGTGGTGCTAGGCTCCGCGACGCCTTCCCTTGAGAGTTATTATAAGGCAGAAAATGACGAGTACTGCCTGTTGGAATTAAAACACAGGGTACAAAAGCGCCCCATGCCTTTGTGTGAGATCATCGACCTGCGCGAGGAGTTAAGGAGGGGCAACCGCTCGATCTTAAGTGACCGTCTGAGTGAGCTGATGGAGGACCGTCTGAAAAAGGGAGAACAGACGATGCTTTTTATCAACCGGCGCGGTATGGCAGGCTTTGTCTCTTGCAGAGCCTGCGGTCATGTGATAAAATGTCCGCATTGCGATGTTTCACTGAGCCAGCATGGAAGCGGCGCGGCGACACGTCTGGTCTGCCATTACTGCGGATATACGACGATACAGCCCGGTTTGTGTCCGGTCTGTGGCTCTAAGTATATCAGTGGTTTTAAGGCGGGCACGCAGAAAATAGAACAGGTGGTAAAGGCGCGTTTTCCACAGGCGCGTGTGCTCCGGATGGATATGGATACCACCAGAACCAAAGATGGGTATGAGCAGATATTATCTGCATTTTCAAATCACGAGGCAGATATACTGATCGGTACACAGATGATCGTAAAGGGACATGATTTTCCGGGGGTTACGTTAGTGGGTGTGCTTGCGGCAGACCTTTCACTTTATATCAGTGACTATCGTGCGTCAGAGCGGACTTTCCAGCTCCTGACGCAGGCGGCAGGACGTGCCGGCAGAGGTGACATTCCCGGCAATGTCATCATACAGACGTATGATCCGGATCATTACAGTATCACGACTGCAAAAGAGCAGAACTATGAGGCTTTTTACGGGCAGGAGATCGAGTACCGCAAAATGATGCGGTATCCGCCGGTGTGGAACATGCTTTATATTTTGTGCGCGTCGAAAAACGAGGCGGAAGCAAGTGAGGCGGCGGTGGCATTGATGGGGAAAATCGATCAGATAGTGAGAGAAAACAGTGAAAAGATTTTTCCAATCGGGCCGTCAGATGCACCGGTTGCAAAAATTTCCGATGTCTACCGCAAAGTGATCTATGTGAAAACCCGAGAGTATCAGACACTTGTCATATTGAAAGATGGTCTGGAAGCTTTTATAAAAGACAACCGTCTGTATCAGAATGTAGCAGTAGGATTTGACTTTAACCCGGTCAACGGATTTTAAAATTGTAAAATACAAAATGGAGGATAAAAAAATGGCACTTAGAACAATCAGAATACAGGGAGATCCTGTACTTACCAAAAAATGCAGAGAAATCACCGAAATGACACCAAAGATCAAAGAACTGATCGACGATATGCTTGATACCATGGATGAGGCAAACGGAGTCGGACTTGCAGGACCACAGGTCGGTGTTTTAAAAAGAATCGTAGTCATCGATATCGGGGAAGGCCCGGTTGTTATGATCAATCCGGTGATTCTGGAAAAGTCAGGCGAGCAGACCGGGGATGAGGGCTGTTTAAGTCTTCCGGGAAAAGCAGGTACCGTTACAAGACCGAATTATGTGAAGGCACACGCGTTTGATGAAAATATGGAAGAATATGAGATCGAGGGGACCGAGCTTATGGCACGTGCAATCTGTCATGAGTTAGACCACCTTGACGGACATATGTACACGGAGATCGTAGAAGGACCGTTACATGATGTAACTTATGATGATCCGGAGGAATAAACAATGAGAGTAATTTTCATGGGAACACCGGATTTTTCGGTGGGGACATTAGAAGAGATTATAAAAGCCGGTCATGAGGTTGTGCTGGTTGTCTCACAGCCGGATAAAGCGGTGGGAAGAAGTAAGGCATTAAAATATACGCCGGTGAAGGAATGTGCCATCGCACACGGCATTGAGGTCTATCAGCCGGAGCGTGTCAGGGACAGCGCATGTATCGAGTATCTGAAATCGTTCCATGCGGATATTATGATCGTGGTGGCTTTTGGACAGATTATACCAAAGGCAGTGTTAGACATGCCAAAATATGGCTGTGTGAATGTACATGCATCGCTACTGCCAAAATATCGTGGCGCAGCACCGATCCAGTGGGCTGTCATCAACGGCGATCCGTATACCGGAGTGTCCACACAGCGCATGGACGAAGGTGTTGATACGGGAGATATCATTTTAGAAGAAAAAGTGGAGATCCGGCCGGATGAGACAGGTGGAAGTTTATTTGACCGCCTTGCAGAGGTTGGAGCAGAACTCTGCGTAAAGACAATCGAAGCAATCGAAAATGGAACGGCTGTTTACACACCACAGGATAACAGTAAAGCCACACATACAGCAAAGATCCATAAAGAGTTGGGAAGTATTGACTGGACGAAGAGTGCGAAAGAGATCGAATGTCTGATCCGCGGTTTAAATCCGTGGCCAAGTGCATATACGAGACTTGACGGAAAGACACTTAAGATATGGAGGGCAAATGTGCTGCCGGATGAAAAGAAAGCGGCTCCGGGATGCATCATAAAAGCGGAAAAGGGAAGTTTTCTGGTACAGACAGGAGACGGTGTCTTAGAGCTTCTTGAGGTACAGTTAGAAGGAAAAAAACGTATGACCACGGATGCATTTTTAAATGGCTATACGGTGGAAGAGGGAACTTATTTTACACGTGGTTAATGAATGGAGGTAACCTGATATGCCTTATTACTATTATGGTTTTGATCCGACTTATGTTTTGGTTCTGATCGGCGCAGTGATCTGCCTGATCGCATCTGCAAGAGTAAAGAGTACTTTCAATAAATATTCCCAGTACCGCAGTATGAGCGGTATGACCGGGGCACAGGCGGCGGAACGTATTTTAAATTCAGCCGGTATCTATGATGTGACGGTCTGCCATATATCGGGAAGTCTGACCGATCACTACAATCCGTCAAAAAAGACACTGAATCTGTCTGACTCCGTATACGGAAGCAATTCTGTCGCAGCGATCGGTGTTGCAGCGCACGAGTGTGGACATGCGATCCAGCATCAGAAAAACTATGTGCCGCTGACACTCCGCACGGCGATCGTTCCGGTTGCAAACATTGGATCTACACTTGCATGGCCGTTAATTCTGATCGGTCTGTTTTTTAACCGCTCAACCGGTGCAATGCTGATCAATCTTGGAATCTTATGTTTTTCATTTGCAGTATTATTCCAGCTTGTCACTCTTCCGGTAGAGTTTAATGCTTCACGCCGGGCACTCCATATTTTAGGTGAGCAGGGAATTTTATCAGACAGTGAACTGCCTTATACCAGAAAAGTATTGAAGGCTGCGGCATTGACCTATGTTGCAAGTGCTGCGGCAGCAATCTTACAGCTGTTAAGGCTGGTTCTTTTATTTGGAGGACGTAATCGTGATGACTGATACCGTAAATACAAGAAGACTTGCACTTGATGTTCTGCTTGAGGTGACGGAACATGGGGCATACAGCAATCAGGTGCTCCGTGCCGTGCTCGAAAAATATCAGTATATGGAAAAATATGAGCGGGCGTTTCTGACAAGACTGGTGGAGGGAACGATCCAGCACATGATCGAACTTGATTATGTGATCGACCAGTTCTCAAAAGTGAAAGTGAAAAAAATGAAACCGGTCATCCGCAATATTTTAAGAATGGGTGTGTATCAGATACAGTATATGGATTCCGTACCGGATTCGGCAGCCTGCAATGAGGCGGTAAAACTGGCAAGAAAAAGCGGTTTTTCCACACTGAGCGGTTTTGTGAACGGAGTGCTTCGAAATATTGCAAGAAACAGTGGTTCCATCCGGTATCCGGATGAAGAAAAGGAGCCGGTTCTGGCGTTAAGTGTGCGTTATTCCATGCCGGAGTGGATTGTGGAAGAATGGCTTAACGCCTATGGCATGGAGCAGACAAAGGCAATTTTAGATGCTTTTTCAAAGGAAACACCGATTACGATCCGTACCAATGTGACCAAAATTACGCCGGATGCGTTAAAGGAACAGTTAAAAGCCGAAGGCGTGACGGTGCAGACGTTAGAAGAACTTTCTTATGCCGGACTGCCATATACGGATGCATATCACTATGCATTTGCAATTTCAGGTTTTGATCATCTGATGGCACTTCCATCATTTCAGGACGGTCTTTTTTATGTGCAGGATATCAGTTCCATGATGGTGGCTGAGGCCGCAGCACCGGAGAAAGGCGCACATGTGATCGATGTCTGTGCGGCTCCCGGAGGCAAGAGCATTCATCTTGCTGAGATGCTGGACGGCACCGGAAGTGTGGAATCGCGTGACCTGACAGGGTATAAGACCGGACTGATCGAGGAAAATATCAGCCGTTACCAGATAAAAAATATGACGACAAAAGTGTGGGATGCCACGGTGCCGGACGAGAGTGCAGAAGATACAGCGGACGTGCTGGTCGCAGATCTGCCATGCTCCGGTCTGGGGGTTCTGCGCAAAAAGACAGACATCCGCTATAAAATGAGCCGGGGGCAGCAGGAAGAGTTAGAAGCACTTCAGCGTCGGATTCTAGATACGGTCTGTTCTTATGTCAAAAAGGACGGGATCATGGTATATTCTACCTGTACGATCAACCCGGGAGAAAATCAGGAGAATGTCGCGTGGTTTTTAGGAAAACATCCTGAATTTGAACTGCTTGATATGGAACAGATTTATCCGGGAACACAGGTGGGAGATGGATTTTTCTACGCCAGATTAAGACGTATCTCATAGCCACCCGGAAAGAAAATGGAAAAGAGGAAATTATGCAGCAGGAAAAAACAGATATCAAATCCATGAATCTGGAAGAACTAAAATCATATATGGAATCTATCGGGGAAAAACCGTTTCGTGCAAAACAGCTGTATCAGTGGATGCATGAAAAACAGGCAGCATCTTTCGATGAAATGACAAATCTGTCAAAATCCCTTCAGGAAAAACTTAAGAAGGAATGTCATTTTGTAAGTTTAAAGCAGGAGGCGGTACAGGTATCAAAGATAGACGGTACCAGAAAATATCTGTTTGCATTAGATGACGGAAACGTGATCGAGAGCGTTCTGATGCGATATAAACATGGCAATTCAGTCTGCATTTCCTCGCAGGTCGGCTGCCGGATGGGCTGCCGGTTCTGTGCATCCACGTTAGACGGACTGGTGCGGGGACTGACGCCGTCAGAGATGTTAGACCAGATATACCGGATCACAAGAGATACCGGGGAGAGGGTTGCAAATGTTGTTGTGATGGGAACCGGAGAACCGATGGATAATTTTGACAATCTGCTCAAATTCATCGAACTTCTGACAGATGAAAACGGACTGAACATCAGCCAGCGGAATGTGACGGTGTCGACCTGCGGTATTGTTCCGAAAATGCGGGAACTGGCGGATAAAAAACTGCAGATCACGCTGGCACTTTCGCTGCATGCATCTTCGCAGGAAAAGAGACTTGAACTGATGCCGATTGCCAATAAATATGAGATACATGAAGTAATTGAGGCATGTCGTTATTATTTTGAACAGACAGGAAGGCGTGTCACATTTGAATATAGTTTAGTCGGTGGTGTCAATGATACCGATGAGGATGTAAGAAGGCTTGCAGACCTGATCCATGGCATGAATTGTCATGTAAACCTGATTCCGGTCAATCCGATCAAAGAGCGTTCTTATGTGCAGCCGGATCATGAAGCAATTCTTAATTTTAAAAATAGGCTTGAAAAAAATGCGATTAACGTTACAATTAGAAGGGAAATGGGCAGGGATATAGACGGTGCATGCGGACAGCTGCGCAAACGTTATATCAGCCATGCAGAAAGGTAGGAAGTAGAGAAGATGAAGACGTTTTCCATGACGCACATCGGGCAGCGACGGGAAATGAATCAGGATTATATGTTTACATCAGAGACCGCTGTGGGAAATCTGCCGAATCTTTTTTTAGTAGCGGATGGAATGGGTGGTCACGCTGCAGGTGATTATGCTTCCAGATTTACAGTTGAGAAACTTGTGGAACTGATTGGTAAATCGGGTGAAAAAGAACCGGTGGCGATTATGAAGAGTGCTGTTTCCATGACGAACAGTCTGCTTTTGACAGAGGCACAGGCAGATCCGGCCAAAAATGGAATGGGTACAACGATCGTTGCTGCAACGGTGATCGGGAATACACTCTATGCCGCAAATGTTGGAGACAGCAGGCTGTATGTGATCAATCAGGAAGATATTACACAGATTACAAGGGATCATTCTCTGGTTGAGGAAATGGTTCGTTTAGGTGAAGTGAGAAAAGAAGATGCGAAAGATCATCCGGATAAAAATATCATTACACGGGCAGTCGGTGTATTGCCGGAGGTGACAGCTGATTTCTTTGAGATCAGTTTAAAACCTGGGGATGAGATTTTGATGTGTTCCGACGGACTGACAAATATGATTGAAGATGATGAGATCCGGCATATTGTGTTGGGACAGAGGGACATTGTTGAGAAAGCAGAGAAACTGATTGAGACTGCCAATCGAAATGGTGGTAAGGATAATATTACGGTTGTATTGATAGAACCATTTTCTGATGAGGTGAAAGAATGTTGACAGAAGGTATGTACATAGCAGACCGCTATGAAATTTTAGGTAAAGTTGGCGCTGGCGGAATGTCAGATGTATATAAAGCAAAAGATCTTACACTGGGAAGATTTGTAGCAATCAAGGTATTAAAGGCAGAATTTTCCGAGGATATTAATTTCGTAACGAAATTCCGTTCCGAGGCACAGGCAGCTGCAGGGTTAGAGCACCCGAATATTGTAAATATTTATGATGTCGGCAGTGAGAATGGCCTGCATTATATCGTGATGGAATATGTGGAAGGAATCACATTAAAGACCTACATTGAGAAAAAAGGACAGCTTTCTTTTAAGGAGGCAGTCAGCATCGCAATTCAGGTGGGCAGAGGTATTGAAGCCGCCCATAATAAAAATATCGTGCATCGTGATATCAAACCGCAGAATATCATGATCTCCACAGAGGGAAAAGTAAAAGTAACAGATTTTGGTATTGCGCGGGCAGCAACATCAAATACGATCAGTTCGGATGTGATGGGATCCGTACATTATTCTTCTCCGGAACAGGCGAGAAATGGATTTGTGGATGGCAAGAGTGATATCTATTCACTGGGTATCGTGATGTATGAGATGGTAACAGGCCGTGTTCCGTTTGACGGGGATACGACGGTCGCAGTTGCAATCCAGCATCTGCAGGAAGAGATAGTACCGCCAAGTGTTTATGCACCAAATCTTCCAATCAGTATGGAAAAGATCATCTTAAAATGTACACAGAAAAACCCTGACAGAAGATATGCTTCCATGACAGCGCTTCTGGCCGATCTTAGAAAAGCACTGATCAGCCCGAACGAGGATTTTGTTGTGATGGTACCTCTTGCAAATCAGGATAAGACGAGGGTGATCGGAGCAGATGATTTAAATCAGATCAAGAAACAGACTGCAAACGTCTATATAGATCCGGCGTCGATCAAAATACAGGAGCCGGTGATCGATGATGATGACGAGGACGACGATGATGATATTGAGGACGAGGATGGCGATATCAATCCGAAGATGGAAAAGGCAATCACGATCATGGGAATCGCAGCAGGTGTAGTGATCATTATCATCATTATTTACCTGTGCATCACGTTAGCCGGGGGTATGAAGTCTAACAAGAACAATTCTTCGAATACAGAAACAACAAAAACGGAAACACAGACGGGAGACAGTCAGAGTACCCAGATCAAGGACGGTGTAGTAGTACCTTCCCTGACAGGAAAAACCATGGATCAGGCAAAACAGGAGTTAAACGGAACCGGACTCGGCATCAGACAGGCTGGAACCGCATCCTCTGATACCGTAGAAAAGGGACAGATCATAAGCCAGGATCCGGCAGATGGTAAGACTGTTGAAAAGAATACAACGATCGAAGTTATCATCAGCAGCGGATCTGCCGCCGGAACCAGTGAGAATACGGTCGAAATACCAAACGTTGTGGGACAGAGTGAAACTGATGCCAGTGCAGCATTGACGGCAAAGGGATTTCAGGTCACAAAGACAACTTCCTACAGTTCCTCCGTTGCGGAAGGATATGTAATTTCCCAGACACCAAATGGGGATACCAAGGGAAAAGAGGGCGATACGATCACACTTGAGATCAGCCTTGGCTCAGAGAAGATTACAGTACCTGATGTATCGACAAGCTATAAGTCAGAGGAACAGGCGAAAGAACTTTTATCACAGTTTAATGTTTCAACGGTCACAAAATACAGTGATACGGATGCCGGAATCGTAATCGGACAGACACTTGCGGCGGGAACACAGGCAGATCCGGGAGCATCCATCACGATCACAGTCAGTCTTGGACCGGAACCGGCACAGCAGATCACCACAAAGACTTATAAGCTGAATGTCAGCCTGCAGCTTCCATCAGATACATCGAATATCTCCGGTGCAGACATTGTTTTATATGATGATCAGGGCAATGTTTTACAGACCTGGTACGGCAAAACGATTGCAGATTTTGGTACTGGCGGACTGATTCTGACAAAGACCGGTATTCTTTCGGACAGTGGTAAAATCGTAGTTACCTGGCTGGACTTAAATGGAAATGATTTAAAAGACCAGACGATTGATGTACAGTTCCAGGAAGAATAAAGACAATAGGAAGATTTATGCAGGGAAAAATTATCAAGGGAATTTCCGGATTCTACTACATTCATGTAGCGGGATCCGGAATTTATGAGTGCAAGGCAAAAGGCGTATTCCGAAACCAGAACATCAAGCCACTGGTGGGGGACAATGTCGAGATTGCTGTGTTAGATGAGGAACATAAAAAAGGAAATATTGAAAAGGTCCTGCCGAGGGAAAATGAGCTGATTCGTCCTGCGGTTGCAAATATCGATCTTGCGCTGATCATTTTTGCGGCGGCAAAACCACAGCCTAATTTTAATCTGTTAGACCGTTTCCTTGTTATGATGGAATATCAGAATGTACCGGTTGCAATCTGTTTTAACAAAACAGATCTGGTTACGGAGGAGGAACTGCATGCGTTTGCAGACATCTATGCGGCGGGCGGCTACCGGACACTCTATGTCAGTGCAAAAGAGGAAAAGGGTGTGGACGCGCTGTTAGAACTTTTGAAAGGAAAAACAGCGGCGGTGGCAGGACCATCGGGAGTTGGCAAA
>OOCP01001753.1_pt1 | contig 20631 bp, 17 predicted proteins | sample 1671511 | NCBI WGS metagenome assembly OOCP01 (sample SAMN06348164, study PRJEB24527) | human gut metagenome | biome: human gut; feature: ankylosing spondylitis patient; material: feces | host: Homo sapiens | place: China | collected 2015-10 | reverse complement strand
CGATACGGATCTTCATTATTCGTTAAGTAATTTTACTTTCTTTTAATTTTTTACTCACAGTTTAGACACATTTTGTCTATATAATATAATTACGTTATCCGAAAGGATAACCTGCCTTTGTTTCAAGTGTTACACTTGAACACACAAAGCTTTTTCATACTCATACCTGTCGGAGGTAACTCCGATGGGTCCCCCTAAAAAATTGATACTTTCCATACTCCCCTTAGGGATCGCAGGAACGGCTGCGGTTCCTATTTTTTTGCTCAGCCAATTTACCAAAGTCCTTGTTTCCTATATTCTTGTTTTTTAACTTTTATTTCCGGACATATTCGTTCCAATTATTGATTTCAATTTCAATTTTCGACATCTTTCCCTTTTCACTATTTTTACGTTCCTTTCCATTGACTTCTATTCCTCCCCACGGTATAGTAAATATATCAACAGTGCCAGCAACGCGGGGCATTATTTTCAGAAATCAAAACTCCGCAAAAAATGGCTCATTCCACAGGGGGAAATCTTATGAATTCACTAAAACGCATCGCGACTGCCGCGCTGTCCGCAGCTCTCTGTTTTTCCATGGCTGTTCCGGCCTATGCCGACCACTACCAGACTCCAAAGTCCATCAAGGGCGTTCTGATCAACGAGCACGCCCAGATTCCGGACGTTCTCGAGGTTGGTGCTTCTCAGGTCGTTTTAAACTTTCCAATGTCCTGGGCATTCAGCAGCCAGTTATCTGTCTGCCAGGATCTCTACACAAAGCTTGACCAGGCGGGTGTCACCGTGACACTGATCGTCTTAAACGACTGGGCGGCAGCGAGCTACAGCCCGTCCCTTCTTCCGGTATCCCAGCCAACCGGCGCAAGCTACTATGCGTTCAACACCTTAAACGATGCAGGCGTCCAGGCCACAAGAGATGCCGCAAAGCGTGTTACTGAGGCATTTAGGGATTGTGTCTCCAACTGGGTCATCGGCAACGAAGTCAATGACGGTCAGGCATGGAACTATATCGGACAGATGGATATCGACACCTACTGTTCCAACTACGCGACCGGATTCCGCACCTGGTACGACACCATCAAAGGTTCCAACAAGCTGGCAAACGTCTATATTCCGTTTGACTTCCGCTGGAACTGCGGACAGGTCGAGGGCTTCAAGTACGGCGCTATGGACATGATCCCGCGGTTAAACAGCCGCCTGAAAGATACCGACTACGGCATCGCATGGCACGCATATCCGGAGACCTTCGAGGATCCGGTCTTCACCGATGATATCTACACGCTGGAGAAAGCAGATACTTATATCATCAACCTGAAGAACCTCCACGTTCTGACCGACTACATGCAGCAGGCGGACATGCTCTCCCCGGCAGGAAAGGTCCGCCACCTGATCCTCTCCGAGCAGGGCTTCACATCCGATTCTCCTGCCCACAACGGCCAGTGCCTCGATCTCCAGGCTCAGTGCATCAAAGAGGCTTACGAGACAGCAAAGGCAAATCCATATGTTGAGGCATTCCTGTTAAACCGCATGAAGGATGAGCAGGGACTTCTGGATGCGCATTATGCGTTCGGCCTCATCGATGTGAACGGAAATAAGAAGCCGAGCTTTGAGGTTTATAAGAATCTTCAGTAATTTCCCAATGCCTGACTGTCCGCGTTAGGGATACAGCAGACAGCCAGATACTTTTACAATAAATCAGTTAACAAAACAGCCGCCCCGGTCATATCCTGGGCGGCTGTTTTCATATCTGTTTTCTTTTTCCAATACAGTTTCCCGGTTGCGCCTTGTCATTTTCCCGTTCCTGTCGTATGATATGGATAATCTGAATTTACAACCGAGAGGAGATCTATGTACACTTACACCTGGTATCAATGGCTTACGTTTTTTTATCTGTACTGTTTCTTTGGCTGGATCTTCGAGTCCACCTATGTTTCCTTAAAACAGAAGCACTTCGTGAACCGCGGTTTCCTGCGGCTGCCGATGCTGCCGTTATACGGAAGCGGCGCAGTCATGATGTTATGGGTATCTCTCCCGTTTCAGGACAGCCTGATCCTCACCTATATCTCCGGCGTTATCGGTGCCACGGCTCTGGAGTATGTGACCGGATATGTGATGGAACGTCTTTTCAAAGTCCGCTACTGGGATTACAGCAACCAGCCCTTTAACCTTCACGGATATATCTGTCTCAGCTCCTCCATCGCCTGGGGATTTCTGACGATCTTTATGACACACCTGATCCACAAGCCCATCGAGCGGACCGTCCTCGCGATGCCGCTCTACTGGGATCTGTTTTTCGTATTTTTTGTGACTGTGCTCTTTGTTTACGATTCCATCGTCTGCACGAAGGAAGCACTTGCCTTCGGAAAGTCCCTGGAAGCTATGCAGAAGCTTCGTGCGGAACTTGACAATCTTCAGGTACAGCGCGCGCTTCTCAAGATGAATACCGAAGACCGCTTGCAGGCCGCCAAAGAAGAACTGCTGGATCAGATCGAGGCAAAAAGAATTCAGGCTGCGGCTCTCACCGGAATGAGTATGGAAGAATTCCGGGAAAAAGCCGGTACAAAACTGGGATCCATCAAGGAAAAACCTGCTGCCGGTATATCCATGATTCGCGAAAAGGCCGGATCCGCCGCAGATTCCATCCGCGATCTCTCCAATGTCAGCCTTGAGGAATTAAAGGCAAAGGCCGGAGGAAAGCTCGACAGCCTGAAAGACCTTACCGGAATCCATCTGGAAGCGCTCCGCGGGAAATCTGCGGAACAGCTCGCCGAGATGTTAAAGGAACGGGAATCCCTCCTCGCCGCACTCCGAAAGGAACGTCGCCGCTTCCGCAAAGAAAGAATCCACTCCAACCCGACCGCCGTTTCCCCGAAGTATGCGCGGGAATTTGAAGAATTGAAGAAATACTTTGAGGACGAAGGAAGAAATGCAACGCCGCAGTAGAAACCGGAGGTTTCTTCCCGGCTCACCCAAAAAAGAATGTGCCTTTGCACATTCTCGCGCCTCGCGCGGTCGCTTGCGACAATCTACATCTTCGCGCGAGTGCGCATCTTTGGCACGTTAGTGCCTTTTTATGTAACAGGGAATTCCTCGGAATTTCCTGTTACATAAAAAAGAGGTTCATCTCCCCATACGTGGAAATGAACCTCTTTCTTTTCTGTTTTTCAGGTCTTACGCCTCCGGTTTTTCAACCTGAACGATCGCCTGTTTCTGCATCGGGATACGGCAGTTCTTATTGTTGCCAAACTCAACGATAACGGTATCGTCTGTCATATCAATGATCACTCCGTAGAATCCGCTGGATGTCAGCACGCTGTCACCGACTGCGATGCTTGCCATCAGTTCCTGCATTTTTTTCTTTTCCTTCTGCTGCGGTCTGATCGCAATGAAGTACATGAAAGCAAAGATTAAAACAATATATCCAATCCAAAATGCCGGGCTGTTAGTCATATCCGTTGCACCTCCTTTTCTTATACCTTGTCTTTATAGTTCCCTGTCACGCCCTCCAACTTTTTCTCTTTGTACTCGGCGTAGCAGTGGTTCTCAATAGCTTCCCTGATCTCCGTCATCATCGTGTTGTAGAAGTAAAGATTGTGGAGTACGCATAAGCGCATTCCAAGCATCTCTTTTGCCTTCAGGAGATGGCGGATATAGGCCCTGCTGTATGAGCGGCAGGCCGGACACTGGCATCCCTCTTCGATAGGGCGCATATCCTTTGAAAACTGCTCATTAAACAGGTTGATCTTTCCGTGGTTTGTATATACATGACCATGACGGCCATTTCTTGTCGGGTAAACGCAGTCGAAGAAATCAACGCCGCGGTCCACCGCCTCAAGGATATTCGCCGGGGTTCCGACGCCCATCAGGTAAGTCGGTTTCTCTTCCGGGAGATGCGGAACCACCGCATCGAGGATGCGGTACATCTCCTCGTGGCTCTCACCGACCGCAAGTCCGCCGACCGCGTAGCCGTCGCAGTTCATCTTCGAGATCGTATCCGCATGCGCGATCCGGATATCCTCGAAGGTTCCGCCCTGATTGATGCCGAACAGAAGCTGTTCCTTATTGACGGTATCCGGCAGGGAATTTAATCTCGCCATCTCCGCCTGACATCTCGCCAACCATCTTGTCGTTCTCGCGACAGAATTCTCCATGTATTCTCTGGTACACGGATGCGGAGCGCACTCATCGAATGCCATCGCGATGGTGGAACCAAGGTTTGACTGGATCTGCATGCTCTCCTCCGGTCCCATGAAGATCTTATGACCATCGATGTGGGAGTTGAAGTAGACGCCCTCTTCCTTGATCTTTCTGAGTCCGGCGAGGGAAAATACCTGAAATCCGCCGGAATCGGTGAGGATCGGACGATCCCAGTTCATAAACCTGTGGAGACCGCCGAGCTCCTTGATCAGCTTGTCGCCGGTCCGGACATGAAGATGGTAGGTGTTGGAAAGCTCCACCTGTGTCCCGATCCCGCGAAGGTCATCGGTGGACACAGCGCCCTTGATCGCGGCGACAGTTCCTACATTCATGAATACCGGCGTGTGGATCGTGCCGTGGACTGTCTCTACGTCAGCCCGTTTGGCACGTCCGTCTTTTGCCAGAATCTTATATTTCATATTTCTCTTGCCTTATCGTTATTTTCGAAACGACGTTCTTCCGGTTATTTTCCGGATTTCTTCGCTTCCTTTGCTGCCTTCTCAGCATCCTTCTTTGCCTGTTTTTCAGCTGCGTCCTTCTTCTGCTTCTTTGTAGTCATAACATACCACATAGCGCCTGTCAGGCATACGGAAGAGTAGGTACCACAAATGATACCTGCCATTAACGGGAGTGCGAACTCACGGATGGAGGATACGCCCATGATGAACAGAACAAATACCATGACAAAGGTCGTCAGGGATGTATTGATGCTTCGTGTGAATGTCTGGGTGATACTTGTATTTACGATATCAACGGTGGATGCCTTCGGTCCCATGAGCTTAATGTTCTCACGGATACGGTCGAAGATAACGATCGTCGCGTTGATAGAGTATCCGACGATAGTAAGCAGGCAGGCGATCGCTGTGGAACCAACGGACCACTTTGCGAGGGCATAGCATGCAACTACAACCAATACGTCATGGACAAGGGCTAAAACAGCACTTGCAGCGAAACGGATATCCTTGAATCGTACCCAGATATAGAGAAGCATAAATACGGTAGCGATCGCTGTAGCCATAACCGCGTCGCGCTTCATCTCAGCACTTACCGCACCAGAGATGCTCTCTGCAGTGATCTTTGACTCATCAACACCGAAGTTCTCAACAAGTGCCTCGTCTAATGCCTGACGCTCTTCCACACTTAAGGTTCTTGTCTTGATGATCACTTCGTTTGTTCCTGCAACCTTCTGTGTCTGCGTATCCGCACTATTAGTGATGGATTCGACTACCGGAACGACCTCGCTTGAGATTCTCTCCAGAGACATGTCCTCATTGAAGGTCACGCTTGTGGAGGTACCACCCTGGAAGTCAAGGGAGTAATTGAACGCGTTTCCGATGGAGGACTTGTTCATTACCATTCCCGCAACACCTGCGAGGATCATGACAGCTGAGATGATAAAGCAGATATTTCTCTTTCCGAGGAAGTTGATCGCCTTCTTCTCTTTTCTGATGCCGTAGAACTTCTGATCCTGGAAGCCAAGGTTATACAGGGTGTTCAGTGTGAACTTTGTAACGAAAAGTGCTGTGAACATGGAAAGAACGATACCAAGGGCAAGTGTTGTAGCGAAGCCCTTAACTGTACCGGAGCCTCTCCAGTAAAGAACAGCTGCTGCGATCAGTGTTGTCACGTTACCGTCAACGATAGCGGATAACGCTTTCGCAAAACCTGTCTTGATCGCGGAATGAACTGTCTTTCCGAGACCGATCTCCTCCTTGATACGGGTGAAGATGATGACGTTCGCATCAACCGCCATACCGATGGAAAGGATGATACCGGCAATACCCGGAAGTGTTAATGTAACCTCAAAGGCCGCGAGCAGGATCAGCATCAATGCCACATAAAGGCAGAGTGCAAGGGATGCCGCAAGACCCGGGACGAGGTAAACTACGATCATGAATACGCATACGATTCCGAAACCGATCGCGCCGGCCTTTAAGCTTGTCGTGATCGCTTCCTGACCAAGTTTCGCGCCTACCACGTTGGAACGGAGCTCCTCCAGTTCCAAGGAAAGGGAACCGATACGGATCGTGGACGCAAGATTCTCAGCCTCTTCATAGGAAGTCATGCCAGAGATGGAGGCCTGTCCGCCTGTGATCGCCTGCTGTACGGTCGGGTTAGAGTACATCACATTATCGTAAACGATCGCGATCTTCTTGCCGACGTTCGCTGCAGTCACATCTGCGAATTTCTTAGTACCTTCATCGGTAAATGTAAGCGCTACTTCATAGTTATTGTTTCCTGTCTGCTGGTCTTTATAGATCACAGCTTTCGCAGAAGCTACATCGGTTCCTTCCAGTACAACATTCCAGTTCTCATCATAGAACTGTAAGGATCCCGGCTTACCGAGCTCTTCCAGGATCTTGTTCGCGTCTGTGACACCCGGAATATCAACATTGATACGGTTTCCGCCTTCCTGATAAACCTCTGCCTCAGAGCTGTAGTTCTGTACTCTCTGCTGCAGCTTGTACTGGGTATCGGACATATCCTCGGCGCTCGGATTCTCTTCCTTCGCCTGGTAGGTAATGCTGACACCGCCCGCCAGATCCAGACCGAGCTTGATTCCGCCATTCTGGGAAGTTACTCCGTTCTCATCGGTGACCAGCTTACTCTTCTGAAGAGTATCATAGCCGAAAAATCCGAAGATACCGAGCACAACGAGCAGTCCCAGGAGGCCGAGCAGTCCCTTTCCTTTGTTGCTCTTCATGATAAAATCTCCTTCTTGATATGATTTCGAGGTTCAAAAGGCTTTTTGTCCCTCTTGATTCCGGAGTCCGCCGTAATCACCGCCTCCGTCATCCTTACAATAACAATCCGGGGTTTTCTGCCCCTGACCGCTATGATCGATTTAGTTGTTTTCCTCGTCCTCTGCCAAAGCAGCACGGATCATAATCGCGCACTCGATACGTTTTTTCTGCATTTCGCAGCCGATATCGTAGGCATCCGTAATGCTGCCGTGGAAGTTGAAGGAATTTGCCGCGCATCCGCCGCTGCAGTAGAATCTCGCAAAGCAGTTTTTGCATTTTTCTTTCGCGTATACGTTGCAGAGCTTGAATTCATCGCGCACCTTCGTGTTGACCACGCCGGTATCCACGTTTCCGAGCAGGAACTCTTCATTTCCAACGAACTGGTGGCACGGATATAAGTCTCCCCACGGAGTTACCGCAAGATACTCGGTTCCTGAACCGCAGCCGGACAGACGTTTCGCAACACACGGTCCCTGACTTAAATCAAGCATGAAGTGGAAGAATTTGAATCCTCTTCCCTCTTTCTGACGCTTTACAAACTCTTTTGCGAGTCTGTCATACTCATCCATGATCTGCGGAAGATCTTCCTCACGGATGGAGTACGGCTCTTCCGGAGCTGCAACTACCGGCTCCATGGAAAGCTTCTCAAAGCCGAGGTCCGCATAGTGGAGGACATCGTTTCCGAAATCCAGGTTGTTTCTTGTGAAGGTTCCGCGGACGAAATAATCCTTCTCGCCACGTGATTTCGCGAATTTCTGGAATTTCGGAACAATAAGTTCGTAGCTTCCCTTACCATTTCTGAACGGACGCATCCGGTCATTGACCTCCGGACGTCCGTCAAGACTTAAGACCACGTTGCTCATTTCCCTGTTGCAGAACTCCATGATCTCATCGTTTAAGAGTACGCCGTTTGTTGTCAGCGTAAAACGGAATTTCTTATTGTGCTCCTTCTCCTGAGAACGTCCGTATTCCACAAGCTGTTTTACCACGTTCCAGTTCATAAGCGGCTCGCCGCCGAAGAAATCAACCTCAAGGTTGATGCGGTTTCCGGAGTTTGCGATCAGGAAATCCAGTGCCTTCTTTCCGACCTCAAAGCTCATGAGGGCGCGGCGTCCATGGTACTCGCCTTCCTCTGCGAAGCAGTACTTGCAGGCAAGGTTGCAGTCATGGGCAATATGAAGGCAGAGTGCCTTTACGACCGTCTGACGTTTCTTGAAATCGATCACATAATCTTTGTAAATATCCGCAGCGAACAGCTCCTCCGCGTCGATGAGCTCCTGAATATCGGAGAGCGCATCCTCAATATCTTCTGCAGAGTACTTACAGACCAGTGCTTCTCTCACTGTTTTTTTCTGGTCATCCGTGAGAGGCATCGGTTTTTCCATATCCGGGACGATCTTCGCGAGAACCTCCACGGCATCGTAGAGCAGCGCATCCACGGAATGAACCGATCCACTGTTTACGTCCAAAACAATATGGTATCCATTATTTATATACTGATGTATCAAAGCTAACTTTCTCCTACTGTCTTAATTTTCAGGTGACTGTTCCGACTCTTCCCGATTACAGTCACGATCTGATGGTCTCCTGACTTCTTTCTTACCTGCCCTTTGTGGTCTGTCAGTGGCGGCTTTCCCGGCATCGCTGTCCGGGAAACCCGTCACCGGCAGATTCTTTGATCAGACAAGAAATAGCCCCTACAATCATACGACCGTAGGGGTCTCTTTAAAAACTTCCGTTTATTCGAAGCCCCGCATTAGCGGTTGCTGTTTTCACAGCTCTGGTTTCCTACTGTGCAGGATGTTTTGCATGCAGACTGGCAGGATGTCTGGCATTCGCCGCAGCCGCCCTTCTTCATGCTGTTCTTTAAAGTGTTGGAACTTAAAGTCTTTACATGCTTCATGGTATCATTTCCTCCTGTTCTATTATCGTGGGCATAATACCCCGAATTTAAATGAAATTATACCATACGATTTTCTATTATGCAACGGATTTTATTGCCGTGATGCAGGAAAATCCGGTACAGAGATCCACTTTTTGTCTGCATAGCATGCCGCAGGCAGCTTCCAAATTGTGTCCGGCAGCCGCAAAGAAAAATATCCGGGGCGCTTTTTTCAGGCAAACAGGCTCACCGGTAACAAGATCAGCCGCGCAATGCATATGCATGGCCTTTCCTCACATATCCTGTATAAAGCAAACGCCCACACCATGATGTCCTCTCAGAATCTTTCTGTTCCCGATTTTATGAGTTCCGGAAAGACTCCCGGAGTACATCCTTCAAGAAAGGAGTTTTCTCATGCAGACAAACCCGGTATGGCGCATGGTACGCGCCCTGATCGCAACTTATATCCTCTCCGGAATTCTTCTGGCGATACTGTCCTTCGCCCTTTTTAAGTTCCGCCTCCCGGAAAACCAGGTCAATCTCGCTGTCTGCGCAGTCTATATCCTCTCCTGCTTTTTCGGCGGCATGATCGCCGGAAAAACAATGAGGACCAGGCGTTTTTTCTGGGGCCTGGTCCTCGGAACTCTCTATTTTCTGTTTTTATATCTCATGTCCCTCGCCCAGAAGGACGGTGTCACGGAAGACACCAAAAGACTTCTCTCTGTCCTCGCCATGTGCACATTGAGCGGAATGGCGGGCGGGATGGTGAGCTAACGGTCTCCCACCTTCGTGAGGAGATAAACAACGAGCGCCAAAATCCCCATCACAACGAAGATTCCAAGCATTCCCTTCCACATGATCCCTAAAGCAAGCATTGTATTTACATTCATAGTCCAGACCTCCTACATAAAGAATCCAAGGACAATTCCGCCGGCAACCGCCGATGCGACCTGTCCGGAAACATTGGCTCCGATGGCATGCATCAGGAGATGGTTCGTCTTGTCCTCCGCGATTCCCATCTTCTCAATGACACGGGCAGACATCGGGAATGCGGAGATTCCTGCTGCTCCCACCATCGGGTTCACTTTGTTCTTGCTGAACAGATTTAAGAATTTCGCAAACATGACGCCGCCGATGGAGTCAAAAATAAAAGCGAAAAGTCCAAGTCCCATGATCATCAGTGTCTGTAAGCTTACGAACTGATCCGCTTTCATGGAGAAAGAGATCGTGATTCCGAGAACAAGTGTGATCAGGTTTGCGAGTGTCGTCTGTGCTGTTTCGGAAAGGCTGTTTAAGCAACCGCATTCACGGATCAGATTTCCGAACATCAGGAATCCTACAAGAGCAACCGACGCCGGAGCGACAAGTCCTGCGACAAATGTTACAATGATCGGAAAAGCGATTCTTGTGAACCGGCTTACTTTTCCCGGCTCATACGGCATACGGATCATGCGTTCTTTCTTTGTCGTAACCGCTTTGATCGCCATCGGCTGGATGATCGGCACAAGTGCCATATAGGAATATGCCGCCACCGCGATCGCTCCGATGTAGTTTGACTTCAACACCTGAGATACCAGGATCGAAGTCGGACCATCTGCCGCTCCGATGATTCCGATAGAGGCAGCATCCTTGATATCAAAGCCGAGAAGTGATGCCATAAAGATCGTAAAAAAGATGCCGAACTGGGACGCCGCGCCGAAGAGGAACATCTTCGGGTTCGAAAGTAGCGGTCCAAAGTCGATCATAGCTCCGATACCGATAAAGAGCAGCAGTGGGAAAGCCTCCGATGCCTCAATGCCGGATTCAAAGAGCCACTGGATGATTCCATGAGTCTCACCGGCGCCCTCCATAAACTGGTTTAATACACCGCTGGCCGGGAGATTCACAAGGATCGCACCGAAGCCCATCGGCAGAAGAAGGGCCGGCTCATAATTTTTCTCGATCGCCAGGTAAATCAGTAAAAGTCCTACCACATACATGACGACCTGCTGCCAGGTGATCGATAGTAATCCACTCCATAAAAAGTCCATAAAAACTCCTCCTTGAAAATAGTATGCGCAGGTTTTTCTCTTTCCCTGCCAATGGATTCCATGAAATTTTACAGACCGTCTTTTTTTGCCGCCATATCAGATCGCTCTCGGATCCTCAGAGCAACAAAAAAAGACTTTCTGCAGAAATTTCTCTCTGCAAAAAGTCTCGTTACCATTTTACCGGTATGCACCACCAGACGTTTCCGCCGCGATTGTTGACAGTGCATTTCAACTACTCCCCTTTTGGATAGTTTCATATTAATTGGTTTGAAAAAATTTGTCAAGACCGAAAGCTGTACATTTTTCGCTAATTTTGTCGCGGTTCAGTAACTTCACCGTTCGGGTTTGCTCTCCTGCTCACTTTCTTCGCTCTTCTGCGGCGCATCCAGAATATACAGATGCACCTTGTCAATCCGGTTTCTCTCCACCGTATCCACCACAAACCGGAGATTTCCGCTTGTGACTTCCTCCCCCGCCTGCGGGAGATGGTCTAAAAGGCCGATAATATAGCCGCCGACGGAGTCGTAATCTTCTGACTTGAGATCCAGACCAAGCTGGTCGTCGAGATCATCAAGTTTCATGGCACCCTCGATCACATATTCCTTCGGATTGATCTTCCTGATGCTGTCTTCCTCATCCGCATCGTACTCGTCGCGGATCTCTCCGACGATCTCCTCAAGCATATCCTCCAATGTGATAAGCCCGGCCGTCGCGCCATACTCATCAAGAACGATGGCAACGCTGTTCATGGTCTTGCGGAGTTCCACCATAAGCTCCGTCGTCTTTTTAAACTCGTAGGTGTAATACGGCTCACGCAGGTAATCCCGCAGCTTAAATTCCTTGTCTTTCGGGATCAGGAACAGGTCCTTGATATTCACGATGCCAATGACATTGTCCGTCGTCTCCTCATAGACCGGATATCTCGTATACTTCTCCTGTCGGAAAATATCCATGATCTCCTGATAGCTGGCATTCACATCGAGGAATGTCATATCGATACGCGGAACCATAATATCCTTCGCGACAGAATCCCCAAAATCGAACACGTTGTAGATCATCTTCTTCTCGTCGGACTCGATCACACCCTCTTCGTGGCTGACCTCCACGATCGTGCGGAGCTCATCCTCTGTGATCGCGTCCTGTTTCTTGTTCGGATCCACATGGATCATCTTTAAAACGCCCTTGGAGAGGACATCGACGACCACGATCAGTGGGGTCAGGACCTGCATGATCAAATAGATCGGTTTCGCGAACTTGAGTGACAGGGTCTCGGAATAGATCGTCGCGGAAGTCTTCGGTGTGATCTCACCAAAGATCAGGACTAACAGCGTCAAAACACCGGTTCCGATACCGACATATTTATTTCCAAGCACGTCTGTGACCAGCACAGTCATCAGAGAAGACGCTGAAATATTGACAATATTGTTTCCTATTAAAATTGCGCTGAGCATTTTGGGCTGATTGCTTAAGATCTTCTCCAGCACAACGGCATGGCTGAGTCCCGCCTCCGCGAGATTCCGCACACGGATCTTATTTACCGTCATCATTGCCGTCTCCGCCGATGAGAAAAACGCGGATAACGCCAGAAGTCCAATTACGATCAGTCCCTGCAGGGCTTGCCCTGAATCCAAAAAAATCAACTCCTAAATCTTTATAAATTTGACGCCGCCCGGTTTCTTCCGGGGCTTCGTCCATGTTTTGTCTCCCCGCACGCTCCGCTCTGTGTCCGGACCGGTCGAAGATTTACGAATGATTGTACAATACTCTATATGCCGTGTCAATGGTTTCGGGGCGTTTCCGCGGCGTTTTTTTAATGGCAGTTACAGTACACGGGCACTCCATGCCCGCGCACTGTAACTGGATTTTGCCGATGCTTCGCATTCCGAATCGGCAAAATCCGCGGTCATAACGGTATCATACGGAATTTTCAGTTCAGAAAATTCCTACCCATGAAAAGTAACTAATGGCACCGTTCCGTTCGTTCAGGCCTGTGATCTGCTGCGGTCAGTGCGACAGAGCTTAATCGTCCTCATTCTTCTCGATCAGACGCATCCCCGCTGTCTCCGTCACCGGCAGAGAGAAGACGATCGCCCCCGCCTTGCTTCCGATCCCGGCTTCCTTCATGATGCTCTGCATGATGCCGTTTTTATCCTTTGTCTTTGTGACCATAAAGATCATCTCTTTCTCCTGAGCAAGGGAAACGCCTAAAAACTTTTCCGCCTTCTCCATTCCCGTTCCCTTCGCATGGATCACGGTTCCGCCGGTAGCATTGGCCTTTCGCGCCGCGTCCATGATCACATCCGTATAGCCCTGATTTGCGATCACTACAAGAAGCTCGTAGTCTGTTCCTTTCAAGCTGCTTTCCTCCTCTTTCTCAAATCCACGGTCCTCGGTCAAAAAGCGAAGCTGCCGCTTTCCGCCGATGCTGCTCAGGGGAGTCACAAAGGCGATCCCCGTTCCCGGAATATCGATCTTGATCTCCTGTTCCAGGCCCTTTTTTACCTTTTTCCATTCCGCCGCCGTCACTACTGCAAACTGGACGGCCTTTTCCGATGCCTCTAACCCGAAGGCGTCCAGCACCTCCGACGCCGCGGTTCCCCGGCCTAACGTCAGGAATGTGACGGAAATCCCATATTCTTTATAGAAGGCGAGGAATCTCCGGCTCTGGTTCCGGTCGCTGATCGTCGCCATCAAGTATAATTCGCTCATAAAACCTCCTACAATTCAATAATCGCGTCATCATCCAGCAGCTCAAACGCCGCGTATGCCTCGGACTGTCCATGAGCTGCGGACATTCCTTCCTGCACTCCGCGCTTCGCTCTTATTCTCGAAGCCAGCCCCATGACCTGGATCGTGATAAGCGGTGTCATGGCAACCATCGCGACCACACCGAAGGCATCTGTGACAATGTTTCCTCCAAGAGCGGAGCAGGCTCCCTGTGCCATCGGAAGCAGAAACGCTGCCGTCATCGGTCCCGATGCCACGCCGCCGGAGTCGAAGGCGATCGCTGTATAGATCTTCGGCACAAAAAACGAGATTCCCAACGCGATCGCGTATCCCGGAATGAGAAACCACAGGATCGAGATCCCTGTGAGTACCCGCACCATCGCAAGTCCGAGAGAAACCGCAACACCCAGGGAAAGTCCCATTCCCATGGCCTTCGAGGAGATCGCTCCGTCCGTGATCTCCTCAACCTGTTTATTGAGAACGTACACGGCCGGCTCTGCCTTTACGATGAAGTATCCCATGATCATTGCGATGGGAACAAGGAACAGCGGGTGGGCAGACTTCGCAAGCACCTGTCCGAGATAATTTCCCGCCGGCATGAAGCCCACGTTCACTCCCGTAAGAAAAAGCACCAGCCCCGCATATGTATAAACGAGACCGATCGCAATCTTCTTTAATTTTCTTGTTGTTAATTTTAACATGAAAATCTGGAAAATCATGAAAAATAAGATAATAGGCAGTAAGGAGACCGCGATCTCCTTCATGTAGGCTGGAAGTTCCCTCGCAAAGAGCAGGAACAGTTCTTTTGAATCACCGATCTCCGGGATCACCGGCGGTGTGTAGGCACTGCTGTCCGCCTTGAAGATCATACTTAAGATCATGACTGCGAGGATCGGTCCGATGGAGCAGAGCGCCACAAGGCCGAAGCTGTCGTCCGCCGCGTGACGGTCGCTTCGCGTTGCAGAGATTCCGACACCGAGAGCCATGATAAACGGCACGGTCATCGGTCCCGTCGTAACGCCGCCGGAGTCAAAGGCCACGCTTAAAAAATCCTTCGGCACGAACATCGCCAGTACAAACACCACGCCATAAAAGACAAGCAGCAACGGCGGAAGTGCCACGGAGAACAGCATTCGCAGCAGTGCCACAACAAGAAATGCGCCGACTCCGCATGCTACGGACAAGATCAGTGTCATGTTCGGCACAGCCGGAACCTGATTCGCCAGAACCTGAAGATCCGGCTCCGAGATCGTAATGATGAAGCCTAAGAGAAAGGACAGCCCGATCACCACCGGAAGCTTCCGGCTCTTCGTCAGGCACGTTCCCACTCGCTCGCCCATCGGTGACATGGCAAGCTCTGCGCCAAGTGTAAAAAGCATCATTCCCGCAAGCAAAAGGACTGCTCCCAAAAGGAAACAGAGCAGGATGCTGGAGGAGATGGGCGCGATCACAAAGCAGAGCACCAGCACGATCGCGATGATCGGCAGTACCGCCTGCAGCGCCTCATTCCACTTCTCCCGCAGTTTTTTTGTCATTCCCAATATTCCACTCTCCTGTCTTTTTGAGGCGGACATTCCCATTCTCTCAAAATCCGCCCTGTTACTTGGTTTCTTTCCACATTCGTGTTCTCTCCGCCAGGTATTTCACGAACAGGGGATGCCGTTACAGGATATGCGGGCTTTCAGCGCCACGATCCTGTAACCGGCGAATTATGTTTAGTATAACATGGGAATTGTGAGAAAAGTATGTTTTGAGAGGTTAAGATTCCGCTAAAAAAAGGCGGACTTGTTCAGATAATTTACTATAAAAAGAGGATCAGGCGGTTAAACAGCCCGGAGCTTTCCCTGCCCGCCTGCTCACAGGGAACATCAATAAACGTAAACCGACAATGCTATAAAAAATACCTGCAGGATCGTCATGATCAAAAACAGAGGTGTAATAAATTTATACCATCGCTCAAGAGGGATTCCCATCAGACCGCATTCCAGTGAACAGTTCGTTGGCCAGAACATGTCCGAAAAGCCATCACCAAAACAATATGCCAATACCGCTGTCTGGCGGCTTACGCCTACAATGTCAGCTACAGGTGCCATAATCGGCATAGTGATCGTAGCCTGACTGGAGGAACCATTAATGAAAATATTAATGATGCTCTGCAAAAACAACATTCCAATAGAAGAAATAACGGGATTCCCGATATTTAAAAGAGAAGAAAGATAGTAAACAATTGTATCAGAAATAAGTGCTTCTTTCATGACAATAAGAATACCCCGGGTAAATCCGATCACAAGGATCGAGGATACTACACTCTTAGTTGACTCAATAAAAGTAAGCCAGATCTCATTCAGACTGCTTCCTCCCACGACTCCCGCCACTACCATCATTGCTAAAAATAATGAAGATATCTCATCGATATACCATCCAAGCATGCTCGTTCCGTAAAGCAGGATCCCTATCGTAACAAAAAACAAAATCGTACACAATTTGCGGCGAAATGTAAAGTTCACCTCTTTATCATACTGCTTTTTGTCCGATTGTTCCACTTCATCACAGCCATATAAAACGGAAAGTTCAGGATTCTGCTTTACTTTTCTGGCATAGCGCATCACATACCAAATAGATACCATTTCAAATACTGCAAAAATCACGGCGCGATAGGCGACGCCGGAATTCAGCGGTACATCAGCGATGGTCTGGGCAATTCCTACTGAAAACGGGTTTGTCATAGCTGCCGCAAATCCGGTAGCCACGCCAATATAAACGACGGCACCACCTACAAGATTGTCATAGCCTAATGCCAGCATTATGCTTGCAAACAACGGCACAAGACCATAGGTTTCTTCAAATATACCCAATGTTGATCCAAGCAGGCCAAACAACAGCATTCCTACAGGTATCAATAATTCGGTACGTTTCCCCATCAATTTAAGCAGCGCAGACACCGCAGCATCCAGTGTGCCGTTGTCTTTCAATACATAAACAAAACCATATGCAAAAACAATAAGAAACAAGATATCCGCAGCACTTACATAGCCGCGAGACACCGAAAGAAAAATATCAAAGAAGCCTGGGCGGTTTCCTTCAACAAAATGGAAACTCTCAGGTAATACGATCGTTTTTCCATTCGCAGGATCAATTACCCGATCATATTCTCCTCCGGGAATGATATACGTCAATCCTACTACGACCAGTAAAATAATCGTTAAAATTACATATGTATGAGGTAATTTCCACCCGATAAATGACTTTTTACACTTTTCAGTCAAGTTCCTTTGTTTTTTTAACATTCCTGTTTTCCTTCAATAAAAACATGTTCTGCTTTCGCATGAATATCAAATGGATGATGACTCCAGATAACGAGATCCGCATCTTTTCCGCTGACAAGCGCACCTTTTCGATCATCGATACCTAAAATCTCTGCAGGATATGATGTTACTGCGCGCAATGCTTCCGCATCATCCATGCCAAAGCGAACAGCCATAGCAGCATAAATAGGCAAATAATACAGCGGTGTTACATCATGATCGGCAGTGATGCAGACTTTAACACCTGCCCTATTGAGGACACCGGCAGTCTCAAAGCTCTTATTCCAAACCTCCTGCTTGCTGCACGGGTTCATGCTTGGACCGACAATCGCCGGAAAACCGCTGGCTGCTATATATTCAGCAATCTCAATCCCATCCGTGCAATGGACTATAACGATCCTGATATCGTATTCCTTGGCAATACGGATCGCTGTACAGATATCATCCGAACGGTGAGCGTGAATATGCAGCGGGATTTCTTTCCTCAGAACCATAGCCATATTTTCCATGCCGGGATCACACCGGAAATGATCACCATTCTTTTCCGCTTCTTCCTTCTCAAAAAGATATTCCTTCGTATCTTCCAGACATTTACGTAAGTGATAAGCAGTACCCATACGTGAAGCGAATCCATGCTTAGCTGCCTTCGGGTTTTCCCCAAGGCTGCCCTTCACTGCTGCCTTGCGGGCCACGATCATCTCATCTGCAATCTTACCCGTTAACCGGATAACCGAAGCAACACCTCCGATAACGCCATCACTGCCCGGGCAAACACAAGCACAGGTTACCCCTGCCCGGACAGATCGTTCCACCGCTCTGTCAAAAGGATACAGACCGTCCAGCACTTCTAACTGAGGGGTAATCGCATCCGAGTAATCGCAGCAATCGTCACCTACTTCCCCCATACCTTCTTCGCTGATACAAATATGACTGTGAGCATCAATGAAACCCGGCGTTATATATTTTCCCGCCGCATCTATCACTTCTTCATTTTCTTTTGGAGAAATATCGAAATCCACTTCCGTTATTTTCGTATTTTCTATACGAACATCCAGTTTTTCAAAGTCATTTGTACAAGTAGTAAATAAATATCCGTTTTTAATAAGCATCAGTGTTACCTCTAAATATAATATTTTTTCCGATATATGGGAGTTAATAACCAATCATTACAGCAGCCGTCATAAATACAAACTCCATAATAAACAGGATGCCAAACAACGGAGTAATAAATTTGTACCATTTGTTAATAGGCACTCCCATCAGACCACAGCAAAGAGCGCAGGAAGTCGGCCAGAATATATCTGCAAAGCTGTGTCCTAACTGATATGCCAATACGGCAATTGAACGGCTCATACCAACCAGCTCGGCTGTTGGTGCCAAAATCGGCATTGTGATCGTTGCCGCGCTTGTTGAACCATTGATAAAGAGTTTTACAATGTTCTCAATTATGATCATTCCGTAGGCAGAGAGGTATGTACCTGTATTTTTAAGCAGGCTCACCAGTCCATATACGATCGTATCTGTGATCATACCCTCTTTCATTAAAATCAGGATTCCTCTGGTAAATCCGACAATTAGCATAGAAGAAACCATGCTCTTAGTAGACTCAATAAAGGTCTTACAGATATCAGTTGCAGAATAACCGCTGATAATACCTGCAACCACCATTGCCATTAAGAAAAATGCTGATATTTCATCTACATACCAGCCCAGATTCAAAATAGCATAGAATAAAAATATAATGACTCCAAAGAAAAGTACTAAACATAACCCCTGACGGATATTCATGGATGCTGTCTGTAATTCATCTAAGGATTTTGCCTTGACTGCATCCAGCTCAGTGCCATAAACCACAGACTTTGTCGGATTTTTTTTGACTTTGCGGGCATAGTACATCACATAAGCAATGGCAATGATCTCTGTGACAACAAAAATAAGCCAGCGGAATCCCATGCCTGAGTAAAGTTCAACACCTGCAATATCCTGTGCAATAGCGATGGTATAAGGATTCGTGGTGCCTGCGGCATATCCGATCGATACGCCTAAAAAGATAACTGCGCCGCCTACGACAGCATCATAACCCAGGGCAACAAAGATTCCTACGAAAACCGGAAACAGTCCATAGACTTCCTCATAAATACCCATGGTAGATGCCATTAAACCAAGAATCAGCATTGTGATCGGAATCAATAGCTGGACACGATTGCCAATCTTCCGTACTAAAGTTCCCAGCGCAGCATCCATCGTTCCATTTTTGGTTAAAACATAAACAAAACCATACGCAAAAATAATGAGGAACATAATATCAGCAGCGTCCACATAACCAGCTTCCAGAGCCTGAAACAGACCAAACAGCCCCGGCGCCTCAGCATCTACATACGCGTAAGAGTCAGGCACAACGACCATCTTTCCTGTAACCGCATCCTCTACACGCTCATAAGATCCGGCAGGAATGATGTGTGTAAGAATCAGCACGATAAACATAATAGTGACAAGTATCACATATGTATGCGGCATCTTAAAGTTTTTGATCCTTTCCTTTAAAGTTCTCATAAGTACCTCCTTAGTTTATAATCTTTGAAGCAACACTGCATGTTTTCTGAATGCTTATCCATCACCTTGCAGCACCACACTATAATACACATTCAGTCCCTTCAGCATTGCCTTTTCTTATATTTAAATCCTTAAAGTTACTTGAATGTCAAGTGTGAAATTGTTATAATAATAACAGTTGCTTTTTGATCATTATCCACATTCACCGGAGTTCTAAAAATGGGCAAAAAAAATCTTACCATCGGAGAAATATCCGAAATATTGAACATTACTCCCTCAACTCTTCGTTTTTGGGAAAAGGAGAACCTCTTTCATGTCAGCAAAAAGAGCAATCACTACCGAACCTATACCAATACGGATTTAATCGACATAGCTGATATTCTGTATTATCGGAATCTTGGAGTACCGGTTAAAGACATCCGTGCATTTTCTTCTCTGGAATTATCTGAATATGATCAGTTCCTGGAAAATCAGGAACGGGAACTCAACAAAAAGATTGAAGAATATCAACAGATGCTGCTAAGATCGCAAAGTCTGAAAAGGAACTATTATCGGTTGCTGAGACTGCTTGTCAATCCCTTTATCCTTGAGACTCCGGACTTTCATCACGTCATCTCGTGGGATTTCCGTGAAAAAGAACGGATCCGGCAATACGTATCCGATCCTTCATACTACGTCTGGTGTAAAGATACCAACTCAGAATGTTCTGGACGTAAAGGACTCATTGTATCTGAAAACAGTTCTTATTCCCGCTCGGATCTTATATGGGAAAAAAGGCCCGGCAGTCGCTACATCAGCTTTCCCGTCAAAGCCATGATTGAAAATGATTATTCCGGACTTGAAGCACCAAAGATCGTAGGTGAAGTACAGCGCCATACCACTACCGGTTATTTAATTACTCGTCATCTCCTGAATTGCAAGATCGATGGCGAAAATGTCGAATACCTGCAGGCCTATCTCGAAATCACTGGATCGTGGGATGATTCATTTACAAAAAGATTAATGTTAGATTAATGTTTTGGTGAATATATCTTTTTTAGACAAATGAAATTATGCATGATTTTTCACAAAAAACACTCTTTAGATTTGTAAAATAACTCCCTTTTCGGAATTGTGTACCCATGGGAGATCGGAAGAGCGTCGTGTAGGGAAAGAGTGTAGATCTCGGTGGTCGCCGTATCATTAAAAAAAAAAAA
>OOCP01001748.1_pt1 | contig 20672 bp, 11 predicted proteins | sample 1671511 | NCBI WGS metagenome assembly OOCP01 (sample SAMN06348164, study PRJEB24527) | human gut metagenome | biome: human gut; feature: ankylosing spondylitis patient; material: feces | host: Homo sapiens | place: China | collected 2015-10 | reverse complement strand
TATAGGCAACCAACAGGTTCTGTATCTGAAACGCCGCCATCTTGCCAACCATATATACATCATCGCTTCCGCCTCTTGCCAGCAGAACGTACTCCAGCTGATGCTCATCGAATACCTTAAAGAACTGATGCCCCTGAAGCACCTGGCTGTCAGCCGGTGACTCCACAAATGCCAGAATTGCATTTTCGTACTCTTCCGCACCGGAAAAAGTGGAGGCCAGAATCTTTCCCTCTGTATCGCAGATACAGAGAGACAAAGGGCTTTTATTATGCGGCACTGTGGTCATCGGTTTTCTTTTCGGTGACGCATCTGACGATGATCCAGACCGTTTATGCATTTCTGCTGGGGATCCTGCTATGTTATGTCTATGAAAAGTATGGCTCAGTGAAGGCAGCGATAGGTTTGCATATCTGCCTGAATACCGGGTCGATCCTCTTTACCGAGGTCGGTCTGTTCAGATGGCTGGCAGGAGATCTGATGAGGATGGGACTGGCGATCATTTTAAGTGCTTTCTTCTGTTCCGTCTTATTTGTTATGATACAGAAGACCGGTGATCCGGTAATGGAGAAAAAAACTTCAAGGGAAAACGATGAACTATAACAGGAACATTATATAGAAAATTGTATTTATAAAAATACAATCTTGAATTGTACGCAATGGGGCGTGTGACCTATTGCGTATTTTTTTACTTTTATGAAGAAAAATCCAGTGATTAAAGGAAATATCGAAGATATCAGGAATTGATGTTAAATTCATAAAAAACTTAAATAATCAGACAATAAAAAATAAAATAATAACAAGTCGAATTATCAGATAATTTACAGAAAATGCCTGTTTACAAGATAGGGAAAAAGAGTTATATTTTAAAAAAGTTTTAAATATGCAAAAGAAAGGACAGCGACTATGAGGAAAGAAAATGAAATCCCACAGCAGGGTCTGTATCGTGAAAGTTTTGAACATGATAACTGCGGTATTGGAGCAATCGTTAATATTAAAGGTCAGAAAAGCCACAGTACAGTAGCAGGTGCACTGCATATCGTGGAAAATCTGGAGCATAGAGCCGGAAAGGATGCAGAGGGAAAGACAGGAGATGGTGTCGGAATCCTGACACAGATTCCACATAACTTTTTTAAAAAAGTCTGTCAGCCACTCGGGATCGATCTCAAAGGAGAGAGAGATTATGGTGTGGGAATGTTCTTCCTTCCGCAGGACGAGCTGAAGAGAAATCAGGTGAAGAAGATCTTTGAGGTGATCGTAAAAAAAGAAGGACTGAAATTCTTAGGATGGAGAGAAGTTCCAATTCACCCGGATATCCTCGGAAAAAGTGCGGTTGACTGTATGCCATGTATCATGCAGGCGTTTATCGAACGTCCGTCTAGGTATGCAAAGGGACTGGAATTTGACCGCCGGCTGTATGTGGTAAGAAGGATCTTTGAACAGAGCAGTGATGACACGTATGTCGTTTCACTCTCCAGCAGAACGATCGTCTATAAAGGGATGTTCCTTGTAGGACAGCTCCGTCTTTTCTTTGCAGATCTGCAGGATGAGGAGTATGTATCAGCTATCGCCATGGTACATTCCCGTTTCAGTACGAATACAGCACCAAGCTGGCAGAGAGCCCATCCGAACCGTTTCATCGTGCATAACGGAGAGATCAATACAATTCGTGGTAATGCGGATAAGATGCGTGCCAGAGAAGAAACGATGGAGGCAGGCAAGCTGAAAGGTGAGCTTCATAAAGTTCTTCCGGCGATCAATACCTCCGGTTCTGACTCGGCAATGCTTGACAATGCACTGGAATTTATGGTCATGAGTGGAATGGAGCTTCCGCTGGCAGTCATGATCGCAATTCCTGAACCATGGGTCAACAACAATGAAATGTCTCAGAACAAGAAAGATTTCTATCAGTATTATGCAACCATGATGGAGCCATGGGACGGACCGGCATCCATCCTTTTCTCCGATGGAGATGTGATGGGAGCGGTACTTGACAGAAACGGTCTTCGTCCTTCCCGTTACTATATCACAGAGGATGATAACCTGATCCTTTCTTCTGAGGTCGGAGTACTGGATATTGATCCGTCAAAGATTGTCATGAAAGAAAGACTTCATCCGGGCAAGATGCTTCTGGTTGATACTGTGGCAGGCCGGGTGATCGATGATGAGGAACTGAAAGAAAAATACGCAAACGAGCATCCGTACGGTGAGTGGCTGGACAGCAATCTGATCGCTCTGAAGGATCTGAAGATCCCGAATAAAGATGTTCCGAAATATACGGCGGAAGAATGTACACAGCTTCAGAAAGCATTCGGATATTCTTATGAAGATGTGAAGACCTCCATTCTGACCATGGCAAAGAACGGTGGAGAGGGAATCGCAGCCATGGGAATGGCTGCACCACTGTCCGTTCTTTCTAAAAAGCGTCAGCCGTTGTTTGGATATTTCAAGCAGTTATTTGCCCAGGTTACGAACCCGCCAATTGATGCGATCCGTGAGGAGATTGTTACATCCACTACGATCTACATTGGAAAAGACGGAAACCTGCTGGAGCAGAAAGAAGAAAATTGTAAGATGCTCAGGGTAAATAACCCGATCCTGACCAATACCGATCTTCTGAAGATCAAGAACATGAATGTGGACGGATTCAAAGTTGCAGAGATCCCGATCACTTATTATAAGAATACGAGCCTGGAAAAAGCCATTGAATATCTGTTCATCGAAGTAGACAGAGTCATCCGTGAGGGAGCGAATATCCTGATCCTGACAGACCGGGATGTAGATGAGTATCATGTAGCAATTCCGTCACTTCTGGCTGTATCGGGATTGCAGCAGCATCTGGTCCGCACAAAGAAGAGAACCTCTGTTGCCATGATCCTGGAAAGTGGGGAACCGAGAGAGGTCCATCATTTTGCAACCCTGCTGGGCTATGGAGCATGTGCGATCAACCCGTATCTGGCACATGAGTCCATCCGTCAGTTGATTGAGGCAAATCTGCTTCACAAAGATTATTACGCAGCGGTGGATGACTATAACTCTGCGGTGATCCATGGAATCATCAAGATCGCATCCAAGATGGGAATCTCAACGATCCAGTCTTATCAGGGAGCAAAGATCTTTGAGGCGATCGGTCTGAAGAGTGACTTTATCAATCGTTATTTTACCGATACAGTCAGCCGTGTCGGTGGAATCGGAATTGAGGAGATTGCAGAAGATTATACTGCATTCCATACAGAGGCCTTTGATCCGCTGGGACTTGCTGTAGATATGACACTGGACAGCGTCGGAAAGCATAAATATAAGAGCGGTGGAGAAGAACATCTTTACAATCCACAGACGATCCACATGCTTCAGCAGTCTACAAGAACCGGAAGTTATGATCTGTTCAAACAGTACACACAGATGGTGGATGAAGAGGGCGAAAAGATCAACCTGAGAGGCCAGCTTGAATTTAATTATCCGAAGAAGAGCGTTCCGATCGAAGAAGTGGAAAGCGTAGATTCCATCGTAACAAGATTTAAGACAGGAGCCATGTCCTACGGATCCATTTCCAAAGAAGCTCATGAGACCATGGCAATCGCCATGAACATGCTTCACGGAAAATCCAACTCCGGTGAAGGTGGAGAGGATATCGAGCGACTGGATACAAATAAATGCTCGGCCATCAAGCAGGTGGCTTCAGGACGTTTCGGAGTGACATCAAGATATCTTGTCAGTGCAAAAGAGATCCAGATCAAGATGGCACAGGGAGCAAAACCAGGAGAAGGTGGACATCTTCCGGGAGGAAAGGTATATCCGTGGATCGCAAAGACCCGTCATTCAACACCGGGAGTCAGTCTGATCTCACCACCGCCTCACCATGATATCTACTCCATCGAAGACCTGGCACAGTTGATCTATGACTGTAAGAATGCAAATAAAAATGCAAGGATTTCAGTGAAGCTTGTATCAGAGGCAGGAGTCGGTACTGTGGCAGCAGGTGTTGCGAAAGCTGGTGCAGGAGTCATCCTGATCTCAGGTTATGACGGAGGAACCGGAGCTGCTCCGAGAAGTTCCATTCAGAATGCAGGACTTCCGTGGGAACTCGGACTTGCCGAGACGCATCAGACACTGATCCAGAATGGGCTGCGTGAGCGTGTCCGCATTGAGACAGACGGCAAGCTGATGAGCGGCCGTGATGTGGCGATCGCAGCAATGCTGGGAGCAGAAGAGTTCGGATTTGCCACAGCTCCGCTTGTAACGATGGGCTGTGTGATGATGAGAGTCTGCAACCTGGATACGTGTCCGGTGGGAGTTGCTACGCAGAACCCGGAACTGAGAAAGAGATTTACAGGAAAGCCGGAGTATGTAGTCAACTTCATGCGGTTTATTGCAGAAGAACTGAGAGAATATATGGCAAAGCTGGGTGTCCGCACAGTAGACGAACTGGTTGGACGTACCGATCTTTTGAAAGTGAAGGATGTACCGACTTCCCGTCGTGCGGCTATGCTGGATCTGAGCAGCGTGCTGTATAACCCATATGCAAAAGAAAAGAAAGGCATGATCTTCAATCCAAAGAAAGTTTACGATTTTGAACTTGGTAAGACCCTGGATGAAAAAGTGCTTGTAAAGCAGCTTCTTCCGGCACTTGAGCGGGGAGAAAAGAGAGGACTTGAAGTCGATGTCACGAATACAGACCGTGCATTCGGAACAATCTTCGGATCAGAGATCACGAGAAGATATCCTGAAGGACTGGAAGAAGACAGCTTCGTGATCCAGTGTAAAGGAGCAGGCGGTCAGAGCTTTGGTGCATTTATTCCGAAGGGACTGACTCTTGAACTGACCGGAGACAGCAACGATTATTTCGGAAAAGGTCTTTCCGGTGGTAAACTGGTCGTATGCCAGCCGAAGGGCGTGAAGTTCAAATCAGATGAGAATATTATCATCGGTAACGTTGCTTTATATGGAGCTACCAGTGGTAAAGTATTTGTCGGTGGTGTGGCAGGAGAAAGATTTGCAGTAAGAAACTCAGGAGTCAGAGCAGTGGTAGAAGGTGTCGGCGATCACGGCTGCGAGTACATGACCGGAGGATGTGTCGTTGTACTGGGACAGGTTGGAAAGAACTTTGCAGCAGGAATGAGCGGCGGTATTGCTTATGTTCTTGACCTTGACAGCAGACTTTATCAGAAAGTCAACAAAGCGATGGTCAACATCGAGCGTGTGACAGATAAGTATGATGTGCAGGAACTCAAAGGCATGATCCAGGAGCATGTAGCCTATACAAATTCAGAGGTCGGAAAGAAGATCCTTGATAACTTTAAAGAGTATCTTCCGAAGTTCAAGAAGATCATACCGGAAGATTATGAGAAAATGATGTCAACGATCATTCAGATGGAAGAAAAAGGTCTGAGCAGAGAAAAAGCAAAGATCGAGGCATTTAACCTGATTAAGAACGGAAGATAGGAGGCGTAGGAAGATGGGAAAACCGACAGGATTTATGGATTATAAAAGACAGGATAAAATAGCGGAGACACCACTTGAGAGAATACAGCATTTTAACGAGTTCCATACGCCGTTATCAAAGGAAGAACAGGAACTTCAGGGAGCACGCTGTATGGCGTGCGGAGTTCCGTTCTGTCAGTCAGGAAAATTACTGGCAGGGATGGCAAGCGGATGTCCGCTCCACAATTTAGTACCGGAATGGAATGATCTGATTTATAACGGAAACTGGAAAGAAGCCTATCTGCGTCTGAAGAAGACAAATAATTTCCCGGAGTTCACCTCCCGTGTATGTCCGGCACTGTGTGAGAATGCCTGCACCTGTGGACTGAACCAGGAGGCAGTGGCATCAAAGAGCAATGAATATGCCATCATTGAAAATGCTTATGAGATGGGTTATGCCAAGGCAAATCCACCGAAAGTAAGAACCGGAAAGAAAGTTGCAGTGATCGGATCCGGTCCGTCCGGACTTGCTGCCGCAGATCTTCTGAATCAGAGAGGACATCAGGTGACGGTATTTGAACGGGAAGACAAGCCGGGCGGTCTGCTGCGGTATGGTATTCCGAATATGAAGCTGGAAAAGCAGATCATTGACCGCAAGATCGAGATCATGAAAGAGGAAGGAATTGAGTTTCGGACCGGATGTGATGTAGGAAAAGAAATCAAGCCGTCAGAGATCCTGAAAAATTATGACCGGGTTGTACTTGCATGTGGTGCATCCAATCCAAGAGATATCAAAGTACCGGGGCGGGATGCAGAAGGAATTTATTTTGCGGTAGATTTTCTGAAATCAACGACAAAAGCCTTATGGGCAAATGATATGCAGTTAAAGGATGGCACATATATTTCTGCAAAAGGAAAGAAGGTCATGGTCATCGGTGGTGGAGATACAGGAAATGACTGTGTCGGAACTTCCATCCGTCATGGAGCAAAAAGTGTGGTTCAGTTGGAAATGATGCCCAAGGCACCGGATCAGAGAGCTGCATCCAATCCATGGCCGGAATGGCCGAGAGTCTGCAAGACCGATTATGGCCAGCAGGAGGCAATCGCAGTTTTTGGTGCAGATCCGCGTGTGTATACCACAACGGTCAAAGAATTTATCAAGGATAAGAAAGGAAAGCTGTGTAAGGCTGTTCTTGTGAAACTTGAGAGTAAAAAAGACGAAAAGACCGGACGCATGAGAATGGAAGAAATTCCGGGAAGTGAATATACAGTGGCGGTGGATCTGGTTCTGATCGCAGCAGGATTCCTTGGAAGCCAGGATTATGTGACAAAAGCATTTGGTGTGGAAATCAATGAACGCACGAATGTAAAAACAGAGCCGGGCAGATATGCGACGAATGTAAAAAATGTGTTTACAGCAGGGGATATGCACCGGGGACAGTCACTTGTCGTGTGGGCGATCCGTGAGGGCCGCGAAGTTGCAAGAGAAATTGATGAAAGCCTGATGGGGTATACAAATCTGAATATACAGTAAGAGATTCTCTGAAAAATACAACAGGAATCCTCTCTGAAAAAGATATCCGTAGAGAAATCTATGGGTATCTTTTTTCTTCTTATGTCATAATGAGCGTTAACAGCTTCAGACACCAAAGGTGCCGGTCCTGCTGTAATGAGCGTTAGCAGATGAAAAATAGTAGATAACAGGAGAGAACCATGGGGATCAGTCAGTATACATTTATAAAAAAAGAACGGAGAGCCGAGTGGGACAGAATACCGGAGCAGTATCGGCAGGAGGAAAGACTGCTTTTATGGCAGGGAGACCGTGGAAATGCAGCGGCGGAAGTGATCCTGGATGAAAAGGCAGAAGCTCTGGAACTGATCGCAGAGCCGGTGACGGATGAAAAAGGAAATTTGTCTGAAGGGATAGAAGTAAGAGCAGAATTTCAAAAATGGATCAGCACGTATACGGGAAGTAACTGGATCCCGGAGCCGAGGCCGTACCGTCTGCCGGAAGCACCGAAGGGAGACAAAAGCTATAGTGCGGATGTGATCTATGGTTCACAGATGGAGCATGAAAAGCTGTTGGAGAAGAACGGAAGAATCATCCAGCCGATCTGGATCACGGTGTCAACGACTCGGGATGAAAAACCGGGGCTTTACAGTACAAAAATCCGGGTGAGGACAGAAAAGGGCGGGGAGCAGAGCCTGAAGTTAAAGATCCGGGTGCTGGATCTTAAGCTGGACCAGGACAATGAGTATTATCTGAATCTGTGGCAGTATCCTTATGCCAGTGCGGCATATTATCAGGTTGAACCTTTTGGCAGGGAGCATCTTCAGATCATGAAACGGCAGATGCGGCCTTATATGGAGGCTGGCGGAAAAATCGGAACAGCTTCGATCGTGGAAGAGCCGTGGTATCATCAGACATGGTGCGACTATCCGTCCATGGTCAGATGGAAAAGAGAAAATGGAAAATGGCAGTTTGAATACGGAGAGTTTGACCGGTGGACAGGGTTTTTGCTGAAAGAAGTAAAGGTGTCCTATATAGAGTGTTATTCTGTTGTTCCCTGGGGGAATGTGTTGCGATACAGGGAAGATGGAAAAGAAATAGAGAAGCAGGCAGAACCCGGAAGTGAGTTCTGGACTGAGGCGTGGAGTGCATTTTTACAGAGTTTTGTACAACATCTGGAAGAAAAAGGATGGTTTGACCGGATGATACTGGCGATGGATGAACGCCCGAAAGAAGAGATGGAGGCAGCTCTGAACCTGATCGCAACTTTCCCGGACAGGCACGGAAATTCCCTGAAAGTGGGCGGTGCGGTGGTGCATTATAATAAAGAAATGTGGGACAGACTATTTACGGTGACACCCCATCTGTCTGCACTGGCAAATGAGGAGATCCCGCGGGAGTTGTTCAGGGAGATTGTCCGCAGGCGGAGGCAGGAAGGAAAGCTGACAAGCATTTACAGTATGATCCATGATTATCCGGGCATCTTTTCCATGAGTGATCCGGGTGAAGCTGCATGGACAATCTGGTATATCGAGTCATGTGGTGCGGATGGATTTCTGAAATGGGCATATGATGCCTGGTGTAAAGATCCTCTGGAGGAAAATGTCCACTGCTATTTTGAAGCAGGGGATATGTTCCTGGTGTATCCCGGAGAAAGGCGGGAAAAAGAGCCGGATGTGCGGGTTTCACCGAGGTTCAGGATGCTGGAAGAAGCCATCCATGATGTAAGGAAACTGTGTCAGATGAAGAAAGTACCGGAATATGAAAAGAAGGCAGAACAGCTTTTGGACAGTGTCAGATGCTTTTATGGAAAAGGAAAAAGCAACGGAGTCGGAACAGCCGGATTTATGGAGGCAGATGAGCAGATAAAAAGAGAACTGGCAGAAGAAGTGGAACGGCTGCACCGGGCAGTCAGTACACTGTCCTGCCGGTATGCCATGGAGCATTGAAAAACTATTTGTCAGAAGGGAAAAAACTGGGAGCCGGATATGGGTGTCGGATAAGAAAAAAGATCTTTTGACCAAAAAATTAAAATATAGTATGATAAAAGACAATGCAAATAAAAGGAGCAGATGCCTATGTTACAGATAAAGAATATCTGCAAGGAATACAGAACAGGGGGATTGGTGCAGAAAGCCCTGGATGATGTGAGCCTGAATTTAAGGGATAATGAGTTTGTTGCCATTTTAGGTCCCAGTGGTTCGGGCAAGACAACATTACTCAATATCATCGGAGGACTGGACCGGTATGACAGTGGAGATTTGATCATTAATGGGATCTCGACAAAAAAATATAAAGACAGAGATTGGGATTCGTACAGAAACCATACCATTGGATTTGTCTTTCAGAGTTATAATCTGATCCCACATCAGAGTGTCCTGGCGAACGTAGAACTGGCACTGACAATCTCGGGGATCGGAATGAGTGAACGAAGAAGACGTGCGGCAGAAGCACTGGAAAAGGTGGGGCTTGGAAAGCAGCTCCATAAAAGACCAAGTCAGATGTCGGGCGGTCAGATGCAGAGAGTGGCGATCGCAAGGGCATTGGTCAATGATCCTGACATTTTACTGGCAGATGAGCCGACCGGAGCGTTGGACAGCGATACCAGTGTGCAGGTTATGGATCTGCTTCAGGAGGTGGCAAAAGACCGTCTGGTTGTGATGGTCACGCACAACCCGGAACTGGCAGAACAGTATGCTACCAGGATCGTGACCCTGCGTGACGGGAAGATCCGTTCCGATACGGATCCATATGAAGTGGATGAAACGAAGATCGAACCACCGCAGCATAAAAATATGGGAAAGTCGTCGATGTCATTTCTGACGGCACTGGCACTGAGTTTTAACAATCTGAAGACCAAAAAAGCAAGGACGCTTCTGACCGCTTTTGCGGGTTCCATCGGAATCATCGGGATTGCCCTGATCCTTTCTCTGTCCAATGGAGTCAATGAATACATTCAGGATGTGGAAGAAGAGACGCTGTCAGAGTATCCCTTACAGATTCAGAGTACTGGATTTGACATCACTTCCATGATGGTCGGAAATGCATCTGAGATGGCAGCCGATGAGGAAAAGGATACGGTAGACAATGATGACGGAAAAGTGAAAGTCATGCAACTGGTAACGAATATGTTTTCGACAATGGATTCTAATGACCTGAAATCTTTAAAAGAATATCTTGATGAAGGCAGGAGTGGAATTGAAAAGTATACGAATGCAGTGGAATATTCCTATAATGTCACGCCTCAGATTTTCAAAGAAGAGAAGAACGGTGTACGTCAGGTACATCCGGACCAGTCTTTTTCAGCCATGGGACTTGGTTCATCGTCAAGTTCGAACAGTATCATGTCTTCTATGATGAGTACGGATGTATTTTTTGAGATGCCGGAGACGGGAAGCCTTTATGAGAGTCAGTATGATGTGAAAGAAGGAAGATGGCCGGAAAAATATAATGAGTGTGTCCTGGTGCTTTCTTCCAATGGAAGTATCAGCGATTTTTTGGCATATACACTGGGATTGAGAGATCCGTTGGAGTTGGATGAGATGATCCGGCAGTTTATGAATGAAGAGACGATTGATGTACCATCCGATTTTCAGGATTACAGTTACGATCAGATCGTGGGAACGACGTTTAAACTGGTGAACAGTTCTGACTTTTATGAATATGACAGTCAGTATAAGGTCTGGAAGGATAAGACAGATAATGCTTCTTATATGAAAAAACTGGTGGAAAATGGCGAGACGATCCGGATCGTCGGTGTAGTACAGCCAAAGGAAGGAGCAGCAGCTTCTTCACTGAATCCGGGCATCTGCTATCCGGCATCACTGACCAGGTATGTGGCAGAGCAGGCGGCAGATAGCGAAATCGTAAAGCAGCAGCTTGCAGATGCAGGAGTTAATGTATTTACAAATAAGAAGTTCGGAGAGGAGGACGGAGAGAGCAGCTTTTCAGAAGATTCGCTTTTTACTGTAGATGAAGCAGCATTGCAAAAGGCGTTTAAGATGGATGAGTCTGTACTTGCAGGACTTGGAACAGCATCGGATTTTTCAGGAGTCTTTACATCCGGTGGAAATGCACTGGATCTGTCAGGAATGATGGACAGTGGCAGCCTAGATCTGAATCTGGACGGACTGCCTGCAATGGATCTGCAAAAGCTGTTAAAAGGGATAAAAGTCGAGGTTTCATCGGATGGAATGCAGAAGTTATCTGCCAGTATGCTGGAAGGATATCAGGAGTATGCAAAGACGCATCCGGAGGCAGATTATTCCAATTTACAGGAAGATCTCAGAAATTATCTGCGTTCGGAAACTGCAAGAAAGATCCTTTCGGATAATCTGAAAGAGATTTTAAAAGCCAACGGAGAAGTCAAAGTCAGTGCAGAACAGATACAGGAACTGCTCCGAAATCTCATGTCAGGTTATCAGGAGTTCCTCATTAAAAATGGTTATACAGATCCTGCAAAATCTGATGAGTATCTGACAGAATATCTGCAGACAGCAGAAGCACAGAAGATCATTGCCGACTGGATGGAAAAGATCTATCCGTCGGACCGAGATTTTGAGATCAGCGATGCACAGCTTGAAAAACTGACAGATGAGCTGCTTAACGGTTATCTTGATTATGTAAAAGTGAATGGCCTGCCGGATCCGACAAAGCTGGGAGATCATATTCTTGAATATCTGAATACGGAGGACGGTCAGAAGCGGTTTTCTGAAGGACTGCTTGCAGCGGTCGATATGGATTCGCTGGAGCAGCAGCTCTCCAAAGCCATGGCTTCTTATATGGAACAGGCGATGGGGGCAATGTCAGAATCTGTGGCACAGGCGGTAGAGAAGCAGGTGCAGCAGTTGATGGGACAGATCACGAAAGCAATGGAAAATTCCATGCAGCAGGCAATGTCACAGCTCGGCACGAATCTGCAGAACGTGATGGAAAATGCAATCAGTATTGATGTGGATGCTTTTGCAGATGCATTTCAGATGAATGTAAGTGAGGAAGACTTAACGGAGTTGTTCTTATCTCTTGGATCAAAGCAGAGTGCATCTTATGATGGAAATTTACAGAAACTTGGCTATGCTGATTTTTCTGAACCATCCGGCATTAATATTTATCCAAAAGATTTTCAGAGTAAAGAACAGGTTGTAAAGATCCTGGATGATTACAACAGCCGGATGGAGGCAGACGGAAAAGAAGAGCAGGTCATCACATATACGGACGTAGTTGGAACGCTGATGTCTTCCGTAACAGATATTGTGGATATCATCAGTTACGTTCTGATTGCGTTTGTGGCAATCTCACTGGTCGTTTCTTCGATCATGATCGGTGTCATCACGTATATCAGTGTACTGGAGCGAAAAAAAGAAATCGGTATCCTCCGTGCCATCGGTGCGTCCAAAGGAAATGTATCGCAAGTCTTTAATGCTGAGACATTTATCATCGGTTTTTGTGCGGGGTTGATCGGAATTGGTCTGACGCTTCTGCTGCTGATTCCATGTAATGCGGTGATCCATCACTTGGCAGATACAACAGCGGTCAGTGCAGCACTTCCATTTGTCCCGGCAGCGGTTTTGATCCTTTTAAGTATCGGGCTTACTTTACTTGGAGGACTGATTCCTTCCAGAAAAGCAGCAAAGAGTGATCCGGTAACGGCATTAAGAACGGAGTAATAAAATGGAAAATTTGATTTTTAGTTTAAATGCAACAGTTCCGATTTTTCTCATGATGGTGTTGGGAATGATTTTTCGTAAAATTGGATGGATGGACATAGAATTTGCGGAAGAGATGAATAAGTTTGTATTCCTTGTTCCGCTTCCGGTGCTGCTTTTCAGTGATCTTGCAACGGTTGATTTTGAGGAAGTATGGAATATCCGCTTTGTGATCTTCTGTTTTATTGTTACATTTATCAGTATTGCAATCGTGGCAGGAATTTCATTTTTATGGAAAGATAAGACGATTCAGGGAGAATTTATCCAATCATCTTACCGGAGCAGTGCAGCACTTTTGGGAATTGCTTTCATTCAGAATATCTATGGAAATGCAGGGATGGCTCCATTGATGATCATTGGGAGCGTGCCGCTTTATAATGTGATGGCAGTAGTTGTCTTATCCTTTTTCCAGCCAGAAAGAAAAGCACTGGACAGGGAAGTGTGGAAGAAAACTTTGAAAGGGATCATGACGAATCCGATCATTATTGGAATTGTAGCAGGATTGATCTGGTCTGCACTCAGGATTCCGATGCCACTGATACTCAATAAAGCGGTGTCCAGTATAGGGGCTGTTGCAACACCCATGGGTCTGATGGCAATGGGAGCAGCCTTTGATTTTAAGAAAGCGATGGGAAAAGTGAAGCCTGCTGTTACAGCTGCTTTTATTAAGCTGATCGGGTTTGTGGCAATTTTTTTACCATTGGCTGCATATCTTGGATTCCGCAGGGAAGAGCTGATCGCAATCCTGGTGATGCTTGGATCAGCAACAACAGTGAGTAGCTTTGTAATGGCAAAAAATATGGGACATGAGGGAGTGCTTTCCTCTAGTGTTGTTATGCTGACAACGCTGTTCAGTGCATTTACTCTGACCGGATGGCTGTATCTTTTAAAGAGTCTGTCACTGATCTGACAAGATATAGTGGATTTCAACCTGGGGAACGGGAAATAGAGATAGTATAAAGAAGATTTATACTGTGAAAGAGCTGTCATAAAATGCAGTTCTTTTTTCTTGACATTTAAAATTTTTGAGAGTAGAATATGTCAAATATAAAATAGTTCCATATCGAACAGTTTTATATCGAACGATTGCATGATAGTGTGAAAAAAAGCATGCGATTACAGGAAAAATGTAAAGAATTTTACAGAAGTACTGTGGAAAGGAGGAAAGAAAGTGGAAGATGTACGTCATTACGGATTTGAAGTGCGTCGTCTTGATCATGTATTTGCCAGGAATCTAGAAGCAAAAGTCCGGGAGAAAGGAATTGATGAACTGACGTTGATGCATGGATGGATTATAAGATATCTGATTGAGAATCAAGACAAGGACATTTATCAGAAGGATATAGAGAAGCACTGCTCAATTGGAAGATCTACCGTGACAAATATTTTACAGCTGATGGAAAAAAAAGGACTGATCAGAAGAGAAGCTGTACCTAATGATGCACGGCTGAAAAAGGTCATGCTGACTCAAAAAGGACTGGAGAGTCATGAAGGGATCGAACAACTGATCATGGAACTGAATCATCAGATGATTCAGGGCATCAGTGAGGAAGATTTGGAGATTTTCCTGCGGACGACACGGGCACTGAGAAAAAATATTGAAAAAAATCTGAAATTCAAAAGTGGAGAGAACAGGGAAGGAGGATGTCCATGCTAAAGACATTATTAAAAGAAGTAAAAGAATATAAGCGGGCTTCTGTCGTGACTCCTGTATTTATGATCGTGGAAGTCCTGATGGAGACGCTGATCCCGTTCCTGATGGCATCGATCATTGATGAAGGGGTCAATGCAGGAAATATGCAGTATATTTACAAAGTAGGAGGCATTATGGTCGTTGCCGCCGCAGTCGGATTATTTGCAGGACTGGCAGGCGGAAGGTTTGGAGCAAAGGCTTCTGCAGGATTTGCAAAAAATCTGCGTGAGGCAATGTTCAACCATATCCAGAGTTTTTCTTTTTCCAATATCGATCATTTCAGTACGGCAGGACTGGTAACTCGTATGACAACTGATGTGACGAATGTACAGAATGCGTACATGATGACACTGCGTATGTTCACGCGTGCCCCTGCCAGTATGATCTGTGCCATGGTGATGGCATTTGCGATCAATGCAAGACTTGCAAGCATCTATCTTGTTGCAGTCATTATATTAGGTACGATCCTTTTCTTCATTATCCGTCATGCAACGGCGTATTTTCGGCAGGCATTTCCGAAATATGATGACCTGAATGCATCGGTACAGGAGAATGTCTCTGCGATCCGTGTCGTGAAGGCTTATGTAAGAGAGGAGCAGGAGACAAGTAAGTTTCAGAAAGCAAGTGAAAATATTTACAGAATTTTTGTAAAGGCAGAACGAAATGTTATTTTTAATGCCCCGCTGATGATGACAACGGTTTATACCTGTATTATCCTGATTAGCTGGCTGGGAGCAAAAATGATCATAAGTAGTACGCTGACGACCGGGGAACTGATGAGTCTGCTGGCATACTGTATGAATATTCTGAGCAGTCTGATGATGCTGTCCATGGTATTTGTCATGATCTCTATGAGTACAGCCAGTATGCAGCGAATTTCAGAAGTACTGAATGAAGAGAGTGACCTTCATAATCCGGCAGATCCTGTCTTTGAAGTAAAAGATGGAAGAATCGAATTTAAAAATGTAGAATTTGCTTATAAAAAGGACAGCAAAGAGCCGGTACTGACCGATATCAATCTGAAGATCCGTTCAGGAGAGACAATCGGGATCATCGGGGGAACAGGAAGTGCAAAGACCAGTCTGGTCAATCTGGTCAGTCGTCTGTATGATGTGACAAAGGGAGAAGTTCTTGTCGGTGGCAGAAATGTCAGAGAATATGACATGGAATCTCTGAGAAACCAAGTAGCAGTTGTACTTCAGAAGAATGTTCTTTTCTCCGGCACGATTCTGGAAAATCTGCGGTGGGGAAATAAAAATGCCACAGATGAAGAGTGCATAGAAGCGTGTAAACTGGCATGTGCAGATGAATTTATTGAACGATTTCCAAAGAAATATGAGACGTACATCGAACAGGGTGGAAATAATGTATCCGGTGGACAGAAGCAGAGACTCTGTATTGCCAGGGCAATTCTGAAAAAGCCGAAGATCCTGATCCTGGATGACAGTACCAGTGCGGTAGATACAGCTACAGATGCAAAAATCCGCAGAGCGTTCAGAGAAGAGATTCCTGATACAACCAAGCTGATCATCGCCCAGCGTGTCTCCAGTGTGCAGGATGCAGACCGTATCATTGTGATGGATGAAGGCAGGATCAATGGATTTGGAACGCATGAAGAATTGCTGGAGACGAACGAGATCTACCGGGAAGTTTATGAGTCTCAGACGCAGGGCGGCGGTGATTTTGATGAAAAGGCAGGTGAATAAAATGGCAGGAACAATGAGGAAAACTCCCCGTGGAGCAAAGGGAAAAGTGGAAAACCCGGGGAAACTTTTTGTACGGCTGATGAAATATGTATTTAAAGATTACCTGTGGCAGTGTATTTTGGTTTTTATTCTGATCCTGACAGGAGTTATCGCAAATGTACAGGGTACGATGTTTACCAAAAATCTGATCGATGATTATATTACTCCGTTCCTTCTGACGGATTCACCGGATTTTGGACCTTTAGCCCAGGCAATCGGCAGGGTAGCGGTCTTTTATGCAGTGGGTGTGATGGCAACCTATCTGTATAACCGGATCATGGTCAATGTGACGCAGGGAACTCTGAGGAATCTGAGAAATGAATTATTTGAACATATGGAAACGCTGCCGATCAAATATTTTGATACCCATGCTCACGGAGATATCATGTCTGTATATACGAATGATATTGATACACTGCGACAGATGATCAGTCAGAGTATTCCGCAGATCATCAACAGCGGGATCACGATCATCAGTGTCTTTATCAGTATGCTGATCCTGAATATCCCGCTGACGGTGGTTACGATGGTCATGGTGGCAGTCATGGTTTTATGCACGAAGGCATCAGCAGGACGGAGCGGAAGATACTTCCTGGAACAGCAGGTGAATCTGGGAAAAGTCAATGGATTTATCGAGGAAATGATGAACGGGCAGAAAGTCGTTAAAGTTTTCTGTCATGAGGAAGAAAATAAAGCCGATTTCAAAAAGCTGAATGATGACTTGTTTGTCAGTGCGGATCGTGCCAATACTTTCTCCAATTTTTTAGGACCGATCAATGCACAGCTTGGAAATATCAGTTATGTCTTATGTGCGATCGTCGGTGGAGGTCTTGCATTGAACGGAGTCGGTGGCTTTACATTAGGTGGTCTGGCAAGTTTTCTGACTTTTAATAAAAGCTTCAGTATGCCGATCAATCAGGTCAGCATGCAGTTAAATGCGATCGTTATGGCAATGGCGGGTGCAGAAAGAATTTTCCGGCTGCTGGATGAAAAGCAGGAAGTAGATGAAGGATATGTCACTCTGGTACGTGCAAAAGAAGTGGATGGAAAGCTGACAGAGTGTAAAGAAAGAACCGGACGCTGGGCATGGAAACATGTGCATCAGGCAGATGGTTCAGTGGATTATATTGAACTGAAAGGAAATGTTGTCTTTGATGGAGTTGACTTTGGATATAATGATGATAAGATCGTTCTGCATGATGTCAGGTTATATGCTGAGCCGGGCCAGAAGATCGCATTCGTCGGATCGACCGGAGCCGGAAAGACAACCATTACGAATCTGATCAACCGGTTCTATGATATCCAGGATGGTAAAATCCGCTATGATGGCATCAATATTAATAAGATTAAAAAGGCAGATCTGCGGCGTTCCCTGGGGATCGTTCTGCAGGATACGCATCTTTTTACCGGAACAGTCCGGGAAAATATCCGGTTCGGAAAGCTGGATGCAACAGATGAAGAAATCGTGGCGGCAGCAAAGCTTGCCAATGCAGACGGATTTATCCGCAGGCTTCCGGATGGATATGATACCGTACTGACCGGAGACGGTGCGAATTTAAGCCAGGGACAGCGTCAGCTTCTTGCGATAGCAAGGGCAGCAGTGGCAGATCCACCGGTTCTGATCCTGGATGAAGCGACAAGCTCGATCGATACAAGAACAGAGCGGATTATTCAGGAAAGTATGGATCGTCTGATGAAAGGAAGGACAACGTTTGTGATTGCACATCGCCTTTCTACTGTCAGAAACTCAGATTGTATCATGGTTCTGGAACAGGGAAGAATCATAGAGCGTGGAACGCATGAACAGTTGATCGAAGAAAAAGGCAGGTATTATCAGTTGTATACCGGAAATGCGATCAGTGCATAAAAAGTGCAGGGAACAGAGAAAAAGTATCTGCATAAAAAAGAAGAAAAGAATGAAAAAGAATCCTTCAGAGCAGGGTAATGAGTGAAGAAACTGCTTTAAAGGATTCTTTTTTTGCTGTCAGGCGTCCGCAAAATAGACACGCTGGATCTTTCAATCTGTATTAGGAGATGAATACAGCCAGCTTTTTCTGCTCCCAGCTAATGACTGGACCAAGGAAAAATGCAATCGCAAATGTGACCGGACCGACATTTCCACCGGCGATCCATCCCAGAAGAAGAAAAGATGTATCCCATGCGATACGGACGTATTTAAATGGAATGTGCGGTACTTTCTTTGCAAGAATAAATGAAATTGCATCGTATGGTGATGTGCCAAGGGCGGCAGTCATATACATGGCGGCTCCGAAAATAAATACAATCAGTGCAGGCAGCAGGATACAGATGCGAACCGGCATGGATTCAAAGAAATGTGCCGGAAAGATTCTGCTGTAGATCCATCTGCAGGTATCGGAGATATATCCGATAAAGATCATATTTGCGATCGTTCCAAAACCGATCAGGCTTGTATCGGACAGGAAAATGATGATAAAAAGGATCAGATTGATCAGTAGCTGGGCTGTTCCAAATGTCAGTCCGATATGGGAGATTACTCCCTGCGTAAATGCCGAACATGGATCTGTACCGAAATGGATCTCGATCAGCCAGGAAAGCCCGAATCCCTGAATGAGAACTCCAAGTATGACCATGATCAGTCTGTTCCTGAATTTTTCAGGTCTTGCAAACCAGTTTAATTTTTTCATAGATACCTCCTTAAAAGTCAAAAATAAAATCAGGAGAAATGCAGTAACAGCATATAGCATAGCGTTCCGGCAGCGATGGACAGGAACATATTCCGTTTCCATATATGTAAAAGTGTTGTTATCAGAATGGAAACCGCTTCAGGAAGTCCGTGCGTTTCATGGAGAACATCTACATTCCGCAGGCAGTAGATGATGAGCATTCCAAAGAGGGTAGACAAAAGAAAACCCAGATGCATTCATGTAGATTCCATAAGCCATTCCGAGAAAACTGAACCCGGCTAAAATAGGGAGAGTATAAGGAAAAGCGGCTTTGAAAGCTTTGCGTTTCATAAATCCTCCTTGAAATCATATCCAACATACGATAAAATTTTTAACAGATGCAAGTATAGCATTAACGACAAAAAATTACAATCATCAGAAAAAGAGGCAGGTATACCAGAAGAAAGGACGGGTATACAGAAAAAGCAGGTGGAACTATGACATTGCAACAATTAAAATATGTCTGCATGGTAGCAGAGACAGGGAAGATCACTGAAGCAGCAAAAAAATTATATATTTCCCAGCCCAGCCTTACCAACGCGATCCACGAACTTGAAAAAGAAATGAATATCGTTATTTTTCAGAGAACCAACAAGGGCATCGTCCTGTTACGGGAGGGTGAGGACTTTTTAGGATATGCCAGACAGGTGTTAGAACAGGCTGCGATTTTAGAGGATAAATACAAGGGACAGGATGGAGGGAGAACACAATTCTTTTTACTTTTCCGAGGAGATTTTTTCACCTTCGGAGAGAAAGAAAAATATCCGTGTGAGAGACAGGGCAACGCTGTTTAATCTGCTGATCGGGTTAAATGGATATACGGTATGGAGTGGTGTGATCGATAAGAAGTTAAATGGAAAGGATATTATCGCCGTTCCGTTAGCGGACGAGAGTGAGATGCGGATCGGTTACATCATGCATCGAAAGGGAATGACGAGCAGGATCGGAACGGCTTATCTGAATGCGTTAAAAAAATATATGGAACCGGGAATAGGATGATCCTGGTTTCAAAATAATGAAATTGTAAATAAATGATTATAATAGGTTGTCTATAGTTTTAAGCTATGGACAACCTATTCCGGCGTTTCGTCTGACACGCAGCGGTGTAAAACCGGAAACGGATGCGAGCCTTAGAAATATGGTGGAGGCAGCGAAAAAACTGAGGGCAGAACAGGCATAGAAATGGAGTACAGATATGAAAATTTCCGAGATATATACTAAGAAAAAGAAAAGTCTGTCATTTGAAATTTTTCCGGTTTGTAGATGACTGCAGGATTGCGGAAATAAATGTTCCGGTCATTCCGGGAATCATGCCGGTGATCAATGCGGCTCAGATCAGACGGATGGTAACGATGTGTGGAGCTTCTTTTCCGGTACGGTTTCAGAAAATTATTCATAAATATGAGGATAATAAAGAAGCGCTTTTTGATGCAGGAATGTCTTACGCATTAAGTCAGATCATAGATCTGCTTGTGAGTGATATCGATGAATACATTTATATACTATGAATAATCCACTGGTTGCGAGAAAAATCTGTGAAGGAATCCGGCATATTATATAGGAAAATGGCTGAAATGGCTTGGAATATGCTGTGAGTGGAACATGATTTTATAATATTAGAAAGCTGTGGGCGAAATCAGAAAAACAGAGTCTGGTTTCGCCCGATTTTTTTTGAAGTTAGTTTACATAATATTAAAAAATGGGTGAATTATAAAAAAATGACTTTAATTCGCCCGTGATTTCCATAATCTTTGGGAGATTAATATTCAAAAATGTGTTTTTTCGCCCAATCGGCAGGTTTAAAGGCAGATAGAGAGAATATTTTGGGTGAAAATCTTAAAATATATGAGAGATTCATCCATTTCTATAAAAATCCATGAGAAATCTCTACAATAA
>OOCP01001733.1_pt1 | contig 20774 bp, 16 predicted proteins | sample 1671511 | NCBI WGS metagenome assembly OOCP01 (sample SAMN06348164, study PRJEB24527) | human gut metagenome | biome: human gut; feature: ankylosing spondylitis patient; material: feces | host: Homo sapiens | place: China | collected 2015-10 | reverse complement strand
TTCTTTTTTTTTTTAATGATACGGCGAACACCGAGATCTACACTCTTTCCCTACACGACGCTCTTCCGATCTGGTGCACCTCCCAGAAGCAGATACAGAAGCGGTGCGGTCACTCCATCGGAAGTATTTTCCGCAACGGTCTCTACAGCCGCCTTCGTCACTCCTTCAAAGCTCAGATTTTCCGTATCTCTTCCGACGATCATCGAAACTGCCTTTCTCGATCCTGGCAGATCTTTTTCTTTTAACCGCTCATAAACCTTTCCGCTTTCGCTGACAAGACATCTGGCTGCAAAAATCTGATAGCACCAGAATGTCTCCAGTATGAATCCTGCTGCCGGACTCCATTTCCGTACGATCCACAAGATCCCTGCCGTCACACCATATACCACTGCAACCGTCAGAATCCATAAGATTCCTCCTGCAGCAATCTGTCCTTTTTCTCCCGTCTTTCTTCGGAGCAGCTTCTCCAGAAACGAGATCCACTTTCCGATCAGCCGTACCGGATGATACAGCCAGACAGGATCACCAAAAATAAAATCCAGTACAAATCCCGCTACACACGCTCCCAGCGAAACTAATCCCATAACTTTTCCACCTTCCGCAGCTTTTTATTACCGGTTTTCCACTCTTTTTCGTCAATTATCACCCGATATCCACTACCGTTACCCACCTGCCAGTCATAAAAATTCTTCTTTTCTTCTGCAAGTTGTTCAAATACTGCCATGATCGTGCCTCCATGTACTACAAAAGCCGCCCGCTGTACCTTTTTTTCAATCAGCCATTCGATCTGCTCAATCGCACCTTCCACGCTCCTTCTGCGGAAAACGCTCTGTTCTTCCCCACCCGGAAATGGAATCGTACCATTCGATTTCAGCCATGCAATATACTTCGGTACAGACTTCAGTTCTTCATACGTCTTTCCTTCAAACTGTCCGAAATCACACTCTCTTAACCTCGGCTCGGTCTTTCGTTCCGTTCCCGGAAACATCAGTTCTGCTGTCTGAATACAGCGAAGCATCGGACTACAGATCACCCGCTCCACTTCAGAATATTCTGCAGGATTTTTCAAAAAACCTTCTACTGTCTTCTCTGACAATGGTTCGTCCGTACTTCCTATATATTGTCGCTTTTCATTTCCCGGTGTCTGCAAATGTCTGATCCATATAAGTTCCATTTTTTCTCCTTATCTTTTATCCTGCAAGCATAATTCCCGCAAGCATCCCCAACTCACAAAGCTGCAGAAAATATCCTGCAAGATCTCCGGTCGTTCCACCAAAATATTTTCTGCTGAATAAATAATAATAGACATAGATTGCGATTCCCATCGCCAACGCTGCAGTCCCTGCTGCTGGTGAAATTTTCAGCAGAATAAAAGCCGTCAGTACTGCCCACAGCATCATAACCACTCTGACTCTCCGCTTTGCTGCTCCATCCTGAAATGTCCGCAGCAATCCGCTGTTCTTTGCAGCTTTGAAACTGACTACTGCCAGTCCGCTCATAGCTCTGGAAAATGCGAAAATACAACAGGCGACCAGTAATTTCTTCTCGCCTATTTCACTCCATATTCCGACATTTGCCAGGAAATAGCAGCAAAGTCCAATAATGGCAAATGCTCCCGTATGCGGATCTTTTAATATTTCAAGCCGTCTTTCCCGTTCTGCATAAGAACTCATGGCATCCACTGTATCTGCAAAACCGTCAAGATGGATCCCGCCCGTGATCAGCACCGGGATCAGCGTCATAGCCACCGAAAAAAGCAATGGTTTACAATGCAGCCAATGAAGAAGTGCATACCCTGCCGCAAATTCTGCAGCTCCGATCACCACTCCCACAACCGGGAAAAAACACATCGCATATCTCATATTTTTTTCATTCCACTCTGCCTGTGGCATGGGAATTTTTGAATACATTGCAATCGCAATGATCAGTGAATTGAAGATCCACATTTTCTTAACTCCTATTTTAACTCCTGATACTGTTCTACCTGAATCTCTTCAAAGGTACTCATTTTCCGGTAGACATCCAGTCCCATTTCCAGAAGCGGAACCGCTGCAACCGCACCGCTTCCCTCTCCCAGTGACAGGTCACACACGATCATGGCAGACATTCCGAGGGCATCCAGCACCCTCTTTCCTCCCGGTTCTTTTGAACAGTGGGATGCAAACAGATATTTCCCCGCAAGTGGTGCCAGCCTGACTGCACAGAGTGCTGCAACTGAGGAAATAAATCCATCAATCAGCACCGGAATCCGATAGATCGCACCACCTAAAAAAAGTCCGCACATTCCGGCAATATCATATCCTCCGACCTTTGCCACTACATCCAGCACGTCACCGGGATCAGGGCGATTTTTTTCCAGTGCCTGCCGGATCACCCGGATTTTTCTTTGCAATCCTTCCGAACTTAATCCTGCTCCTCTGCCTGTTACTTCCTCTGCCCTTTTTCCAAGCAATACGGAAGCGACTGCACTGCTGGTAGTCGTATTTCCGATTCCCATCTCACCGGTTGCCAGCAGATCATACCCCTCTGCTTTTCTCTCGCCGGCGATCTCGATCCCGGTCAGAATGGCTCTGATCGCCTGCTCCCGCGTCATCGCCGGACCGTGAGCCATATTTTCTGTCCCGTAACTGATCTTTTTGGAGGGATCGGTCAGAGAAGCAACATCGACCGCCATTCCTATATCGACCGGCAGGACATCCACACCGGCTTTTTCTGCCATAATACACACACTCGTTGCACCTTTTGTGAAGTTATCCGCAACAATCGCAGTCACTTCCTGCCCCGTCTGCGTCACACCTTCTGCCACCACTCCGTTATCCGCACAGAAGATCACCAGACCCTTTTTCTTCATTATAAAATCCGCATCTTCCCGGATACCCGCCATTCGGATCACTGCCTCTTCCAGCTTTCCCAGACTGTGCAGTGGCTTTGCAACCGTCTTCCAGCGTTCTTCCGCCTGCCTCATACTTTCCACATCCAGTGGCTTTATTTCTTCTAATTTTTGATTTAAAATTTTTTCCAGCATATTTTTATTTTTTTTGAATATACTATCTTTGATTTTAAGTAACTTTCTCCGGGATATTTTTTTTTTTTGGTATTCTTATGAATCTGGAAAACATGACAAAAATCTACGCCCGTGGTGACAGCCGCATTCAGCTGAAGGTAATTCCCGGACATTTCGTCACATCTCAGTCACATATCACTCACTATCTGGATCTTACAACTATGAAATCCAGAACTGCCGAAGCACAGAATATTGCTCACGAACTGGCTGCTAATTATGAAGTATCTACTCCTGTTGATACCATTATCTGTATGGACGGACTGGAAGTAATTGGCGCATATCTTTCTGAAGAACTTACCAAAGCCGGCATTTTTTCCCTGAATGCTCATCAGACGATCTACGTGATTACTCCTGAATCCAGCAATTCCGGACAGATTATCTTCCGTGATAATTTTCAGCCAATGATCAAGGGCAAAAATGTACTGATCCTCAATGGTTCGATTACCACAGGCTCTACTTTGTCCAAAGCAATCGAGAGCATTCTGTATTACGGAGGCACTATCAGAGGTATCGCAGCCATATTCAGCAGAGTAGACAGCGTGGCTTCTCTCCCTGTATATTCTATTTTTAACACCAAAGATATACCGGACTATCATTCCTATTCATCTACAAAATGTCCAATGTGTCAGAGGCAGCAGAAAATCGATGCCATTGTCAGCAGCTACGGATATTCAGCTCTGTAAATCTTCGAAGTATTTTATAAAGAAATTGTTACCAGAATTGATGACTTTGTCTGGGGACCGGTGATGCTGATCCTGTTGGTCGGAACCGGTATCTTCCTGACTGTGCGCACCAGATTTCTTACATGGCGTAACCTTGGCTATGCACTGAAAAGCACACTCAGCAAGGAAGCCCGCACCAAGAGCCGCGGACAGGGAGATGTATCACCTTTTTCCGCACTGACAACCGCACTGGCAGCCACCATCGGTACCGGAAATATCGTCGGTGTTGCCACAGCCATAGTTTCCGGTGGTCCCGGAGCTCTGGTATGGAACTTCTCCGATATCGCCAACGCACTGATGGCTATCCCGAACCTGATCTGCATGCTCCTGTTAAGCGGCGAGATTGCCAAAGATGTAAAAGAATTCCAGCCGGAGATTAAAAAATAGTTACTCACATCATTCTTTTTATCATCCTGAAGTAAAATGCAGCCAGAACCTTGTTCCGTCAGGTTCTGGCTGCATTTTACAGAAATCTTGCACGCCGGGTACAAATAAACACTTACTTTATTGATGGCATACTTCCATATACTGTTTTACATCTGAAGCAATTGATATATATGGTGTTCCATATGGGATCCAGGTTGACTGAAAAGCATGATATACATCTGATTTTCCCGGCCATACTGTTCCTATCACATTATTATTTTCATCTAACTGATGAAACCAGGAACCATTTTTATGATCCAATACCTTATCATCTAGGTATCTCATAAACTCTTCATAATCTTTTGCATATTTCTGCTTATGAGTTATATGCCATAAGACTGCTGATGTATTGATTGCCTCTGCCAATGTCCAATGCATTCTGTCATGAACAACAGGTTTTCCATCCCAGTCAGTCGTATACACAATTCCAGGATTTCCATCCACATTCCAGGAATCTTCAACTGCTCTGTTGTAGAGTTTCTCTGCAGCTTTTAAATATACTTCTGCAGAATCAGGGGTATCTTTATAAGAAGAATATGCCCACTGCACGATCAATCTGGCCCACTCAATTCCATGGCCCGGTGTTGCTCCATAAGGTTTAAAACGATCAGCAGGACATTCTTTATTGCAATCAAGATCAGCTTTCCATTCCTTTGTAAAATGTTCAGGTATTCTCCAGTCATTTGCGCTTGCCCATCCAATAACATGATCTATAATTCTTCCTGCACGTATTCTGTACTTTTCTTCTTTTATTGCATCTGCTACTGCCAGAAACGCTTCTACTGTATGCATATTTGCGTTAAGACCGCGATAATCATCAAGAACTGTAAATTCTGTATTCCAGGTATCATAAGTAAGTCCCTGTTTTTCATCCCAGAACCGTTTATCAAATAATTCCAATGCATCTTTAAGCAGAGTTTCTGCATCTTTTTCTCCTGCCAGCAAAGCAGAAGAAGCAGCCAGAAGAACAAATGCATGAGCATAACACTGTTTATCTGGCAGGAATTTATTATCCGGTGTAATTCCCGGATACCATCCTCCATTTTCACGATCTTTCAGTTCTTCCAGTAATCCATGTACAGCACCATGGACCAGTGCCGGACTTTCTTTATCCCCAAGCATGATTCCCATACTATATACATGGACCATACGGCATGTGATCCATGTTTCTCTGTTTCTGTCTTTCCATGGTATTCCATCATCCCCAAGGAAATAAGCACTTCCTCCCGGTGATAAAAATCCTTTTCCAAAATTTAAAAGATTTTTCTGCAATTCACCTAAGAACATTTTATTTTCTTCTGTATCTATCTGATATTTTTTACCCGAATTTTCCATCTTAATCTTACCTTTCACTTCCAAAAAATTTCAGTTTCTCTTATAGCACAAAAAAGCACCTCATACCGAGGTGCCTCATGTAGCAGGGCTACAAGGATTCGAACCTTGAACTGACGGAGTCAGAGTCCGTTGCCTTACCGTTTGGCGATAGCCCTTTATGTTTTGTTTTCGCTACTTCGTTCGCGACAATTGGTATTATATAATAGTCTTCCGGAAAATGCAACCCCTTTTTTGAAATTTTTTTAATTTTTTTTATTTTTCTTCAAAAACATGAAAATACCGCCTATTTCCCGGAGTTTTTTTATGTACTCCGGGAAAAATTATGCTATAATCAATAAAAACTTATTGCTGCTTTTGATATACTCTTTCTTAAATATAACAATTCTCGTAACTGGTGTGCCGACAGGTTGACGCAAGATTGTTTCAAGAATCAACTTGTCGGCACACTAGAAACTTGCTATAGAGATCAAAGCAGCAGGAAATCTTAATAATAATTTCTCCAGACTATATATTATGATACTGAGGTCAAAAGCTATTCAGCCCTGGCCTGATATCTGTAAATTGCGATAAACAGTTACACCCGAGATATTATTATGAACCCAAAAGGAGAGCTATATATGAGAGCTAATAATCTTACTCTGCTCACAGACCTTTATGAACTTACTATGATGCAGGGCTATTTTAAGAACCCAACAAACCAGACTGTTATCTTCGATATGTTTTACCGTACCAATCCATGCGGAGGTGCATTTGCCATCACTGCCGGACTGGAACAGATGATTGAATATATTGAGAATCTTAAATTCACAGATGAAGATATCAAATATCTCAGAAGCCTGAATATTTTTGAAGAGGACTTCCTTGAATATTTAAGCAACTTCCGTTTCACAGGTGATATCTATGCAATTCCTGAGGGAACAGTTGTCTTCCCAAGAGAACCGCTTGTCAAAGTTGTAGCACCTATCATGGAAGCTCAGCTTGTAGAGACAGCAATCCTGAATATCATCAATCACCAGAGCCTCATTGCTACCAAAGCAGCCCGCGTTTGCTATGCTGCAAAGGGTGATGCGATCATGGAATTTGGTCTGCGTCGTGCCCAGGGACCGGATGCAGGTATCTTTGGCGCACGTGCCGCAATCATCGGTGGATGTGCCGGTACTTCCTGTGTTCTCACAGGCAAAATGTTCGACGTACCGGTCCTTGGAACTCACGCACACAGCTGGATCATGAGCTTCCCGGATGAATATACCGCATTCAAAACCTATGCCAAACTTTATCCGAATGCCTGCACCTTACTGGTAGATACCTATGATGTCCTGAAATCCGGTGTTCCAAATGCAATTCGTGTATTTGAGGAAATGCGCGAAGAAGGTATTCCGCTTACCAAATACGGTATCCGTATCGACAGTGGTGATCTTGCCTACCTTTCCAAAGAAGCATATAAGATGCTTGCTGCTGCCGGATTTGATGATGCAGTTATTTCCGCTTCCAGCGATCTGGACGAATATCTCATTGAGAGCCTGAAGGCTCAGGATGCCAAGATTAATTCCTGGGGTGTCGGAACACGACTGATCACTGCCAACGATAATCCTGCATTCGGCGGTGTATACAAACTTGCTGCTGTCAAAGATGCAGACAGTACCGAATTTACACCTAAGATCAAGCTTTCCGAAAACACAGAGAAAGTAACCAACCCTGGAAATAAAACCGTATATCGTCTCTATAATAAGAAAACCGGAAAAATCAGGGCAGATCTTATCTGCCTTGCTGATGAAAAGCTTGATGCAGACCAGAACATGGTTCTCTTTGATCCAATCGATACCTGGAAAAAGACAAAAGTTCTCGGCGGAACCTATGAAGTACGCGAACTTCTCGTTCCTGTCATCAGAGAAGGTAAACGGGTCTATGAATCTCCATCTGTTATGGAGCTTCGCGAATACTGCCAGAAAGAGCAGAATACTCTCTGGGATGAATCCAGACGTTTCGTAAATCCTCAGAAAGTATATGTAGATCTTTCTCAGAAACTCTGGGATCTGAAAAAAGACCTTCTGGAAGAAATAAGTGAGAAAGCTCTCGACTGAGCATAAACTCAGATTAAGAGTAACAAAACAGACAAGTCCCCGGCTCCAACCGCAAAAATCAACAGGCAGTTGAAGCCGGGGACTTACTTTTTGATTCAGTTAAAACATATGCTGACATCACAGATTTCGCTTTTAGTCCCAACTCTCATATTTGGTCCAAAAAGCCCTACACCGGATGTAACGATATTATGCATATTTCCTTTCTTCAGATAACCACATTTATTTTCCCAGAAGAATCTGATCACAATATTTCCCGGAAATACCTGTCCGTCATGGGTATGTCCGCAGAGATCCACGTCCACCCCCGCATCCGCCAGCTCCTGAAGTTCTCTCGGCTCATGATCGATAACCAACACTGGCAGTGACACATCCATACCCTCTGTGATTTCCTGCGGAGTCTTTCGTTTATCAATCCCCCGTCCGGGACGCTCATAATCCGGTCTGCCATACAGATAAAAGGAATCATCGATGAGCACATATTCATCTCTCAGAAGCGTAATCCCCGCTTTCTCCAGAAACTCATCCATCTCCGGGGTACTCTCTTTCTTTTCCTTACTGCCAAAGGTAAATCCTGCCAGAATCTTTTCCTGAATATCGTGGTTTCCGTAACATGCATACACACCATACTTCGACCGAATTCCTCTCAATATCTCTGCCAGTTTTTCCGGATCATCCAGTGCCTCATATTCATTATCAAAAATATCTCCTGCCACTACCACCAGATCCGGTTTCTGCTCATTGATCTTCTCTGTCATCTGCTCCATCTGCTTGCATCCAATATTATATCCCAGATGAAGATCTGCGATCAGAACCACATTTAATTCCTTCATATTTCCTGCCTTTTTATCAACAGAAATATTGTACTTCGTTGTATGTATATTTCCGGCACTGAGCACTCCGTAAATACTGACTGTTGAAATGATCACCGCACAGACAGCTCCCACAACAGCAGTTCCCATATTACTGAAAAGCAATTCTCTCCCCGGAAAGGCAAAATTTCTAAAAGGATATTTCAGTAACAGTCTCAATCCATCCGCGATTCCCAGAGTCATAAGTGTATACATCAAAACACCGAGCCAGTAATTACTCAGAAGCTTCATAAATCTCCTGAATCCTGATGCAGGTGCCATAAATGCGATCAGTATACTAAACACTACAAATAAATATACAAGTCCAATCCCCCTGCACACCCACACATTCCGAAAAACCGTATGCAATACCTGAAACCAGTGCAGGCTGCGAAGCAGAATATATACACACACCAACAGATAAAACGGTGCCAGATATATTGCAGCCATATAATATATCTCCTTTCCAACTCTCATTGCCATAACAATTTTATTACTATAACAATTCCAGAAAATCATAACTGCTTCTTATTATACAAAAAAGAATCCTCAGCCGCTAGTGTGCCGACAAGTTGATTCTTGAAACAATCTTGCAGGATAAATTTTCTTATTTCAAGGCGGAGGAAGGAGGCGTAGCGGTGGCTACGGCGACCGACGACAACGCGGAAATAAGAAATTTAGACGCAAGATTGTTCGAGAAATCAACTTGTCGGTACACTACCCTAAGCTGCTGAAGATTCTATGAATTTTACTGTTCCATCTGTCTTCCCAGAAATCCGCTTGCCGTTCTGATGAGCATCTTCTCTGATTCACCCATCACATCCCTTTCATTCTTTCCCAGTAAAAGCACAGATCCTATTGTATCTCCTGCACTGATAATAGGCTGCATGATCTGGGAATACAAAGGTTCTCTCTGTTCCTCAGTCACAGGTATCCTGCTTCTGTCATTTCCGTTGGCAAACACAGAGCTTCTCTCCGTAATTGCATCTTCCAGAGCTTTGCTGATAGGTTTTCCCATATATTCCCTGCTTCCCTGTCCCGCAGCAGCCACTACCTGATCGTGATCTGTGATACACGCTACCATCCCGCTTGACTGCGCCAGCGCCTCTGCATATTCCTTTGCAAAAACATTCAGTTCTCCGATAGGGGAATACTTTTTCAGAATAATCTCCCCCTCCCGGTCAGTAAAAATCTCCAGTGGTGTCCCCTCTTTTATCCGCAGCGTTTTTCTGATCTCCTTAGGAATGACCACACGCCCCAGATCATCTATGCGCCGAACAATTCCTGTCGCTTTCATGCACTTTTCTTCCTCCTGTTTTTCCTTTTATCGAAGTTTACTGTCTTTGTACCCTTCAGTTTCCATATCATGTGTTGTATGGTTATTATGTGGAAAAACAGGGAGAATATACATTTCTGTATTTACAAAAAATGCCATTTAACTGCAATCAAGCGGTTATTTCCCGGAAAGTAATTCCATCAGTTCCTCTTTTGTGAAGCTGCCTCCGTTAAGCCCTTCGCCCTCCAGGATCTGATCTGCCAGTTCACGTTTCTTTTCCTGCAGTTTCAAAATATTTTCTTCAATCGTATCCTTCACGATCAGCTTGTATACATTCACTACATTCTTCTGACCAATTCTGTGTGCTCTGTCCGTTGCCTGATTCTGCACTGCCAGATTCCACCATGGGTCAAAATGGATTACAATATCTGCTGCCGTCAGATTCAGACCGGTTCCTCCTGCCTTCAGAGAAATACAGAATACCTGTGTGTCATCTGTGTTAAAGTTCTCTACCATCTGTGCACGCTTCTCCTTACTTGTAGAACCAGTCAGCATATAGTAACTGATCTTCTCCTCTTCAAGGCGCTTCGCAAGATGGTCAAGCATTGTCGTAAACTGCGAAAACAACAGAATCTTATGTCCGCTCTCCACTGCATTACTGATCATATTCAGGCACATATCCACTTTTGCAGAATCAGCTTTATAATCTGCAAAAATAAGAGACGGATCACAACAGATCTGGCGCAATTTTGTCAGCTCTGCCAGAATTGTAATCTTTGAGGTCTTAAATTCTTCTTCGGACTGCTTATCCAGCATCAGCATCATCCGTTTCACATGTGCATCATAAAGCTTCTGCTGCTCTCCTGTTAGCTGTACAAACATATTCTCTTCCAGCTTATCCGGCAGATCTGTAAGCACTTCCTTCTTCAATCTTCGGAGTACAAACGGTCGGATCATTTTCTGCAGACGTTTCATTGCATCTTCATCTGAATTCTGAACTGCCGGAATTTCAACTTCTTCCCTGAACTTCTTATAACTGTAAAGGAAACCGGGCATCAGATAATCAAATATACTCCACAATTCACTCAGGCGGTTTTCCACCGGAGTTCCTGTAAGAGCCAGCCTGAAGTCTGCCTGAACCTCTTTTACTGCTTTCGCAGCCTGAGTGTTTGCATTCTTGATATACTGAGCTTCATCAATAATCTCACATCTGAACTTATATCCTTCATATTCGCTGATATCCCTTTTCAGCAAATCATAGGAAGTCAGAAGAATATCCTCAGAATCTGCTTCTGCCAGGATCTGTCTTCTCTCTGCTGCAGTCCCGGTCACCATCTTTGCTGTAAGCTCCGGTGCAAAACGTTGAATTTCACTGCTCCAGTTATACACCAATGATGCAGGAGCTATAATTAATGTATTTCTTTGCAGCTTTCCAGTTTGTCCATCTGCCTTCTTTCCATCAGCTTTCTGCGCCTCTGCTGCCTTGCACGCCTGTTCCACTGTCTCAATTTCACTCTGCATATTTAACATTGCAGTTTCTTTTACTGCTATATTTTCAACAACAGTATTCCTTCTTTCCAGAAATTCTGACAGTAGAAATGCAATCACCTGCAACGTTTTTCCAAGTCCCATATCATCTGCAAGTATTCCGCCGAATCCATTATAATTCAATGTCTTAATCCACAGAAATCCCCGTTTCTGATACTCCCGCAGAACTTTATCCAGGCTCTCCGGCACCTCAAAATCATTATCCTCAATGGTCTTCATATTTCTTACCAGCGACTTAAAAGATTTATCCTTTACTGCCGAAACAACCGGATTCTCTTTCAACTGTGCATCCAAATACAACGCACGGTACTTCTGTACTTCAATCTTATCCTGCTTCATCTGCTTATCCGTCAGCTGAAGCCCTGCCCTGAGTTCTTCCACTGTATCCAGACCCGAGTCTGCTGCATTTACAAAAGCTCCGTTTTTCAGACGATAGAACTTTTTCTTCTTATTATATCTGGAAAGAATGTCAATCAGTTCTTCCTTTGAAATATCTCCTGCTGTCATACTCAGCTCCAGCAGATTTCCACTCAGGGAAACACCTACTGTAACCTTTGGCGAATTCCGGACTTCAATCCGTCTCAGCGCATCAGAAATAAATACTTCTCCCACTGCCTGCAGTGCCTGAATTCCTTCTGTCAGAAATTCATATTCCATCTCTTCATCATCCGCAATTACCGCACACTGTTCAAATGGATTAAAAGCATTCGAATATTTATGGATCACATTTCTGACAACTGTTTCTCTATTCATATCCCTTGCTGCAATATCGTCCGTTGTATATAAAGAAAATTCCCTGTCTCCATACTTAACAGTCGCCTTACATGTAACCATATTTTCCTGCGGTGCATCCAGATAAAATCGAAACTCCGGTTTAACCATTCCATAATTTTCCGGATGAAATTCAACCATTCTGCATTTAAAAAACTTCTGGATCACCGGTAAAAGTTCCTGACAGAATGCCGGTACATCTTTATTTTCTATAAACGCTTTCTCACCGGAGATCAAAGACAAACTGTCCAGAAAATCCTTAACAGGTAAAAGCTCTTCTACATTCTCAATATAAATCTTTTTATCATAAAAGCAAATTTTATACTGTTCCGTATTTGCTACACACGTAAATTTGCTTACCTTCAGTTCAATTCCCTGCTTTGCACCTGTTATGGTCATTTTTCTCGGAAGATGTTCTCTGGTTATTTCCCAGGTTGTGTTTCTGGTTCCTATAGATTCTCCCTGCAATGTCTTTCCTTCCATCAAAAGCAAAAATTCTGCCAGTTCATTTCCTGACAGATCCAGATGCCTTACCTTTTCCAGAGTTCCCATATAGTATCCATAATAGGAAGAGGATCTGTGAAATTGTCTGTTGTTGTCTGCCCATTTACAGATAAATTTCGCAAGCGGTCTGGATTCCTCGGCAAAGGATTCTATTGTATGGACAAACTGAAGATTTTTCCCATATTTATAATCATCCTGATTTGCTATATGAACATCAAAGGAAAATGCATCCTTCAGTACGTACATTTTATTAATTCCTATTTTAAATTCTACTGTAAATGTTCTTCCGTCAAAATTAAAATATGGTTCCAGCCTTACTTTTCCATAAGTGCTTCCCTGAATCAGTGGAAGAGACTTCGCAACTGCCTGCTTCTGCAATAATGAAGCCAATTCCGGCGTGGTATGCATCTGCACTCCTTTTCTGATCGTATGGGTCAGACCACCTTTTACAATTTTTTCTACAGATTGTCCGTAATCATAACTATCCATATCATTTTCATAATCATTATATTGCAGAAGAACCGCTACACAATGTTTACAAAGTCCACCATATTCTGCATATGCCCGACATTCACAATAGCAGGTATCAACTTCATCATTCTCTGTATCGATTGATACATCTACTTCATAGATATTTCTTCCACTGCCTTTTACAGATGCAACAATTTCATCAGACGCACCCATATTTTTTACATCCATATCCAAAACTTTTCCTGTTGCATAAAGTTCTGCACCTTTACTGTATGATGAAGAATTTGCCATATATCTGATCTGAGTTTTTGAAATCATATTTCTATACCTTTCCTGATACAATTAAAAACTTTTTGTATCATTTTCCCGGTTAAACCTGAGTAAAAAAGAACCCCTTCACCAGGCAGTATCAATCTCTGCTTAAAGTGAAGGGATTTCCTCATCCATCGTTATTTATTTTACACGATAACCTTCGCAACTGCAAGACCATAAACTTTAAGTTTATCGCTGCCATTGCCATAAATCCAACTGATCTGGCCTTCCGGTACGGGAATGCTTACAGCTTCTGTTCCGAAATTCTGATAAATATAATATTTCTCATTTTCATTCTCTCTCACTGTAATCTCCAGTGCGTCCGGAATCTCTTCTTTGATTCCGCAGGAAACGCCGCTGTCTTTGAGCACTTTTTCAAGGAAGTCTCCATAGAATTCTTTATCAGCATCTGCTGCCACATACCATGCCTTACCTTTGCCATATTCATTCACTGTCAGGCAGGAATAGCCTTCATAGAAATCACTTCCGTAGGTCATTAAAGTACGTGCTCCGCGAAGCTCCACAAGGTCGCACAGATATTTACATGTATAAGTCTTATCCAGTCCAAGTTCATTGCCAGCCACAGGAACAAAAGAATTTTCTTCCCAGTCATAAAGGCCGTCAATTTCTGTGCTTCTGATTCCCAGTACATCCATCAGTCCATGTGGTGTTCCTTCCAGATAACACCTGTCTGTATCATCTGCAATTCCGGACCAGTAACTTGTGATCAATGTACCGCCGTTTTCCACGAACGAACGAATCTTTTTGGCAAAACCTTCCTTGAACATATAAACCATTGGAAGAGCCAGTACTTTATATTTGTCCAGTTCACAGGTCATATCGATCACATCCACATTCACGCCCTGCTTCCGGAAACCTCTGTAGAATTTCAACATTGCTTCCAGATAATGAAGCCCTTTATTTCTGGGTCCCTGGCTGTCCTCCATTGCCCACTGGCTGTCCCAGTCGTAAAGCATGGCAACCGAGCTGTTCACAGTTGTTCCTGCCAGTTCTCTTATTTCTTTCAAAGTTTCTCCAACTCTGGAAACTTCTTTAAACACTCTTGTATCATTTCCACCGTAATGATCGATCACTGCTCCGTGGAACTTCTCAGAAGCACCTCTGCTCTGGCGAATCTGGAAATAGAGAGCACCTTCTCCGCCATGTGCAATTGCCTGCATGGACTGTGCAAAAAGCATTCCCGGTTTCTTTAACTTGCTCACACTCTGCCAGTTTGTAGAAGCCGGGCAGGATTCCATCTGGAAGAACGGCTTTCCTTTCAGAGAACGCATCAGATCATGGCACATACCATTGTCATAAGCTGTATCGATCACTGCTTCTTTATGCCATGTCGGATAAGTATCCCAGGAAACCACATCAATCTCTTTTGCAATCTTAAAATAATCTAAACCACCAAAATAATACATCAGATTAGCAGTAGTCGGAAGTGTGCTTCCTCCCTCTCTCAATGCTGCAATCTCATGATGAATGAAATCCGCTGTCTGATGAGTAACAAATCGTTTCCAGTCCAGATTCAGTGCATGAAGCTGTGTCTCACCAATCTTAGACGGACTCTCGATCTGGTCAAAGCTGTTATAAGTATGACTCCAGAAAGTGGTGCACCACTTATCATTCAGATTTTCAATAGTCTGATATTTCTCTTTCAGCCAGTTACGAAATGCTTTCTGGCACAGCGGACAATGACATTCTCCTCCATACTCATTTGAAATATGCCATAGGATCACGCCCGGATGTGTGGCAACCTCCTGTGCCAGTTTCTTATTGATAATATGTACCTTCTCTCTGTAAACAGGAGACGTATAACAATGATTATGTCTGAATCCAAATAATGCTCTGCGACGTGTCTCATCTACACGGAGCACCTCCGGATATTTATCTGCCATCCATTTGGGTCTTGCACCTGAAGGTGTAGCCAGAATTGTAGAAATTCCTCTTTTATAAAGCTTATCAATGATTTCCTGCAGCCATTCAAAATGAAATACACCTTCTTCCGGCTCCAGTGTGGACCAGGAAAAAATCCCAAGGCTTACTACATTACAGCCAGACTCCTCCAGCATATCAATATCTTTTTCCAGAATATCCGGTCTCTTTAACCACTGTTCCGGGTTGTAATCACCGCCATGGAGCAGCTTATCTGTTCTAAAGTCCATACTTGTTCTCCTCTTAATTCTCTATTCTCAGTCGTTTTCTTTTTCACTATCATATTTAATACTCTATCCAATTTCAAAACACTCGCTTCTCGCTGCTCATTACTTTTCTCAGTTAAAGCAGACGGGATTTGATTTCATTCTTCTTACAGAATATAGTTTGCAATTACTCCAAGTTTGTTTGCGCAACCGATTGTTCATATTTTTAGTATATTCCTTTATATTAATAAAGTCAATTAGCCATTATTATCTAATTTCGAATCTCTTTTTTGTCATATCACACAATTCATGACTGCTTTTTTCATTTTTCTACTGTGTTGACTCACGCAGCATCACCTGATAATTCAGTGTCAACGTATCCTCCAGTGGCTTCTCTCCCAGGATGTTCAGTAATTTCGCACATGCCATCTTTCCCAGTCTTACCGTATCAAAGCGTATACTGGTAATCGGTGGATTATTATATTCCAGATTCTTACTGTCATACATACTGGCTATTTTTATTTCTGCAGGAACCGATATTTTCTTTTCCCTCAGACTGCTCAGACACATGCTGCAGATCACATCATCCATACAGACAATACCATCCGCGCCTTCTTCAAGCAGTCTCTTCACAGCATCAGATACTGCTGCCTGATTATCCGTATCCATGAAGATCAGATTTTCGTTAACAGAAACTCCCATTTCCTCATGTGCTTCCAGAAAACCCTGATATCTGCTTCCGGTAACATTATAGGACTGATTTCCACCCAGAAGTGCCAGATTCCGAAAACCTTTCATCAACATAATACTTGTCAGTTCTTTTCCGGCTTCCTGGTTCTTGTTATCTACAAACGGAACTTCCGGATCTGAAGACGGGCCGATCAATATATATGGTTCCTTACAGTTCTTCAGATATTTCTGTACCTTGGAACTTACCACTGCTCTGCTTACAATGATCCCGTCGACTTTTCGATTTGCCTCCAGTCTCTGTATCTGCGATACATCTGCTCCATCAATCATAGAAATAATAATATCATACTCATAGGAGGAAGCCATCTCACAGATTCCATTCATACAGTCTTTAAAAAAAAGAAACTCTGTGGCAACATAATCCTTCGGCATCAGCAGTGCAATATTATAAGTTTTACGCTGTGCCAACCCCTTTGCCACAACATTGGGTCTGTAATCATGTTCTTTTATAAATGCCCGTACTCTGTCTCTTGTAGCCTGACTGATTCTTCCCTTTCCTGAAATAGCACGTGATACCGTAGTCTTACTTACCCCAAGCTCCCGGGCGATATCTTCTATTGTATATATCTTCTTTTCTTCTGTTTCCATAAAATACCCCACTTTTGCGCAACCACTTGATTATTTTCTATAAAATAACAAAATACTCAAGCACTTACAAATAACTTTTAAAGAAGATATACCGGCAGTTCTTCATTAATATGAACAGAACCCTTTGCTGTTTTTTTCTTTTCTTCTGTAACAGATATTGTTTCCGGTTTCTCTGCCTCTTTTGTAGATACAACGGGCTTCTTTACGGTTTTCCCGGCACCTGCATTTGCTGCACGCCGAATACTCTCCCTGCCTACTGACATAATTCCATGACCTCCTCTGCCAATCTCGTATATTCCCTGGCACTTCTGCTTGATTTTTTATATTCCACAACCGGAATACTGTTATCCTGTGACCATTCTACAGAGCTGTCCACTCTGATGATCTGCTCAAATACATGAATATCCTCAAGTTCATACAATGTTTCCATTGTCTGTTTATAATAACTCTTTCTTGTATCTACCTTTGTCACTGCAATTCCGGCAACTTCCAGTTCCGGAGTAATCTGCTTTACTTCATTAAGAAATTCAAACATATTCGCAAGTCCGAACATTCCCCATGGACTTGCCTCAACAGGAATAATTACCCGGTCTGATGCACAAAGGATATTCATCACCCAACCACCCAGCGTAGGAGGTGCATCAATCAGAATATAGTCATAATTTCCTGCATCCTTTATCTTCTGAATGCATTTTCGCAGGATAAATTCTCTCTGCCATTTTGTAAAAAGTTCATATTCTATAGAACTCATCAATGTAGACGATGGTATCAGATCCAGATTTTCGTAGGGAGTATGTACCACATAACCGCTGAGCTCTTCCTGTTTTCCGATTGCGCAATACAGATTCTTCTCTCCTTTCGCCTGCTCCAGCACCCAGTTCTCCGGAAAAAAAGCAAGAGAAAGATTTAACTGCATATCTCCATCGATCAGAAGAACCTTTTTCCCTGCCTGAGCCATCGCCGCTCCAAGGTTTGAACAGGTTGTGGTTTTTCCACTTCCACCCTTATTATTTGTAAAACATATCGTTATGGTTTTTCCCATGGAACTGTCTCCTTTACCACTTACTTTACTTGTATTATAGGAGATTTATCATATAGATTCAACTGTTTTCCTCATCTTCGCAACCCTGTAACTCATTTGCATTGCCGGACAAACATTTCTTTGATTCCCAAAATAAGCCCTTGATTTTTTGTTTTTTTGTGTTATAGTATTTAATACTCAGTAATAATTCCTTTGTTATCCATTCTGATGGCTTCTTCAACCATTTTTTCTGTGCCCCAAGAGAAACCAATTCCAAAAGAGGCAGGGAGGGAAAGGGAGGGAGAAATTGCAATAACGGTGTGGCCGTAGCCGAACACGAATGCAGCCTCTTTAATTGAATCAGTTCCAGTGCGATCCACCTGCACATACATATTTCCGGATTTTGCATAGATTGTCCAGCCGTCTTCATATTCGCCAGAACTTACAGGGATTTCAGCGTAAGCATGGTCATAGGGGGAGTCGCAGACAATATCTACGGAGCGGTTAAATTTGTATTCGCCATCTCGGGTATAATAATTTACATTTGCAGAAGATTTGCTGGAATTAAATGCAACATTGAGCGGGCGACCGCCAGTATTTGTTCCTTGCCAGCGCATAGCGATTAGGTCAGTAATGGGATCGCCTGCAAGAGCGGGTGCGTTTGACCATTCCCAAAAGACACGAACTTTAAGAGATGATGTACTTGCACTGGATTTGAAGAATTTAGCGGTCATGCCAGCAAATACACCACGCAGCTCAGGGGCGTCCTCAATTGCTTGTCCGTCATAATTTTTCAAAATAGCAATCTGATTATTGTCATATCCTAATTTTGAGAGTTCATCGACAGATAAAGCAGCTTTTTCCAGCAATTCATTCTCAATGGCATCGGATTTAATAAGGTCTATCTGGTCTTCCGACATTCCGCGATTTTGCAAATCTTCGTTGCTTGTGTTCCTGGCATCGACATAAACATCATACTCATTTACCGTGACGGTGTACGCAGCGGGTTCGGTTGGGATGTCTGGCCCGTTTGAGGCTGCAAAAGCCGGGAGGGACAGAGCAAGGATAAACGCCAGTGAGAGTGAAAACGATAAGATTTTCTTCATCATGTGTTCCTCCTGTCATAATAATGGGTTTGATGGAGTTCGCTACTAGTCAAATTATACAGGAAAATGACGCAAATGGCAATAGAAAATTGTCGATATAATGAAACAAAAAGACCTTTTTGCATTATAGTTGTATTCTTTGAGAGCAGCCGGCAGGCGGCGGGGCTAGATCACCGGCCGGAGCCGACCGGAAGTAGCTGGAAACCGCAGTAGCCGGCAACTCCGGCGTTCCCCCGCGGGAGCGCGCAAAAGCACTTTCATACTGCCAGCCCCAACGGGGCGGTGGTGTGAAAGTGCTTTTGCGTTCCTTTCTCCCAGGAGAAAGGAACAAAGAGGGGTTGCCCCCTTGCGGGGGCTATGGTAAGATGGGATTTGCAAGAGGTTAGGACGATAGAAAGAAGGGTGATTTTATCGGTACAACCATATCCGGCATGATGGGCCCAGGCAGTATCAGCCATAATAACCGGAAGTTTTTTGCGGCGAATGTAGACCGGAGCCGGACGGAGCAGAATGTGACCTACTGCAACGATGATCTGAAACAGATCTACCACGAGATCTTCGACGAGGCCCTGGCCGCCTACAACGCCAAAAAGAAAAAGACCAGGGATAAGATCACAGACTATTATGAGCATATCCGGCAGGGAAAGCAGGAGAAGGTATTTCACGAGGCGATCTTCCAGATCGGCAACCTGGAGGACTGCGGGTGCGGCTCCCCTGGAGGGGAACGGGCGGCGGCAGTTCTCAAAGAATTTGCGGAGAGCTTCCAGGAGCGCAACCCCCATCTGCGGGTGTTTAATATGGTGCTGCACATGGACGAGGCTACGCCACACCTCCATGTGGACTATATACCAGTAGCCACGGAGCAGAGCCGGGGCCTCTCCACCAGGGTTTCCATGAAACAGGCGTTAAAGCAGCAGGGCTTTGAGGGCCAGGGGAGAAAGCAGACGGAATGGAACGCCTGGATGGAGCGAGAGAAAGCGGCCTTGAAGGAGATCGCCCAGGCACATGAGTTTGAGATCATCAGCCTGGGCGGTGGCCGTCCGCACATGGATCTTCCGCAGTACCGGGAAGCGGCGCAGCGGCTGGAAGCCGTCCAAGAGCAGGTGACGGCAGCGGAGCATGATATAGCTGAGCTGGAGAAGCAGAAGAAGGCCCTGCAGGGGACTGTGCGGCGGCTCCAGGCGGCGGAGAAGGTGCGGGTTGACCTTGAGACTGTCCAGCCCGAAAGAACGCTGACAGGGGCCGTCAGGGGCGTTACAGTGGAACAGGTGGAGGAGCTGAAGGCGGCGGCGATCCGTGGGGCCGCAGCGGAGCATGATGTGCTGGAGCTGAAGAAGGAAAACAGACAGCTCCACAGCCAAATGCCGTCTATCAGAGAACGGCTGAAGGAGGCTGAAGAACGGAAGAAGATCGAGCGGGAAAACCAGCAGCTTAAAAGTTATACAGTGGTGTTGGAGGATGAGCTGGACAAAGAGCGGAAGCTCATCGACAAGCTGGTGGCGGGTCTGATCGATGCCCTGGACTTTTTGGAAAAGCACTTGCCGGAGCCGCTGCACCCTCTCCTGGAGAAGCTGAAGGAGCTGTTAGACGAGCCGGAGATAGTAATGCGCAGTATGGATCAGCCGGAGCCGGAACAGGAGCCGGAGCGCGGCCATAACTGGGGCGACATGACCATGTAAAAAATAAGCCTGTCCGGGGGACTTGAAAGAGGCGACCGGACAGGCTATAATAACAACTGAAAATAGGGAAAAAAATGTATTGATAATATATGCCGAGGGAAGGGGCCTCCTGGCCCTAAAAAATA